>Ga0315271_10001136_pt1 | contig 15870 bp, 14 predicted proteins | sample C3_top_MG_FD_204664 | JGI IMG/M metagenome (GOLD analysis project Ga0315271, IMG submission 204664) | Sediment microbial communities from Yellowstone Lake, YNP, Wyoming, USA - C3_top | ecosystem: Environmental > Aquatic > Freshwater > Lake > Sediment | place: USA: Wyoming | collected 2017-08-01 | reverse complement strand
CGCGCCGCCGGAACCGCGCCAGTTCTCGTCGTACGGCGTCGTTATGGCGCTCCAGCAGGTCCTTCCACTTGCGGTCGCCCATCGCAGCGACTCGTTCGGTCGAACCGACAATATCCGTGAGCATGACCGTGGCCAGCATCCGATCCGGCTCGGGCATCGACCGCATGCCGGTCAGAAATTGCTGGATTTCGGAGGTGATGTCTTCGCCTCCGCCGATCCAGGGAATGTGGTCCACGCCGGGCGACTCGACCAGCTTCGCATCGGCGATGTGCTCGGCCAGATAGCGGCCGTGCTCAACGCCAATCAATCGGTCGCCGCTACGATGCAGAACGAGCGTCGGGACGTGGATCGCCGAGAGCGCGGGCCGGACGTCCGTCTCCTCGTTCATCCGGAGCAGCGCAAGTCCCGCCGCCGGGCTCGCGCCGGTACGCAGGAACCCGCCCCACATCTGCTGCATCTGGGGATCTTCCTTCAGGCTGGGCGCATACCAGTCGAGCCCGGCCGGCCCACCCCATCCTCCTTCCAACTCCGCAAGCATCGCATGCCACTCTTGCCACGGCATCCCGATGGGGTTGTCGTCGGAATGAAGCCAACGAGCGTACGTGCCGTACAGGACTAGCGCCTGTGTTCGCTCCGGGTAGGTGGCCGCGAACAGGAGGCACAGTGGCCCGCCTTCCGAGATGCCGAGCAAAGTAGCCTTGCGCGAACCAACCGCGTCCATAACCGCCCGCACGTCGTCCATGCGCTCCTCGAGCGTAGGTAGTTCCCTGACGGATACCGGATCGGAAAGGCCGGTGCCGCGCTTGTCGAACCGGATGAGTCGGGAAAACGAGGCGAGGCGTTTGAAGAGTTGCGCCTGCAGCGGGTTGTTCCAGGCGCCCTCGACGTTGGAAATGAACCCCGGTGCGACCACCAGGTCGATCGGTCCACTGCCCACGACCTGATAGGCGATATGGTAGGGGCCACTCTTGGCGTAGCGTGTTTCGGGGGTCACGGCGACCATGATCGTTTGCCGCGCACCCCTTTGCAAGCTGCGTCGTCGGAGCGGGCGCGGAACCAAGCAGGGAACATTCGCGCCCGCTCACAACCGTCGATGCACGATAAGGTGGAAGTCGGGGACAGATTCGGCTACGTCAGTCGACCGATTTAGAGGACAAGGCGCCACGACCGCTTTTGGCCGGCTGCGACCGTCAAGCGACGACTCCGACCACCTATGGATGAAGGTGGTTTGCGATCCCTGCCTACCGAGCTCGCTGTTCAGCCAACTGAGAGGTCTGAACCCGGAACGAAGATACCCTGATCGCCGTTGCGCCGAGCGAAGTACGACCCGAGCTGCTAGCCGTTCGTTAGATCGGTGGCCCTCGCAGCCAGCGCATTGTTCATGACCGAACGGATCCCAAGGTAGGCGCTCGAGGCATGCGCGTACATCTGGCTCTGCCCCACGATCTCGCCGTTGTGCGCGAGGAGGACGAAGTAGTGCTTACCGTTCTTCGCGGTGCGCTTTTCAAAGTTGTCGCGCTTCTTCGCGTTCTTCTTGACTGAGGCGATCCCGTTCAGCGCGGACTGCTTCCGCTTATACGCCTCGCTGGTCAGAATTACTCGCCGGTTGGCCGCCAGCAGGTTGAAGTGGAATTGACCACTCTTGCCTCTCGATATTTCGAAGGATCCCGGCATGTGCACTCCTGTAGGTTGCTGCTTGGCGTCAGGCTACTTCACGAACGGCTTGCAAATCGGGAATCGACGGCGGGGGCAGATGACATCAGTCGATAACGGGCGCAGCCAACGCGACGCCGATTCCCTCGTCGTTCAGGGAGTCAATTCGCGCAGCAGGTTGCTTCTGACCCACAGCAGGGCACCTGATTCCATGTTTTTCGCGCGCCACTTCTGAAACGCGGGATCGGCGTTCACTGCGTCCGCGCACTTGCCATATTCGGCCATGCCGCTGAATTCTGCGCTGAACGCCATGTTTCCACTTTCACCCACGGTTACCGCCCAAAACCTCGGCGACGCGCCATGTTTCTTCCAAAGCGCGGCGGCAGAACTCAGGCTCTCCGTCAGTTTGGCGTAGGTGGTTCCTGGGGCGGCCTTAAAGACAATATGCAGGGCGACTGCCATGGTAAATCTCCTCAATTAAAAACGTGCGGGGATGAAGACGCGCGAGCGACAGCAATTCCGTTCCTGCTCCAACGTCAGGTCGACGTGCCCCTTTCATTGCAGCGGAACTGCGCGACAGTACGCCGGAGTACCCTCGCGCACAAGTTAAAATGGCTTGGGGTAGCTAGTCGAACTAATCTAGGTACGAACCGGCGCGATTTTTCTGTCGAATGAGCGGTGTGCCGTTGAAAGTATCCTGGTTGAGGCGCACATACTCTCGCGTCCCGCGAACCGAGAGGCCGAGTGCCCCGAACGCAGGACCAGGAAGGCGTGCCGTCAACCTCGGGTTTCGAGCTCGGGACCAAGTACGATGACGGAGGTGGACGTCGCATGTCGTTAAGGGTTGTACGACGCCTGCCCGCGTGGCGGCGGCATGGTCCCGCACACCTGCGGATCAGGGCAGGCGTCGTACAACCCTTAACGACTGCCGCCGGATGGCCAACGCCCTCATTCGACTCCACTGGAGAAGGCACTAGCGCCGCCACGGTCCCCGACCAACCCATCGCCTTACCGGTCCGATCGCGCCACCGCGTGATACCCTTGCCCGCGCGTGCATGGCGGGGTCGGATTCTCCGGTGTTGATAGGCCCAAACGAGAGCCGCCGATAGCGCAGCCGGATCAGATCAATCAGTGTCGGTAAGGTATTGATCCATTGATGCAAGACTAAGCTGGCGTCTTCTCTTACCTTTTCTCGCGGCCGCACGCACTGGCGTGCCGCCGGGTGATCCGCGTGCCGCATATGGCCGTCCCTGCAGTTGATGCGAACGCCTCGGTCACGACGCTAGACAACGGCGTGCGCGTGGTCGTTCTCCGGCTGTCGCACGTGGCCACGGCGGCGGTCAGTGTCTTCGTGCGCAATGGCAGCCAGCATGAGAGCTTGCGAAGCAACGGCATCAGCCATTTCATCGAGCACATGGCATTCAAGGGCACGCGTACACGCGACTGCCAGCAGATCAACCTCGATGCTGAGCGCCTGGGCGCCGAGGTCAACGCCCATACCGACAAGAACCATACCGCATTCCACATGCGCGGCCTGGCGCGTGATACCGGGGCCTTCCTGCGGATGCTGGGAGACATCGTCCGCCAGAGCACCTTTCCCGAAGCCGAGCTCGAGCGCGAGCGCCAGGTCATCCTGCACGAGTACGCCGAGGACGAGGACGACGCGCTGTCGACAGCGTTCAAGTTGTTCGACAAGGCCTGCTACGGCGAGCACGCGGTGGCGCGTCCGGTGCTTGGCAGCCGCGCCAATATCCGACGTTTCACCCGCGCCGAGATGGTGGCCTACGTGCAGCAGCGGTACACCGGGGCGAACATCGTCGTCGGCGTTGCCGGCAACGTCGATGCCGACCGGATTGTCGACGAGGCGGTCGCGGCGTTCGGGGACATGCCCCGCGGTAGCGACAACCGGGTCGCGGCGCCGGACTACGTCGGCGGAATCCGCTCACGCCGGATGCCCGGCTGCAGCCAGACGCACGCCGTGCTCGGCTTCCCGATCCCCGGGCTGCTGGGCGAGTACCAGGGTGCTGTCGTTGCCGCAGCGCTGTTCGGCGAAGGCATGAGCTCGCCGCTGCTTGACCAGATTCGCGAACGGCGCGGCCTCGTCTACCACGCGGATTGCTCGGCCGACGTGACGGACCTGTGCGGTCAATTCGTGATCGAGGCGTCGACCATGCCCGAGCACCTCGACGAATACTTCGTCGAGGTCACCCGGCTGCTCCGCCAGCACGCCGACGCCACCGACCCGGTTGGTCTGGAACGCGCGCGCAACCAGATTATCGTGCGCGGCCTGTGCGCGCACGAGGACCCCTCGCAACGGCTGGAGGTCGCGGCGCTCGACCTCTTCGCCTACGGTCGCGTACGCCCGCGCGAGGAGCTGATGGCTGGCATCGCGGCGGTCAGTCCGGTGGAGGTGCGGGAGGCATTTGCGCGAATGCAGGGCGCGGGCGCCGCAGTGGCGATGGCCGGCAAAATGACCAAGGGCGCGGAGGAACGGGTCGCTGGGCTGGTGACCCGGCGCGTTGGCTGAGCTGGCACCTCGCGACACTTTGGCTCCGTGACGAGTTTGGCATTTGGCGCTGCACCTGCGGCGACCGCCGCCTCTGCTTCGTCATGTTGGTGTGGATGGCCGCTTCCGGAATTGGGGTGGCGAGGCTGACGGCTACTCCTGGCCGACTCCGGGCTCTGGCGGGTCTCGGCCATTTCTGCAATACCCAACGCACGGCTAGTGCGGACCACTGAGCGCTTGGCTTGGATTCATCGCAAACAGTCCCTCTTGGAGGGAAGCCGGTGAACCCCGGCACGTAGCTCAATGGTCAAGCCGGAACTTCTCGAACCAATTGTTCAAGTGCGCGAGCGATGCCACCCTGGGATCGAGGGCCTCCGCTTCCGAGAGAGCCCAGCTTCGCCAGTGCTCGAAGGCGGGAACGTCCTTCCCGTGCGGCCCGATTCGCTCGTCCAAGCTTTGGACCAATGAACGGATCTGGTCAGACCGGGCCGCGTCGCTGATGGCGTTCTGCAGCAACTTCTGGCGGGAATCGAGGAGCGCCTGGAGCTCTGCAGCCTTTCTCTGGCGGTCGCGTTCCCGCGCCAGTTCGGCTTGTTCAATCGCTCGTTTGCGGTCAGACACCATCCAGTCGTAATGTCGTTTCACCGCCTCCCGAAATTCTTTTTCCCAGCCCTCGATCGTCAACAGGGCAATGGACCGAAGTACGGCTCGGTTGAACGTCCGAAAGGTCAGTGCCGGCTTCTTGGATCGACGCTCCCAGGCCTGCGTGTCAAACCAAAACTCGAAGCCAGTCGATCGGCTTTTCGCATGGCGTCTTCCCGTGGGTGCCGGTGGAGTGCGGGTGACCTCAAAGGACCTTCCGTAGCCTCCACGACCGATCCGCAAGTTGATATCGCGGTGGCCGATCGAACCTGGCTTGAAGCCCAGATCTGTCCACATCCACAATAGTTGATTCAGGCCCTGGAGGAGTTCCTTGCCCTCCGGAGACTCGAACTTCGGCTTCTCCCAACTTAATTGCCACGCGAGCTTTGCCCGTCGCTCATCTTCGGCAATGAGCTTCTGCGTGATCGGATGTGCCCCGCGGGTTGCCTTGGGCATAGGGGCTTGGTACGCGAGCAGCCTGTAGCGCTCCAGGGTCTCCTCGAGGTTGTAAGGCATGAGGGGCGGCGGCGGTATGTCCTGATCGAATTGCTTCGGGTCGAAGTTTGGGCATGACGCCCACACTGCCGCGTGATCCTCTTCGATGCGTTCGGCCACGTTGTACGTGAGCGGCGGCTTGATGTATTTCCTCTTCCTGCGCCTACCGGCCAAATTGGCCCAGTAGCCTCGGGGCGGGGCAGGGACATTCATCTCGCGGCACAGCTTGCCCAACCGGACGGACGAGATCTCGAACTGTTTGGCGATCTCGGTCCGCGGCTTGGCCCACACCAGGTCGTACAGTTCCTTGCGGGTGAGGTTGAGGGGCATGGCAGGCTCCATTCGGCGAGAGATTGATCTGCCATGTTGTCACGCGGACCCTGGAATCGCGGACAGACCGGCTGCTGCGATACGCGCTCGGCAAGATAGGCACATCGTTGTCGCCAGCATTGCTGCGGACGCCAAACGCTCCCACCACTTCTCCGTCCGCGCCCTCGACGGCGGCAACACACCGTCTGCACCCGCTCCCGAAAACCCCAACCCACGTTGTTGCTTTTCGGGTTGCGCGAATCGCCGCGGCGTTCCATGGTTGCCAGCTGCGACATTGACGGGCGACCCACTGATGGCAGCCGTGGCATGGATCCGACAGCTTGGCCTGGTGCTGGGTTGGCGAGAGGTTGCCAACGGCAGGCGCGCGCGCGTCGGCATTCCCGGTGTTTCCACCGCGATGCCCGCCAGCGAAACCACATCGGCGTGGGGCGACCGGCTGCCGGTGCTGGAGGCCGGACCCCTGATCGCCAGACTGGAGGTGGCCAGCCTGATCGCCGGCATCCGTGACCACTCGCACGCCTCGGCCGACAATTTTCAGCGCCACTACGCGCCGGTGATCGATCGCTTCCTCGCGTTCGCCCAGTTGCTGCCCGCGTCGGAGTCGCACCATCATGCGCAGCCCGGTGGCATGGCGCTGCACACCCTGGAGACCGCGCTGCACGCGCTCAAGCGGCGGCAGGGGCTGATGTTGCCGCCCGGGGCGCCGACCGAAGCCCAGCAGCGCGCGCAACATCGCTGGACCTATGCAGTGTTCCTCGCGGCGCTGCTCCACGACACGGGCAAGGCGGCGCACGATCTGCGCATTACCTACGATTCCGCGGCGCACTCGATCGCGGTGTGGAATCCGCTGGTCGGCTCGCTGCTCGAACTCGCGGCGACGAGCTACCAGGTCGACTTTGCCCACGCCGCCGAGCGTAGCTACGCCGCGCACCGGCGCTTCCCACTGGTCCTGTTACCGAAGTTCGTGCCGGCACCGGTATTGAGTTGGCTGGCCGAAGAGGGAACGCTGCTGCAGGAGCTGGCCGATTTTCTGTGTGGGGAACGCCGCGACGGCGCGCTGGCGGAACTGGTGGGGGCGGGTGACCGGGAATCGGTCCGCCGCAATCTCTTGACGGGCCCGCGGCGGCGCTTCGCTACCGCGCGGACCACTCCGCTGATTGAACGCTTGATGGAGGCGTTGCGCCGCATGCTGGCCGATGGCGCCTGGCTGCCGCTTAATCGTGACGGGGCGGCCGGGTGGGTCGCGGAGGATGCGGTCTGGTTCGTGTCGAAGCGCCTCGCCGATGAGGTGCGGCGATTCCTGCAGGCCCAGGGGGATCACGCCGTCCCCGGAGAAGACAAGAACGATCGACTGTTCGACGTCTGGCAGGAATATGGTGCACTGGTACCCAATCCGGCCACCGGGGGTGCGGTCTGGCGCGCCCGGGTCGAGGGCGCCGATTACGCGCACGAGCTGACGCTGCTGCGCTTTCCGATGACGCGCCTGTATCCGGAGGCAACGCGCTTTCCCGCCGCCATGCAGGGACGCATCGTGGTTTTGCAAGCGGTCGGTCCGCCGCTCGCGACGGACGCCGTGGGCCCGCTGCAGGTGCCGGACCCGCCGTCGCCCGCCACCCATGGCGACGCGCCGGCCCAGTCCGCGCTCCCAACAACCCGTGCTGGCGTTGCCTTGCTTGATCCGACCGACGATGCGGCGAGCCTCGAGCCTTGCCCGCCGCTCGCGCCCGCGCCGTGGCAGCCCGTGCCACCCGCCATCGGTCCGTTACCGTCCTTGCACGAAGGCGCAGGCAACCCACCCTCGGCGCTGGCGTTGGAGTTCATGGCCTGGGTGCAGTGCGGAGTGGCGGACGGTTCGCTCTCTTACAACGAAAGCGGGGCGTTGGTCCATTTCGTCGCCGAAGGATTGTTCCTCGTCTCGCCCGGGCTCTTCCGCGCCTATGCCGACGCGCACCCTGCCGCGCCGAACCCGGAATCCGGCAATACCAAGGACTGGCCGGGCAAGGCAGTGCAGAAGGCGGTGTGCGGTGCGGGGTGGAACCGCAAGGGGCCGCGCAACAAGAGTGTGCTGAACTATCAGGTGGTGAGCCGCGAGGGTAAGCCCAGCAAGACGTTGAATGGCGTGGTGGTACTGCAACCGGAACGCTTCTTTGCTCCGGTGCCGCCGGCCAATCCGCATCTACAGCCCGCGCCGGCGCAGAGCATGAAGGGCAGGGGATGACCTATCCCCTCGAGAATCTGTTTCGCCCTGCCGTGGAACGCCATGCGGCACTCGCCGCGCTAGCGGCGGCCAGTGGGGTGATCGCTTGGCCGGAAGTCCTGATGCTGACCCCAAGCGCCGGCCTCGTCGTCGCCGCGCTCCTCTTCGCGCATGCGCTGCGCCGCGAAGTTGAGGCGGAGCGCGTGCTGCGCTTTCAACGCCACCTCCGGCAACCGCCGCACTACGTGCTGGCCGCCGAGCGCATCCCCTGGTCCCGCTACAAGCTCTTTCTCGGCCGCGGCTTTCGCTGGACCGCGGTGCATACCCAGCGCCTGGTCGACTCGCGCCGGCCGGAATACGCGCATTTCCGGGAGGCGTCCAGGCTCTATCGCCTGGCGCGCCGGTTCGAATTGCGGCACGAGCACACCGGGCTCGCGTGGGCAACCGCGTTGACCCGTTGGCCGGCCCGGTGGAATCCGGTGGCGCCGATGCCCGAGGTCGGGGGCGATCCGGCGCTCCACGGTGTTGAGCCCGACGAGGGGGAGGTCTACCTGGCGCTGGCGGAGCGGGTAGGACACATGGTGGTGGTCGGGACCACCCGCACCGGCAAATCGCGGTTTCTGGAATTGCTGGTGGCGCAGGACATTCGGCGCGGTGAAACCGTCATCGTGTTCGACCCGAAGGGCGACGCCGACGTGTTTCGCCGCGTCTACGCCGAGGCGAGGCGCGCTGGGCGGATAGGGCAGTTCCACTTCTTCCACCTCGGCTATCCGCAATGCTCGGCGCGCTACAACCCGATCGGCGATTTCGCGCGCATTACCGAGGTCGCGACGCGGATCGCCAACAATATGCCCAGCGGCGGCGATGCCGAATCGTTCAAGCAGTTCGTCTGGAAGTACGTCAACGGGCTGGTACGCGCGATGGTGGCGCTGGGCCGCAAGCCCAGCTACCGTGCGCTGCACCGCTATGCCGAGAACTTCGAACCGCTGATTCTCGATTACTTCATGCATTGGCTCGATCGCGAGCCGCAGGCTGCCGGCTGGCGCGACGAGGTGGCCGGCATCGAGATCGACAATACTCGCCTCGACAAGGCGCTCAAGTCGCGCGGCGGGGAGTTGGTGAAACTGCTCGACTACGCGAAACGCAAGCAGCTCTACGATTCGACCGCCAGTGCGCTGGCTTCCGTGGTGACCTATGAGAACTCCTACTTCCAGAAGCTGGTCGCCTCGCTCTATCCGTTCCTCGAGAAAGTGACCACCGGCGAGATTGCCGACCTGGTCTCACCCGACTACGAGAATCTAGACGATCCGCGACCGGTGTTCGACTGGATGACCATCCTGAACAATGGCGGCATCGTCTACGTCGGCCTCGATTCGCTGGAGGACCCGGCCGTGGCAACGGCGGTGGGCAACGCCATGTTCGCTGATCTCACCAGCGTCGCGGGCAAGGTCTACAAGCATGGGCTTGGCTATGGCCAGGTGGAGGCGGTGCGTCCGCGCCGGCTCGCCATTCACGCCGACGAGTTCAACGATCTGATCGGCGACGAGTTCATTCCCATGGTCAACAAGGCCGGGGGGGCCGGGTATCAGGTCACCGCCTATACCCAGACCTGGGCCGACGTGGAAGCGCGGATCGGCAACCGGGCCAAGGCCGAGCAGATCGAGGGCAACTTCAATTCGCGGGTCTTCCTGCGGGTGGTCAACGAGAAGACAGCCGAGATCATCACCCGCAAGCTGCACGAGGTGCGGCTGACCACCCTCATCGCCGCATCCTCCGCCACCGATACCAACGATCCGAGCGACTTTGCCGAATTTGCCAGCCGCAACGAAGATCGTATCGCCTCGGAGCGGGTGCCGATGCTGACGCCCGCCGACCTGGTCAACCTGCCCAAGGGCCAGGCCTTCGCGCTGATCGACGGCGGCCAACTCTACAAGATCCGCATGCCGCTACCCGACAGCGCGAGCGACCCGGCGATGCCGAAAGACTTTGCGGAAATGGCCCGCGACATGGTGCAGCGGTATCGGGCGCATCAGGATCCGGGGTTGGCGCCCGGTCTCACGGTGGAAGGGAAGGGCAGTGGCTTCTAGCGCGGCCACGTTTCATGGCGGCTACTCGGGCGCGCTCTTGGCGCCGTTCCGGTACCTCACCTACCTGACGCTGTTACTGGCGGGCCTGTTGCTCAGCGCGTGGGTGATCGACGCGTTTCTGGTCTTCAAGATCTGGCCTGATGGCATGCAACCCTTGGAAACGGCCATCGCCGAGGCGGCCGCGGCGGTGGACGGACCCTATGGGATTTCGCTAATCAGAGCACAAGGCGTTGTCTGGGCGAACGGGCTCTATCACGCGCTCTTTGTTGCGTCGGCGATTGAGCCGATCATCACCGCCGATCCGCGTCAGCTCACGCCCTTCGATCAAACGGTGCAGCGGTTTTTTGTGTCGATGTTGCCGGCCCTGCAGGTGGCCATGTTCGCGACCAAACTCTATGGACTGCGGTTGGCACTGTGGCTCTCAGCCATCCTGCCGGCGGTACTGGGCTACGCGGTGGGCATGGTCGATGGCCTGGTCGAGCGATCGATCCGCCGCTATTGCGGGGGAAGGGAGTCGGCGACGCTCTATCACCGCGCCAAGTACGCGATCGCTGGCGTGGTCGGGTTGTGGTTGTTCGTTTACGTCTGTCTGCCTATCCCGTTGGAGCTGCGGTGGGGCTCGTGGGTAGTGGCGGGCGTGATCGGGGTCTTGGCGCGATTGCAATGGAAGTACTACAAGAAATACGTCTGATCGGATGCGTGTGCTTTGCGACAGATCGTATGGATCCTATTGCCGTGCGCCGTGACACGAAGTCTGAAACAGCTTTGCTCAAGAATCGATTCGGAAGGAGTGGTACTTGTTTCGCGTACCGTCCCTCAACCAACCAGGAGATGCCTCATGCAAACCAATCATTTCGAATCCGGCAGCACAGTCCGTTTGCTCATTCCCGAGCCGGTCTGGCGCGAGTGGAAGATCAATGGCGGAGACGCCGACTCGCTGGCGGAAGTGCAGGTCGAACACGGTGCTGCCATGGGATATGAATTCGAGTGGGGCCAGATCATCGAGGAAATCTTTGCCGATGACCCACCAGGCGCGCCATGCGACACGGGAAACCTGCCAAGCTTGGCGCTCTGCTGGCACTTTGTGCTCTCCGGCGTGCACCGCGAGTTTCTTGACGGCGGGGGCAAACTTGGCGAACTGTCGGATCTGGCTGTCGCGATCCTCGAGGATATCGAGGATTCGCGCGACGAACTGCCGGAGGCTGCCCGCGAGGATGGGCTGCCTACCTGCATTGCCCTCGACGAAGGCAACAACATCAGCGCTTTCGCGATCTTCGTCTTCGGGCGGTCCAACATAGCCCGTGCCCGCGAATGGGTGGGCAGCTTCTTCATTCCCGGCGTGCTGCCGCTGCTCCTCGACCGGCTTCGTGGCGAAAACGAGGCGGCCAGCGGTGCCAACCCTGCCGTTACGGAGTTGCACTAAAGAAAAACGCGAGCGCTCAGTCCCTCAATGGATCGTGTCCGCTGCACCGGGGCGGAGCAGCTTCGTGGTAAGCGATCATCGAACCACGCCCTTGACGGGGTAGTTCGATCCTGCGGGGCCTGAAGGGGAGGTTTACGTCGCTGCCGGCGTCAGCCGCCACGGCAGCAAGGCTTCGTAGTCGTCCGCCGTGGTTGCCCGTGGTAGCGCCCGGAACAAGGCCACCAGATACTGGTACGGGTCGACTGCGTTGGCCTTGCAGGTCTCGATGAGCGAGTAGAGATTCGCGCTGGCATGGGCGCCGCCGACGGTATCGGCGAACAACCAGTTTCGCCTGCCGACGACAAAGGGACGGATCGCGTTTTCGCAGGGGTTGTTGTCGATCGGCCAGGTTCCGTTCTCGACGTAGCGAATGAGTTTGGGCCACTGCCCGTCCAGGTAATGCAACGCCTTCCCCAATAGGCTGTTGGGGGCAACGCTGTGCCGATGTCGCTGCAGCAGGTCGGAGTCCAGTAGGTGATCGCGCAGTAGATTGATGATCGGCTGCACGGCCTGACCCACGCGGACCACGCTCGCCGCCAAGTTATTGCGCGACAGATCCCCGCCAAAGCGGCCGAGCAACGCGGCCTGCCGGTACAGCACAGCGAGTCCTGGCATTTGGAGGCCACCACCCATGCCAGCGCCGCTTCGGTCAGCAGTCCCTTGGCGATGATGCGCGCCGGCGCCGGGGTGACCTTGATGCCCTGATCGCAGCACGGGCAGGCGTACTTGACGCGCTGGTGTTGCAGCACCCGGACTTGCTGCGGAATGATGTCCAGCTGCTCGCTGGTCTCGACGCCGATCTCGACCAGCGCCGCGCCATCATGCGGGCACACGCGCTCGGCTTCGGGTAGCTCATGCCGGATGACTTCCCGCGGCAGCGCCGGATCCAGCGGCTTGCGCCCACGCTTCTGGCGCTGATGCCCGGCCACCTCGACGCTCGATCCGTCTTCCGTGGCGACCGGCGTGTCCGTGGTGGGCGCCAGCGCCTCTGCCTCGTTGAAGAACAGGTCTTTCTGGTGGGTGCCGCGGGCTTCGCTCTTGGCGGCGAAGAGTTGGTGCAGAAACGCCTTGAGCCGTTCCCGCAACAGATCCCGCTCGACCTTCACCACCCGCAGTTCGCCGCGCAGCGCGTCGCGCTCGACCACGAGCGCGTTGAACTCTTCAGCGGTGAGGGTGACGTTCTGCATCGCTGTTTTTGACCAGCGCTGCGCACCCTTGTTCACCCGACGCGTTGATATTGCCGCAGTGGATGCGCGCGCATCGCCGACAGGTCGATTCCTTCCAGCAGCCAGTGTAATTGCTCCACCGTCAGCTCAACCACCGCCATCTCCTTCGGCCAGACAAAGCGGTCCGCTTCCAATCGTTTCATCAACAGCCAGAACCCCGTGCGGTCCCACAGCAATAATTTGACGCGATTGCGCCGCCGGTTGCTGAACACATAGACCGCCGCGGCAAAGGGATCCAGCCCCAGATCTTGCTCAACCAGCAACGCCAGTCCGTTGATGTTCTTGCGGCCATCCACGGCGTCCCGGTGCAGATACACCTTCAGCCCGGCGTCGAGCCGGAACATGGCAACTCACACAGCAGGCGCAGCAGCAACGCTACCTCGTCGCGACCGACCGCGCTCAGGTCCAATTTGATTCCGTTGGGCAGTTGCGCACCCAATCGCAATTCACTCTGCCGTGCCTGAGCTATCGTCGCCACCACCGGCACGAACGCCGATCCGCCGGTCGCCGCCGCTGGCCTTCCCACCATCAGCTCTCGCTGCCGACGGTATCGGGTAATCCAGGTGCGCAGCAGATTCGCGTTGATCCCGTGCTGCAATCCCATCCGCGCTATCGACACGCCCGGTCGCAGGCAGGCTTCGATCAATTCGCGTTTCGCTTCCTGGTCATAGCAGCTCCGGCCATCACGCTTGTGCCCGACCACCAGCCGCTTCGATAGCTCTGTGGGTTTCTCTGACATAGGTGTCCACGTAGTTGAACGTGGACACCATCATTGCCGACTCGGCGCCTCGATGCCAGACGCCGTCAATTGATCGCTTACGTTACATCGACCGCGAGGACGTAGCCTTCGCCGCGCACGGTCTTGATCAGACGCGGTTCGCGCGGATCGTCACCGAGTCGATTCCATAGGCGACTCACCTGCACGTCGATGCTGCGGTCGAGTGGATCCGCCTCCTTGCCCTGCGTGAGGTCCATCAGTTGGTCGCGGTTGAGGACGCGATTCGGGTGACTCAGGAAAATCCGCAGCAATCGGTATTCGGCACCACTCAGCGGCGTGACGACGTTTGCCTTGGAAATGAGCTGCCGATGAACCGTGTCGAGCACCCAATCGGCAAGCCGGATGCGCGTGGCGCTATCCGGCTGGAGGTTTTCCGGCAGGCTCCGCGCACGGCGCAGGATCGCCTTGACGCGGGCCAGCAGCTCGCGTGCGCTGAACGGCTTAGCGAGATAGTCGTCGGCACCCATCTCCAGGCCGACGATCCGGTCGGTCTCCTCACCGCGCGCCGTGAGCATGATGACCGGGGTGTCGGACTTTGCGCGCAGGTTGCGGCACAGGGTCAAGCCATCATCGCCGGGGAGCATCAGGTCGAGGACGATAAGGTCGATTCGCCCCGCATCGAGCGACTGCCACATGCCCCGACCGTCGGCCACGGCCGTGACGCGCAAGCCATTCTTCACCAGGTACTGGCTCAGCAGGCTGCGGATTTCGGCGTCGTCGTCGACGATCAGGATGTGGTCGGGCGCGTCCATGGCGCAATTCTCGAATGGTTGCGGGCAGGCCAGGCAAGAGAAAAGTAACGCAGTGTGTCATCCGGCGGGTTCGTTGCAGTGCGCTACCAAAAGGTCAGCTCTTGACATGCTGCGCTTACACGGAGGTGCTGAAATCATAACTGTTGCAAAGGCCATTCCAGCAAATGCGCTGGATGTCCTTGGAACAGACCTCTCACCGCATATTGGAGACGCATCATGACAAGAACTCACACCCTTATCACCGGCCTCGTCGCTGCTTTGGCGTTGGCAGTTGCCGCCGCCACCTATGCCCAACCGTTCGGCGGCATGGGCCACGGCTATGGTCCCGGCATGGGCATGGGGCCCGGCCACGGCCCGATGGCCGGAGTCGATCCTGCGGCGATGGCTGACGCTCACTTGAGCGACTTGAAGGCGCGGTTGAAGATCAACACCTCGCAGGAAGCCGCGTGGCAAGCCTTCGCAACCCAGGCGAACGCGCAGGCGGCAAGCATGCAGGCGATGCGCGCCCAGATGCAGTTGGACACGGCTACGGCGCCGGAACGCATGGCGCAGCGCGCGACGGCCATGCAGCAACGCGCCGCCGGGATGGCGACGATGACCAACGCGTTCGGGGCGCTCTATGCCGTGCTGACTCCGGAACAGAAGGTCATCGCCGATCAGAATGTCGGTATGATGAGCCACCGCGGAATGCGTTTCGGGCCGCGTGCTGGCTGACCGGTGTGGGGGCGGGCAACGCGCTCCGCCCTACTTGGTGAAAGCGGGAACTCAATTAACTCCGCCCGGGAGAATTGAATTCTACCGATTCATCGATGAGCGTGCATCAGCCGGGCGACCCGCCTAGGGCCGACGCGCGTGCCTTCATTGCGCCGCGCCGCACGGATGTCCGGGCTGCCGTGGGCTTCGCCGGACGCGGCATGGATGGCGCGAATTGGTTCGGTCAGTAGTGGCTCAGAGTGATGGTGTTAGCATATGGCACGCCAACGTGATGCGGTAGGCATTCGTTGTTCTGAGGCCAACATCATTCTCACTTCCAGCGCAATTTTCCCCTAAATCACTGAGCCGCCGGTACGCGTTGTGCAGAGTTGTCGGGCAGGCCGCTGCCTACTTTTCAAGGGCGCGAGCGCGCCATTCCGAACGGAACCATCGCTATGCTGAAAACGGGTCACCGCGAATCGTGGGCGCCGCCCATCGACGATCTTTCCTCGACGCTGGCGTTCGGCGGCATGCCTCGGTCGCTCTTCGGATTTGTCTGGCGGGTGAGCGGCTGGAGCCAACTCCATATCTCGCTCCTTGCGATCGGCATTTTCGTCCTGGACACGATACCGCTCGAGCTGCAGCGGCGGATTCTCAACGCAACGGTCCTCGATGGCAACATCAAGCTGATTGCCGGCTTGGTCGTCGCCTATGCCTGCGTCATATTGTCCGAAGGGCTTGTCAAGCTCCTGATGAATATGTGTCGGGGCTGGGTCGGCGAAAAGGCGGTACGCGCCCTGCGTCTGGCGACCAGCGTGCTCGTCAACTCCATACCGGAGCAGCAGGGAAAGAGCGGCGTCCAGGGCTTCGAGATCTCGTTGATCCTGGCTGAACCGGAGCCGATCGGTGCGTTCGTCGGCGCGTCCATTTCCGAGCTCGTGCTGCAGATTGGCATTCTGCTCAGTGTCTTCGGCTACATGTTCTATATCCAGCCTTTGATGGCCTTCGTGAGCCTTGCGGCGTTCTCACCGCAATTCGTGTTCGTTCCG
>Ga0315271_10001135_pt1 | contig 15873 bp, 16 predicted proteins | sample C3_top_MG_FD_204664 | JGI IMG/M metagenome (GOLD analysis project Ga0315271, IMG submission 204664) | Sediment microbial communities from Yellowstone Lake, YNP, Wyoming, USA - C3_top | ecosystem: Environmental > Aquatic > Freshwater > Lake > Sediment | place: USA: Wyoming | collected 2017-08-01 | reverse complement strand
GGGCCCCTCCGTCCCGAAGAGGAACTTCCACGCGTACATGCGCAGCAGGAACGACGTCCACGACGGCAGGACGACCAGCAGCAGGTAGAGCGGCCGGCGACGGCGCGGCGCCCGCGCGATCCACCACGCCACGGGCGTCGCGATCGCGAGGGACAGGAGGGTCGCGAGCCCCGCGATGCGGGCGGACCGCCAGGCGGTCTTCTCGACGAGGTCGCGCTTCTCGCCGAGCCAGCGGTAGGCCTCGAGGCTCCCGTCGTAGACGACGCCGCCGGTCGCGGGCCGCGAGCCCGTGCTCATCACGACCATCACGACGAGCGGCAGGAGGAGCAGCAGCGCGGCCCACGCGATCGGCACCGACAGCAGGGCGACGCGGCCGCCGGCGGGCGACGCGAGCGGGGCGCGCCCGTCGCTCACGACGCGGCTCCGGGGTCCGCCGGAAGCGTCCACACGTCGCCGGGCTCGACCGAGAGCGTGACGCGATCGCCGCGGCGGTAGGCCTCCTCGTCGTCGGCCGCGACGCCGTGGACCACGGTGGCCGCGCCGGCGAGGCGCACGCTGACCCGCGTCGTGGCGCCCAGGAACGCGACGTCCTCGACGACGCCCGAGAGGTCGCCGGACGGCGTACCGGGACGCTCCGGGCGGACCGAGAGGTGCTCCTCGCGGATCGCGAGCACTGCGGCGTCCGGCCGGGGATGCGCGGTCTCGAGGATGAGGCCGGACTCGGTGCGAAAGCGCCGCGGGTCGGCCTCCGGCCGCCCGGGCAGGAGGTTCGCGACGCCGAGGAATGCGGCGACGAACGGCGTCGCGGGGCGGCGGTAGACGTCGTGGGGCGCGCCCTGCTGGGCGATGCGGCCGCCCTGGAGCACCGCGACCTGGTCGGCGAGGCGGAAGGCCTCCTCCTGGTCGTGCGTGACGTGGAGGAACGTCAGCCCCACGCGGCGCTGGAGCTGACGGAGCTCGTCCTGCATCGCGTGGCGCAGCTGGAGGTCGAGCGCGCCGAGCGGCTCGTCGAGGAGCAGCACCGCGGGCTTGGGCACGATCGAACGGGCGAGCGCGACGCGCTGGCGCTCGCCGCCCGAGAGCGTCCCGATCGAACGGCGGCCGTACGCCTCGAGCCGGACCATCGCGAGCGCCTCGGTCGCTCGGGCGCGGCGCGCTCGGCGGCCGACGCCCGACATGCGGAGGGGGAACGCGACGTTGTCGAGCACCGACAGGTGGGGGAAGAGGGCGTAGTGCTGGAAGACCGTGTGGACCGGGCGCCGCTCGGGCGGCTCGTCCGAGACGTCGGTCCCGCGGAGGGAAACCTTGCCGGCGTCCTGTCGTTCGTGCCCGCCGACGATCCGGAGCAGCGTCGACTTGCCGCAGCCGGAGGGGCCGACGAGGGCGAAGAACGACCCGGCCTCGACCGCGAGGTCGACGCCGCGGAGCGCGGGGGCGCCGGCGAAGGACTTCCAGATCCCCACGCATTCGAGGTCGAGCGGCACGGGCCGCAGGGTACGGACCCGGGGGTGGGGGTCAAGCCGTCGTTCCCCGAGGGCCCCTCCCGCCGGTCAGGGCTTCGGTGCGAAGCGGTCCGGAGAGAAGGCCGCCAGGCGGTCGTCCCGGCCGCCCGCCACGGCGGTCGCCACCAGGCGGGCGGTCAGGTCGGCGAGGAGGATGCCGTTGCGGTAGTGGCCCGTGGCGACGAAGAGCCCCGGGCGTCCCCCCACGGGGCCGATGGCCGGCAGCCCGTCCTCCAGGCGCGGGCGGAACCCGCACCACGACTCCACCCGGGGAAGGGATGCGAGTCCCGGCACCCAGGCGGCGATGTCCTGGACGAGCTTCGCCAGCACCGCCTCGTCGAGGTCGCGGTCGAAGCCGACGGTCTCCGCGGTCGTGCCGACGACGATCTCGCCGCCCCGGTGGGGGACGGCGTAGTTGAGCGACGCCTTGACGACGTGGCGGAGGAAGTCGTCCGGCCCGCGGAGCCGCACCATCTGGCCCTTGACCGGCACCATCGGGAGACGCAGGGAGGCCGTCGCGGCGAGCGCATCCGACCAGGCCCCGGCCGCGAGGACGACGACGTCGGCGGGCTCGATCCCCGCCGCGGTCGTCACTGCGACGACGCGCCCGCCTTCCTCCGTCACGCGCGTCACCGCCTCCCCCGCGCGCAGGACCACCCCGCGCCCGCGGCACGACGCCTCGTACGCCCGCCAGAGGGCCCGGTTGTCCAGGCGGCCCTCGCGGATCCACGCCGCACCGAGGATCGGGCCTTCGAGCCGGGGCTCCTGCGCTCGGGCGGCCGCCGGATCGAGCCAGCGCGACTCCACGCCGTGGCGGCGCAGGAACTCGTCCTTCGCCCCGAGGCTCGTCGCCTCCTCCGCCGAGCGGGCCAGGACCATGGTCCCCTCGGACCGTCTCCCGAGCGAGACGCCCGTCTCCGCCTCCAGGTCCCGCAGCGTCCCCGGCGCGTCGCGGTAGGCATTGCGGCAGAGACGGAAGAGGGGGCCGTCCGCGACGTGCTCGCTGCCCGCCCCGAGGATGCCGGCGGCCGCCCAGGACGACTCCTTCGAGGACGTGCTCCCGTCGAGCACCGTGACGCGTTTCCCCTCGCCGGCGAGCCGGCGCGCGCACGCGAGCCCGATCACGCCGCCGCCGACCACCACGATGCGCTGCACCATGGCCAGACCCTACTCGTCCGACGCGGATCGTCGTCCATTTGGCCTTGAGGGAATTTTGACACGACGTTAGCGTTGCAAGGAGTGGCCGGAGGGCCTTCGCGGTCAGCGAAGGGTCGGCCTCGGAGGGTCTTGCATGCGTCTCGTCCCCGCGCTCGCGGCCGGCGTTCTCGCCGTCGGCCTCGGCTCTGCCCGCACCGCGTTTGCCGACGACGTCTCCGACGTCAAGTCCGAGCTCGAGGCCCTGAAGCAGCGGATCGCCGCGCAGGATCGCAAGATCCGGGAGCTGGAGAACAAGGCCCCGACCCAGGACGAGATCGCGGCCGCCGTCGGGCGCTACCTGGAGAGCACGCCGGCCTCGGCGTACCTCGTCGGTGGCGCCGATGCGGCCGGGACGGCCGGCTGGCCGATGGGCGGCGCGCCGTTCATCCAGCAGGGTCCGAACAAGATCAACTTCCGCATCCGGAACCAGGTCCGGTACGAGGGCTTCCTCTACTCGGACCACGCCGTCGGCTCGCTCAACACCCCCGCGAACACGCTCTCGGGCGAGCCGCCCCGCGACCGCACCGGCTTCGAGATCGAGCGGTTGTACTTCGGCTGCGACGGCACGGTCTTCTGCCCGGACATCTCGTTCCAGGTGCTGCTCAACTTCGACAGCGACACGGGGAGCGGGGTCGAGAAGGAGTTCCTCTGGCTCGACTGGAAGTTCCTCGGAGAGAACCACGTGCGGGCCGGCGTCGACAAGGTGCCGTTCACGTACGAGGAGCAGAACTCGACCGCCGCGCTCGCCTTCGTCGACCGCTCGATGGTGTGCAAGGCGTTCGCGCTGGGCTCGGACACCGGCGTGGCCCTGTGGGGCAACTTCGGCTCCTGCGAGTGCCCGAAGCAGTTCCTCTACAAGGTCGCCGCGAGCACGGGCGAAGGCCCGGTCGAGCAGGCCGGCTCCGTGTACAGCACGGACGCGTTCGACACCTACTCCGACAACCTCCTCTTCTCGGGCACGCTGGAGTGGACGCTCACCTGCAAGGACTGGAAGTTCGACGAGGTCGACAACCGTCCCTGCGCCGAGCGGGGTCGGCTCGACGCGAGCGTCGGCGTCTGCGCGTACTACGAGGACGACGACGACACGAGCGAGAAGTCGCCCGGCGCCCTTGCGCTTCGGTCCGTGGGTCCGCTGCAGCGCTACGGGCTGGGCGCCTGGGCCCGCGCCCGGTGGAACGGATGGACCGCGATCGCCGAGTACGACATGCGCAACGTCGACTACACGCGCAGCTCCACCGCGCCCGACCAGTCGGACTCGGGGGCCGAGCTGACGGTCCACTACCGCTTCGCCGAGTCGAACTGGGGCGTCGGGGCCAAGGCCGGGATCATCTGGCTGGACGACGACTACCGGAGCCTCACGGTCGGCAACTCGGTGGTGCCGATCGCCGACTCGATCAGCGAGTACGGCTTCGTCGTGAACTACTTCTTCTGGGACCACGCGAACAAGGTCAGCGCCGACGTCACCTGGGTGAACGACAACTCCGGCGTGAAGTCGTCGGCTCCGGGCTACTTCTGGGACCCCTCCAAGGGCTCCGTCATCGAGGACGGTGTGATGTTCCGCCTCCAGTGGCAGTTGAACTTCTGACCGGGCGCCCCCCGCTCCCACCCCCGGAACCCAGGATCACGCCCATGAAGAAGACCTGCCCGTCCCTGCTCTCGCTGCTCGCGGCCGTCGTGCTCGGCCTCTCCCTTGCCGGCTGCTGCGGCGACGGGAAGTGCATCAAGGACCCGCCCTGCAAGCCGTGCGAGAAGCCGCCGTCTTGCAACACGACGCCGCCCTGCGGCTGCCCGAAGTAGGCCCCACACCCCCGGTGGTCGCGCGCGCGCCCAGGGGGGGCGCGCCTCCCCCCCCCCAGGCTCCTCTCCCCGCGCCGGGCCGCCCTCAGGGCGACCCGGCGCGCTCGTTCGTGGGGTGTTCGGATGCGGGGTGCCCAGCGGGGATTCTGTATCCACGCGGTCCGAGAAGCCTCTGTAGAGAGTGGCAGGGCGCAGCTACCTGGGACCCCCTCGAACGGAACACCATGAACAAGCTCACTCGAAACACGTGGCTCTCGGCGGCGGCTTCCGCCCTCCTCTTCCTGACCGGGTGCGGCGGTGGCGGCGGATCGGGCTCCACCGGGACGCTCGGCACCGCGAGCCTCGCGGGGCACGTCGTTCTCGTCAACGGCTCCACCAGCAACCTCGGCGGCGTGAAGCTCGTCTTCCCCCGCACCGGCCAGACCGTCACGACGGCCTCGGACGGCTCGTTCCACTTCGGGACCGTGCCCGCGGGCACGCTCACCGTGAGGTTGGGTGCCGGCACGGGGCTCATGACGCTCCGGGAGACCGGCAGCGGCGGCAACGGGACGGACGGGCCCGGTGACGGCGGGACCACGGGCGGGACCACCGGGGGCACGAGCAGCGGCTCGACCGGCGAGGCGTCCGGCGACGACGTGAACGACGACCTCGGGGACGACTCGACCAACGGGGACGCCAACGACGACGGCGACAACAACGACACGGGCGACGACGACTTCGACGTCACGTCCGTCTCAGACGGCGAGTCGATCGACATCTCCCTCTCGGTGGACGGGGGCGTCATCACGTCCCTCGACGTCTCCCGCTCGGGCCACGAGGACTGCGAGTCCGAGGTGCGCCTGCAGCGCTCGGCCGACAGCGACGACGCCGACGTCACGGGCAAGGTCGAGACGGAGAACCGCACCGACCGCCAGCGCATCAAGATCGAGGCGGAGCACCTGACGGCCGGCCGCTCGGTCCGCGCCGTGATCATCGCCCCCGACCTCTCCGAGGCCGACCTGGGCTCGGTGGACGCCGACCTGTCGGGCGAGGCCCGCTGGGACGTCAACACGATGAACGGCGACACCCTGCCCTTCGGCGCCGCGTCGGTCGCCGACCTCGTGGGCTACGGCATCGAGGTCCGGGACGCGACGGCGGCCACGGTCCTCCTGTTCGGCACGATGCCCGACTCGCCCCTGCGCTCGAGCGACCACGGCACGCGCAGCCGCGGCCGCGCGCTCCTGACCGCCGGCACCGGCGCCGTCGGCGAGGCCCACGTCGAGATCGAGTCGCGCACGGGGCTCGAGTCGCACGAGGAGTTCAAGGTCGAGGTCGAGGGCGAGGCGTCCGGCCTGACGCTCGACGTCTACGTCGAGGACCCCGCGGCGCTCGGGACCTTCGCGCTGGTCGGCAGCATCGCCATCAACGGCGAGCACGAGGCCGAGCTCGAGATCAAGACGCAGGACGGCGACACGCTGCCCTTCGGGCTGACGAGCGTCTCGGGTCTGGTCGGGATGCAGGTCGAGCTCCGCAACGCCGTGGGCGGCGCGGTGCTCTACTCGGGCCTCGTCCCGGCCCTTGTCGCGCACGACTGACGATCCGAGTTCACGGGCCGTGTCCTCGAGGGGCGTCCCTCGGGGGACGGCGCCGCGAGGGCTCTGCGAGGGGGCGCGCCGATCCGGCGCGCCCCCTCTCTTCGTTCGGCGGGCCCGCACCGTCGGCGCCGAAGGGGAGGGCGGGGCGCGGCCCGGCCGCCGGGGCCGGTACGATCCCCGGGAAGGCCCTCCCGCGTGATCACCGACGCCGAACTCGTCCGCCGCTGCCTCGCAGGGGAGTCCGACGCCTGGCGCGGCCTGCTCGAGCGCTACGCCGACCTCGTGCACGCCCTGTTGCGGCGTTCGGGGCTCGACGAATCCTCCGCCGAGGATGCGTTCCAGGAGGTCGCCCTCCTGCTCTGGAAGCACCTCCGTCGGCTGCGCGACGTGGAGCGCCTGGCCTCCTGGGTCGGGACGACGACGCGCCGCATCGCGTGGCGCTCCCGACACCGGACCCGCACGAGGGAGGGGCATGAGAGCGCCGCCCGACGCGCCGACGTGCAGGCGGAGGCCGACCGGGGGGCCACGGTCGAGGAGGAGCAGGCCCTGCGCGAGGCCCTGGGCCACCTGGGGGCGCGCTGCCGCGAGCTCTTGTCGCTCCTCTACTTCCAGTCGTCCGAGGACTCGTACGAGGAGGTCGCCCGCAAGCTCTCCATGCCGCGAGGGTCCCTCGGTCCGACCCGGGCCCGGTGCCTCGAGGCGCTCCGCCAGGAGCTGCTCCTCCGGGGGGTCGGCACCGAAGTATCCGATCCGGCCGTGCCTGCCTCTCTACAAGCGGGGGCCTCTCGTCCCCCGAAGGACGACGACGAAGCATGAGCCCCGTGGCCCCCGACGTTCCCTGGGTCCGTGCCTTCGACGCCGCGGCCGGCCGTGCCTCCGCAGCCGGCCTGCCGGCGGACCTGGGCGCCCTGGCCTCCCGCCTCGTCGTGCTCGGGCGCCGGATCGAGCAGGAGAGCCCCTGCCCGACCCGCTGGGTACGCAAGGCCGAGGCCTTGTTCGCGCCGCCCACGCGCATCGGGGCGCGACTCCTCGCGCTGGTCCTGGACTCGTGGGCGACGCCAGTGTCCGCGGTCCGCGGCGCGAGCGGCCGGCGCTACGTGCGCCTGGCCGACGAGGACGCCCGCCTCGACGCCGAGATCGGCGAGCCCTCCGGGGCGGGCGTGCAGGTCCGCGGGACCGTCGAAGGGCTGGCCTCCGGGGCCACGGTCGTCGCCTGCACCGATCGCCGCAAGACGGTTCGAGCCGCCGTCCGCGAGGGCGGCGTCTTCGAGCTGGTCCTGCCGGCGGACGCCGCGTCGTTCCACCTCGACGTCCGCGTGGGGCGGCGCACGGTCGCGCGGACCCCCGCGCTCGCGACGCGCTCGGCAGACGAAGGCCCTCCGACGGTCCCGGCGAGGCCCCGCCGCCGGACGCCTTGAGCCGATCCACGTGATCGCCTCGTCGGTCCCCCCCTGGCTTCGGCCCCTGCTTCGGGCGGCGGCGCGCGACCGTCGCCGCATCGCGCGCACGGTGCTCGATCGCCGTCTGCCGTGGGACGAGCTCCGGCCCGCGCTGGCCGCGGCGACCTCGGCCGACCCGGCGGGAGCGGAAGCGGGCCTCGCCGCGCTCGCGGCCGAGGCGGGGCGTGTCGGCGACGGCGCGACGGCCGGCCGCGTGGGCGCCTTCCACGCCTACGCCGCGCACCGGGCCGGGCGGATCCAGACGGCGCTCGACGCGTACGTCCACGCGGAAGACCTGCTGCGGCGTGCCGGTCTGCTCGAGGAGGCGCTCTCGCTCGGGACGACCCGCATCGACGCGCTGGCGACCGCCGGGCGCATCGATGAGGCGCTCGCGCTCGCGGCCTCCCTCGCGCCGCAGGTGCGGGCCGCCCGCGCCCGCCGGCTCGTGCCCCTCCTCGCGGCCAACCACGCGAACGCGCTGCGCCTGCGGGGGGACGCGACCGAGGCGCGACGCCTCTACGCCGCCGCGGCGCGGGGCTTCGACGCGCTCGGCGGCGCCCATCGCGCCGCCGTGTCCCGCATGAACGCGGGCGTGGCGGGCGTCGAGGCCGGTGACGCGGTCGCCGGTCGCGCCGACATCCTGGCGGCCGCGGAGGCGCTCCACGCGCTGGGCCGCACCGATCTCGAGCGGGAGGCGCGGGCGAACGTGGCCTGGGCCGACGTGCACGCGGGTAAGCTCGGCGACGGGATCCGCGCGCTGGACGTGCTGGCGGAGGCGCACCGGGGCGACGGGCTCGGGCGTCGCGAGGCCGTCTGCCGCACGGACCTCTCGGACGCCCTGCTCCGCGCGGGAGATGCGGCGGCCGCCGAGCGGGAGGCGCTGCGGGCCGCCGCAGGCTTCCACGCGGCCGGTGCGTACGCGGAGCGGGCCGAGGCACTGCTGCGCGCCTCCGCGGCGGCGGCGTCGCGTTCGCCGGCGGACGCGCGATCCCACGTCGACTCGGCGTACGTCGCGGCCGCGACCGCGGGACGCGCCGCCCTCGCGCTGCGCGCGCAGCTCCTGGGCCTCGACGCGGCCTCTCGTGGGGGCGAGCGTCCCTCGCCCCGCGCCGCCGCCGCGCTCGCGCGCCGCGCGACCGCGCTCGGGGCGCCGGCGCTGGCCGCGGAGGCCCGCCTCGTGGAGGGGGCGCTCCACCGGGCGCGCGGGAACGTCGCCGCGGCGCGCCGCGCCTTCCGCGAGGCCGAGCGCGCGAGCGCCGGCCGCCCGTGGACGCGCGTCTCGGCCGCGACGGGGCTGGCCATGCTCGACGCCCAGCAGCCCCGCCGGCGGGCCGGCGCGCTCGCGCGGCTGCGTCGCCTCGGCACCTTCCGCGACGCGGTGGGGGCCGACCTGCCCGGGGCCTGGCTCCGCGCCCGCTTCCTCTCCGATCAGCTCGATCCGTGGCTCGCCCTCGTCGACCTGCGCCTCTCCCGCGGGCGCCCGGACGACCGACGGGAGGCGGCGGCCGTGCTCGATGCGCTGGCCGCGCGGCGCTTCCTCGGCGCGCGCCGCGGGAAGACGGGCGGCGCGCGGGCGGCGCGCATCCGGTCGAGGCTCGAGGGACTCTACGACCGCATCGCGCGCGGAGAGGGCCCCACGCGCGGCGACGGCACCGCCGCCGGCACCGCCCTCCTCGAGCGTCGGGCTCGCGCCTGGGAGCGTGCGCTGGCCTCCTCATGGCGGGCGGAGGAGCGGCGATCCCGCCCCGGGCGCCGCGGCCCGGCGGCCGTCGGTCGGTCGGCGCTCGTCGAGAGGGGCCGGGTCGTCCTCGATCGCGCCGCCGACGTCCACCTGTGGGTCCGGGGCGATCGGGTGTCGGGGCTGGTCCGGATCGCCGGCGACATCCACGAAGCGGCCGACCTCGGGCCGCGGGTCCGATGGTCCGGGTGGGGCGAGGCGCTGCGGGCCCGGTCTAGGGCGTTCGCCTTCCTCCCGGTGGCCGGGACGGTGGCCGACCGCGCCGTCGAGGCGCTCCTGGCGGAGATCGCCGACGCGGTCCTGCCCGCGCTCGGCGTCGGTGCGTGGCCCGAGGAGGTCCGCGTCACCGCCGACCCCCTCCTGGCGGACCTGCCGTGGGAGCTCCTTCCGAGCCGAGGTCGTCGCCTGGGCGAGATCCACGACGTGGTCCGGACGCCCCTCGGGCACGGGGTCGGGGCCCGCCGCCCGCCCGGTCGGGGCATCGTGGTCCTCGGGGTTGGAGCGCCCGACCTGCCCGGCGTGGACGCCGAGGTGGCCGCGGTCGCGCAGGCCGCGCACGCCGACGGAGTCCACCGGGGGGTGGCGGCGACGCGCGCCGCCCTCGCCGAGGCCCTCGCCCGGGCCCGGGTGGTCCATGTCGCGGGGCACGGCTGGGACGCCTCCGAGGCCCCTCCCCTCGCGGGCGTTCGTATGTCCGACGGGTGGTTTTGTGCCGAAGATGTCCCTGACGTGGTTCGCGCCGATCTCGTGGTCCTCGCCGCCTGCCGGACCGGCGCCTCTGCCGGGCCCGCCGCCCTCGCGTGGGGAGGCCTCGTCCCCCGGCTCCTCGTCCGGGGGGCACGGCGCGTCGTCTGGACGCAAGACGACCTCGACGACCGCTCGGCTGCTGGGACGATGACCCTCTTCCACCGCGCCCGAGCCGAGGTCCCCGACGGGGTGGCGCTCGGACGCGCCCTGGCGGCCGCCGCCGGGGCTGCCGGCCACCCCTGTGCCGTGCTGCCGTTCCGCCTCTCCGGAGTCCGCTCATGAAGACCGCATCCTCGGCCCTCCTCGCCTGCTTGTGGCTCGGCACCCTTGCCGCGTGCGGCGGGGGCGGAAGCTCCGGCGGCGGCGGTGGGGGCGGCCCGACGGCGCCGGCCAGCACCACGCAGGTGCTGGTGAAGCCCACCTCCCTCCTTGCGCTCCAGAACGTGTGCGCCGCGAAGGGCGCCACGGTCATCGGACCGGTCGAGGGGACGGAGTACTACCTGGTGGAAGTCCCCGACGGCGTCTCCGCGGACGACTTCCGCAAGGACCTCCAGGACGAGATCGAGGTCGAGGACGCCGAGAGCGACTCGGGCTGCGAGGTCCCCGAGGAGTCCGGCTCCGGCGGCACGGCGGGCGGGGGCGGCTCCACGATCCCGCTCTTCGGCGAAGACGACGTCGCCGCGATCGCCACCCAGCCCGCGCTCACCACGATCGGGGCGATCGCCGCGCACGGCCGAGGCTTCGACGGCACGGGCGTGATCGTCGCCTTGCTCGACACGGGCGTGTTCCCGACGCACCCCTCGCTCCTCGGGCACCTCCAGTCCGACGGGTGGGACTTCGTCGACGGCGACGCCAACCCGACCGACGTCCCCAACGGTCTCGACGACGACCACGACGGCCTCGTCGACGAGGGCGTCGGGCACGGGACGTTCGTGGCGAGCCTGATCCTCGCCGTCGCGCCGGGCGCCAAGATCCTGCCGATCCGCGTCCTCAACAGCGACGCGGTGGGCACGGCGTCCGCGGTCGCGCAAGGGATCTCGTACGCCGTGTCCCACGGCGCGCACGTGATCAACCTGAGCGCCGGCTTCACGCGCTCCGTGACGGTCGTCGAGCAGGCCATCGCCACCGCGAAGGCCGCCGGCGTCCTGGTGATCGCGTGTGCCGGCAACCGGGCCTCGTCCGTCGTCGACTTCCCGGCCGACGTCGGCGACGTCCAGGCCGTCACTTCGCTCACGGCGTCCAGCATGAAGGCGCCGTTCGCCTCGTGGGGCTCCTCCGTCGACTTCTCCGGGCCCGGCGTCGATCTCCTCGGCGCGCATCCGCTCGGTGCGAAGGGGACGGCGCGGTGGTCGGGCACGTCCTTCACCACGGCCCTCGTCACGGGCGGCTTCGCCCTGCTGCGGGACCGCGATCCCCTCGCCACCGGTGCGAGCCTGTTCCAGCGGCTCCGCGACACGAGCGTCTCGGTCGATGCCGTGAACCCCGGGTACCAGGGCAAGCTCGGCAGGGGCCGCATCAACCTCGACGCCGCGACCAGCGGGCCGTAGCCCGCGGCGCTGGCTACGGCTTCGCCAGCTCCGCCTGGTAGAGGGCCTTCAGGCGGCGCACCGTCGTGGGCGCGTGGCCCGCGTAGTGGTTGTTCACGTACACGAGGCTCTTGACGCCCCGGCGCGAGAGCGTCGCGAGGAACTTTGCCCACCGCGCGAGCCGGTCGGCACGGTCCATCACCTCGCGGTCCCACGTCTTCGTGAGCTTCTCGATCGCGGCGCGGTCGCCCAGGAGCCGCACGTAGGCGACCTCGGCGGTGACGGGGTCCATCTTCGCGGCCACCTCGTCCCCGAGCGGCATCCAGGCCTGGTCCACCAGCACGAGGGCCGCGTGGTGTCGCACGCAGACCGCGCGCAGCGGTTCGCCCACCCACGCCTTGTTGCGGACCTCGACGCCGTAGCGCAGGTCGCTCGGGAGCGTCCCGAGGAAGGCGTCGAGCCGCTCGAGGAACGGACCGACCGAGGGGAACGCGTCCTTGTTGAAGTAGGGGAACTGCAACACGAGGGGCCCGAGGCGCGGGCCGAGCCGCCGGATCACCTCGAGGAACCGGTCCCGATCGGCCGCCCCGACGTCGAGGGCGAGGATGCGCGCGGGATCGGGGCGCTCCGCCTCGCCGCCGTGCACGATCGAGCGCGGGAACTTCGCGCTGACGAGGAAGCCCTCGGGGGTCTTCTCGACCCAGCCGTCGACCGTGCGCGCCGAAGGGATCGCGTAGTAGGTGGCGTCGACCTCGACCGTGTCGAACTCCTGCGCGTAGAGCCGGAGGAAGTCCGCGGGTCTGGTGCCCGGCGGGTAGAAGGGCCCGACCCAGTCCTCGGAGGAGAACGACGAGGTGCCGAAGCGAGAGATCGGCGCGGCGCCGATGTCGTGCGGCTTCATATGCTCCTCGCGAACGGCCGGGCTCGCTGCCAACAGCGGGAGGGTCGCGTCGGCCTGTTGCGCTCGCTTGGAAGGCATGGGGCTCCGAGGATGCGCGAAAGGCGCGTCGTTGAGAACCCCCGAGGCGCGCCGATGCGTCCACCGGCGTTCCGGTGACGCGGGAGTCGAAGCGGTCCACCGGCGGCCCTGACACGCGACTTCGGTGGCGCTCGGCGAGCGGGTCCGCGCGCTCGCACGGGCGCGCACCGGAACCGAGCCAGCCGCACGAGCACCGTTTCAGCTGGTCCAGAAAACGTCCGTCGGGCGGGAAGTTCCGATACCCCCTGGGAGTATGTATACTCCTCGGGAGTACAGGAGCTTCCCCTCCATGCCTTCCACGTCGTCGACCGTCTCCTCGAAGTCCCTCGCCACAATCCCGGTGCCCATCTCCGCCGTGCGTCGCGGCGATCTGATCGCGCGACTCCGCCGGATCGAGGGCCAGGTTCGCGGCCTTCAAAAGATGGTCGAGGAGGGGCGCTACTGCGTGGACATCCTCCAGCAGATCAGCGCAACGGCGCAGGCGCTCCACGGCACTTCGAAGAAGATACTGACCAACTACCTCGAGACGTGCGCGACTGTCGCGATTCGCTCGGGCGACGAGGCTGCGGCTCAACGCGTCTGCGAGGAGATCACCGATCTGTTCCGTTTCGCCCGATAGGAGAGTCCATGTCCAAGACCAGAATCCTGTTCGCGACCCTCGGTCTCGCTGCGGCCGTCGCAATCCCCACGATCGCGCTCGCGAGCGGATCGAGCGGAAGTCGTCCGTGTTGCGAGGCGAACGCCAAGTGCTGCACGCCCAAGTCGGCGTGCTGCGACAAGGCCGACAAGATCATCACCTGCCCTGTGACGGGCGAGACGATCAAGGAGTCCGAGTGCCCGCTCTGTAAGGGGCATAAGTAGCCCGCCAAGCGTGGATTTCCAGGCGGAGGACCGGAACCCCCTCCGCCTGGGATGCCAATCAGGATTGTGGCTTGACTCTGTACCTAGGTACAGGGCGTAGATTCTTGGCATGGAAACGCTCTCCTCGTCGGCGCTCGCGCGCGCGGCCGGCGTCAACTTGCAGACGATCCGCTACTACGAACGGCGAGGGCTCATCGCCAAGCCGCCGCGCGCGCCGTCCGGGTACCGCCTGTTCCCACCGGATGCGCTCCGCCGGGTCCGCTTCATCAAGGAGGCGCAGGGACTGGGCTTCACGCTGAAGGAGGTCAGGGGCCTCCTGGACCTTCGCGTGCGTCCCGGCGTGGGCTGTGCGGACATCCTCGCGCGGGCGAGGCTCAAGATCGCGGACATCCAGGCCAAGATCGCGGGCTTGCACCGGATGGAGGAAGCGCTCCTCCGTGTCTCCGGTCGCTGTTCCGGGCGCGGGCCAGTAGAGGAGTGCCCGCTCCTAGAGACCTTGGACGAGGGGCAAGCCACCGAGGGGCGCGGGTCCGCCGGCCGGAATCCTCGGAACCCTGTACCTACGTACCTGGCGTCTACAAGGGTGAGCCCACGCGGGCGCACGCCCAGAGGAGACGCCGAATGAAGCGAACACAACCGTCCGACTCCCCCCGCTCGGCGAGCGCGGACGCATGCTGCCCGGTCCCGGCGACGAGCATCGGCACGGCGACACCGACGGCCCGCGTGGAGCGAGCCGGAATGCTCGCCGCGGGGGCGTCGGTGTTCGCGGCCGTGGCGTCCTCCGCGTGCTGTTGGCTCCCGCTCCTCCTCATCGCCTTTGGCGCGTCCGCCGGCGGCGTCGCGGCGACCTTCGAGCGGTTCCGGCCCGTGTTCCTGGTCGTCGCCCCTTCGCTGCTCGCGCTGGGCTTCTACCTGCTGTATTTCCGCAAAGCCGCCTGCGGCCCCGACGGGGCGTGCGCCATCCCGAATCCGAGGTTCCGGCGGGTCAGCCGCGTGATGCTCTGGATCGCCGTGGTCCTCGTCGCGGCCTTCGCCCTCTTTCCCAAGTACGTCGGACTGCTCTTCGCCAGTCCGGCTAATGCGTCCAGCGCGACCGACCCTGCGAGAACCGTGACGCTCCGGATAGAGGGGATGACATGCGAAGCGTGCGCGATCCGTCTAGAACACGACTTGGCTGCCATCCCTGGCGTTCGACGCGCCCGGGTCGAGTACGCCGAAGGTCGGGCCATGGTGGGCCTCGACTCCGTGGCCTACGAGACGACGATCGGGCGTCTGATCGACGCCGTCCGTGCCGCAGGCTACGCGGCGCACGTCGATGCGACACGCAATCCGACCGGCGGAGGATAGGCGATGCGAAGCGATCTGTCTTTCCACCTAGCCCTCGCGCTCGTCGTGGGCTGTGCCCTCGCGGCCTGTGGCGGTGACGACGCGCGGACGGCTCCCGCCGCGCAGACCGCGATCTACGTGCGCGCAGAGGGCATGGTCCAGTCACTCGGCATCACCTGACTCGGCTGACCGAACTCGGTCCTGGACGCCGTGCGCGTCCTTCCCGGCGTCCGTACTGCGGACTTCGACGTCCCCACGGAGACATTCACAGTGTCCCTCACCGCGGAGGGCAAGCCGGGTCCCGTGCTCGACGCGATCCGAGGCCTCGGCTACACGCCGGCCCTGCTCGCAGGTCCGCCCGGGAAGCCGCGAGCGCTTGAGAGGATCGAGAACCCCGCGTCCCTGGCCATCCGCGAGGCCCTCGCCCGCACGCTCGCTCGTGGGGTGCGTCTCGTCGTGGACTTTGGAGGGCCTTTCTGCCGGCTCTGCAAACACTTCGACGAGACGACCCTACGCGACCCCCTCGTGAAGGAGAGACTCGCCCGGCTCGAGTTCCTGCAAGTTGACGTGGAAGCGGACCCCGCCGCAGTGAAGGACTTCGGCGTGAAGGGCGTGCCCGACCTGTGGTTCCTTGCCCCCGACGGACGCGTTCTCGGGCGCGAGAATCGCTATCTCACGACCGAAGAGTTCCTCGCCGCGCTCGACAAGCACATCCCACGGTAGCGCGTTGCTGGACGCGCCACAGCACTCTCGGAAGGGACAGATCCCCATGGCGACGAAGCACTACGACCTCGTGATCCTCGGCTCCGGCTCGACGGCGTTCGCCGCGGCCCTGCGTGCCCAGGAGCTCGGCAAGACGGTCGTGATGACCGAGGAGCGCATCCTGGGCGGAACGTGCGTGAACCGTGGCTGCCTGCCGTCGAAGAACCTCATCGAGGCCGCCAAGCTCGTCCACGACGCGAGGCACCCTCGCTACCCGGGTCTTGAGGGCGCAGCACTCAAGGTCGCCTTTCGCGAGCTCGTACGACAGAAGGATCAAGTCGTCAGCGACTACCGCGACCGTAAGTACCGCAGCTTGCTTGGCGGGAAGATCCACGTCGTGGAGGGCCACGTCGAGTTCGTCGATCCGCGCACGGTCCGCGTGGGTGACGACCGCCTTACCGGTGCAGCCATCCTCGTGGCGACCG
>Ga0315271_10001132_pt1 | contig 15883 bp, 15 predicted proteins | sample C3_top_MG_FD_204664 | JGI IMG/M metagenome (GOLD analysis project Ga0315271, IMG submission 204664) | Sediment microbial communities from Yellowstone Lake, YNP, Wyoming, USA - C3_top | ecosystem: Environmental > Aquatic > Freshwater > Lake > Sediment | place: USA: Wyoming | collected 2017-08-01 | reverse complement strand
CGCCGGCTGGGCGGTCCCGCCGGCCGACACGACACCGTCCATCTCACTGAGGGCCTCGGCCAGCCGTCGTGCGTTGGCGTGATCTTCTGCGAGGCGTTGGATCATCCCGCCCGGGCCGTCCGACAACGCGATCAGCCCGGCTGCCGCGAGGATCCCGGCCTGGCGCATCCCACCGCCCACCAGCTTCCGACCGCGTCGCGCTCGCCAGATGAAGTCGCGATCGCCGACCACCATGGAACCGACCGGGCAGGCGAGCCCCTTGGACAGGCAGAACGTGACCGAGTCCGCCGGGTCGGCCAGGTCCCGTGGGGTGACCCCGAGCGCGACGACCGCATTCCAGAAGCGTGCGCCATCGATGTGGAGCGGCACGCCGTGCGCATGGGCGATGGCTGCGACCTCGCGCGTGTAGGCGGGCGTGAGTGGCTGCCCCATGGAGTGGGCGTGGGTGTTCTCGATCGTGACGAGGCCAGTGATCGGCTCGTGCGGGTCGGTCGGATCGCGGAATGCCTCGTCGATCTCGCGAGGGTCCATCGTCCCGTCAGGGCGGTCGGCCAGCGCCCGGATGCTCGTCCCCACGATGACGGCGTGACCTGCCGCCTCGTCGATGACGAGGTGGTGCTCGCGCCCGGCGATCGTCTCCTGGCCCCGCCCAAGGTGTGCCAGCTGGGCGACCAGGTTGCCCATGGACCCGGAGGCGACGAACAGGCCGGCCTCCTTGCCGAGCAACTCAGCGGCACGTTCCTCGAGGGCGTTGACCGTCGGGTCGTCGCCGAAGACGTCGTCGCCGACCTCGGCATCCGCCATCGCTCGGCGCATCGCGGGCGTCGGATGGGTGACCGTGTCGCTGCGGAGGTCGATGGGGGACATGGGCCGAGTATAGGGTGGGGACGTGCTCTGGCGACGACAACCCCGGGCGCACCTGCTATGCTCCGCCCTCGCCGCAACTGGACCCGTGGTGTAGCGGCCCAACATGCCAGCCTGTCACGCTGGAGATCGCCGGTTCGAATCCGGTCGGGTCCGCCATCAACGCATTTCCCTACGCCCCGTCCGCCCGCCCGGACGGGGCGTTCCTTCATCTTGTGCCAAACTCCCGCCGATGAAGCGCGCTCCGTTGTTCGTCGTCCTGGGCCTCCTGGCGATCGCGCTGATCGTGCCGGTCGCCGGTGGCGAACTGGGCTTCGGGAGCACAGCCGGCCTCGGAGCGTCGCCCTCGGGTGTCGCAGCGCGCGCCTCCGACTCCGCGACCCCAGCCCCGACCGATGGCGCGACACCATCAGGCGCGACGCCCGCGCCGACCGATGCGCCCGCTGCGACCTCCGCGCCGACGGCCATCCCGATAGCCCAGCTCGCTGAGGTCCCCATCGTGCCGGTCACGCAGTTCCGGGCGACGGTCACCAGCACCACCCGGAAGGAAGTAGCGGCCGTGCTGGCGGGCACCAGCAAGCGATACGAGGCACTTGAACTCGTGGCAGGCGAGGCGGACGCCGTGCTGGCCGCGCTGGGTGTGGACCGGCCGTCCGATCCAGCTCACCTGGTGGAGGCGAAGGACGGGGCGACCCTCGCCAGGGACATGGCGGCGCACCGGAAGCGACTCGCGTTCCTGCGGGCCGACGCCGTGGGCCCATCCGTCCGCGCCCTCGCCTGGGGCGGTGACTCGTTGTTCGGCGTGGATCGCGTCAGGGCCCTGAAGGACTGGCCGCTTACCGCCAGGCTGCCGGCCGGAGAAGCCGCCACCGCCTTCGATCCCGCGAGCATCTGGACCCTGTTCGCCGGTGGCGACATCATGCTGGACCGCGGCGTCTACCAGACCCTCAGGGTCAAGGGCATGGGCGCGGCCTTCCCGTTCCGGGGCGGGGAAGCCGATATCACGGGCCGCTCCTGCTGCTCCGCCTTCGGGTGGAAGGTGCCACAGCTGGCGCGGGCCGGGGGTGCCGGTGCGGTCCGCGAGCTCATCTCGGGCGCCGACGTCGCACTGGCGAACTTCGAGAACCCGGCGCCGGACCGCTTCACCTGGCACACGAAGGGCACGGTCTTCTCAGCCGACCCGACCCTGATCGATGGCATCGCGGATGCCGGCTTCGATGTCATGGGGATCGCCAACAACCACATCCGCGACAAGGGTGGGCAGGGGCTGCTCCAGACCGTCAAGAACCTCACGAAGCGCGGCCTGCTGACGGCCGGCGCCGGCAAGGACCTGGCTGCCGCGCGAAAGCCGGCCGTCATGGAGGTCGGCGGCGTGAAGGTCGCGATCCTCGCCTACGACGCCATCGCGGCCTACTACCATGCGACCCCCGCGAAGATCGGCAGCGCGCCCATGTCGCTCAAGGTCGTCGCGGCTGATATCAAGGCCGCCCGGGCAGCCGGTGCGGACGTCGTCGTGGTCTTCCCCCATTGGGGCGTGGAGTATCGGGCCAGCGCCGGTGCCGGTCAGCAGAAGCTGGCTCGCCAGGTCATCGATGCGGGCGCCGACATGATCATCGGGAACCACGCCCATTGGGCGGCCGAGATGGAGGTCTACAAGGGCAAGCCGATCTGGTACGCGCTGGGCAACCTCGTGTTCGACCAGGTCTGGTCGGAGGCGACGATGGAGGGGATGACCCTGGAGCTCACGTTCAGCGGGACCCGTCTGGCCCAGGTTCGGATGCGCCCGCACGCGATCCTGGACAAGGCCCAGCCCAACTTCCTGGACCCGGCCGGGGACGGCAAGATCGTGATGGACCGCGTCTTCAAGACATCACCGGACCTGGCCTGGTAGGAGCCTCCGTCAGGCGATCCCGGCGAAGAGGTCCGTTTCCGGGAGGGATGTCGGGACGCGCGACTCGCGCAGAACGTAGGCCTCCTGTGACCAGCCCTCGCGCCAACCGTCGAGGCCCATCAGCATGAACGGGCTATCGTCGCTGATCTGGGTCACGTGTTCGTGGATGGCCGCCCACTTCGCCTCCAGGGGAGCCCCTGAGATATCCAGCCAGGTCGTGACCTGGTCGTCGGGCACGAGCATCTTCGCGGCGAACGCCTCGAACTCCGCGAGCTGCTCCGGTGTCGCGTCGTCCGGCGCCTGCCAGAACGACTTCTGCCCGAGTTCGTTGAGACGCCGTTCCATGACCGCCCGGACCGATGCCGGGATCGCCTGCTCATAGAGCTTGGATGGCGTCCAGGGGGCCAACCCGCCCTCGGCTTCGAGCGGACCCGTGCCGCCGTGATCCGGGGCGAGTTGCTCCGGGTACCAGGCCGGGTCCCCGGCCCGCTCGAATGCCCCGACCGCCACCAGGTGGGTCCGGATGTGGTCCGGGTGGCCGTAGCCGCCGAAGTCGTTATAGGTCGTCATGACGTCCGGCTGGTAGCGGCGGACGAACCAGACCAGTCGCCCGATGGCCTCGTCCAGGTCGGCCTGCCAGAACGTGCGCGGGTCGCGGTTGCCCGGCCGGCCCATCATGTCCGAGTCGTGGTAGCCGAGGTTCTCCCACTCGGTCACGCCCAGCACGGCCATCGCCCGCTCCAGTTCAACAGCCCGGATCTCGCCCAGGCGCCGGTGGTTCTCCGGGGTGTCCAACGCGGGGACGACGATATCGCCCATCTCCCCGCGCGTGCACGTGATGAGGATCACCCGATGGCCGGCGGTGATGGCCTTGGCCATCGCCCCGCCAGTCCCGACGGTCTCGTCGTCAGGATGCGCGTGGACGGTCATGAGCGTGGGCCGGTGATCTGTCATCGTGGGATGCTAGCGCGGATACGAGATCAGGGGATCGCGACCCGTCACCCGCATTGCACGCAGCGCTACCATCGCGCCATGGCCGATGCATCGCTCACCCCCGGCACCCTCGTCCCCGGCCCGCTGGCCGGTCTGGCCGTCGTCGATTGCTCGACGGTCCTGGCCGGTCCGTACTGCACGATGTTGCTGGGCGATCTCGGTGCGGACGTCATCAAGGTGGAGCCGCCGGAGGGTGACGGCACGCGCGGCTGGGGCCCCCCGTGGGTCGGCTCCGAGGCGGACGGGACGCGGACCGCGGCGTACTACCTGGCGGTCAACCGCAACAAGCGTTCCATCCGCCTGGACCTCAAGACGCCCGGAGGCGCCGAGGTCCTGCGCCGGCTGCTGACCCGCGGCGACATCCTGATCGAGAACTTCCGGACGGGCGGTTTCGCGCGCCTGGGCTTCGATGACGACGAACTTCTCCGACTCAATCCGGCGCTCGTCCACCTGGCGATCTCCGGCTACGGTTCGGACGGTCCGGCGGCCGATCGACCCGGCTACGACTTCGTGATCCAGGCGTCCAGCGGCCTGATGTCCATCACCGGCGCGTCGGATGAGGAGGGTGGTGCTCCGACCAAGGTCGGCGTCGCGATCAGCGACGTGATGACCGGGATGCTGGGGGCTGTCAGCGTGCTGGCCTCGCTCCTGGCGCGCGAACGGGCGGGCGGCCCGGCGGCGGCGCAGACGGCGGGCGGCCCCGTGGAGGGCCAGACGGCGGGCGGCCCCATGGCGGGAAAGGGTCAGCGCATCGACATCTCGCTGCTTGCCTCCACCCTGTCCGCCCTGGTCAACCAGGCCCAGAACGCGTTCGTGTCCGGGGTCGCCCCTGGACGCCGCGGGAACGCCCACCCGAATATCGTCCCGTACGAGACCTTCGAGACGGCCGACGGTGAGATCGCGGTGGCGGCGGGATCCGAGCGACAGTGGCCGCGCCTGTGCGTGGCGCTGGGCCTGCCGGCGCTCGCGGACGATCCCATGTTCGCCACGAACGGCGACCGGGTGGAGCGCCGGATCGAATTGCGGCCCACGCTCGCCGAACGGTTCGCTGAGCGCTCATCGGCCGAATGGCTGGAGATCCTGGAGGCGACCGGTATCCCGGCCGGCCCGATCAACGACGTCCTGGCGGCCTTCGCGTCACCGGAGGCGACCGCCCGCGGCATGACGGTCGAGATGGAGCATCCCGCGTGGGGGCTCATCCGCCAGGTCGGCATCCCGTTCGAGTTCTCGGCCACCCCGGCCAGCATCCGGACGCCACCGCCACTACTGGGTCAGGACACAGACGAGATCCTGGCGGAGCTCGGGTTCACGGCGAAGGCCGCGCGCGCGCTCCACGAGACGGGCGTCGTCTGATCGCGGGACCTGCCTAGACCTCCCGGCGACGGAACGACCAGGCGGCCAGGCCCAGGGCGACGGCGATCAGCACGATGGTGGAGACGACCGGGATCAGCACTTCGCCGGCCTCCACTGGGGCACCAGCAGCCAGCGCGATGGCAGGCGTGGCGAGGCCACCGGGCCCGAATCGCGAGACGTTCGGGATCGCGGACACCACGGAGAGCACGAGTAAGGCGACGAACCCGATGCCGGCCGCAGCGGCCGTCGACCCGGTGACGACACTGGCCAGGAACGTGATCGCGGCCCACGAACACAGGCCCAGCCAGGCGAGGGCCGCCATACCCAGCCAGCCCGCGGGGGCCGGTGACTCGAACAGGATCGCGGTGTAGAGCCAGCCCAGCACGACGGCCAGGATCGTCGAGAGCCCGAGCACGGCGCCGATCGCGACCACCTTGGCCCCCAGGAATGCGCCTCTGGTCGCGGTCTTGGACAGCACGAACGCCGCCGTTCCCCGGTCCAACTCCCCGGAGACCGCGCCCATCGCCAGGATGATCGCGGCGAAGGCACCAAACTGCGCCAGGTTCTTCCAGAGCTGGTCGATCGCGTCGGTCATCACCGGGGTCGGGATCGCGATCGCCGGGAATTGGTCGCCACCGGCCGCCTTCACGATCTCCGGCAAGAACTTCGCTAGGAGCGGCGAGCTCAACCCGACGAACACGAACAGTCCGGCGATGATCGGCAGCCGAAGGGTCCGCCAAGATTCGAGCAGTTCCTTGCGGATCAGCACGCCCAGGCCGGCCATCAGGTCGCCCTCCCGACGAGCCTGAGGAACACGTCCTCCAGCGACGGCCGTGCCCGCTCGAACGAGACGAGCCGAACACCAGCGGCGACGACCAGCGGCAGGAGCTCCGATGACGCCACGTCAGCATCGGTGACCGAGACGACCAGCCCGCCGCCGTCTTCGGTCGCGCGGTCCACCCAGGGGAGGGCGCGCAGGTGCTCCATGAGCGCCGCAGTGGCTGCCGCCTGCCCGGCCTCCGGATCCAGCCGGTAGAGGGGCAGGGCATAGCGCCCGAGCAGGTCGTCCAGCGGACCCTCTGTGACGAGGCGGCCGTGGTCCAGGATCCCGATCCGGTCGCAGATCCGCTCGACGTCGGCCAGGACGTGGGTGGAAAAGATGATCGTGGCCCGTTGGCGCAGATCCGCGATGAGGGCGAGCAGGTCGCGGCGTCCCTCCGGGTCCAGCGAGCTGACTGGTTCGTCCAGGATCAGAAGGCTGGGTTCCGCCACCAGTGCCTGTGCGATCCCGAGACGCTGGCGCATCCCGCCCGAGTAGCCGGCGATCCGCCGCCGGGCGGCATCGGTCAGGCCCACCTGCTCCAGAGCAGCCTCCGCGCGCGAACGGGCGTCGACGGCTCGGAGTCCCTGGAGCCGGCCGGCCAGCTCGACCAGCTCGAGACCGGTCATCCAGCCGTAGTAGCGCGGGTCCTGGTCCAGGACGCCGACGGCGCGTCGAGTGCCCGGGTCGCGCGGATCCACAGGGACCCCATCGATCGCGGCCGAGCCGGACGTCGGCGTGGCGAGGCCCGTGATGAGACGGAGGGTCGTGGTCTTGCCCGCGCCGTTGGGACCCAGCAGGCCGAAGACGGAGCCGGCCGGGACATCGATGTCGAGGTCGTCGACGGCCGTGACGCCCGTGGAGCCGCCCCTGCCTCCGCTCTTACCACCGAACCGCTTGGTCAGCCCGTGGCAGCTGACGGCGACCCCGCTCATCGCCGCTCCTTCATCGTTCCTCACGCCCCACAGCGAGATAGAGGAGCGGGCCAAGCGTCCCGACCAGGACGATGATGATCCCCCACATGAGCCTGCTGTCACCTCGCACCTGGCGGCCCGGGCGGGTGAGGTCCCACAGCGCGAAGATGGTCAGCCCAAGCTGGATGGCGATGACCGGCAGTAGGAGCAGGATGATCTGCGTGTTGCTCATACGAGACCCCCTGGCGCGATCCTGAAGGTGTCCATCCGTTGGTCCGGTGTCTGGTGCTTGGTCGTCCGTCTGGCATCGCATGCACAGCGGGTGTTCATTCTGACCGTTCCGGGACCTCGGAGGTCGATAGTGCCCACGCCATGTGCATCCGGGACCAGATCGCGACCAACGTGGGAAGTCAATGGCGGGCCGGCAGCCTCTTGTCGGCTTGGAGCCCCAGAGATGAACACGAGGCGTGCACGCCAGAGATCGACCGGTGGTCGGAGACCTGTGGTCGGAGGTCGGCGGCTCCCTGCTAGACTCGGGCCGCTCTGACCGACCTGGTTCGACTGATCTGGTTTGACCGACGTGGCAGCACACGAGGAGATCCTCCCGATGACCGACGACCGTGAGCGCTGGGCGCTGATCCTGGGCGCTTCGTCCGGGATGGGCGAGGCGACCGCCCTGACGCTTGCCGGTGCCGGCTATCACATCCTCGGCATCCACCTGGACTCAAGGGCCCTGCTCGGCCATGTCGAGGACGTCAGGGCGGCCATCATGGCCAAAGGTGTCCACGCGCTCTTCATCAACATGAATGCGGCCGATGACGAGAAGCGATCGGCCGCCATCGAAGCCATCCGCGAGCGCTTCGCCTCGTCCGAGACGCAGGGCCGACACCCGTACATCCGCGTCGTCATGCATTCGCTGGCGTTCGGCTCGCTTGTGCCGTTCCTGAGCGACGACCCGAAGGTCGCGGTGGACCGCAAGAAGATGGAGATGACGCAGGACGTCATGGCCAACAGCCTCGTCTACTGGGTCCAGGATCTCCATCGAGCGGGCTTCCTGGAGCGTGGCTCCAAGATCTACTCCATGACCTCCGAGGGCTCCTCGAAGGTCGTCCCGTCCTACGGGGTCGTCTCGTCGGCCAAGGCGGCACTCGAATCGCATACCCGCCAGCTGGCGATGGAACTGGCCCGGCTCGGGACCGGCGTCACCGCCAACACGATCCGGGCCGGCGTGACGATGACCCCCGCGCTGATGAAGATCCCGGAGCACGACCTGATCATCGAAGCGACGAAGCGACGCAATCCGACCGGCCGGATGACCACGACCCAGGATGTTGCCGACGCGATCCTCGCGCTGTCCGGCGAAGGAACCGAGTTCATCAACGGCGAGGTCATCGGGGTGGACGGCGGCGAGTTCATCACGGGCTCCTAGGGTCGTCGCGGTGGGCCGGGTGATCGTCGTGGGGTCGGTTAACATCGACCTGGTCGTGACGGCTGCGCGCCTGCCCGGGCCCGGCGAGACGATCACCGGTGGTCGCTTCTCCCAGCATCACGGGGGCAAGGGCGGGAACCAGGCGGTGGCAGCGGCCCGGCTCGGCGCAACGACCTGCTTCGTCGGGGCCGTCGGTGACGATGCGTTCGGCCGCCAGGCGGGTGCCGCGATGGAGGCCGAGGGGGTGGACCTGTCCGAGCTCCGCACCCTGCCCGGCGAGACGACCGGCGTCGCCCTGATCCTGGTGGATGCGGCCGGCGAGAACAGCATCGCGGTGGCATCGGGCGCGAATGCGGCACTCACGCCGGAGCATGTCCGGGCGTCCCTCGCGGCGCTGGCGCCGGGCGATGGCGACGTGGTGCTGGTCGGGCACGAGATCCCCACCGAGTCGGCGCATGAGGCGCTGTCCCTGGGCCGCGCGTCGGGGGCGATCACGATCCTCAACCCGGCCCCGGCGACCGGGATCGCCGCGGCGACCCTGGCCCTGGCCGACGTCTTGACCCCGAACGAGGGAGAGCTGGCGGTCCTGGCGGGTGGTGTGGGCGACGCTGGAGACACGAGAGGCGGGCCGGCTGTGGCAGGCGCGGTCGGAGCCGAAACGGGCGTTGCGGGCGCGGTCGGGCGATTGCGCTCGGCGGGTTTCAGCGGTGCTTGCCTGGTCAGCCAGGGCGCGGCCGGAGCCCTGCTCGCGACAGCAGCCGGGACCATGGTCGTGCCCGCGCGACCGGTTCAGGCGGTGGACACGGTCGGTGCCGGGGACACCCTCAACGGCGCCCTCGCGGCCGGGCTGGCGTCAGGCCTGGACCTGGCGGCGGCTGCGCGGCGCGCGGTCGCGGCCGCATCCCTTGCCGTGACGCGCGAAGGGGCTCGCGGAGGGATGCCGACGGTCGCCGAGCTGGGAGTCGCCCCCACCGGCTAGCTCAAGTCCCGCATAGGTTGTGACAGATGCCGAGGCCGCGCCGAATGCTCCGCGCCGCTCAGGCGTCGCCTGTCGCGATCCGGCTGGCTGATCAGAACTGCTGCGTTTGAGCGCGGCCGCGGGCGGCTTCTGTCGACTCGGCTCCTCGGCCAAGCTTGGCTGGGTCCCGATTGATCAGCCAGGCCGATCAGATCCAAGAGGTCCTTGTCAGGTGCCGTCGGGAGGGCGGGTCAGGACTCTCGATCAGGAGTGGAAGGCAGATCTAAGCTGTGTTTCCCAGACACGTTGTTGTGGGGTGAGACCTTCCCGATCACCACGGCGACGTCGATGCGGTCGCGGCAGCCACGTTTCCGGCATGTGCTCGCCAGGAGAGCATTCGTCACATCCCCACCGGCCGAGACCGACAGGGCCCGAGCGTGGATCGAGCGTGGCCGAGGCCGAGAACGTGTCAGTTGTTCGCCTCCGGACGCATCTGTCAGGCAGACACTGACGAACGCTCGCCTGAGGTTCATTTGCCGGCTTTCGGGCTGCTTGACGTGAGGCGACGGACTCACAAAGGCGGACGTCCCTGGCAACAACGTCCGTGGGCATCACATCAGCCGGCTGTACCCTCCGGATCATCCTCCGCCGCCACCCAGACCGTGCGCCTGCGCGCGTCGGCAGTCATCTCGAGCGAGCCGTCATCGGCCACCCACCAGGCCGCCAGCCCGCGTGCACGGGCCTCCCCGGCGATGGCTGCGCGACCACCCACGAACAGCACCTTGGACCAGACCTCGGCCCATGCCGGATCCGGTCCGGCCACGGTGACCGACAGCAGCCCACCCTCGGCGGGCTCGCCGGTCTGCGGGTCCAGGAGGTGATGAACGGCCCGGCCATCCACCGACCAGCGATGGACGCGGATCGATGACGTGGTCACCGCCTCGTCGCTGACGGCGATGACGGCAAGGTGTTCGATCGTTTCGGTCGGATCCTCGATCCCTACCAGCCACGGGCCGCCGCCTGGATCCAGTCCACGCGCAACGAGGTCGCCGCCGGCCTCCAGCAGGAAGTCCGACACGCCTTCGTGCTCGAGCTCGGCGGTCGCCCAGCGCAGGGCGAGCCCCTTGCCGATCCCGCCAAGGTCGATCGGGCGCGCGATGGAGATGCCGTCTCGCCCGACCCGATCCACGATGCCGCCCCCGGACGGATCCGCCGGATCTGTCGCGAGTCCCGGATCCAGCCGGGCGGTCCCCGTCGTCAGGGCTGCGCCGCGATAACCGAGCCGATCGAGGTCCGCCAGGACCCGTGGATCGAACCGGCCGCCGGTGACTCGATGGGCGCGATCCGCCGCGACCAGGGCCTGGCGAAGGCGTGAGGATGGCCGGCTGACTCGACCGGTCCCGGCCGCGTGGTTCAGCGCCGTGAGCTCGCTTGTGTCGCGGAAGCGCGACATCGCCTGCTCGGAGACCTCGAACGACTCGACGACGCCATCCCAGGCGACCGCGACCGCGGAGTCCACGACCTCCGCCGGGATCGCCGGTGCGGTCATCGCGGCCGGTGCGGTCGTCGCGGCCGGTGCGAGGCTGCCGATCGTCAATCGCAGCGCCGATCCCATCGCTCGCCCCGCGAACGCGGTCCCCCCGTCAGTCCCCCCGTCGGCCCCGTTGTCGGTCATGCCGACGAGTCTGTCAGGGTTTGCCGGATGCGGCCGTGACGGCCCGTACGCGAGGTTTGGAGCTGACCCTCCCGGAGGATCGCGCGACGCTCGGCATGCTCGCCCGAGCGGGCAGCGCGCGGGCCGCCCCGGTGACCGACTTCATCCTGCCGGCGTACGCCTCGAGCGACGTGTCCAGGGTCGCCAGGCCCGCCGTGAGCTGGTCGTAGCTGGCGGCGGAACCGGCATAGGCGCTGGCCGAGAGCTCGATCTGGGCCTGGAGTCGGTCGTGTGCCTGGCCGAATCGCTCCGCCGCGGCCTGCGAAGGAGATCGAGCGGCGATCAGGGCCTGGTCGGTATTCGACTGGAGGGCGGTGACGCCGGCCATGCTGACCGCGTAGGCGGCTGTCGATGCCCCGACAAGGACGGCGACATGGATCGGCAGGCGACGGTCAATCATCGTTGCTCTCGCCCCCAGCCGCCGGGCGGGGTGCGGGTGCCGTCGTCGTGGTCGTCCTGGTCGTGGTTCGAGCAGCGGCGGCCCGGGCCGACTGGCGGATCGAGCGCTCGAGTGCAGCCAGCTTCTTCTTGGCGGCCTTGAGGTCCTTCTCGAGCTCCTTGGCGTTCTTCGTGTCCGTATCGATCTGCGCCTGGGCGGTCTCGAGGGCGACGGTCATCTCCTTCGTGCTGCCGGCCAGTTCCTTGAGCTGGGCCTGCAGTTCGGTGGACCGGGCGTGTTCGTCGGCAAGCTTCGACTCGATCGTCTTGACTGACGTCGGGGCAACGGACAGCGGCGCGGCACTGGCGGTCCAGGCTGCCGACGCCTGGATCGCGCCGAACCCGAGGATCAAGGCGGCAGTGGCGCCGATGACGGTCAATGACCGGCGGACGGGCAGCGAGGTGATGTTCATCGGGTTCTCAGGCCTCCGTGCGAGATGTGTCGAACGTGGGTCGCCCCTTCCGGGAGGCCCAATAGCGATAGGAACCGGCAGCGACGACCGCAAGTCCGGTGACGACGTACATGCCGCGCAGCACATCCGAATCCGTGCCGGCCAGGATCCCGTGCAGCCAGGCGAGGACGAAGACGATGAGCGACAGTCGATGGATGGTCAGCCAGACACCGGCCGGCAGCAGTTTCGTGTAGCGGGCCGTGATGGCCGTGAGCAGGAATGCGTACAACGCCAGCGTGCCCAGTGCGACCGGCGAGGTGCGATAGCTGGACAGCCCCGGGATGAACGACCCGGCGATCCCTACGCCCGCGTACGGGTCCAGGATCAGGCTCACGATGTGCACGCCGAGGAAGGCGATCACGAACACCCACAGGGTCTCGTGCCACGGGAAGATCCGCTTGGACAGCTTCCAGGTGGACTTGTTGGTCGGGTGCGACAGCACGAGGCCGACGCAGATCTGGAAGGTCAGCAGCAGGAACGTGACGATCCCTGTGGCCCGTGCTGCCAACCAGATGCGCAGGTCCGCCTGGCGGTCCGACGTGGCCGGCACGATCTGGTCGCTCGCATAGATGACGATGATGGCGACGACTGCGGCCAGCATCATTGTCGTCCGACCGGTCAGGCGGAATGACGGGCTCCCGCGTCGTGGCGTGGGTGCGGCTACGGGTCCGACGGACATGCATACTCCCCGACTGTTGGCATGGGACGCCTACTCCATCGAGGCCGGGCGCGATGAAAAGGTTTCAGGCCGTCGCGCTAGGGTGGTGTTGGCGGGCACCACCCTAGCGAGGTTCGAACCTCCGTCAGACGGGTTCGATGCCGATCGCGCCGACAGCCACCGAAAAGAGGTAGATCGCTGCGGCTCCGCCGACGGTCGCAAGCACGATCCAGCGCGACCGGTTGCGGCGATGCGCTTCCGGCAGCAGCTCGGCCGCCCCGACGTACAGGAAGAATCCCGCGAAGAACGCGAGGAGCGCACCCAGCGCCTCGTCCGGTACGTGAACCAGCGTCCCGAGCAGCACGCCGGCGATCGGCGCGATCGCCACGAGCGTGAGCCAGCGGTAGGCGATCGGAAGGGGCACGCGGCCGGCGAGCAGGAAGCTGACGACGCCGATCCCGTCACTGAACCGGTGGACGATCACGACGACCGCGATCACGATCGCCGTTCCGCCGCCGACGGCCAGGCCGGCCGCCAGGGCCACGCCGTCCAGGAAGCTGTGGATGCCCATCCCGACGGCACCCGCGACACCGACATGTTGATGCGACGCTTCATCGTGATCGAGCTCGGCCGACGTCTCGTGCCCGACGTGGAGGGATGTGAGCTTGTCGATGACGTAGAAGGCCAGGAAGCCGATCGCGGTCCACAGCATGGCCATCTGCAGCGAACCGAGGTACCGCACCGCCTCAGGGATGAGATCGAAGAAGGCCGCACCGATCCGGATGCCCGCTCCGACCGCGATGATGATCCCGACGTAGCGAACGGCGCGAAGGGCGAGCCACCCACCGGCAAACGCCGACAGGAAGGCGCCCAGCGAGACGAGCAGGGCTGCGGCCGGCATCAGGTCGGCTCCGCGCGCTGGCATGTGGGGCACAGGCCGAACAGTTCCAGCCGGTGGTCATCCACCCGGTAGCCGGTCCGCCTGGAGATGTCCGCGACGACGGCGCTGAGGCCCGCGTCCTTGATCGGGTCCGTCCGCCCGCAGCCCGAGCAGACCAGGTGGTGGTGGTGGGCTGGCTCGCAGCCGACGTAGGCGTGCTCACCGGACGGCAGATCCAGCCGTTCGACGGCGCCCAGGTCCTCCAGGACCTCCAGGGTGCGATACACGGTCGCCCGGCCGATGACGAGCCGTCGCTCTCCGGCGGCCTCGACGAGGGTGGCGGCCGTGAAGTGACCATCCTGGTCCGCGATGAGCGCCGCCAGGGACCGGCGCGGCTCCGTCAGACGGTAGCCGGCGCGGTCGAGCGTGGTGATGATCGGGGTGGCGTCGCCCATGGCTGCAGCGTACTACAGATGAGACACAGTCTCAACTCGTACCTGGTCTAGCGGGATGCGACGACCACCGGCTTTGACACGGCTCGCGGGACCGTGCTGGCAAGGAGACCGAGAGCGACCACGAGGCACACGCCCAGGACGCCGGCGCCGAGGGCCGCGACCACGTCCAGCTCAGCGAGCAGCCCGACGGTCAGGAGGGCGACCGCGCCGTTCCATGACAGCACACGGACCGTGCCCAGGCGGCCGAGCCGCCGGCGCTGTGCGGCATGGGCGAACTGGTCGCCAGGGCCGATGGCCGGCACGAGCTGGGTCCACGCTCCGATGATGACCTGCGCGGTCCAGCCCAGGACGAGCGGGACGCCGATCGCCGCGACGGACCACGCGCCCGGTGTGGCGCCGGACTCGATGATCCGCCAGGTAGCGATCGACGTCGCGACGAGGAACCAGACCGGCGCGGCCAGCAGGCTCAGGCCGGCGAAGCGGTGCCAGCCCTGGTCGCTCGTCCAGCGGCCCCGATCGCGCTGGACAGCACCCGCATGGAAGACGAGTGCAGCACTGCCGGTGAGTTCGATGAACGCCCCGATCCGGGCGACCGAGTCGGACCCGGTCGCGAACCCGATGGCCACCAGCGGGGCGCCGGCCATCAGGCCGAAGAGCGCGAGACGCGCACTCGGGCGAGGGCGGATCCGAGTCCCGGCGACCGTCGGGGCGAGGTGGAGGAGGGTCGCGGCGACGACGACCGAGAGGAAACCGAAGACGTTGAGCCAGGCGTGGGCGGGCTTCAACGAGGCCCAGTTCGCGACGACTGGCGCCCAGCCGGCCACCATCGCCGTCGCCAGGCTGACGCCGATCGCGACCTGCATGAGGGCGATCCCATAGGCCGCTGGGACGAGGCCGGAGCGGCCGCCGAGTCTCTTCCGGAGCGGGAGGAACGCCGCCATCGCGGTCAGGCCGAGACCGCCGAGGTAGGCGCAGCCGCCGAGGACGGCCAGCGTTGTGAGGGGCACCGAGACGCCGATCGTGACTGCCAGGGCGCCCCCTGCGACGAGGGCGATGGCCCCGATCCGGATCGCGCGAGCCGCCGGGGCCACCTGGGCCAGGGTCGCGGTGAAGAATGGCAGGACGGATGCGATCGCGGTCCCGGCCGCGCCGGCCAGGACCAGGTGCAGGGCCGGCCAGGCGCTCCCGCCGCCGTGCGCGATGGTCAGACCGGCGGAGGCCGCCCCCAGGGCAAGGAACACGGCGGCGACCAGGACCCCGGCAAAGGTCGCCCGCCGATCGTCGGCTCGCCGGATCACGCGGTGACCGGGCGGTCCCACCACGGGCAGTGGCCGCACCCGTCCGCTGTGCCTAGTTCAGTGGGTCGCCGTCACCGGCCTGGACCAGGCCGAGGGCGCCGCGTCCCACGAAGTTGAACGCGTGCGTCACGATCGGGTAGAGGCCATCCTCGGCGGTCGTGAACTCGATCATGGCGCCCTGGGCGGGGGAGAGGTCCACCGCCTGTGAGCCCCAGTTACCGTCGTTGCCCTTGACCAGGTGGATCCCCTCCTTCGTCACCGTGTCGAAGATCGTCCCGACGATGTGGAACGAGCTATCGATGTTGGGCCCGGCGTCCAGGATGAAGATCCGCACGCGCTCGCCGGTCCCGACCTTGAGCGGCGCGTCCTTGTACTGGTTTGCGACGCCGTTGAAGACGACGTAGTCCGGGGCGGGCGCGCCGGCCGACGCCTTCTGCAGGCTGGTGACGTCACCCTGCGGTCCCAGGTACCACTCGCTCTGGACGAGGGCGAACTCCTTGTCCACCTTGGGCAGGCCGCCTGTCGGCTCCACGATGACCATGCCGTACATCCCGTTGGCGATGTGATGGAGGGCGGGCGACGTCCCACAGTGGTACATCCAGACTCCGGCGTAGTCGGCGGTCCACTCGTACAGCTTCTCCTCGCCCGGGTTGATGGAGGTCATCTCGTCGTTCCAGGCGACCTGGCTGGCATGGAAGTCGACGGAATGGGCGAGCTTGTTGGTAGCAGGGTTCTTCAGGTGGATGCGGATCTTGTCGCCGACGGT
>Ga0315271_10001131_pt1 | contig 15883 bp, 13 predicted proteins | sample C3_top_MG_FD_204664 | JGI IMG/M metagenome (GOLD analysis project Ga0315271, IMG submission 204664) | Sediment microbial communities from Yellowstone Lake, YNP, Wyoming, USA - C3_top | ecosystem: Environmental > Aquatic > Freshwater > Lake > Sediment | place: USA: Wyoming | collected 2017-08-01 | reverse complement strand
GTCACGCTGCCCAGCGCGTACTTGGAGCCGGGGTGCGTCACCGTGTCCTCGACCGCCTCGCTGATGGCGATGCCGAGGCTGCCGAGGGAGTCGGGGTCGTCGGCCAGCACGGCGCGACCGGCGTTGGTCTGGTCGCTCGGGCTGGGGATCACGTTGGCGCCCCAGAGTTGCATCATGCTGCGCCGGTAGGGCTTCTGGTGATAGCTGACCTTGACCATGTAGACCATGCACTCGAGGTCGAACATCTGGCAGGCCATGGCGAGGGCGCAGCCCCACTGACCGGCGCCGGTCTCGGTGGCGAGGCGCTTGGTGCCGTCGATCTTGTTGTAGTAGGCCTGCGCGACGGCGGTGTTGCTCTTGTGCGAGCCGGCCGGGCTGACGCCCTCGTACTTGAAGAAGATCTTGGCCGGCGTGTCGAGCGCCTTCTCCAGACCCGTGGCGCGGATGAGCGGAGACGGCCTCCACATGCGGTAGATCTGGTGGACCTCTTCGGGGATCTCGATGTAGCGCTCCGCCGAGACTTCCTGTGCGATGATGCTGGGGGAGAAGATCGGCGAGAGGTCGTCGGGACCGGCCGGCTGGAGGGTCGCCGGGTTCAGCGGCGGCGCCGGCGGGGTCGGGAGGTCGGCCACGATGTTGTACCAGGCCTTGGGGATCCTCTCCTCGTCAAGGACGAACTTCTTCTTGTACTCGCTCATGACCTACCCCCTCTCGAATGACGCTTGGGCTGACGGTTCGATGCGGTATGAAGATGCACTGATCCTGTACTCCGTGTCCGGGGACGGGACGACCACTGTACTGCGGTCAGGGGATGCGGGCCGGGCCCGCGCGGGTGTCAGAGTAGAGGCGCTACGCGCGCCAAGCCCAGCGACGCCGATTGGTGCAGGAGGTGCTGCCGCTGCGTTTGACGGACGGTGCGGCTGCGCTGCCCCGTCCCGAAGCGTTCCTGCGTCGGCTTATGTCGTGGGTCGTCATCGTGCGCGGCATGCTATCACACGGCCTCGGCAGCGACCAGCGCAGCCGCCTACTTGGGAGTCACGGCCTCGAGCGGCGGGTAAGCCTCGCGGGGAGGCCGGTCCGACGCCGGCAGCCCGAAGAGGAAGCCTTGCCCGTGCGAGACGCCGAGCTCACGCAGGGTGTCGAGCTGCTTGCGCGTCTCGATGCCCTCGGCGATGAGCGTGATGGCAGCCTCGCGGCAGAAGTCGCGCAGCGTGCGCACGAGGCGCTGCTTGACGATCGACGCGTCGACGCCGCGGATGAGCGATATGTCGAGCTTGATGAAGTCCGGCTCGATCTCGACCATCGTCTGCAGGCCGGCATAGCCGGCGCCGGCGTCGTCGATCGCGACGCGGAAGCCGTGGGCGCGCAGCTGGCGCACGATGTCGCGCATACGGTCGAAGTCGTCGATGACGCTGTTCTCGGTGACCTCGATGACGGTCAGGCCGCGGAGCGACGACGGCGTCATCTCAACGAACTCCTGCACGAAGCTGTCGCCCTGGGAGTGCATGAACATGGCCATCGGTTCCGTGTTGACGAAGCGCAGGCAGCCCTCGGGCAGATCCTCACCGGCTCGCGACGCCGTGCGCCGGCAGAGCCGGTCCAGCTCCGTGACGCGGCCCTCACTGCGCGCGATGTCGAAGAGCGCGTCCGGCCGGTGGAGCTCGCTGTCGCGAGGGCCGCGCGACAGCAGTTCGTAGCCGATCGCCTCAAAATCCTTGAGGCTGACGATCGGCTGGAACACGCACGTCAGTCGCTCCTCCGACATGATCGCCTCGAACTCCTCGCGCAGGCGGGAGCGGATCTCGTCACGCTCCGCCTCGATCGACCTGGTGGCGCGCCCGATGGCGTCCAGCAGGGCACGCTTGAAGCGGATCTTGGGAGATTGGGTGAGCCGCGACGACCCCACGAAGAGGTCGACCTTGGCGAGCAGATGGCTCTCCAGCTCCGCCTCGAGCCGCGTGAGCAGGTCCTTCTCGAGGCGCTGCTTGACGACCAGCAGGTCCTCCTCGGCGATGAACCCGGTGTGACGAGACGGCGACAGGACGATGAGGAACGCGTCACCCAGGCTGGAGATGGAGACGAAGTCCTCGCCGCGGATCAGGTCGCCGCGCGCATGCTGCAGGCCCTGGCCGACGACCCGGTACACGTCGTCGACCACCTCGAACCCCTGCAGCTGCTCCAGCGTTTGCACGCCGCCGATGCTGACGTAGATGACGCCGAGCTGGCCGTGGTCGAAGAGCATCCGCTGCACCTCGACCTGGACGTTGGCCAGGGTGGGGAGCCCGGTGATGTCGTCGTGGTAGACGCTCGCGTCCCGGAGGACCTCGGCGATCGTCCGCAGCAGGTGGTCCGTCTTGAAGGGCTTGGTGACGTAGGCGGAGGCACCGGAGCGGCTCGCCTGCATCATGTGGGTCAGCTCGGTCCTCGCCGTGAGGAACACGACCGGGATGTCCTTGGTGTAGCCGAACTGGAGCTCCCGGCAGACCTGGTGGCCGTCCATGCCCGGCATGGTGACGTCCAGGAGGATGAGATGCGGGTGCCCGGTGTAGGCGAGCTCGAGGCCCTGCTCGCCGCTGGTCGCGGTGAGGACCTCGTAGCCGTTCGCGGACAGGACGGCGGCGACCGATGTGGTGAGGTCGTCGTCGTCGTCGATCACGAGTATCCGGAGACGTTCGTCCGGCATCCGTTGTCCCCCTCAGGGCCGGTCGGCAGGCATGTCAGAGACTTCGTGCGCCCGCGCACGAATCCTATCGGCAAGGGGGGCAAAAGGATGAGGCGCACGCCGCCGGGAGGCGTCCCGGGGCGGTAGACTGGCAAGAGAGGCGAGGCCGAGGCGAGGAGACGATCATGAAGGGATACGGTCCGGACGGTGGAACGAGTCCGCCGCGCGTCGCCGGAGTGAACACGTTCCTGCGTGTGCCGCACGTCACGCAGTACGCGGACGTCGATGTCGCGATCGTCGGTCTGCCCTTCGATACGGGGCTCGCCGTGCGCACGGGCGCCCGCTTCGGGCCCCGCGCCGTTCGCGAGGCCTCGCTCGTCCTCCACCCCGCCTACAACCCGGCGCAGCGCGTGTCGGTCTTCGACTGCCTCTCGGTGGTCGACGCCGGCGACGTACGCCTGGTCGCCGGCTTCACCGATCGCAGCCTTGACGCCATGGAGGCCATGCTCGCGCAGGTGCACGCGGCGGGCGGTGTCCCCCTGGGCATCGGTGGCGACCACACGGTCACGCTCGCGGAGTTGCGCGCCGCCGCCAAGCGGTTCGGGCCGCTCGCTCTGCTGCACTTCGGCGCGCACACGGATTGCCTGGAGCAGGCCGCCGGGCAGCGGCACGTCCACAGCACGGTGATGCGCCGCGCCGTGGAGGAGGGCCTCGTGGATGCCTCCTGCTCCACGCTCCTCGGCATGCGCGGCGGTATCGACTCTCCGGACGAGTACGACCAGGCGCGCGCGCTGGGCTTCACCGTGGTGCCCTGGGACGACCTCGCCCAGCTCGGCACCGGCATGGTCGCCGCGGCCGTCGAGGCGATCGGCGCGCGCAAGGCGTTCATCACCGTCGACGCCGACTTCGTGGACCCGGGCTTCGCCCCGGCCGTCGGCACGCCCGAGGTCGGCGGCCCGAGCTCGGCTCAGGCGCTCGCGCTCATCCGCGGCTGCCGGGGCCTCGACCTCGCCGGCGCCGACATCGTCGAGGTCGTGCCGGAACTCGACAGCAGCAACCTCACCGCGACCGTGGCCGCGACCATCGCCTACGAACTGCTGTCGCTGATGGCGTGTTCGGCGGGGGCCTGCGAGTGAGCGCTGCTCCGGGTGCGGCCGGCGCCGCGCCGGCCGGCGTCCTGCGCGTCGCCTGCGTCCAGCTCAACACGCGCGACGACGTGGCCGCCAACGTGCGCGCCGCCCTCGAGCTGGTGGAGGGCGCGGCGGACCGGGGCGCCCGCCTCGTCGCGCTGCCGGAGACCTGGGCGTTCAAGGGTCGCCGTGAGGGCATCGTGGCCACGGCGGAGCCCCCGGACGGACCGTGCAACCGCGCCCTCGCCGCGGTGGCGGCCCGGCGCGGCATCTGGCTGCTCGCCGGCTCCGTCTACGAGCCGGCCGCCGCCGGCCTCGTCGCCAACGTCTCGGCGCTCTTCGACCCGGCCGGCGACCTCCGCGCCGTGTACCGCAAGATCCATCTCTTCGACGTGACGTCGGGTGCGGTGCGCTACGAAGAGTCCGAGGAGGTGGAGCCGGGCGAAGAGATCGTCACGGTCGACGTCGACACTGCGGACGGCGCGCCCATCCGCCTCGGCCTCTCCATCTGCTATGACCTGCGGTTTCCCGGCCTCTACACGTCGCTGGCACTGCGGGGCGCGCGGATCCTCTGCGTCCCGGCGGCGTTCACCGCGCACACGGGCGCGGCGCACTGGGAGGTGCTGCTGCGCGCCAGGGCCATCGAGAACGGGTGCTTCGTCGTCGCCCCGGACCAGGTCGGGGAACATCTGCCGGGGCGCGACTGCTTCGGCAACAGCATGATCGTCGACCCGTGGGGGACGGTCCTGGCGCGGGTCGAGCAGGGCGTCGGCATCTGCGTCGCCGACCTCGATCTCGCGCGGCTCGACGAGGTGCGCGGGCAGATCCCCTCGCTCGACCACCGGCGGCCGGACATCTACGACCGTTGAGGCAGGCGGGCGTCGCCGCTTGCCGGCTCAGTCCTTCAGCACGCCGCGCAGGAAGTCACCGAGCACGGCGAACCGCCAGGTGTCGCCGCCGTCCTCCGAGATCAGGATCATGCGCTGGTGATAGCGGTTGGCGACGCGGGCGTCCCTCGGCCAGTCGTGCGGGCGGAAGTAGTTGAGCGAGAGGTAGATGCGCCCGCGGCGGTCGACGGTCATCTTCTGGTAGTACTGCGCGTAGCCCCTGAAGCGGCTGCAGTAGATGATGCGGCGCGCCTCGCTCCAGGTGCCACCGGGCTCGAGGCGCTGCACGGAGAGCGCCTGGTACGGCTCCCCCCGGAACGCGGTATCCACGCCGCGGCGCCACTGGCGGTAGACGACCACCAGCGAGTCGTCCGGCATGCAGACGAGCGACACGTAGGTCTGACGGCCGCGGCCGCGGCCCGTCTCTCCCGGCTGCCTGTACCCCGACCTCAGGACGGGCTCCGGGCTGCTCCACGTCGTCGGATCGGCGGGGTCCAGCGTGTGCGTGTACATGAACGGCGTGTTGTGGCCGCCCGTCAGCACGTGGAGCACACCCTTGCTGTCGGCCACGATGCCGGGCGTGGTGTGGTCGTCGTTGACGGGGCGCGCCGTGGCCACCTGCTGCGGCGCGCCCAGCGTACCCGTGGTCTGGTCGTAGGCGGCGACGTAGACGGGCGAGCCCGGCGCGGCGACCGCGGCGACCTCCGCCCAGACGACGTAGGTCGTCGTCCCGACGGTCGCCGCGAAGGAGGCGCCGCCCGCTGCCTGGATCAGCCCCAGAGCCCGGTCGGTCACTCGTACCGGATCGGGGAGCACCAGGCGGTCGCCTTCGAAGCGCGGCTGCAGCACGTACAGCGCCATGCGGCAGGCACGGTAGCCGGGCCAGTCGCCGACTGGCTTCCAGACCGCGATGAGCGGCGGCTCGCTGCGGAGGTTGAAGCCGGCGAGGTGCTCCGAGGCGCAGGTGCCGTCGTTGCGTCCGTCGGGTGAGCGACCCGGGGGCGTGAACGGTAGCTTGCGCACGCGCCAGCTCCGGCCGCCGTCGGTCGAGTAGAGCAGGAGGTTGCGCAGGCTCCCATCGCTGATCTTGATCTCCAGGAGGGTGTACAGGCGACCCTGAGCGTCGGCCTCGATCGCCTCTCCCGCCCAGCCGCCGGCGTTGACGGTGGCGCGGAAGCGCGGGTACACGCGGCGGACGGCATCGAGCAGCGATGCGCGCCGGAATCCGTTGGCGCCTTGGGAGAGGGCGTACCCGGTGGCGTCCTGGGTCGCGGTGCGGCTGCGGATGTAGGCGCGGTTGGCGGCGTCGAACGAAGGCAGGTTGCGCTCGTAGGCCGGCGTGTAGTGGAACTGCGCGCGCAGGCTGCGCTGGTTGTCGAGCCGGAGTGGCGAGTCTGCTCGCGCGGGGGCGGCTGCCCACCCCGCCACGGCGCCGGCCGCGGCGAGCAGGAGCGCGACGGCGCTGAAGCGCAGCGCGCGCCTCACGAACCTGCGCCTGCCGTGATCCCGGTGGCCGCGGCGTCGGCCTGCGTGATGCCGGCGAGGAAGTCCGTGGTCGTGGCGAAGCGCCAGGAGTGTCCGCCGTCCTCCGAGATCAGCACCATGCGGTGGTGGAACCGCCGGAAGGACCGCGTCGCCGGCGGATCCCGGCGCGAGAAGTAGCTGCACGAGACGAAGAGCCGTCCCAGCCGGTCGACGGTCAGCTTCTGGTAGTACTGCGAGTACCCCGCCAGGGGCGGCACGACGATGAGGTCGGGCTGGCTCCACCGCGTCGCCCCGGGAGCCAGCGACTGGTGCACGAGTGCGTCGTAGCCCTGATTGCGGAAGTGCGAGTCGACGTTGCGGCGCACCTGGCGACAGGCGATGTGCAGGACGTCGTCGGGGCCGATGACCATGGAGAGGTACGTCTGCTTGCCCAGGCCGTCGGCGTCCGTCGTCCGCGCACGGTAGCCGCTGCTGAGGACGCTGATCTGCCTCGTCCAGCTCGCCGTCGTCAGCGGAGCAGTGGAGTGCACGTACTTGAACGGCCGGCCGTGGGCGCCGGTCACGACGTGCAGGATGCCGGTGCTGTCCATGCAGATGCCCGGCGTGCAGTGCAGGTCGTTGGCCGGGAGCGAGCGCGCGACCAGCGTGCTGGCGCCGACGCTGTTGGTGGCCTCGTCATAGGTGGCCGCGTAGGTGGGCGTGGATCCTGTGCCGCGCGGCACGACGGTGCTGTAGACGAAGTAGCTCTTGCCGTCACGCGTCGCGGCGAAGGAGGCGCCTCCGGAGCACTGGAGGAGCGTCAACGAAAGAGACGTCACGGTCACCGGTGTCTGGAGCGTGAGCGTGCCGCCGCCCCAGCGCGGCTTGATGACCTGGAGCTGGTTGAGCGACGCCCACTGGCCCTTCCAGGGCCCGAGCTGCCTCCAGACGGCGATGAGGGGCGGCCCTTCGAGGAGCCGGCCGCCGTCGTGCTCCGCCGTGACGTTGCCCCAGTCGTGCGGGTCGGTCTGCGGCGTGTAGTCGCCGAACGGGAGCTCGAGGACCTGCCAGGACTGGCAGCCGTCCACGGAGGCCATGAGCACGTTGCGGAAGCCGCCGTCGTCGTCGAGGCGGATGGTGAGCACGGTGTAGGCGCGGCCGGCGACGTCCCAGTCGACCCGGTCGGTGCCGTACCCGCCGGCGTGCACCGTGCCGGCGAAATCGGGATAGGCGGCGCGCAGCGCCTCGAGCATGTCGTGGCGTACCCAGGCGCCGCCCGCGAGGCGCTGGACGAACGAGGTGTCGTCCTCGCTGGCGCCGCGGCTGCGGATGCTGGGGACGTTGTCGGCGTCGAACGTGACGACGTGCTGGCGGTAGTCGGGCGTATAGCCGAACTGCTGCGCCAGCGTCAGGCCGTCCCGAAGGTCGATGTGGCCCGCGTGGCTCGCGGCCGACGCGGCGGCGGGCGTGAGCAGCAAGAAAGCGGCGATGAGGATTGCGACGCGGACAGCGCGTGTCGGGGAAGTCATGGTTGGTCCCCTCCAAGTAGGCCCCTGGCTTGCCGGGAGTCTACCACCAGTCCGCGCCGGGGTCGGCGCGGCGCGGCAGCGCGGTCAAGCCGCCGCGGTCCTGCCGGCGCGGCGGTCGGCCAGCGCACGCCGCGCGAACGCGACGATGATGCCGATGATGAGCCCGGCCAGTGCGCCGATGGCCACATTGAGCGACATGGTCGGCCCGCTCGGCGAGTCGGGGACGGCGGCCTCGTGGAGTATGCGCGGCGCCTCGATCTGCTTCGCGACCAGCAACTGCTTCTCGGTCTTCTGGTTGCTGGCGACGAGCTGCTCCTGTTCGGTCGCGGCGGCTTGCACCACAGCGACGTAGGCCGCGATGGCGGTCGCCTTCTCGGTGCTGGAACCGCTGCCGCGGGCGATCGCGGCGAGGGACTTCTGCGCGGCTGCGCCGCGCGCCACGGACGCCACAAGCTGCGTCCTGCCTGATGCGAGCTGCGCCTCCAGCAGCGCGATCTCTTCGTCGGTATACGGCTTGAGGCGCTGGAGGAGCGCGTCGGCGAGAGCGTTGGCCGAGGCGGCCGCGCGTTCCTTGTCTGTGTCGGTCACGCTGATGATCACGATGTTGACGACGGAAGTGGATGTCTTGACCGTGGAGGACGGCGTCTCGACCGTGGTCTGGCGGCGCAGCTTGCCCGCCGTCACGCCGTTGCCCACCTGTTTTGCGGCTTCGTTCAGCACGACCTGGCTGGTGAGCAGCTGCGTGGCCGCTTTGGCGTTGGAGTTGAGTCCGGCCATGGCGCTGCCGTTGGCGTCGGTGGTCTGGCCGATGTACACGGACGCGGTCGCCGTGTACTGCTTGGGCTGTGCCATCGTGAGCAACGCGCCGACGACGATGCCGATCACGATGAGGCCCGCGATGACCCACCAGTTGCGGGCGAGCGTAAGGAACCAGGACCCCACGTCGATGGTCGTGTTCTCGTCGTTGCTCATGCACTCCTCCGGAGGCGGTGGCTGCTCGCGGTCATCCTATCGTAGTCACTGAGGACGGAGCGCGCGCTCAGCGACGGCCTCTCCGGTGCTCCGCGCTCACGCGCTCGAGGATCTCGAGGTAATCGTGCGCGAGCTTGCGGCGGTCGAAGCGTTCGAGGACGTAAGCTCGGCCGTTCCGGCCGAGCCGCCGCCGCTCGTCGGCGGGAGCGGCGGCGAGGCGTTCGGCCGCGGCGACCAGTTCCTCGTCGTTGGACGGCTCGAAGGCGATGCCGCAGTCGGCCTCCTCGAGCATCGCCCGGGCGACGCCCTCGAACCCCAGGAGGATCGGCCGCTCCATGGCGGCGTCCTCGAAGAACTTGCTCGGGAGGATGGTGCCGAAGAGCTCGTCCTTGCGGAAGTGGACCAGGCAGGCGTCGCTGCTGGCCAGATACGCGGGCAGGTCGGCGCGCGCCACCATCCCGGTGAAGACGACGTTCGTCAGGCCCTCCGCGCGCGCCTGCTCCTCGAGCCCGGCGCGCACGGCGCCGTCGCCGACGAGCAGGAAGGCGATGTCGTCACGCCCCTTCGCCTTCAGCCGGCGGGCGGCTCCGAGGGCCACCTCGAGTCCGCTGGCCATGCCGATCGTCCCGGCGAAGGTGATCACGAAGGTCTGCGGCGAGAAGCCGAGCCGCGCGCGCAGCGCCTGGTCGGGTTCGCGCGGCTCGAACAGCCCGGCGTCGACGCCGTTGGTGATGACCGAGATCTTCGATGGGCCGATGCCCTTGCGTATCATGTTCATGCGGTAGCCGTCGCCGACGGCGACGATGTGGTCGGCGCCGTCATAGAGCGCGTGCTCGAGCTTGCCGAGCGTGCTGATGATGCGGCCCTTCTCGAGCGCGCCGACGGCGACGATGGAGTCGGGCCAGATGTCGCGGATCTCGAGTACGAACGGCGCGCCGTGGGCGCGCGCGACCGGCCAGCCCGCCCAGCCGGCAAAGAACTGCGGGCTGGTGGCGATGACGACGTCGGCGCGCGGCCGCAGCAGCGGGCCGGCCGCGCCGGCCGCGGCCAGATACGAGAGATAGTTGAGGCCGCGGCGCACGCGGCCGCGGTTGGCCGCCAGCCAGGTCCAGACGCGCACCGTGCGGATGCCGTCGATCCACTCTTCCTGGTAGAGCTTGTTCTCGTAGCCGTCGTAGACGACTCCGGCAGGGACGTTGGGCGCGCAGGTCAGCACCGTGACCCGGTGCCCGAGCCGCGCCCATTCCTTGGCCATTCCGTGCACGCGCGCTGCAGGGGCGTTGTTCTCGGGAGTGAAGTAGTGCGTCAGAAACAGGATGTGCACGCTGCGCGCGCCTCCTCGCCGGCCGCGGCCGGCCCGTTGCTCACGCCGACCCGCGCGGTGCCCTGACGGACCGCGGCCCGCTCAATAGCACTCCGTAAGCTCCGTGAGCTACGGGCATTAGTCGTCCCAGAAGACCTGGTCGTAGTAGCGCACCGAGCGCCGGCTGGTGCGCACGCGCGCCTGGATCTCGGCGACGTCGTCCTTGGTCAGCTCGCCGAGCGCGTACTTGATCCCGAGGTACGGGATGATGAAGTCCTCCTGGTACACGAACGTGCTCACGCGCGGGTTGATCTCCAGCAGCCGGCCGCCGATCCACTGCACGCTCTGGAAGTAGTCTAGGTCGAGGTGGCGCACGACCTTGCGCGTGAGCTCCACCAGCTCCGGGCGGTCGATGGTCTTGAACGCCATGGCGAGACCGGTGAGGAACTCCTCACGCGTGCGCGTCTGGTGGAAGACGACCTCGCCCTTGTCGGCGAAGAGGTCGACGGTGACCTCGGGCGCGTCGACGTATTCCATGAGCATGAGGTCCGGGAAGGGCTCGTAGCCGGTGAAGAGGTCGACGAAGTCGTCGAGCGTCAGGTAGCGGTTGATCGGCCTCTCGTAGAGCAGCTCGTGGACCCGGTCGACGTGCGCGGAGAGGATGCGGAAGCCGCGCGAGCCCTTGGCGACCGGCGGCTTGAAGCACACTGGGACATCCGGATAGCCGAGCCGGTGGGCGCCGGCGACGAACTCCTCGAGGCTCGCCGGCCTGAGCAGCTCCGGCTGCGGCACCGGGATCTCGGCGCAGGCGGCGTGCATCACGGCCTTGTCGCTGGCCATCTCGATGCCGCGCACGCCGTCGGCGAGCACGCGCGCGCCGAGCGCCTCGAACACGTCGCGGTGGCGCGCGACCGTCTCGATCTCGTGCGAGGACTGGACGAAGAGCAGGTCAGGGTGCTCGCGCTCGACGACCGCCGCAAGCCCCGGGACGTACTCCGGGGAGGAGCCGGCCGGCACGAGGCTGAAGCCGTCGCAGAGGAAGCGCCCGATCGCATCCGGGCGCATGTCCACGCCGTGGATGACGATCTCGCGCTCGCCGTTGGCCTTGAGCTGGCGGATGAGCGTGCTGGCGCCGGGGCAGCCGGCGGCGGTGAGCACGAGCTTGAGCGGCGGGAGCGTCATGGGATCTCTCAGGAGTCGGAGTGGAGCCGGTCGGCGGAGGGCGCTAGAGGATCCAGCGGTAGACCTCGAACACCTCGGCGTACTCGCAGCCGATGTTGATGCCGCGGGTGAGTGCGACGTTGCGGATGTAGTCCTCGTTCAGGTAGTTGCGGTGGCCCTGGCTGGCGTAGCACGCCAGGGCCTCGATCTTCTTCTGGATGTGCCGCTCCTCGAGCCGGACATAGGCCTGCTGCGAGAAGTTGAGGTTGTTCCACGGGATCTCGTAGGCCATCACGGTGGTGCGCTTGAAGGCGCGCAAGCCCTCCTCGGCGATGGTCTTGTGGTCCTGGTGCAGGTCGATGAGCGCCGGCAGCAGCACGCAGTCCGGGTCGAGCTCGCGCTGCAGGACGATCATCTCCTCGAGGATGTCCTGCCGGACGGTCGGGAAGGTGCGGACCTCGAAGTCGTACACCTTGAGGTCCTCCGGAGCGATGCCGAGCACGCCGGTGGCGGCCCGCACCTCGTGCTTGAGGACGTCCTTGGGGAAGCCCTCCGGGACGCTCTGGGCGGCGGTGCTGAAGGCGGCGTAGGTGACCTTGACGCCGTTCTCGATGAGGCGCGCCATGGTGCCGCCGCAGCCGAACTCTCCATCGTCGGTGTGCGGCGCCAAGACGAGCACGTTGTCGAAACGCTCGATGCTCACGTGAGGTCCTCCCCCTTGGTGAGGCGGTCGTAGAAGTCTACCAAATCGCCCCGGCCGGTCTCCCGGGAGGAGCGGGGCCCGACCACGGTGAGGGCGAATCGATTGCGGGGCGGCGTCACCCTCACCGCTGCTCGCGGACTCGTTCGTAGACCTCGAGCGTCAGGCGGGCGTTGCGCTGCCAGCTGAGGCCGAGCGCGGTAGTGCGACCGGCAGCGCCGATCGCCGCGGCCTCCTCCGGGTGGTCGAGCACCCAGGCGATCACCTCCGCTATGGCGCGAGATTCGCGTGCGGGGATCAGCCAGCCGCCGCTCACGCCGTGGTCCACGAAGTCCTCCGGGCCTCCCCCCTGGAGGGCGAGCACCGGGGTGCCCTGAGCCATGGCCTCGGTGTAGACGAGTCCGAAGGCCTCGTCCCAGCTGGGCAGGGCGAAGAGCTGCGCGCGCGCCATCATCGCGAGCACGCGGGCGTGCTCGAGACGACCGATGAAGTGGACGGCGTCGGTGACGCCCTCGGCCGCGGCTCGCTCCTTGAGGTCGTGAAGCAGCGGTCCGTCGCCGACGATGGCGAGCTGGACGCGACGGCCGGCTCGGTGCAGCGTGCCGATGGCGGCGATGAGGTCGGCCGTGCCCTTGCGCTCGATCAGCCGGCCCACGGTGAGGACGAGCGGTTCGCCGGTGAGGTAGTCGGAAGCAGGCTCGGCCTGCGTCGCCAGACCGGTCGTGCCGTTGAGCACCACCGTCAGCTTGTCCGGCGCGACCACGTCGCGGAGCAGGCGGGCGACGATGCTGGAGTTCGCCATCACCGCGTCCGCACTGCCGAGCACCTGCCTGACACGGCGCTCAACGGCACCATTCATGCGCAGGTGCTGGTAGACGTCGGCGCCGTGCACGGTGGTCACGAACGGCACGCCGAGGTCGGCCGCCAGCCGCTGTGCGAGAGCGCCGTCGGGCAGCGCCTGATGCGCGTGGACGAGGTCATAGCCGCCCGACCGCAGCGACGGCAGCCGGCGGACCGTGTGGTAGGCGAGGTCGCCGAGGTGGTCGAACAGAAGGCGCCTCGGCGGCTGCAGTACTCGCGGATACTCGGCGACGATGCCGTCGCGGACCGCTTCGCGCGGCTTCCGGCCGCGCCGCCGCTGGCGCTCGCTCCGCCAGAGCGCACGCGGCGCCCACGGAGTCGGGGACAGCACGCGCGATTCGACGCCGAGCTCTCTGAGCGCCAGGACCTGCTCGTGGACGAAGAGGTGCCGTTCGGCCCCGGGCCACGGATACAGGTGTGAGACGACGAGGACCTTCACGAGCCGGACCCTCCTTCGCCCGTCGACCATTCCGGCACACCGCGGCGTGCGGCGGGGCGATCGCGAGCTCCATCCATGCGCCCTATCTTACATGCTTACGGAGGGCGGCCGCCTCTCTCCGGGCACAGCCCTCCGTGCGTTCTCACCAGCCTGCAGACCGGTTGTACTCCCATGCCCTGGTGGCAGATACTGCCCCTGACGAGGGCCGCTCGACGAGCGGCCCGGACAAGGCGGGTCTGCCTAGTGCGCACAGTCAGCCGAGGCTACCAGCCGGGCGACGAAGCTCAGATAAACCGGCTCTACCTGTCCCTCACGGGCAGGGACCGGACGCCCGAGGAGTTCGCCTGGGAGTGGCTCGACACCTGGGCCGGACAGGGGAGCATGAACCTTGTCTTCGACCTCGACCGTGAGGAGGGCGACCAGCTGATCGCCCAGTACAGTCTCATCCCCACGCCGCTGAGCGTCTGGGGACACCCCCTGCTCGCGGGCAAGACCGAGAACTGCATGAGTCATCCAGACTGCCGCGGCACGGGCCTGTACTCGGCTCACGAGCGGGAGTGCTTCGAGAGGGAGAAGGAGCGGTACGGCTTCTTCTTCACCACCGCGGCCCAGGTTGCCGGCGGTGCGGTCGCACGGGTGCGCAGCAAGCTCGGCTACGTGGCGTTCGACAACTGGGCCAACTACACGCTGTGGCTGGGAACGGACGCGCTCCGTGAGGACATCGGCTCGATCCTGGCGACCAAAGGGGCAAGGGCGAAGAGGCTGGCGCCTGCGCTCAGCGCCGTGCTGGCTGTGGCCTTTCAGGCGGTCGGCCGCTTGCGACGGCCTCGCCCGTGCCGCCACCGCGTGGTCGTGCAGGCCCCCGCCGACGCGCCGCTGGAGGCGATCGCGGGACTCTGGGAGCGGAACCGTCAGCGGTACGGCGTCACCGTCGATCGCAGCGTCAGCTACCTGCGGTGGCGAGTGAACGACGATCCTCACGTCGCGCACGAGTACCTGACCATGTACGGCGACGACGGGCTCCTCGGGTACGCCATCACCTTCGTCCAGGATGACGCCTTGCACGTGGTCGATGTCCTCGTGGACGGCGCCCGCTCCGATCTGTTCCGCGACCTTCTTGCGGCGCTGGTCTCGCGAGCCCGGGAGCTCGGGCTGGCCCGGATCAAGTGCCTGACGCTGAAGCGCTCCGCACTCCTGCCGGGCCGGCTGAGGAACGCCGGTTTCATCGATTCCGCGGCCCTCGCGCGGGGCGGCCTGTTCGGGAAGCAGGCGCCGCGCCAGTTCTACGTCTACATCCCGGAGGAGTTGCGGGGTGAGCCCAAGGTCACGGAGAACGCCGATTGGTACATCACGTCGATCGTCCTGGAGGGCCTGCCTCGATCGACGTAGCCGCCAGAGACACGAAAGGACGCTTGTATGGACGTTGTTGACTTCCGCGTACGCTTGCGGACAAAGCACATGCTCGGTCCCTGGAACCCCGATGATCCGGCGCCGCACTTCTCTCAGTACATCGAGCTGTACAACATGCGGTCAAGGCTCACGGAGCTCACCATGACCGAGTTCGTTGCCATGATGAAGCGAGAGGGGGTCTCGCGTGGCGTCGTGTGCGGTGGGTCGATCGAGGACAACGATCACATGCTGGAGGTCCGTGACTCCCTGGGCGACGACAACCCCTTCTACTACATCGCCGGCGTCCATCCCAAGTACGGTGTCCGTCGCAACCTCGAAGAGGTGGAGCGGTGCCGTCAAGCCGGCTTCCTCGGTGTCAACATCAGCCCGTTCATCTGGGGCATCCCCGCCAATGCCAGCGTGCTCTACCCCATCTATGCGTACTGCGAGAGCCACAACATCGTGGCGATCGTCCACGGGAGCCTGCACTACAACCGCTTCCAGAGCATGTGGCTGGGCGATCCTCAGTACATGGACGAGATCGCCATGAACTTCCCGAACCTCAAGCTTGTGATCTCGCACGCCGCCAACGGCTTCGGCGTCCTTGGCCTGGCCGTCGCGCAGAAGCACCCGAACATCTTCCTCGAGTTCAGCGCCCTGTGGCCGAAGTACCTGCCCGACGCGACCATCCAGGCGGTCAACTCCTACCTCAAGGACCGCTGCCTGTTCGGCACCGACTACCCGCTGGTGGAGTTCGGCGCAGCCGTGGAGGCCTGGACCGACGCCGTCAAGCCGGAGGTCAGGGAGCTGTTCTTCGCCAAGAACGCAGAGAGGTGCCTGTTCGGCGAGCCTCGATGAGGTGAGCGACCCGGGCGGCCGTCAGACGAGCCCGGCACAGAGCGAGCCGTAGAAGTCCAGCAGGTCGCCCTGGACCGCCTCCCAGCTGTAGCGGCGCTCGACGGCTCTGCGGCCGCGAGCGCCCATGGCCGGGAGCTCGGAACGGTTCATCAGAAGGCGCCGAAGCCCCCGCAGGTGGCCTTCGGCGCCCGGCTCCACGGCGAGTCCGCACTCCTCGAGGCGGATGAGTTCGCCGCGCCCGGGCATGTTGCTGACCAGCGCGGCGAGCCCGACGGTCATGCCCTCGAGGAGCTTCGTGGGCACCGTCGGGTGGCTGTACTGCCGATCCGGCTGCGACGGCACCCAGACCACATCGGCAGCCGCCAGGAACCGCGGCAGCTCCGGCGGCGGGATGCGGCCGAGCAGCTTGACGCGGTCGGCGAGGCCCGCGGCCAGTCGCTCCCCGACCTCGAGCTCCAGCGCCGGGTCGTTGAACGTGCCGCCAAGGTAGAGCACCGCCTCGTCGGGCTCGAGCCGCTCCATGACGTC
>Ga0315271_10001130_pt1 | contig 15890 bp, 13 predicted proteins | sample C3_top_MG_FD_204664 | JGI IMG/M metagenome (GOLD analysis project Ga0315271, IMG submission 204664) | Sediment microbial communities from Yellowstone Lake, YNP, Wyoming, USA - C3_top | ecosystem: Environmental > Aquatic > Freshwater > Lake > Sediment | place: USA: Wyoming | collected 2017-08-01 | reverse complement strand
GGTGCGTTCGCCGCGCGCCGTCCGATCGCCAACTCCGCGCGCTCCGCGAACTGCGCGATCGTCTCGTCGAAGCGATGGACCTGCGCGGCAGCCACGCCCTTTTGCGGACCGAAGATGGCCGTCGCACCGTGTTCGCCGGTCAGCGGATTGTTGACGTCCGACATGATGGTGATCGCGCACGCGGCGAGCCGCGGATCGAGTGCCGATGCATCGACATGCTTGAGCTTTGCGAGCCCCTCGGGGCCAGGCTCGACTTCGCGTCCGGCAGCATCGCGCAGCGACACGCCCAGCGCCACAAGCAGGCCCGCGCCGCCGTCGTTCGTGCTGCTGCCGCCCAAGCCGACCATGAACCTGCACACGCCCTGGTCGAGGAGCGCCACGACGAGTTCGCCGACACCGCGCGTCGTGCGCCGGCCGACATCGACGGACATGCCGTCACGATCCGTGATGCCGACGACCTGCGCCGCTTCGATCACGGCCGTTGCGCCGGCGGGCGAATCGAGTATTCCGTAGGCCACGTCGATCGGTCGGCCATTCGCGCCGCAGACCTTGAGGTGGCGGCGGCTGCCTGCATCGCCGACCGCCGACAGCACTGCATCCAGCGTGCCTTCGCCTCCATCCGCCATCGGACGCGCACGGATTTCCGCGTCGGGCAAGACGCGAACCAGTCCCGCGCTCAAAGCGGCACAGACCTGGGGCGCGCTCAGCGAACCTTTGAAGGAATCGGGGGCGAGGACGATGCGATACACGTGACACCAGACCGGAAGCGGCGCGCGCAATTCGACGCAGTGTAGCGCAGCGCCAAAGCGATCAGGGCCGCAATCCGGCGCGCAGCGTCCAACCCACCCTGGCGAATTCCTGTTTTGCCCGTTCGCTCGCGGTGCCGGTAATCAGCAGAACCCGCCGCTTTCCCTTCAGCTCCTTGCGTTGCGCGAATTCGGCGGCCGTCTTGTCCCAGTAGACGTAGTCGACAGCGGCCGCGATCACCAGCGCCCCGTCGTCGGCGACGCCCACCGGCACCATGCCGCTCATCCGCAGCTTGGCGAGCCGGGCCTCCTTGCCGTGGTACTGGCCCAGCATCCGCACCGATTCCACGAGGAACCGCACGCGGGTCTCGCCCTGCACCTGGGAGGCGACCTGGATCACCGATTCCGCGCCGGCAATGCCGCCCGTCTTCCCCAATGCGGCGACCAGCGCGGTCTGCAGCGACGGCGTGAACCACCGGTTGCGCAGGAAATCGCGCGTGACGCGTCCGCTCACGCCCATGGCAAGCAGGCGGGATTCGTTTTGCCGGGCGAGGTCGACCGCGGGCTGGTTCCACACGGCATCGCGAACATCCGTGTCGAATCCGACGACGAGGTTCGCGCCCATCGAGACGGCACTGATGGCCGTATTGATCGCGAAACTCCCGGCAAAGCTGGCCGCCGACGCATTGTCGAGCAGCGGCCGCAACACCGGATTGGACGTGTAGGGATCGATGTTGAGCTGCCTCGCCCAATCGCGCCGCGCCTTGTTGTAGCCGAACGGGTCGCCGGTGAATGCCGACGGCATCGTCTCGCCTGCCGGGGCCGACGGGACCCCGGACACGGCCGGCGAGGCGCTGGTGCTGTCCGCCACCGATTGCGCGCCCGACCTCGCGAGGAACCCGACGCGCCCGAGCACGGAGCCCAATCCCTGGCCGACGTTCTCGACAGTGCCGATCGGATTGGTCACGACGCTTTGCACCAGCTGGATCGGCGCGGAGGCTGCCCGAACCAGCGAATCCTGGAACGCCTGGCTGCTTTCCACTTGCTTCAGCGCTTCGATCGCCTGCAGCTCGTTCACGCGCACGGACAGCATGTTCGCGCCCACCACGGAGAACTTGCCGAACTTCGATTCGATCACGAAGGCACCGAAGTAACCGTCCAGCTTCACCGGCTCGGCGACGGTGTGCAACGGTCCTTTCAGCAGCGCAGCGGGGGCGAGTTCGGAACCTGCGAGCACGGGCGCAGTCTCGAAGGTTTCCTTGTGTTGCGCGGCGGCAGGCCCGGCCGTGACAAGGGCCACTGAAGCGAGCAGGCAGGCGAGCGCAGAGGCGGTGCGGCGTGTCATGGATTCGGGATTCATTGTCTATTCTGGTTGGATTGATCAGGGAGCGCAGAGTATCAGGTCAGCGCGCATCCATTGTTCGGGGAGCGTTATGCAAGTGGGCCGCAGCGGACTTCCCGGGAGGGAAATCCGACATGCGGCCCTGCGCCTTCGCGCGGTCAGTCGCCCGCCGCGTCCGGCGGCGCCAGGTCGGGCATCTCGAACGGCTTCAACCCCTTGGACGGTTGCTTCGCCGCCGTGCCCGGCAGGATCTCGAAATTCGGCGCGAAGGAGACCAGCAGGCCCCGCAACTGGTCGAAGCCCTTGCGATCGCCATCGAACTTCGCCTTGCCGGCCTTGATCAGGTCGTCGAACGTGCCCGCGCCCATCATCACGGTATTGAGGTCGGCGCGATTGAGCGTAATCATCAGGTCGGGGCTCTTCGCCTGCTCGCCCTTGATGTTGGTGAGCGTCGCATTGCTCATCTCGATCAGGTACTTCTCGCCGTTGTCCGGCGTGACGAGGTTGATGGTGAATCGCATGCCGTCGGCACGGCGCGGGTCCATGCTGATCGCGATGAAGTCGAGCCAGTTCTCGGTCGACATCGCCTTGATCATGTCCGGTCCGGACGACCTGGCGGGCGTGCCGCTGGGCAGACCGTTGCGCAGTTCATAGGCGCCCTGCAGAAAAATGTTGCGCAACGTCGGGCTTTCCTTCTGATAGCCCAGTTGCTCGTAGGCGTCCGCCAGCACGTTCTTGGCGGCCTGGTTTTCAGGTTGCGCAAACACCAATTTGTTCAGGATCTCCGACGCCTCGAGGTACTTGCCCTGCCCGACCAGTTCGCGGCCCTTGGCGATGATCTTGTCCGAGCCGCCCATCATCTCGACGTAGAGCGGCGCCGAGTCCTTGGGCGACAGCGGCGTGATGTTCACCGGATTGCCGTCCCAGTAGCCCAGGAAGCGGTTGATCACCCCGCGGCTGTTGTGCTCCTCCGACCCGTGGTAGCTGTGCGCGGGCCATTGCTGCCACAGGCTCGGCGGCAGTTTGTACACGTTCTGGATCTCGTTGATCGTCACGCCGAGGTTGGCGTAGTGCAGCGACTGGTTGTTGAGGTTGGCGTACGTGTCGCGCTGGACCCGCATCACTTCCTGGATGCGCGCGTTGCCCCAACGCGGCCAGCTGTGCGCGGCGAACATCACCTCGGCGTCCTGGCCGAAACGGTACAGCGCCACGTTGATCTGCTTCGACCAGTTCAGCGCATTGCGCACCGGCGCGCCGCGCGGCGTGTAGATGTTGTGGATGGTGCCGGTGATGTTCTCCGCCGCCCAGAAGGCCTTGAACTGCGGGAACCAGGTGTTCATCTCGACCGGGGCTTCGGTGTCCGGCGTGTTCTGGAACACCATCTTCACGCCATCGATCGTCACTTCCTCGAAGTCCTTCCTGATGATGAGGTTTGGTGCAATCAGCCCGACATTGCCGGCTGCCACGTTCTTGCCGATCGACTGGTCCGCGTGACCGTACGGGTCGCGCGGCAGCAGCACGGCATAGGAGTATTGCGTGCGCCGCGACATCGCGTTGCCGGAGAACACGTTCTCCTCGATCGCAGCCTGCATGAAGCCTTCGGGCGCGATCACCTTGACCTTGCCGCTGACGACGTCCGCTTCGTCGACCACGCCGCGTACGCCGCCGAAGTGGTCCACGTGGGAGTGCGAGTACACGACCCCGAGAACCGGACGCGCGCCCAGCTTGTCGTTGATCAATTTGAGCGCCGCCCGCGCGGTTTCCTTGGCCGTCAGCGGATCGAAGACGATCCAGCCGGTGTCGCCCTTGATGAAGCTGATGTTGGCGAGATCGAAGCCGCGCACCTGATAGATCTTGCCCGGCACGACTTCATAAAGGCCGTACGCCATGTTCAGCACGGCCTGTCGCTGCAGCGACGGGTGGATGCTCTGGAAATCCTTGCCCTGCAACAGCCACTGGTAGCTGCCCATGTCCCAGGCCACGTTGCCGGCGTCGGCCATGATCTTCATGAAGGGCGGCTCGGCGATGAAGCCCTTCTTGGCCTCGTCGAAGTCCCGCATGTCCGCGAACGGCAGCGTCGCGGCGACGCCCTTGCGCAGTTCCATCGTGTACGTCGACGGCAGGCTGCCCTTGGGATCGAAGTGCTTCGGCGCGGCCGTTGCGTCTTGAGCGCGCGCGGCACCGCCGTCAAACGCCAGCGAGCCGGTCAATGCCACAACAACGCCGACAGCCGCGATCAATCCCGTGAAAATTCGTGTGGATTTCATTGGGTGTTCCCGATAGGAGAATTTGGAAGGCGCGACACGATCTGCACAGAGATCGCCAAACGATGGTATGCCGGTGCCGCCGGGCAAATTTGACTCAGGTCAATACTTCTGGAGCCGCGCGAAGGCTACACGCCTTGCTGTCGACGCACAATAGGACGCGGACTTGGGATGGCGGAGGAGTTGGCGCGGCTATTCTTCCGACAACGCCTTGACCCGCCCGGAACGAATCGCATTCACAAGCGTCGCGTGGTCCTTCTGCGTCTGGTCGGCGTAGGCGAGAGCGAATGTGCCCAGCGCACGGTCGAAGACGTCGCTCTTGCCCAGATAGCCACTGATCGTCGCAGCGTCACCGGATTTCGCATGGGCGCGCGCCAGCGTCCAGCCGCACATCCGCGCGTAGAGCTTGAGCTGCACGGGGCTGAATCCATCGACCGGCATGGACATCTTCATGTCGCGCAATTGGCGCACGTAGAAATCGTAGCCACGCCGCCCGCGCACCCAGCCCAGGAAGATGTCGCTGGACGATTGCATCAGCCGCTGCCCCGCGACGACCCGTTGGCCCTGGTTCTTGTAGGCGCTCTTTCCGGCATAGGGTTCGAGGACGGAGCGGACGGCTTCCTTGAACTGGAGGATCAACGGATGTCCGTCTTCGGAAAACAGGAGCCCGATGTAGCAACGCGTGCCCACGCTACCGATGCCGACCACTTTCAGCGCTATGTCTTCCAGGCGGTAACGGTCCAGCAGCACGCGGCGTTCATCGGACAAGGTGTCGCGATAGTCCGCCGCTGCCTCCTGGACGCGCTTTGCGAAGTCCGGCTCGGCGACGTGGAACAGGATCGGCGGCTGGTCGACGATGCGGTGGCGCCCCCCGACCAGCGTCGCGATCTTGGGAAAAAGATTCTCGAGGATACGTTCGCGTGCCCGGTCGGCGATCTGCTGCCGGAATTTGCGCGCCCTGGCATCGGGCGCGTCGTCGATCACGTCCTTTGCATCCATGCGCTTGTACCAGACTTCCAGCGGCCGCATTTTCGAGCACTCGCGCAGATGCTCGCGATAGGCGCGCACGCACTCCAGCACCGCAATGCGGCCGGCGTTGTCCGACTGGCGATTGTCCCGCGCCGCAATCTGGAAGCTCACGACCAGGCGCTTCAGGTCCCACTCCCACGGCGCCGGAAGCGTCTCGTCGAAGTCGTTGAGGTCGAAGACCAGGTTCCGCTCGGGCGTTGCAAACGCGCCGAAGTTCAGCAGGTGGCAGTCGCCGCACGCCTGCACCTTGATGCCGGTGGAAGGCAGGGTGGCGAGGTCGTACGCCATCAGTGCCGCTGAGCCGCGCAGAAACGTAAACGGAGTTCGCACCATGCGTCCGTAGCGGATCGGCACCAGTTCCTGGAGCCGCCCGCGATTGGACGCTTCCAGTATCGCGATCGGATCCCGGCCCGTGCGGGGCGCCTTCCAGTCTGCGTGGCTCTCACGCGGAACGCGCTCGCGGAGGGTTTTGCCTGCCGCGAGCCGCTCGGCGCGTGGGTGAAAGCCGGCAACGCCTCCCACACGGCGCGGCGGAGCCGGCGTCTTCCTTGGTTGTCTTGTTGTCGTCATCGCAGGCGTATTGTCGACCGGGGGGTGCGCGTGACGCAATATTCGCATAGGTTGCCCGGCGGTTGACCCTCGCGGGCGAAGGCTGAATACTCGGGTCCCTCGCAACCGAAGCCGAACCCTTGAGCGCGAAAGCCATGCGTCCGACCGGCACCGTCACCTTCCTGATGAGCGACATCGAGGGTTCGACGCGGCTCTTGCGTGCCATGGGCGTCGATCGCTACGAGGCCGCGCTGCAGGCGCATCGCGCGCTGTTGCGCGAAGCCTTCGCGCGACATGCGGGCTTTGAGGTCGGCACCGAGGGCGATTCGTTCTTCGTCGCGTTCGGTCGCGCGCAGGACGCAGCGCGTGCTGCCGTCGAGGCGCAGAGCGCGCTGGCCGGCCATGCGGGGCCGGACGGCGAACGCATCCGGGTCCGGATCGGCATCCACACCTGCGAAGCCACGGTCTCCGGCGACAACTACGTAGGCATGGGCGTGCACCGTACCGCGCGCATCAGCGCCACAGGTCACGGCGGCCAGATCGTGCTGTCGCAGGCGACGCACGAGCTGCTGCAGGACGCCGCCGGCATGGCCTGCCTCGATCTCGGCCTGCATCCGCTGAAGGATTTCGCAGAGCCGCAGCGGCTCTACCAGCTGGCCGACCCGCGCCTGCCGCGCGACTTCCCGCCGCTGCGAACCTCGCGCGAGCGTCCGACCAACATCGCGCCGGCGCCCACGCCGCTCGTCGGCCGCGAAGCCGAATTGGCGGCACTGCACGCGCTCGCGCGCCGTCCCGAAGTGCGCCTGATCACGCTGACCGGCCCCGGCGGCACGGGCAAGACGCGTCTCGCACTGGAGGCCGCGCTGGAACTTGCCAACGACTTCGAGGGCGGCGCGCATCTCGCGACTTTGCAGGCGATCCGCGATCCGGAATTGTTGCTGCCGGCCATCGCGCAGGCGCTTGGCGTCAGCCAGGCTGCGGGACAGTCCCTTTCCGCGTATCTCGCGCCGAAGGAACTGCTGCTGGTCCTCGACAACTTCGAACAAATCATTGCCGGCGCAGGCGCGCTGGCCGAACTGCTGGCCCACTCGCCGCGCGTCAAGCTGCTGGTGACGAGCCGCGAGCCGCTGCGCATCGCCGGCGAACAGGTGTTCCCGGTGCCGCCGTTGGGGCTGCCCGATCCGCGGCGTGTCTCGGTGCCGGAGGACTTGGGACCCTACGCGTCGGCGCGGCTCTTCGTCGAGCGCGCGCAGTCCGCGCAGCCGGGCTTCCTCGTCACCAAGGACAACGCCGCAGCGGTCGCCGAACTCTGCGTGCGCCTGGACGGCTTGCCGCTGGCGATCGAACTGGCGGCGGCGCGCGTAACCCTTCTGTCGCCCGCCGCGATCCTGAAGCGGCTCGGCGATCGCCTGAAATTCCTGACAGGAGGCGCGCGCGACCTGCCGCAGCGCCAGCAGACGCTGCGGAACACGCTGCAATGGAGTCACGAACTGCTGGAGCCCGGCGAACGGACGCTGTTCGCGCGGCTTGCGGTATTCGCCGGCGGATTCACGCTCGAGGCTGCGGAATCCGTCTGCGATGCCGAAATCGACACGCTGGCAGCGCTCGTCGACCGCAGCATGGTCAGGCGAACCAACGAACGCTTCGAGTTGCTCGAGACCATCCGCGATTTCGCGCTCGAGCAGTTGACTTCAGGCACGGACGGCCCCGCCCTCCGTGAGCGGCATGCCGCGCACTTCGAGGCACTGGCCGAGCGCGCCCACGCGCGGCGCTCGCACCACGAGCAGGAAAGTCTGGACGAACTGGAGCGCGAGCACGACAACCTGCGCGCGGCGCTGGACCAGCTACACGCTGAGAATCCGCTCCGGATGTTGCGCCTCGCGGGCGCGCTGGGATGGTTCTGGCACGTGCGTTCGCATTACAGCGAAGGGCGCCGCCGTCTGGCGCAGGCACTGGCCGCGGCGCCGCAACCCGACCCGTGGCGCGCGCGCGCGCTTGCGGCGGCCGGGGAGCTGGCGGCGTGGAGCGGCGATCTCGATGCCGCGCGGCCGCTCATCGAGGAATCCGTGACGCTGTGGCGCGCGCAGGGCCAGGCACGGGAGATTCCTTTCGCGCTGATCGACCTGGGCTGGGGCTGCTTCTATGCCGGCGATCCCGATGCGCGGCGGCTGATGGAGGAAGGCCTGCACCTGCAACAGGCGATCGGCGATCCGCTGCTCGTCAACCGCGCGCGCATCGGGCTCCTGCAGGTTCTCGTGGGCCTGGGCGAGCTCGACCGGGTTGAACCGATGGCGCACGAGGCGCTTGCCGTGTCGGTGAGGACGCATGACGTCCGTTCGGAACATCTCGCGCATCATTTCCTTGCCGACTGCCTGCTCATTCGCGGCGACTGCGCCAACGCGCTGCCGCGGTACCGTCGCTCGCTCGTGCTTGCGGTCGAGATCAATGACCGCGCCGAAATCGGTGCCGAAGTTCAGGGCATCGCGATGGCGAGCGCCGGCTGCGGACAGCCGGCCCATGCACTGCGGCTCGCGGGCGCCGCCGCCGCGGAATTCGACGCGATGGCCATCGACCTTTCAGGCATGAGCTTCTGGACGGCGCTGCTCGACCGGTACCTGGGCCGCGCGCGCGCGGAACTGGGCGACGTGGCCGCAAATGAAGCATGGGAGGAGGGCCGGCGCATGCGCTTCGAATACGCGATTGCGCTGGCGCGCGACGGCGACGCGCCGCTGGTCCCGCCGGATCAGCCGGATCAGCCGTCGCGGTAGTGCGCGGCGCGCGCCAGACGGTCGCGCACGGCCAGCCAGGCAGCGTCGTCGGGCACGTCCTCGATCAGCATCGCCGCGATGTCCGGCGCGTCGAGCGCGCGCAGGTTCGCATATAGGTCGTGCGCGTAGCGTGGCGCGTCGGCCGGCGCCTCAATCCATGTGCCGGCGAACCCTGCAGGCCGCGCGACTGTGCGCGCGAGCACGGCGACCCGCTCCCCTTGCGTCTCGCGCCGGGCGACTTCGCGCAACAGTTCGCGGGCGACGACGAGTTGCGCAGGCGCACGTGGCGCGTAATGCGACGCCAGTGTGCCCGATGCGCGCGGTGCATCGGCGCCGGGTGCTGCGGGCGCGCGTCCGAGCACGCGCGCGAGTTCGCCCACGCCGATCCCGCCGGGGCGCAACAGCACCGGCATGGCGCCCGTGAACGCGACGATCGAGCTTTCGATGCCGACTTCGCATGCGCCGCCGTCGAGGATCATCGCGACCGCGTCGCCCAGGTCGTCCTCGACGTGCCGCGCCGTGGTAGGGGATACGTGGCCGAAGCGGTTGGCCGACGGCGCCGCGATGCCGTTGCCGCCCAGCGAAGCGAACGCGGCCAGCAATGCTTTCGCAACTGGATGCGCCGGCATGCGCAGGCCCACGCTGTCCTGGCCGCCGGTGATTGCGTCGCCGACGTGCGCGGCGCGCGGCAGGATCAGCGTCAGCGGCCCCGGCCAGAACGCCGCGGCCAGCTTGCGCGCGCCGTCCGGAAATTCGCGCGCCCAGCGCTCGACCTGCTCGACGCGGCCCAGATGCACGATGACGGGATGATCGGAAGGCCGTCCCTTGGCCGCGAAGATCTGGTGCACGGCATCGGGGTTGCCCGCGTCGGCGCCCAGGCCATAGACCGTTTCGGTCGGGAAGGCGACGAGTTCGCCGGCGCGCAGGCGTTGCGCCGCCAGCGCCACCGACGCGGGCGTCGGCGCCACGATCAGCGAGCTCACCGCGGACCCTGACGATGGGCCGGGCAGTGCTGCGGCGGCAGGCGGTACGCCTGATGGAAACTGCTAGAATTCGAGTTTTTGCGATGCAGTGCACGCGGTTCTGCGGCACAGCGAGCGCAATGCAGCCGAGTGCTACGAGGAGCGGTAATGAGTGAGTTTCTGTTCACGTCGGAATCGGTATCGGAGGGCCATCCGGACAAGGTCGCGGATCAGATTTCCGATGCGGTGCTCGACGCAATTCTAGAGCAAGACCCGACCGGGCGCGTTGCCGCCGAAACGCTGGTGTCGACGGGACTGGTGGTGATGTCCGGCGAAATCACGACGACGGCGAACGTCGACTACGCACGCGTCGCGCGCGAAACCGTCCGAGCCATAGGCTACAACGACCCGGAATTGCGCTTCGACGCCGACGGCTGCGCCGTCATGGTCTGCTACGGCCGCCAGTCGCCGGACATCGCGCAGGGCGTGGACCGGGCATCCGACGATTACCTGAACCAGGGCGCCGGCGACCAGGGCCTCATGTTCGGCTACGCGTGCGACGAGACGCCGTCGCTGATGCCGTTCCCGATCTACTACGCGCACCGATTGGTGCAGCGGCAAAGCGAGGTCCGGCGCGACGGCCGGCTGCCGTTCCTGCGCCCGGATGCCAAGTCGCAGGTCACGGTCCGTTACGCCAACGGCAAGCCCGTCGGCGTCGACACGGTCGTGCTGTCCACGCAGCATCACCCGTCGATGAACGACAAGCAGGACAAGCTGGCCGAAGCGGTGATCGAGGAGATCATCAAGCCGGTGTTTCCCGCGGACATGCTGAAGGGCACGCGCTTCCTGGTGAACCCGACCGGCCGTTTCGAGATCGGCGGCCCGCACGGCGACGCCGGGCTCACCGGCCGCAAGATCATCGTCGACACCTACGGCGGCGCGGCGCCGCACGGGGGTGGCGCGTTTTCCGGCAAGGACCCGTCGAAGGTCGACCGGTCCGCGGCCTACGCGGCGCGCTACGTCGCCAAGAACATCGTCGCCGCGGGGATTGCCTCGCAATGCCAGGTGCAGGTCGCGTACGCGATCGGCGTGGCCAAGCCGATGAACGTCACCATCTACACCGAGGGCACCGGGAAGATTCCGGATGAAAGGATCGCCGAGCTGGTTGCGGCGCACTTCGACCTCCGGCCCAAGGGCATCATCCGCATGCTCGACCTGCTGCGGCCCATCTACCGCAAGACGGCGGCCTACGGTCACTTCGGCCGCGACGAGCCCGAGTTCACGTGGGAAAATGTCGACAAGGTCGACGCGCTGCGCGCGGCGGCCGGGCTGTAATCCGAGACTGACGCATCCGAAAGGAACCGACCATGATCGATCGCCGCACTGAATCGCTGCTGCGCGCCGCCTGCGTTGGCGGCGCCGTGTTTGCGCTGGCCTCGTGCGCCACGCTGAACCGCGAGGGCGTTGCCGCGCCGCTCGACGGCGGCAGCGTTGCCGTCCGGCAAGGCGCGCCGCTGGTGATCAATCTGTCCGCCGACCCGGCGTCGGGCTTCGGGTGGGTGATGACCAGCAAGCCTGGCGACACGGTCTGGCTCGTCGGCGGACCGGACTACACGCCGGAGCCCATCCCGGCCGGCATGCTGGGCGTCGGTGGCACGACCACCTGGCGCTTCCGCGCCTCGGTGCCCGGCACCCAGACGCTCGAGTTCGCGTACCTGCGTACCTGGGAGCAGGGCGCCGCCCCGGTCCGGACGGTGCGCTACGACGTGACGGTCACGTCGGCCGGCTGGTACAACTGGTTCTAAGGTAATAGGGTCAGGTTAAATTACGTACGCCGTTCGGTAATTTAACCTGACCCCATTGCCGGAATGGCGTGAAAATCCAAGTTACTGTATAATATCGACTTTTGGCGGGTTGCCCGCCCCCTGCACCAACCGTCAAGGATTTGCCATGGCCGAACGTTCCCGCACCCGCCGCAACACGCTCGAGCGTCGTTGCCTGCCCAAGACCTTCAAGCGCATGTTCGTCGGCGCGCCGAAGGGCATCTTCAAGATGCTGGAAAAGATCAAGAAGAACTGACCGTTCCGTTTGTCGCATCCCGGGCCGCCGATGTCGAGGCGGCCCTTGGTTTTTCATGATCCGGTAACACATGGCGCGCCGTTCGCGGCATCATTGCCGCCATGGCGTTCGCCTACTACCGCAAGCTTTCGCCGGTCCACCAGCGCATCTATCGCGAAAGCGACGAAATCCCGACGCTCGAATTGCCGGCGGGACTGGCCGTCACCGCGCCCGTCGCGGCGATCCGGGAGGGCCTGCTGCGCGAAGACCGCGCGGCCGTCCAGCGCGCCTGCCAGGTGCTGGTCGACGCGCTGGTCGACGGCTACGAAGTGCCGCCGGTCCGCGTCCGCGTGCTGGCCAAGCGTCCCTCCGACGACTACGGCGAACTCCACGGGCTCTACGAACCGGACGAGGAAATCACTCCCGCGCGCATCACTGCGTGGATGCGCACGGCGCAGCGGAAGCAGGTGGTTGCGTTCAAATCGTTCCTGCGCACGGTGGTGCACGAGTTCGCGCATCATCTGGACTACGAGCACTTCAAGCTGCCCGAGACGTTCCACACCGAAGGCTTCTACCGGCGCGAGTCGAGCCTCGCCAACGCGCTTCTGGCGACGCTGGAACCGGCCGCCACTGTCCAGGGCGGCGTTCGCTAGATTGCGGTAGAATGCGTGCCGCTCCCCGAGGAGCGTTGCAACAGCCGTCCGCGGACACGCACCACACAATCCGCCGCGCGCTGCCAGGCTCGGGGTTCACCATCCTTTGCAACTGCGCTCGTTGATCCGCGGCCCGAAACGCCCGCGGGATGACGAGAGCGCTTCGTGCCTCCCTTCCCGCAAGCGCCATGAGCCGCTCGACAAGGAGTGACGCATGAACGCAGGCACTGATACGAAGAGTTTCGCGGATTTTCACGTTGCCGATCTTTCGCTCGCCGACTGGGGGCGCAAGGAAATCGCCATCGCCGAGACCGAGATGCCCGGCCTCATGGCGATCCGCGAGGAGTTCGCCCCTGAACAGCCGCTGCGCGGCGCGCGCGTCGCCGGCTCGCTGCACATGACGATCCAGACCGCGGTGCTGATCGAGACGCTGCAGGCGCTGGGCGCCGACGTTCGCTGGGCTTCCTGCAACATCTACTCGACGCAGGACCATGCGGCGGCGGCCATTGCGGCGCGCGGCACGCCGGTGTACGCGCACAAGGGCGAGACGCTCGACGAGTACTGGGAATACACGCATCGCATCTTCGAATGGCGGATGCCCGACGGCACCATCGGCGCGCCCAACATGATCCTGGATGACGGCGGCGACGCCACGCTGCTCGTCCATCTCGGCACGCAGGCCGAGACCGACCGCTCGGTGATCTCGCATGCGGGCAACGAGGAGGAGACGGCGCTGTTCGCGGCGATCGCCAAGCGGCTGGACAAGGATCCGAAGTTCTATTCGCGGACCAAGGCGGCCATCCACGGGGTCACCGAGGAAACGACGACGGGTGTGAAGCGCCTGTACTCGATGCACAAGGAAGGCCGGCTGGCCTTTCCCGCGATCAACGTCAACGACTCGGTCACCAAGTCGAAGTTCGACAATCTCTACGGCTGCCGCGAATCGCTGGTCGACGGCATCAAGCGCGCGACCGACGTGATGGTCGCCGGCAAGGTCGCGCTGGTTGCCGGCTACGGCGACGTCGGCAAGGGCTCGGCGCAGGCGCTGCGCGCGCTGTCGGCGCAGGTGTGGGTGGCCGAGATCGACCCGATCTGCGCGCTGCAGGCGGCGATGGAAGGCTACCGCGTCGTGACGATGGACTACGCCGCGGACAAGGCCGACATCTTCGTCACCGCCACCGGCAACATCGACGTCATCACGCACGAGCACATGAAGCGCATGAAGAACCAGGCGATCGTGTGCAACATCGGCCATTTCGACAACGAAATCGAGGTCGCGTCGCTGAAACAGTACAAGTGGGAGAACATCAAGCCGCAGGTCGACCACATCATCTTCCCCGACGGCAAGCGGATCATCCTGCTGGCCGAAGGCCGCCTCGTGAACCTGGGCTGCGGGACGGGGCACCCGTCCTACGTGATGAGCTCTTCGTTCGCAAACCAGGTGATGGCGCAGATCGAGCTGTGGGTCGATGCGCAGACCGGCGCCGGCCAGTACCCGGTCGGCGTGTATGTGCTGCCGAAGCACCTCGACGAAAAGGTCGCGCGGCTGCAGCTCACCAAGCTGAACGCGATGCTGACGCCGCTGTCGGACAAGCAGGCGCGTTACATCGGCGTGCATATCCGCGGCCCGTATAAGCCCGATTCGTATCGTTACTAGGCCAACGTCACCCCTTTCATCAGGAGATCTTCATGCGCCTGCTTCTGACCTGGCTCATCAACGCGCTGGCGCTGCTGGCGATCAAGTACATCATGCCGTCGATCACCGTCGATTCGTTCGTCACGGCGCTGATCGTCGCGGTCGTGCTGGGCTTCATCAACACGCTGATCCGGCCGATCTTCGTGATCCTCACGCTGCCGGTGACGATCCTGACGCTCGGCCTCTTCATCTTCGTCATCAACGGCCTGCTGTTCTGGGCCGTGGGCTCGTTCGTTCCGGGCTTCCACGTGGACGGATTCTGGTCGGGCGTGTTCGGGGCCATCATCTACAGCATCATTTCGTGGGCATTGTCCGCGCTGCTGCTGTCGAAGAAGAGCTGAGCGGGACTTGGTTGCCGTGACCGAAAGCCGCAAGCTCTACAGCGCGGAGTTCTATCCGCCGCGCACGCCGGAAGCGTCGGCCAAGCTGCGCGCTGCGCGCTCGCAACTCGCGCAGCTGAAGCCCGCGTTCTTCTCCGTGACCTTCGGCGCCGGCGGCTCGACGCGGGAGGGCACGCTGGCGACGGTGCTGGAAATTCGCGGCGAGGGGATCGAGGGCGCGCCGCACATTTCCTGCGTCGGCGGGTCGCGCGCCTCGCTGCGCGCCGTCCTGCAGGAGTACAAGAGCCACGGCATCCGGCATCTCGTCGCGCTCCGCGGCGACCTGCCGTCGGGCTCGTCCGATGCCGGGGATTTCCGCTACGCCAGCGAACTGGTGGCCTTCATCCGCGCGGAGACCGGCGACTGGTTCCACGTCGATGTCGCGGCCTATCCCGAATATCACCCGCAGGCGCGCAGTTCGGAAGATGACCTCGCCAATTTCGAACGCAAGGTCAAGGCCGGCGCCGACTCGGCGATCACGCAGTACTTCTTCAATCCCGACGCCTACTGGCATTTCGTCGACGCATGCGCGGCGCGCGGAATCACCGTGCCGATCGTGCCGGGCATCATGCCCATCCTGAGCGCCAGTGGCCTGGCCCGCTTCTCCGACAACTGCGGCGCGGAAATTCCGCGCTGGATCCGGCGCAAGCTGGAGAGCTTCGGCGACGATCACGCATCGGTGCGCGCGTTCGGGCTCGACGTCGTCACGGCGCTGTGCGCCGGCCTGATCGAGGACGGCGCGCCGGGGCTGCATTTCTACACGCTCAATTCCGCGGCGCTGACCACGACCATCTGGCACCGGCTGGGACTCTAGCCGGACATGCAGGGCGTAGAATCGCCCGCATGGCCAACACGCCCGATTTCATCGCACACGTCCTCGAGCTTATGCGCCCGTCCGGGCGCGCCAGCGCGCGCGCGATGTTCGGCGGCCATGGCATGTATGTCGACGGACTGATCGTGGGAATCGTCGTCGAGGATGTCCTCTACCTGAAGACCGACGACGAGACGCGGCCCGCCTATAAGCGGCGCGAGCTCGCTCCCTTCAGCTACACGACGAAGGAGGGCAAGGCGCACGCGATGAGCTATCACCGCGCGCCGGACGAGGCCGTCGAAGGCCCCGAGGCGATGCGCGAGTGGCTGCGCCCGGCCATCGGCGCCGCATTGCGCAACGCGCAGAAGAAGCCGCGCACCGCGGCGCTGCGGCGCGCGCGCGGCCGCCCGGCCTGAAGAACTACGGGCCGCGCCGGAACGACGCGAGTTCGAGCAGCGCGTTCTGGCTGCGGATTGCCACCGCGTCCCGCGAGTCGCCCTTTTCAAGGTACTGCGCGGACTTCACTTCGCGCACGCTGGCCCCGGCGGCGGGCGACCACCAGATTTCGTAGTTGCATTCGGTTGCGTGGCGCCAGAACGTTTCGTCGTCGAGGCGCATGATCACGCGCAACC
>Ga0315271_10001127_pt1 | contig 15920 bp, 11 predicted proteins | sample C3_top_MG_FD_204664 | JGI IMG/M metagenome (GOLD analysis project Ga0315271, IMG submission 204664) | Sediment microbial communities from Yellowstone Lake, YNP, Wyoming, USA - C3_top | ecosystem: Environmental > Aquatic > Freshwater > Lake > Sediment | place: USA: Wyoming | collected 2017-08-01 | reverse complement strand
GCTCGCGCGACATGGACACCCGGTCCTGACTCTCACACTTCAAGACCGTTATGATCTCGCAGGGGAATTTTTCAGGTGGGAAATCGCCACGGCCGTGGCAGGCCATCTCCTGGGGATTCATCCGTTCGATCAACCGAACGTTCAAGAAAGTAAAGACAACACTGCCCGTGTGCTGGACACCATCCAGGCCACCGGCCGGTTGCCGAAACAAACAACCGCGACTGCGGCACAAGCCGCGGCGCAGCTCAAGCAACAATGTCGCCCCGGCGCCTACGTCGCCATCTTGGCCTATACGACACCCTCCTTCAGAATGGAGCAGGCCATTCGCTCTCTGCGAAGAGCGCTCGTCTCCCATCACCATGTGACGACGACAGCCGGCTATGGTCCGCGCTATCTCCATTCAACCGGCCAACTCCATAAAGGGGGCCCGAAGAGCGGGTTGTTTTTACAGCTCGTCGATCGGATGATTCCCGATCTCGGCATTCCAGGAAAACCATTTACCTTTCGTACACTCGCGCAGGCCCAAGCAGCCGGCGATATACAGGCGCTCAAAGCTCATGATCAACAGGGGATCGTCTTACACTTGGGTAAGAATCCGATCGCGACGATTCAGACGTTGACAAAGTGCCTCGCGCCTCGCACCGCAGTTCGGCGCCCCACGATGCGGCGCGCAAAGAGCGGGCGTGCCCGCAAGAAGTAGGATGCCCGCTGTCCCCGACATCCGCATCCACAGCGACAGCCAAGCCGCGGCTGAAGCCGCCGCCGCATTCATATTGGAAGTAGGCCAAGAGGCCATTCGCACAAAGGATCGATTCTCTATCGCCCTCTCCGGCGGCGCGACGCCGGAAAGACTCTACCGGGTTCTAACCTCTTCCGCTTTCGCCGATCGTTTCGATTGGTCTCGAACCACATTTTTTTTCAGCGATGAACGTTGCGTCCCTCCGAATGACCCTCGAAGTAACTATGCCTTGGCCAACAAAACTCTGTTCACCCCTCTGAAAATTTCGCCCTCCCAGATCTACCGCATGGCAGGGGAATCTCGCGACCCTCAGGCGGCGGCCCAAGAGTATGAACAGCAGTTGTATCTTGCGACGAAGACCCCGCCATCGGCCCAGCCCTCCCTTGACCTCATCCTCTTAGGGCTGGGCGAAGACGGACATACAGCCTCTCTGTTTCCCGGGGCGCCGGTCCTGCGAGATCGCCAACGCCTGATTGCGGCAGCCCAATCTCCGAAAGATCCACCCAACCGATTGACCATGACCTTAGCTGCGATCAACAAGGCAAGTGTGGTACTGTTTCTCGTCGCGGGAGTTGGCAAGACAGGAGTCGTGAGGGCCATCCTTGATCCGAAGACCGAAGTAGAGCGACAGCTCCCAGCATCGTTGGTTGAGCCAAAGGGGGGCCGCCTCATCTGGTTTCTCGACCGAGCTGCAGCAGCCGAGCTTTCGATTCAGTAACAGTGGGCGAGCACATGAGGGCGAGATGATCGTTGCCGGAGATATCGGGGGCACGAAAACCCACTTGGCCTTGTTCGACTGGAAGAACGACCGCGTCGACCCGGTGCGGTTGGAGTCATTCCACAGCGCCGATTACACCTCGCTTGAGGACATGATTACGGAATTTCTCGTCCCACCGAAGCCTCCAACGTCTATCGATGAATTCGCGACCGCGAAGACGGACGATGCCGGGGCGGAACCGGAGCGCCCAGGGGAAAAACCGCCGACAATCGATGCGGCCTGTTTCGGCATCGCCGGCCCCGTCATTCAGAACCGTTGCCAGACGACCAACCTCCCGTGGGTGGTCGATGGCGCAACGCTGGCGAAACAGTTCGACATACCGAGAGTGAAGCTGCTCAACGATCTCGAAGCCATGGCACACGGAATTCTCCTGCTCCGACCGGACGAAGTCGAAACCCTCAACGCTGGAAATCCACCACCCCACAAGCAAGCGCTTGCCCTGATCGCAGCAGGGACCGGGCTGGGTGAATCCATCCTTTTTTGGAACGGCTCGCGCTATCAGCCGATGCCATCCGAAGGGGGGCATGCGGACTTCGCACCAAACAATGATAACGAAATTGAACTGCTGCGCCATCTGCGCGGTCACTATCTGCACGTGAGTTATGAGCGGGTGCTGTCCGGTCCAGGCCTGCACGCTATCTATGACTATGTCCGCGACAGCAAGAAAAATGAGCCGACGTGGCTCTCAGAACAAATCAAAGCCGGCGATCCGGCGGCGGTGATTGCTGAAGCGGGGCTCAAGGGACAGGCAGACATCGCCAAGCAGGCGCTCGATCTGTTCGCCTCCATCTACGGAGCAGAAGCCGGCAATCTGGCCTTGAAGGCAATGACCTTGAACGGCGTGTATCTGGGAGGCGGCATTGCGCCGAAGTTGCTGGCCAAACTGAAAGACGGAACATTCATGAAGGCCTTCACCAGCAAAGGCCGCTATGCGCGCCTGATGAGTTCGATCCCGGTCAAAGTGGTGATGAACCAGAAGACCCCCTTACTCGGCGCCGCGTCTGTCGCCGCAGCTCTCTCCCATACCTCCGCATCATGATGAGCAACCAGGATCTCGATAGCCAGAAAAAAGCCGCAGCGTTAGCAGCCGTCGAATTTGTTCGCGATGGCATGATTGTCGGCCTTGGGACCGGCTCGACAGCCAAGCATATGGTCATGGCGTTGGGAGAAAAGATCCGTTCAGGTATGAGGCTTCGTGGAGTGCCCACGTCGAAGGAAACGGCTGCGCTTGCGATGCAACAAGGAATCATCCTCATCGATGCCGACAATGCCTGGGTGATCGATGTCGCGATTGACGGGGCGGATCAGGTTGATCCTGGCTTCAACCTCATCAAGGGCGGAGGTGGCGCACTCCTGAAGGAAAAGATTGTCGCGGCTTCGGCCAAGCAGTTCATCGTGTTAGTCGACCATACCAAGCGAGTCCCAGTGCTGGGGGGATCGTTTCCTCTCCCCATCGAGGTAGTCCCTTTTGGCTGGGGAAGTACGGCTAGGGAAATTAAGGCCCTCACGAAGAGTCCCGTGGTGCTGAGAGAGCGGGATGGGTTGCCCTTCAAGACAGAAGCAGGCCATGTGATTCTGGATGTTCATCTGCCACGGATCGATAACCCGCGAGAACTCGAGATTGCTTTGAATCAAATTCCCGGAGTGGTGGAGACCGGTCTCTTTGTCGGACGAACAGACCTGCTCATCGTGGGCACAGCCAACGGGGTCGAGTCGTATCCAGCGACGAGGGCATGACTAAGCTGATCAGCAGGCGACAGACCCTACAGGCTCTTTTCACGCATGCCCGATTCCTCCTTGTCTTTCCACTGACAGCGTTCCTCAGCCCATCTCTCAACAGTACTTTCGTGCAAGCATCTACCAAACGACCGAAAGGTAAGAACATGAACCAGGCCTCTTCTTCACGCAACGTCGATCAGTATCGGCTTCCAAGGCATGTGGTCCCGACTCGTTATGAACTGCGATTGGAGCCGGATTTACCCACCTCAAGCTTTGCTGGACAGGAAACCGTCACCCTCACGGTTCATCAGGCAACCGCTGACATCGTCTTCAATGCCATTGAACTTGACATTACCTCGGCGCAGATCGAGGGAGATCCAGGCACGATGAGACAGGCCACGATTACGTTGAATAACGCGCTCGAGCGCTGTTATCTCACATTCGCCACGCCCCTCTCGCCAGGCACTTGGAAGCTGACGCTGACCTTCCGAGGGACGCTCAACGACAAGCTCCGCGGGTTCTATCGCAGTACGTATAAAGACGAACATGGCGCGATTCACAACATGGCCGCCACACAGTTCGAAGCCACCGATGCCCGCCGGGCTTTCCCCTGCTGGGATGAGCCGGACTTCAAGGCCGTTTTTGCCACGACATTGGTCATCGATCCGACTGTCACCGCAGTCTCCAACAGCATGATCTCATCCGAAACGCTTGCAGGGGGAAAGAAGGTCGTTCATTTCGCCGATACGATGAAGATGTCCACCTACCTGGTTGCCTTCATCGTCGGTCGGATCGAGCCGACCGAACCGGTGATGATCGGCCAGACCCAACTTCGTCTGTGGGTTGTCCCTGGAAAGAAACATCTGACCACATTCGGCCAGGACATTGCGGCAGCGTCACTCTCATTTTTTGAGAGCTACTATGGGATTCCCTACCCCGGCGACAAGCTGGACCTGCTAGCCATCCCTGATTTTGCCTCAGGGGCCATGGAGAACCTGGGCGCCATCACCTATCGTGAAACGGCCTTACTGGTCGATCGGAAGAGCGCCACACATGGCGAACTGGAGCGCGTGGCCGATGTGGTCGCCCATGAAAACGCGCACATGTGGTTCGGCGATTTGGTGACCATGTCCTGGTGGAACGGACTCTGGCTGAACGAAGCCTTTGCCACCTTCATGGAGATGCTGGCAGTCGATGCCTGGAAACCGGAATGGAAACGATGGGACAGTTTCGGGGTCTCGCGTGCCGCAGCCTTTGCGGTGGACGGGTTGCACAGCACCAGACCGATTGAATATCCGGTGCAAGCTCCCAAGGACGCGGACGCGATGTTCGATGTGCTGACTTATGAAAAAGGCGCGTCGGTACTCCGGATGTTAGAACAGCACATCGGGCCGACGGTTTTCCGCGACGGCGTCCGCGACTACTTGCGCAAGCATGCGTACGGGAATGCAGACACGAAGGATCTCTGGGACTCGATCGGGAAGATCTCCAAAAAGCCGGTGCCTCAACTCATGGACGGCTGGATCTTCCAACCAGGCTATCCCCTCATTACGGCTGAGATCGATCAGTCGGGCCGGCTCGTCCTGTCTCAACAACGCTTCACATATCTTCCCAACCCCTCACCCCTTACCCTTCACCCCTCACCCGTTACCTGGCAGATCCCGCTTCAGATGCGAGTGACAGCCGGAGGCAAGACCGACACCTCGCGCCTGTTGCTGACGGAGAAGAACATGACAGTCCCGCTCTCTCACGATTGGGAGTCAGTACTGATTAACGAAGGCGGCCATGGTTTCTACCGGGTGCGCTATGCGCAGGATCTGCTCGATCGGCTTTTGAACCGCGGTATCGATCGACTCGCTGTTACCGAGCGATTTAACCTCGTCAACGACGCCTGGGCCACCACCATCGCAGGTCATATGCCCCTCACGGACTATCTCGACCTGACAGCCCGCTTTATGTCAGAGCGAGACAAGAACGTCTGGGCTGTGCTGCTCGACTCCTTCTCCTTTCTGAATCGGATCATCACAGTAGAGGATCGATCGGCGCTTGAAGCGTTCGTGCGAGGCCGGATCGGTCCAGCCGTTTCAGAGTTGGGTTGGGCACCCCGAGACGGCGAGAGCGAGCTGACGAAACAGCTGCGGGGTGAACTGATCGGAGCCCAGGGCAAACTCGGCAATGATCCGGCCATCCAACAACGCGCAACCGAGCTGTACCGGGCTTATCGCAGCGACGTGACAGCCATTGACTCCAATGTCGTGCCCTCGCTGGTCGCGATCCTCGCTCATACGGGCGACACAACCAGGTACGAAGAGTTTGACGAACGGTTCCGCACCGCCACCACACCGCAAGAAGAACGGCGCTATCTCTTTTCGCTTGCATCGTTCCAACACAAATCATTGCTCGAACGCACACTCGCCCGCACCATCAGCGGAGAAATACGCACGCAAGACGCGCCGTTTCTCGTCAGTTCCATCCTGGGTAGTGTTTATGGCAGAGAATCCGCCTGGGCGTTTGTCAAAACGAACTGGGAAAAGATGGACCAGATGTTCCCCAAACAAGGGATGCGGCGTATGTGCGGCGGGATCGGCAGCCTCGCCACCCCTGAACTCGAACGAGATGTGCGGGATTTCTTCACCACACGCAAGATCGACCTCGGTGGGAAAACGCTCGAACAATATCTTGAACAGTTACGGATTGCCGTCACGGTTCGGGAACGAGACAGCCTCGCCTTACGCAGGTATCTGGACCGATACCGATAGATTGCTGAAGCAACGGACCAGCCTGAAAGCAAGCTGCCGCTGCTAGAGCTTCTCTCCTCGTCATTCCACTCAGCACCCAGGCCGGTTGTCTTCCACTGCGCGCGTCCAACGAGGGCCTTCTGAGGCCGCGCGTTGCGCGAGCAAGGAGATAACCGGTCTGGGTGCATCCTTTACTCGTGTCTGAGTACCGCCAACGGCCGTTGGCCGAGAATCCGGTACGTGCTGGCAAACCCCACGATCAATGTCAGCACCATCGTGAGGAGGAGGCCGATGCCGAGCACCTGTGGGTGTATGCTCCAAGACAGCTCGAATACATACCGCACCAGAGCCCATGACAAGATAGTCCCGAGGGTCAGTCCAATCAACCCGGCGACGGCGCCCAGCAGAACATACTCCATGGCAAAGGCGCGCGCAATCAGGCTGCGAGTCGCGCCGAGCGCTTTCAGAATGACCGATTCGTAGAGACGACGGTAGCGTGTCGCTGCGAGTGCCGCTGCCATGACCAATCCGCCGGCCACAACGCAAAAGAGCGCCACCGCCCTGATTGCCAACGAGAGACGATCAAGCACCCGCGCAAAACCATCGAGCACATCGCCGATATGAATGGCGCTGATGTTTGGAAATGAGGCGACGACCGCCTGCTGCAACGGCACCTCTTCCTGTGGCGTGACCCGCACCGTGGCCACATAGGTGAAGGGTGCCCCTTCAATCGAGCCCGGGGACAGGATCATGTAGAAATTGGTCGAGAAGTTTCCCCATTCGACTTTGCGGATACTGCTCACCTCTGCTGACACCGTAGTCCCCTGAATATCGAACTCCACGGTCGAGCCGACCGAGAGGCCTAAATGCATGGCAGCATCTTCTTCCACTGAAACCTGCGGGGTCGAGAAGACTTGCCCGGGCTTCCACCATTCCCCCTTGACCAACGTATTGTCTTTCGGCAGCTTGTCGAGAAAGGTCAGGACATATTCACGGGTAAAATACCACTGTTTACCCCGAGCCTCCTTCCCCTCCGCGCGCTTGTCGCTCTTCTCCGCTCCTTCTTCTGCTGTGATGACCTGTCCGTTGATCGAATGAAGCCGGGAACGAACCAGTGGCATGAGCTCCGGACGCGTTTGGCCGGTCTGTTGCTCGACCAACGAGACGAATTTCTTCGCTTGATCTGGCTGGATGTCGATAAAGAAAAATGTCGGGGCATCCGCCGGCCGATTCTCCTGTATCTGTTGGAGCAACGCCTGTTCCACCAGCGAGACAGTGACAATCGCCATGACGCCAATACCGATGGCAACCATGATCCCCGTCGCCTGGCTCCCCGGCCTTACGACATTACCCAAGGCAAAGCGAAGGCTCAAGACGCGAGGTAACGGCACCCAGGCCAGCCCTCGCACGAACGCCTGTGCACAGACAAAGAGGACCGTGATGGCGAGGGACATTGCCCCGATAAACAGGAGGCCGATTGACCAGGAGCCTGCCTGCCAGACCGAGAGAGCGCAGAGTCCGAGGATGATCCCTCCGGCCGTGCCGACATTCCAGGGATCAGTCAGTCCCCATTTCACCCACCATCGTGACCGTGGCGTCCCCTGTTCGACCGTCGCCTGTTCGGCATCGCGCCGAAAGATCGCGCCCGGGTGAACCTCTCGAATCTTCAACAGGGGCCAGAGGGTAAACAGCAGCGTCGACAGCAGTCCCAGCGCGGCCCCTTTCAGCAAGGGCCAAACCGAGTACCACGACAATTCCGAGGAAACGCCTAATTGATCGAGAATGTCTGACGCAAAGAGAGCAGCCGCGAGAGGGGGCAGCCCTCGCTGAAGCGCAATCCCCAACAAGATGCCGGCGAAGCTTCCGATACATCCCAGGAAGATCGCTTGCACCACGTAGGTCGAGACGACCGTGGCCGAATCGGCGCCGACCGCTTTCAAGATGGCGATGGTCCGTAATTTGTCCCGCAAGAACGCATGAATCGAGGTTCCAACCCCCAGTCCACCGATAAACAGTGCGGTGAGGCCGATCAGTCCGAGATAACGGGAGAGTTGTTCGAGAAATTGCCTCAACTGTGACTGGGATGTGCGATAGCTGGATACGCGCGCGGAATCTGCCTCCAGCCGATCTCGCAGCTCGGTGCGCAACGGTTCCAGCGGCACATCGGCAGCGATCTTTAGCAGATACCGTTCCCGCACCCGGCTTCCTGGCTTAATCAGATCCGCCGCCCGTAGTCCCTCCTGCGCAATCATGACCCTTGGACCCAATGTGAAGGCATTGGCCATTCGATCCGGCTCGGTCCGCACGAGGCCGGTGATCAGGAACATGGCTTGACCGATCTTCAATCGATCCCCGACCGAGAGACCCATCCGAATCAGCAGCGACTCCTGCACCACCGCGCCAAAACAGGAGTACCCGCCGCAGCGATTTTTATCCGGGTGGAGCAGGACATCGAGCGGTTGCGCTGGGTCGAGTCTGATCGACCCGTAGAGGGGGTATGCCGATTCCACCGCTTTGAGTTCAATGATCTGGGTTGACTGGGTCGCAGTTGGCACAAAAGTCGCGCGTGCAGCCATGGCGACAAGTTCGCTCACATGGGTCAAGACCATATCCCGTTCACTCAGCGAGTTCAGCACAGCCTGTCCTGGAATGCTCGGGGGGCGAGTCAGACGAATTTCGAGATCGCCACCTAACAGGCCCCGCGCTTCTTTCGTGACGGCCTGTTCCATATTCGTGCCAAAGAGGGACACTCCGACCAAGGCCCCGACACCGATCGCGATACAGGCGAAGAAATAGAGGAAGTGCCGCCAGGCTCCCCTGGTTTCACGCCAGGCCATTTTCAGGATGAAGCGAATCACCGGAAGGACCCTGCGCTCCAATGGTTCGGGTCGGTGAGGGTATCGGATTCGATGCGGCCGTCGCGCAACGCAATCACACGCTCCATCGAGGAGGCCATAGTGAGATCGTGCGTGACGAGGACTAAGGTGGTGCCGAAATCCCGATGGAGAGAGTGAAGCAGCAGCATCACTTGCTGGCCCGTGGTCGAATCCAGGTTGCCGGTCGGCTCGTCGGCCAACAGAATCGGTGGGTGGCAAGCGAAGGCTCTGGCCACCGCCACCCGCTGCTGCTCACCTCCCGACAGTTGGACGGGATAATGATGCAGTCGATCTCCCAGGCCGACGGTCTGCAACAGTTCCGTCGCGCGAGCCTGCCCCGTGTTCATCCCCGCCAACTCCAATGGCACCAGGACGTTTTCCAGGGCGGTCAGGGTGGGAATCAGATGGAAGGATTGAAAGATGTAGCCGATGTGATCGCGACGAAAGCGCGCCAACGCACTTTCACGCATCGTTGAGATCTCCACGCCGTTCAATGTGATAGAGCCGGAGGTCGGGCGATCCAGTCCCGCGATGAGGCCCAGCAAAGTGGACTTTCCGCTTCCGGAAGGGCCGACGATGGCGACGCGTTGCTTATCGGGAATTTCAATCGTGACATCGTCGAGGATTGTGACCTGATGGCCGCCGCCGGCCAAGCGCATTGTCAGATGAGAGAGGGAAATCATGTTGTCGGTCTGGCTCCCGCAATATTGTTGAGGTGCAGAGTATATTATACTGGATGATGATGCGCTGCTCATGGATTCTCACAAAACTATTTTGCTGCCTCTTCTCGATCCTCCTCTGCGGGTACGACCGTAGTGATGCCACCGCCTCTCAACTCCCATCGTCGAGCCCTCTACGCGAGGCTGTGAGACCAAGCCCTGTCTCAAGCGAACGTCCCTGTATCGTCGCCTTCGGCGACAGCCTGACGGCAGGCTTAGGTGTGTCACCGGATCAATCCTATCCCGCGCGCCTGCAACGGAAGTTGGACGCAGCAGGCTATGCCTATCGAGTTGTGAATGCGGGAGTCAGCGGCGAGACGACAGCCGGCGGAGCCAGAAGGGTTTCTTGGGTTCTGAAGAACAAGCCGGCAATTGTCATTCTGGAACTCGGCGGCAACGATGGGCTTCGCGGTCTCAGTTTGCAGGAAACGAAAGCCAACCTCGAACGAATCATTCAGCAACTTCAACAGGCTTCGGTTACTGTTGTGTTAGCGGGGATGAAGCTCCCCCCGAATTATGGAAAGGACTATACCGATGGATTTGAATCGCTCTACCAGGCCTTAGCGAAACAGTATCGCTTGACGCTGATCCCGTTTTTTCTGGATGGGGTGGCAGGCTCCTCCTCACTCAATCAGGCAGATGGTATTCATCCGACCGGAGAAGGTTATCGCATCATTGTCGAGAAGATCCTCCCAACGCTTGAGCCACTGCTGGAGCGGAAACGGTGAAGGCGGGCTAGAGAGAGGGGGAGGGCAGGGGCGGGTTTCTGCTCAATAGAGAATTACATTGGGCCGGGAGTGATGTCGAACTGATGCTGCTCCCCGCAACAAGCTGCAGGGAGCAGCATCCAAAAGCCGCTGCCTTTATCGGCTCTGTTTCTGTATCCGTGCGACGATTTCTTCGATTTTCTGTTCGGTCAGCAGGCCACCCTTGAGGTATTCCTGCACGCGCCCCTCCTGGTCGATAAAGACGCTCACGGGCAATCCGAACACGCCGAATTGATTGGCGACTTTGTTGTCGCGATCCATCAGGACCGGGAAAGTATGGCCGTATTGCTTGATGTGCTCGCGTACCCTGGCGTCGTCTTCCAATTCGTTGACGGCGATGACCACGAAGCCCTTGTCATGCAGTTTGTCGAAGCTGGCTTGCATCGCCGGCATTTCGGTCGTGCAGGGTTTGCACCAGGTGGCCCAGAAGTTCAGGAGCACGATCTTGCCGCGATACTGGCTGAGGCTCTGTTCCTTGCCCGCTAGGTCGGCCAGGCGAAAATCCTCCGCCTGCATGCCGACCGTCGGGACTCGCGAGCCCATGCTCCATCCGTCGAATGCCGGTAGCGCCGTCAAGGCAGCGAGCAGTACAAACCCCATAAGCACGGCGGTGGTTCTTCTCGGTTTCATGTCAGCCTCCTTCGCTTCAAACGTTTCGGTTACGACGGGCTCGTCATTTGGAATGAGCGTGTCAGTCCAAAAATATAACTGGTTCCCTGCGCAAGACTGTTATTGGAATCCCGTGCCACAGGCATCGCCGCAAAGAAATATACGGAGGTCATTTTCGTCAAGGCGGAGTCAACCAACCCGTCCAGGCTAAGGTTAAAGCCCGGTGAGAATGAGAGGAACGTCGAGCCAGTGGTGGGCACCGCCCGGTTTTGAATGGTTGGGTCAATCACTATCGGCTCCGCACCACCAGGCGTGCCAACCGGTGCCGATTGCAACAACGACGAACTGAAATTATCGTGCACCATATACCGGTAGTTAAACTGCGAGGACAGCACCAACCAAGGCACTGTTACGAGATTGAGACCAGCATTGAAATCCCACTGATCCCCGAACTGGTACCCATCGTTGTTCCGGAAGGTGTGCCGGTAACTGGCTGACGAAAATTGATTGAGCTTATGCGGGATCAATTCATAGGTCTGGTAAATGGTCGGATTCAACCCGACGGCCCCTCGACCGAGTTGGGTGGGTGACTCCATCACAAGTTCGGCGCTGTCATGCGCATGGGTATTGCCGGACGGAAGATAGACGCCGAACCCCAGCACTACCATACTCCGCAGGGTGGGCAACATATTGTACTTGAGACCCACACGCAGATCCCCAATCCCATTGGCGGAGAAATTGGTCGACTGGCCCGAGCCGTCTGTTCCGTCCTCTCCCAGGCCATCGATATGTTTGTGCGTGCGCCACACATAGGGGAGCGTGAGTTGGAGTCCAAACCGTTCGGTGAGACCATAATTCAGGTCGAGCGTCGCCATCTGAGTAATGGTCCGAGTCTCCTGATGATGATCCAAAATCATCTGTCGTTGCCCCTGATCCACCGCTGGGATGACCCCATTGGTTCCATCCAGTACTCGCATCGGCGTGTAGTTATAAATCGCATTGACCGTGAGGAGTCCTGCTACCGGAACCTGCTGTTGAGACCCGATGACGACGAAACATGACACAGCGCCGCAGGAAGCTTGTGCCTGCTGGACGACGGGCCAGGAGAAGACAACGACTGCAAGACTGAGAATGAATCCGAGGATGAACCGTTTCCCTACCATGATAACGTTGGCCCTTTCTCTCCATGAAGAATCGTTTTAAACCGCTACCCCACAACCCATCAATGGATCGTGTGATAGACAGATACGGCCCTGCTGTGAGCCGATGAACAACGACAATTACAGAGAGAAAGACGGAGGCGCGCGGCTTGAAGAGATCCGGCAAGCTTCGAGCGAAGGCTGCACAGAGCGGGGGAACGTGACGAGTGCTATAGGATTGAGTTCTGCATGGAACGTGACCACCGCCGTATCGAGGACCGTCCCGGCGGCACACATCCAGGAGCAGAGCAGGGTGCCATGGGTGGCAGCCTGATGTTGGGCATGGTGCCCGGCATGTTCGACCGACTGTGCCTGAGCCAATCCGCCGACGGAGAGGAGGCAGAGCACCAAGAGGATCGAGAGATATTTGAGCGCGCGGTGGTGCATCGAACACGACCTATTACAGCTTAGCCGAATGTTACCGGAGGCCTGCCAGGCCTGTCAAGATGGCGGCTCGACGGTGGCAGCATGTTGGGTCTACTGGTCTATCTGGTCTGTTCGGTCTATCTGGACTGTCCGATTTATCTGGTTAGTTCACCCAAACACACGAGACAGACCGAATAGACCAGACAGACCAGACAGACCAGACAGACCAGACAGACCAGATGAACAAGCCTGGCTGACGGCCTTTTTCAGCATCCTGTCAAAGCTGCTGCTTGTTATAGGATTCACAGAAAGGATGTTGTATACTGCCCAAATTACTTTTGGAAGCATCGGCGTTCGTTTCGAGCGACAGTACCATGGTCACGTTACTACTCAATCAAATCTTCGGCAGTAAAAACGATCGTGAAATCAAGGCAATCCGCCCGATTGTGGAGCGGATTACTAGCCTGGAATCCGGCCTGACACCACTTCCCGATCAAGCCCTCGTGGACAAGACCCAGGAGTTCAAGAAACGCCTTGGGGCCGGGGAGACTCTGGACGATATCCTGCCTGAGGCCTTCGCGGTCTGCCGAGAAATGTCCCTCCGCAAGCTGAAGATGCGCCATTTCGATGTGCAGTTGATCGGCGGCATGATTCTCCATCGAGGTCGCATCGCAGAAATGAAAACCGGCGAAGGGAAAACCCTGATGGCCACGTTGCCGGTCTATCTGAATGCGCTCGAAGGGAAGGGCGTGCACCTCATTACCGTCAACGACTACCTTGCCAAGCGCGATGCGCAGTGGATGGGCGTGCTCTACCACGCGCTGGGACTCTCGGTCGGCATCATTCAACACGATGCCTCCTTTTTCTTCGATCCGACCTACGAGGCTTCCGACAAACGGCTCCAGTCTCTCCGCCCCTGCACGAGGCCTGAAGCCTATCGCGCCGACATCACCTACGGCACCAACAACGAGTATGGGTTCGATTACCTCCGCGACAACCTGGTCGTCACCGATTTGGCCCAGTGCGTGCAACGCGAGCTGAACTTCGCCATCGTGGACGAAGTCGACAGCATCCTCATCGACGAAGCCCGCACGCCGTTGATTATCTCCGGTCCGACGGACGAAACGACCGATCTCTACTACCGCATCAACGCGATTATCCCGCAGCTGAAACCGGAGCAGGACTACACCGTCGAAGAAAAGACGAAGACCGCGTCGTTGACCGAGGACGGCAACGTCCGGGTCGAGAAGCTGCTCGGCGTGGATAACCTCTACGATCCCAACCATATGGATCTCGTCCATCACGTCGTCAAGGGGCTCCAGGCCTATAGCCTCTACAAACGGGACGTGGATTATGTCGTGAAAGAGGGCGAAGTCATCATCGTGGACGAATTCACCGGGCGGCTCATGCCGGGACGCCGTTGGAGCGACGGCCTGCACCAGGCCGTCGAAGCCAAAGAAGGCGTGAAGATCGCCAATGAAAATCAAACGCTGGCGTCGGTCACCTTCCAGAACTATTTCCGGATGTACAAGAAGCTCAGCGGCATGACCGGCACGGCGGATACGGAAGCGGCGGAGTTTGCCAAGATCTATAATCTCGACGTTAACGTGGTTCCGACCAATCGCAACATGATCCGCCTGGATTACGCGGATGTCGTCTACCGGACCGAGAAGGAAAAATTTTCCGCGATCGTCGAAGATATCAAGGAATGCCACGAGCGCGGCCAGCCAGTCCTGGTCGGCACGATTTCCATCGAAAAATCGGAGCGGCTCGCCGGCTACTTGAGCCGGACCGGTGTGAAGTACAACGTCCTCAATGCCAAGCAGCACGAGCGGGAAGCCGAGATCATCGCCCAGGCCGGCCACAAGGGTGCTGTCACCATCGCGACGAACATGGCGGGCCGCGGTACCGACATTCTCCTGGGCGGCAATCCCGACTTCATGTTCAAGCAGATCCTGTACCGGGAAGAAAACCTGACGGATGCGGACAAGTTGAAGATCTTCGAACAGATTCGGGCCGACTGCGAGAAGGATAAGCAGGAAGTGATTGCGGCAGGCGGACTCCACATTCTCGGGACCGAACGCCACGAAAGTCGCCGGATCGACAACCAGCTCCGAGGCCGCGCCGGTCGCCAGGGCGATCCGGGTTCGTCACGATTCTATTTGTCGTTGGAAGACGACTTGATGCGTATCTTCGCTTCCGAACGGGTCTCCCAGCTGATGCTCAAGCTTGGCATGGAAGAAGGCGTCCCGATCGAACATGGCATGGTCACCCGGGCCATCGCCAATGCCCAGAAGAAGGTCGAGGGCCACCACTTCGATATCCGGAAACAGTTGCTGGAGTACGACGACGTCATGAACAAGCAGCGCGAGGTGATTTACCAGCACCGGCGCGCCGTCCTGGGCGGGACGAATCTGAAAGACGATCTTCGCAACATGATCGACGGTCTGGTGGAGTCCGCGCTGAACATCTACTGCCCGGCGGAACAATACCCCGAAGAGTGGGATATGAAAGGGCTCGCTGAACTCATGCATGGCCAGTTCGGCTTCGATATCGCCCAGGGTAAGGGCGATGGAGGCGAGGCGCTCCGTTCCATAGGGCGCGATGCATTGGTGGAAGATCTCCGCGCACAGGTGCGCGACGCCTACGATCGGAGAGAGCAGGAGCTGAGCCCTGAATTAATGCGTTTCCTGGAGAAGACCTTCATGCTCCAGGTCATCGACCACCATTGGAAAGATCACTTATTGGGGATGGACCACCTGCGCGACGGGATCGGATTGCGCGGTTACGGACAGAAAGATCCGCTCATTGAGTATAAGCGGGAAGGCTACGATCTTTTTTCCGGCCTGATGGAACGGATCAAATCCGACACGCTCGATCGGCTCTTTCATGTGCAGGCAGTCCGGCACGAAGAGCACCCCGATCCCGCTGCTGCTGCACCACCACCGCCCCCACCAATGATTTCACGTCCCCAACCAACGCTCATTCTCAATCGCGGAGAAGTACCAGTCGCACCTCAGACGGTTCAGCACAGCGACGACAAAGTCGGTCGCAACGACCCCTGCCCCTGCGGCAGCGGGAAAAAATACAAGAAGTGCCACGGAACATAGAGCGGCTCGGCTGACGAAGGGCGTGGACCTTCGGCGTTGCCATGATGCGACGGGCCTCCACTGGTACTGATCCGCATCACACCTCACCACACACGACTATAGAACTTCGACGAAGCGTCGCAATGCCGTCGTGCGTGGCTGTCAGCACCTACTGTAATATGGCAGATGCCATGGCGAGCATCTCATTCCACATCTTTTCGTCAGCCGAGCCAAGAGAGAGGGGAAAAGGAGGGGTACAGCTGTTCGATGGATGAGCAGCATGGCTTTGTGCCCCATCGTTCTTTCCCTCGGCTGCGACAA
>Ga0315271_10001126_pt1 | contig 15928 bp, 20 predicted proteins | sample C3_top_MG_FD_204664 | JGI IMG/M metagenome (GOLD analysis project Ga0315271, IMG submission 204664) | Sediment microbial communities from Yellowstone Lake, YNP, Wyoming, USA - C3_top | ecosystem: Environmental > Aquatic > Freshwater > Lake > Sediment | place: USA: Wyoming | collected 2017-08-01 | reverse complement strand
CATGGTGGCGTTTCTCGGGACACGAGATTTTCTGGACGATGTTTGCTGCAACTTCCGCAATTGTCGTGATCGGGTTTCTGGACGACTGGAAGAAGCTGCCGGTGGCTGTCCGTTTTTCTGTCCAGGGGGCTGCGGCATTGGCCGTGTCCATGGTTGCGGGTGTGCAGCTAGCCCAACTGGGTAATTTGTTTGGCTCAGGTGCGATTGTCCTGGGCGTGTCGTCCATTCCGCTCACGGTGTTTGCGGTCGTGGGCGTAGCCAATGCGCTGAATCTTTCCGATGGCATGGATGGTCTGGCCGGCGGGTTGGCCTTGATTGCAACGATGTTCATTGCCGTGATTGCCTTTTTGTCGGATAAGCAGATCACGCTCGATGGCCTGCTGATTCTGGGCGGCGTGCTGATCGGTTTTTTGTTTTTCAATATGCGCTTTTCCTGGCAGCCGCGCGCCAGGGTGTTCATGGGGGATTGCGGCAGCCTGATGCTGGGTTTCCTGTTGGCCTGGGCCGCCATTCGCGTCACGCAGGATCAAAGACATGCGTTTCCGCCAGCCGCCGCGCTGTGGTTTTTTGCGATTCCGCTGTGGGATACGGTGAGCCTGATGCTGCGTCGGATGCTCAAGGGGAAAAGCCCTTTTCACCCCGGCCGCGACCACCTTCATCACATCCTGCTGCGCGTGGGGTATACCGACAGTCAGGTGGTGCGCTTTATCCTGCTGGTTGCGCTGGCGTGCGGCCTGGTTGGCTTTTGGGGCTGGCTTGCGGGCGTGTCCGATGCGGTCCTGTTCTACGGCTTTCTCGCCCTGTTTGCCCTCTATTTTGCCGGGGTGCGGAATGCCTGGAAGCTGATGCGTCTGATCGTGCCCCTGCACCGACATCAATAAGCTTATGCTGGATCGCTTCTGGGGTTTTTGAGCTGTTGTTGACGGAGCCTGGCACGATGTTTAAACTACGTATAAACATCGACTGGACTGGAGCGAGCCATGACCGAAGCGGTATTGGATATCAAACAATGGGGCAATAATCTGGGCGTCCGGCTGCCAGCGGCGGTTGCGCGTGCGGCGCATCTTCATGCGGATCAGCGGGTGCGTATATCGGTGGAGGACGGGCACATTGTCATTCGCCCTGTGTCCGATGCGCCGCTCACGCTGGAACAACGACTTGCGTGTTTTGATATAGAGCGTCACGGCGGCGAGGCGATGATCACCCAGACCATTGGCGCTGAACGATGGTAGCCGCAACCAGGCACAGCCCTTGGGCGCCAGACCGGCAAGACATCATCTGGATCGATTGCAACCCCCAGGCCGGGAAGGAGATGAGAGACATTCACCCCTTTCTGGTGTTGTCGCCGCGCATTTTTAATGCCAAAACCTCGCTGGTCATAGGTCTGCCCATGACCACGGCGGAATACAACGCCGACAACCCTTTTGCCGTTGCTGTCGGCAGCGCCAAGAGCCGTGGCAAGGCAGGTAAAACCAGCTATGTACTGTGTCACCAGCCCAAGTCTTTCGATTGGCGCATGCGCGGCGCCAAGGCACACCCGCTTGGCACTTTGCCCAATCTGCTGTTTGCCGAGGTGTGCGAGCGCCTGAATCAGATTATTCGTTTGGCTGGTTGATCGGCAACGGTTCAGGATATGAACGTTGCTGTTATAGGTGGCGGCCCGGCCGGTTTGATGGCGGCCGAGGTACTCGCACAAGGGGGTGTTCAGGTCGATCTGTACGATGCCATGCCTTCGGTCGGGCGCAAGTTTCTGCTGGCGGGGGTGGGCGGCATGAACATCACGCATTCCGAACCGTTCGACGCTTTCCTGTCGCGCTACGGCGCGCGTGCTACCGATATCCGGCCGCTGCTCGAAATCTTTCCCCCCACTGCGCTGCGCGAGTGGATTCATGGATTGGGGGTTGAAACTTTCATCGGTTCGTCGGGGCGCGTGTTTCCAACAGACATGAAGGCCGCGCCGCTGTTGCGGGCGTGGCTGCATCGATTGCGCGTAGCCGGGGTGCGGTTTCACGTGCGGCATCGCTGGCTGGGGTGGCACGAATCGGGCGCACTGCGTTTCGTGACGCCCGAAGGCGAACGCCTCGTTCAGGCCGATGCGGTGGTGCTGGCGCTGGGTGGTGGCAGTTGGGCGAAGCTGGGATCGAACGGCGCGTGGGTGCCGCTGCTCGCTGGACGCGGCGTGGCGGTCGCGCCGCTGCGGCCATCCAACTGCGGTTTCGACGTGGCAGGCGGCTGGAGCGATCACCTGCGCAGCCGCTTTGCCGGCCAGCCGTTGAAAACCGTGGCGCTGCGCTTTACCGATGCGGCCGGATGCGCGCACGAACGCAAGGGTGAGCTGATGCTGTCCGACACCGGCATCGAAGGCAGCCTGGTGTATGCCCTGTCGGCGCCGTTGCGCGACACGATTGCGGCGCAGGGGGCGGTGACCGTACAAATGGACCTGGCACCCGACAAGACGCTGGCGCGGGTCGTTGCCGAAGTCGCTCATCCGCGCGGTGCGCGTTCGCTGTCCAGCCACCTGCAAAGCCGCGCCGGGATCAAGGGCGTGAAAATGGCGCTGCTGCGCGAAGTGCTGACGGCAGAGCAACTGAACGACCCGATCCAGCTCGCCAACGCGATAAAATCGCTGCCGATTACCCTGGCTGCGCCGCGACCAATCGACGAAGCAATCAGCAGCGCCGGCGGCGTGCGCTTCGAGGCGGTTGACGAACACCTGATGCTGCGATCCTTGCCCGGCGTATTCTGCGCGGGCGAGATGCTCGACTGGGAAGCGCCCACCGGCGGCTATCTGCTGACGGCCTGCTTTGCCAGCGGGCGTGTGGCGGGGCAGGGCGCATTGAATTATTTAGGAAGTGCTGAAAGCGTCACACCGGCGGATGCCGGTGCCCAGTCGGCGGATTCTTCTGGATTCCGGCGTTCGCCGGAATGACGTCTGTACTCAATCGGCATCACCCTGGCTGACCCAATTAAAAGCACGACACCATGCTGCGACTGACTGAACTTAAACTCCCGCTCGACCATCTGCCGGAAGCCTTGCGCGCGGCGATCCTGCATCGCCTGGAGCTGGCGGACGATGAACTCGTCAGCTTCAGCATTTTCAAGCGCAGTTACGACGCGCGCAAAAAGCATGCGCTGCTGATGATTTATGCGGTCGACATCGAGGTCAAAAACGAGGCGGCGCTGCTGAAGGCCTTCCGCAACGACCGTCACCTCGCGCCGACGCCGGACATGGCGTATCGCTTCGTCGGCCACGCGCCGGAGCATTTGACCGAGCGTCCGCTCGTCGTCGGCTTCGGTCCCTGCGGCATCTTCGCCGCGCTGGTGCTGGCGCAGATGGGTTTCAAGCCGATCGTGCTGGAACGCGGCAAGGCGGTGCGCGAGCGCACCCAGGACACCTGGGGGCTGTGGCGCAAGCATGTGCTCAACCCCGAATCCAATGTGCAGTTCGGCGAAGGCGGGGCGGGCACGTTTTCCGACGGCAAGCTCTACAGCCAGATCAAGGATCCCAAGCATTTGGGCCGCAAGGTGCTGACCGAATTCGTGAAAGCCGGCGCTCCGGAGGAAATCCTCTATGTATCGAAACCGCACATCGGCACCTTTCGCCTGGTCGGCATGGTCGAAGCCATGCGCCACGAGATCGAGGCACTCGGCGGCGAAATCCGCTTCCAGCAGCGCGTCACCGACGTGCTGATCGAGGACGGTCACATCCGCGGCGTGACGCTCGCCAGTGGCGAAACGCTGCGCAGCAAGCATGTCGTCCTCGCGCTCGGCCACAGCGCGCGCGACACCTTCGAGATGCTGCATGCGCGCGGCGTCTATATGGAAGCCAAGCCGTTTTCGATCGGCTTTCGCATCGAGCATCCGCAGTCGCTGATCGACCAGGCGCGGCTGGGGCCGAACGCCGGTAACCCTACCCTCGGTGCGGCCGACTACAAGCTGGTGCATCACGCCAAGAACGGCCGCTCGGTGTACAGCTTCTGCATGTGCCCCGGCGGCACCGTGGTGGCGGCCGCCTCCGAGCCGAACTGCGTGGTCACCAACGGCATGAGCCAGTATTCGCGCAACGAGCGCAACGCCAACGCCGGCATCGTGGTGGGGATCACGCCCGAGGATTATCCCGGCGGGCCGCTGGCCGGCATCGAGTTGCAAAGGAAACTGGAAGCGCGCGCGTTCGAACTGGGCGGCGGTAATTACGAGGCGCCGGCTCAACTGGTCGGCGACTTTGTTGAGGGCAAGCCATCCACCCAGCTCGGCAGCGTCGAGCCCTCGTACAAGCCCGGCGTGCATCTCACCGACCTCGCATCCGCATTGCCGGATTACGCCATCGAGGCGATCCGCGAGGCGCTGCCGGCGTTCGACCAGCAGATCAAGGGCTTCGCGATGAAAGACGCGGTGCTCACCGGCGTCGAGACGCGCACCTCGTCGCCGCTGCGCATCACACGCGGCGACGATTGCCAGAGCCTCAACGTCAAGGGCCTGTATCCGGCGGGCGAGGGCGCAGGCTACGCGGGGGGGATTCTGTCGGCAGGGGTGGACGGCATCAAGGTCGCCGAGGCCGTCGCCCTGGACATGCTGGGGAAAACGGCGCGGCCCTGAGTCGCGTTGTCTATTGATCCGGCACGAATAAACATGAGTACCGTTCGCCCTGAGCCTGTCGAAGCCTGTCCTGAGCCAGCCGAATGGGGGCTGTGCTTCGACAGGCTCAGCACGAACGAACTCGCGAATAAATCTGGCCGGATCAATTAATTCGAGGCGATGGCGCCGGCCGGCTATTGCTTGCCGGGCGCCGTCACCAACTGGGCATAGGCCGCATCGGCCAGTTGCCGGATCACCTGGTGCCCGATCTGGCCCGACAGGGCATAGCCGAAATCGCCGTCTATCCAGTAAAACACGTCGACACCGTTTTCGGTGGCGTGGCGGAAGGCCGTCAGCTTGTTGCCTGCAGCCGCGCGGCGCACATAGAGGGTGACGCGACGCTCGATCCGGTCCTGGTACATGAACTGGGCCACCGGGCCGGTTTCGCCGGATAGCAGGCGGCCGCCGAGCAGCTCGAATCCCTGCGCGCTGAAATCCGGCGCTTTAAGTTGCGTGCCGACGCGCTTGGAAAGCCAGGCGACCAGATGGTCCGCGTGGGCAGCGTCCACTTCGACCGGGTGGCGCGATTCGATACTGAAAACCGCGTGGGCGATGGCGGCATCGCGGGCTAGATAAACCGGGGCGGCGGGCGCTTGCTCGGCGTTGAGGCCGAGGGCGTAACCAACCAGGCCGGTCACCACCATGGCCAGCATCGCCGCTATCGCCTTGAATGACATGGGCATGGCCGGGCGGCGCGTGGCGCGCACCAGGTTCAGCGGCAGCGGCTCATTGAGGACGGCGTCGAAGGCGGCATGCAGGGACTGGTTCTGCCCGGCCCAGGCCTGCACGCGCGCGGCATCGGCCGGGTGGGCCGCCAGCCAGGCTTCGACCTCGAGCCGGCGGACTTCGCTCAGTCCGCCATCCACATAGGCGTGGAGTTCGTGTTCGCGCACTTCGTCTGTCATTTCACAACTTTCAGTTTGATCGCGGGTTCGCCTGCCAGCATGTGCCGCATGCGCTCGCGCGCGCGCGACAGACGCGACATCACCGTGCCGATCGGCACGCCCAGCACCTGGGCGGCTTCGGCGTAGCCGAATTGTTCCAGTCCTACCAGCAGCAGCACTTCGCGTTGTTCCTCGGGCAGACGCGCCAGCGCGTCGTGGATGTCGCGTGCAGCCAATGCTTCCATTTGCCCGCCGCTTACCGGCTCGTCCGGCGCATCCTCCATGACGGATTCCAGCGGCCGCCGGATGCGGATCTGGTTGACGAACAGATTGTGCATCAGGGTGAACAGCCAGGCGCGGAGGTCGCTGCCGGGCTGCCACAGGTCGAGCTTGGCCAGCGCGCGTTCGAGTGTGTCCTGCACCAGATCGTCGGCGCGATTGAGGTCCCCCGTCAGCGCCCGTGCATAGCGGCGCAGGCGGGGGAGGTGCTCGATCAGATCGGGGCGGGCACGCACTCAGGGCTTGGCCGTGTGCCACACATTGTTGACGCCGTCGCCGGTCATGTCGCCCGGCTTCTGGTCTTTGGACCACTGGTAAAGCGGCTTGCCCTTGTAGGACCACTGCAGGGAGCCGTCGTCGCGGGTGATGACGGTGTAGTCGCCGCTGGCCTGGTCGGCCGTGGTTGCGGTCAGGGGCGGCCATTTCATGGCGCATTCGCCGTTGCAGGCGCTCTTGCCGGAGCCGGCCGCGTCCTTGTCGAACACATACAGCGTCATGCCCGAAGGGTTGGTGAGAACGCCCATCTGGTTCATGGTGGGCGAAGCGTAGGGGCTGGCGCAGGCAACCAGCATGCCCAATGTGGCGAGGGACAGGGTCAATGCGTTTTTCATGGTGTTTCCTTGTTCAAGGGTTAAGGAGAAATTCGCAAGTTTGCATGCTTGCATTGACGTGAACACCTGCCCGGTCGAGTTTATTCCCGATCGTTCCAGTTTTTTGAAGCGCCCGATCGATCGAGCCCAATATTCCTGGAAGTGACAGCGCTGCACCTGGTTGCGGACCATGCCATGCATGGCACGGATAAAAAATGCTTGCCCGCATGACAACATTTCAAATATCATTGAAATATGGAAACGAAAGCCGTCGTCACCGCCCTTGCCGCCTTGGCCCAAGATTCCCGCCTGGCCATTTTTCGTGCGCTGGTTCAGGCCGGCCCAGCCGGTTTGGCTGCCGGCAGGATCAGCGAACTCACCGGCATTGCGCCGTCCTCGCTGTCGTTCCACCTGAAGGAGTTGTCGCACGCCGACATGGTGAGTTCGCAGCAGGCGGGGCGTTTTGTCATCTACACCGCGAATTTCTCCACCATGAACGCGCTGCTCGGTTTTCTTACCGAAAACTGCTGCGGCGGCAATCCCTGCTCGCCGGTGTGCACTCCGGCGTGTGAACCTGAAAAATCTCGCATCACTGAAAAGGAGTCAACATGAAACGCCTGCATGTACACGTCGCGGTCGACGATCTGGCCGCCAGCATCAAGTTCTATTCCACCATGTTCGCCGCCGAGCCGACCGTGACCAAGGACGACTACGCGAAATGGATGCTCGACGATCCGCGGGTCAACTTCGCGATTTCGGCGCGTGGCGCCGTACCCGGCCTCAACCATCTGGGTGTGCAGGTCGAGTCCGCCGAAGAACTGGCCGAAATGAACACGCGCCTGCAAAAGCTGGACGGTGAGGTGGTGGAAGAAATGGGCACTGCCTGCTGCTACGCCAAGTCGGACAAATACTGGGCGACTGACCCGACCGGCATCGCCTGGGAAACCTATCACACGCTCGACAGCATTCCGGTGTTCGGCGGACAGGGGGCGAGCGGCTGCTGCGTGCCCGAGCCGGCGGTGGCCAAGGTGTCCGGCTGCATCCCGGTCAAGGCCAAATCGGCGTCAGGCAGCTGTTGCTGAGTTTCATGTTTTTACAATCAAGGATCCATCGTGGCTGAACAACCCTACACCGTGCTGGTGCTGTGCACCGGCAATTCCTGTCGTTCGCAAATGGCCGAAGTACTGCTGAATCATGACCTCGCCGGCCAGGTGCGCGCGCTGTCCGCCGGCACCCGTCCCCAGCCGAAAGTGGCCGACGGCGCGATCGCGGCGCTGAAGCAGGCCGGGCTGAACACCGACGGCCTGCATCCCAAGGACATCGACGCGGTGATGAACGAGCACATCGATCTGGTGGTGACGGTGTGCGACAACGCGAAGGAAGCCTGCCCGATTTTTCCGAAGCCGATCCCGGCCATTCACCTGCCGTTTCACGACCCGCACGGCGAGCCGCTGGAAAGTTTCTTCGCGGTGCGCGACGACATCCGCACCCGGCTGGTTGCCGCGGTGCGCGAGAAACTCGGCCTGCAAGCGGCTGCGGCCTGAGCTGGCATGAGCGCACAGTGCGAGGTGACCGGCAAGCGTGCCGCCGGCGCGCCGATGAGCGTGTTCGAGCGCTGGCTCACCCTGTGGGTGGCGCTGTGCATCGTCGCCGGCGTGCTGCTGGGCCAGTTGCTCCCGGCGCCGTTCCAGGCGATGGGGCGCATGAACGTGGCGCAGGTCAACCTGCCGGTCGGCCTGCTGATCTGGGTGATGATCATCCCCATGCTAATGAAGATCGACTTCGGTGCGCTGCATCAGGTGAAGTCGCACTGGAAGGGCATCGGCGTCACCCTGTTCGTCAACTGGGCGGTGAAGCCGTTTTCGATGGCGCTGCTGGCGTGGCTGTTCATCCGTCACTGGTTCGCGCCTTACCTGCCGGCGGAGCAGCTCGACAGCTATGTCGCCGGCCTGATTCTGCTGGCCGCCGCGCCGTGCACCGCGATGGTGTTCGTGTGGAGCCGGCTGACCGGTGGCGATCCGTATTTCACCCTGTCGCAGGTGGCGCTGAACGACGCCATCATGATCTTCGCCTTTGCGCCCATCGTCGGCCTGCTGCTCGGGCTGTCGGCGATCGTGGTGCCGTGGGACACGCTGTTCACCTCGGTGGTGCTGTATATCGTCATCCCGGTGATCCTGGCGCAGATCTGGCGCAAGCTGCTGCTGAAGCGCGGGCAGGCGGCGTTCGACGTGACCATGGCCCAGCTCGGCCACGCTTCCATCCTGGCGCTGCTGGCCACGCTGGTGCTGCTGTTCGCCTTTCAGGGCGAGGCGATCATCCGGCAGCCGCTGATCATCGCGTTGCTGGCCGTGCCCATCCTGATCCAGGTGTTCTTCAATTCGGGACTGGCCTACTGGCTGAATCGAAAAGCAGGCGAGAAGCACAGCGTGGCCTGTCCGTCGGCACTGATCGGCGCGTCCAACTTTTTCGAGCTGGCGGTGGCGGCGGCGATCGCGCTGTTCGGTTTCCAGTCGGGTGCGGCGCTGGCGACGGTAGTGGGCGTGCTGATCGAGGTGCCGGTGATGCTGCTGGTGGTGAAGATCGTCAATCGCAGCCGGGGTTGGTATGAGCGGGGCCTGCTTCAGCAGGAACCGGGTTGACAGCTTGATCCATAGGCCGCGGTGAGTCCTGGCGGATCATGGCAGGTTCGCACACCACGGTGTCGTGTCGTGCGATGCGGCCGCCCGTGAGTATCCGGGCATTCATCCCGCCATGCCCGCGCATCGCGTTGTAGCCGCCCGTACCCAAATTTTCTTCCATCCGCGAACAGGGTTCGCACGGGCCGGTGAGCTGCAGCACGACTTCGGCGCCGATGCGCAGGATCAGGGGCTGGTCGCGCAACAGGCTGCGTGCGGCCACGAGGTTGATTCCCGATATGACCAGATTGCGGCGCAAGGCGGCGGGGTTGACTTCGGATAGGCGGAGCAGGGCGGCGATGACAGGCAAATGTTCGGCCAGGATCAGGGTGACCTGGCGCGGGCCGCTAGCAGCGCTGGAGGACGGCCGGGCGGCGCGATGGTCACCCGCCAGGCCGCGTGCGGCGATGGCTTCAGTGTGTTCAACCACTTGCATGGGCGCACGGCGCGCGGGTCGCAGCCAGATCGATTCGATGCGTCCGGAGTGGGTGAACGCAGCGGTCAGTTCACGCAGCGCGGACATCGCTAGTGCAGCGAATCAGCGCGGCGCCTGCCAGCAGTTGTTGTTGACCTGCCAGGTCATCGAGAGCTGTTCGCTGGTGGGATACAGCGCGTATTTGACGCCCATGTAATCCGAACCCTTGCGCCAGAACATTGCCAGCAGATTTTTTTCGCCGTTGGCGACGACGCTGGAATACGGAATCACCTTGAGCGGATTGCCGTACAGGTTGGAATAGTTCGACGCGATGACAATGAAGGAACGGAAAGCCGGTTCGACTTCCTGGTCGAAGGCCACCAGTTTGTCGTTGCAGAAGGTGAACAGAAAACGGCGGCCGGCCGGGTTGTTGGGTAAGTCGTAGGCAAACAGGCCGTCGGTGCCGACCGGCAGGGTTTTGTCGAAATTCCAGGTTTTGAGCGCCTGCTCGACATCGCCGCGCGCCATGCCGTTTTTGAATTCGCCGATTTCCCAGGCTTGGGCGGGCAAGGCGAACAGCAAACCGGCAAGCAGGCTGATGATTGTTGTTTGTCTGGTCATGGCTTTCAACAAGCGGGTGTGATCGCCACGTCACTTGCCGCTGACTGCGCCGAAGACCTGCTTCAGCAGATCGCTACCGGCCTGCATCGGGTTGGCACGGATGGCCTGTTCCTTCTCGCCGATGAGTCGGTATAGACGGTCGAGCGATTGCTGGGTGACGTATTGCTCGACGCTGGCCTGGTTTTTATCGACCAGGTTGAACTGCGCGGCCATTTCGCCGAAGCGGTTGTACTGCTGCGCGAGGCCGACTTGATCGGTGGTGGCCTTGACGATGGGGGTGAAGCGCTCGGTGAGCTGGACTTCGGTTTTTTTGCGGAAAAAATCGGTGGCCGAGGTGGGCCCGCCTGTCAGGATGCCTCTGGCATCGTCCAGTGTCATCCCTTTCACCGCATCCACCAGCAGGGGTTTGGCCTGGGGCACGGCGGCTTCTGCCGCGCGGTTCATCGCCAGCACCAGTTCGTCGGCCCGTTTGTCCATGCCGAGCATGCGCATGGCCTTGCTGGCTTTTTGCAGGTTCTTGGGCAGCGGAATTTTCAGTGCAGGGTTGCCGTAGAAACCATCCTTGACGCCCAGCTGTGCGACGGCGGTGTCGGCACCGCGCGTGAGCGCTTCTTTCAAGCCGGCGCTGATGTCGGCGTTGGATAAGGCATTCACGCCGGATGAGTCTGCAGTGGCGGCGGTACCCGCAGTTTGTCCGCCGGTTTTGCCCACCGCGCCCTTCAGTGCGTCATTCCAGTCGAAGGCCAGGGCGGGCGGCGTCAGGCTGAGTCCGGCGGCCAGAATGATCCAGTGTTTCATCGTGCGCTCCTGGGTGGAATGGATTACAAGACCTCGGCCGCGTAATCGGCGAGCCGCGAGCGTTCGCCGCGTTGCAGAGTGACGTGACCATTATGCGGCCAGCCCTTGAAATGGTCGACCACATACGTGAGGCCGGAGCTGCCTTCGGTGAGGTAGGGGGTGTCGATCTGCGAGATGTTGCCCAGGCACACCACCTTGGTACCCGGCCCGGCACGCGTTATCAGGGTTTTCATTTGCTTGGGCGTGAGGTTTTGCGCTTCGTCGATGATCAGGAACTTGCTAAGGAACGTGCGGCCGCGCATGAAATTCAGCGACTTCACCTTGATGCGCGAACGGATCAGGTCCTGCGTCGCCGCGCGCCCCCAGTCGCCCGCATCGTCGTCGGTCTTGTTCAGCACGTCGAGGTTGTCTTCCAGCGCGCCCATCCACGGCGTCATTTTTTCTTCCTCGGTGCCGGGCAGAAAACCGATGTCCTCGCCCACCGGCACCGTGACGCGGGTCATGATGATCTCGCTGTAGATTTTCTTGTCGAGCACCTGGGCGAGCGCCGCCGCCAGCGTGAGCAGGGTCTTGCCGGTGCCGGCCTGCCCCAGCAGGGTGACGAAATCGATCTCGGGATCCATCAGCACATTCAACGCAAAGTTCTGCTCGCGGTTGCGCGCGGTGATGCCCCAGACATTGTTCTTCTGATGGCTGAAGTCGCGCACGGTGACCAGTTCGGCGAGCTTGCCTTCAACCTTCAGCACCTTGGCGTAGAGCGGGTTGGGGCCTTCCTGAAAGACGAATTCGTTCGGCAGCAGGTTGGTTACCAGCGGACCCTTGATGCGGTAGTAGGTGTGGCTGTTGGCCTGCCAGGATTCCATGCCCTTGCCGTGGGTGTCCCAGAAGTTGGCGGGCAGTTCGCGCACGCCGGCGTAGAGCAGGTCGGTGTCTTCCAGTACCTTGTCGTTGGTGTAGTCCTCGGCGGGCAGTCCCAGCGTGCGCGCCTTGATGCGCATGTTGATGTCTTTCGACACCAGAATGACCTGCCGCTTGGGGTAATGCCGCGACAGAAACAGCACCACGCCGAGAATCTGGTTGTCGACCTTGCTGGTGGGCAGCGAGAGCGGGATGTCGCCGGTGATCGCCTGGGTCTGCAGGAACAGCTTGCCGGTGGCGGCGTTATGACTGTGCGGCGCGAGCGGGACGCCTTCTTCGATGGTGTCGAGCTTGCTCACCATTTCGTCGAGGAAGCGGCTGGCCTGGCGCGCATTGCGCGAGACTTCGGTCATGCCCTTCTTGTGCTGGTCGAGTTCTTCCAGGGTGGCGATCGGCACGTAGATATCGTGCTCTTCAAAGCGGAACAGGCAGGTGGGATCGTGCATCAGCACGTTGGTATCCAGAACGAACAGCTTGGTCTGGGCGACAGCTTTTTTTGGCATGGCGTGCTCGTGGTGGTGGGAAAGCGAATGCCTTCATCCTACCTCAAGCTGAAGGGGGCTTGTCTAGTCAAAAAAGTAAACGTGAAACCTGCCCGGCTGTGCGGATTTGGCATGGGTTTTCTCAGTAGAATGATCGGCTTCCCAACCCGCCGACCCGAGATGGACGCGATCCTGCCGTCAACTACCTCGCGCGCTTTTGATTGCGGCGCCATGTTTCGTCTGTTCGGGCTGATACTAGTCTGGCTGTGGTCGCCACCGCTCCACGCCCAGGTTGCCGCGCACATCCTGCTGCAGGACTCGCCGCTGGCCGGGTTCCAGTACCACGCGGGCAAGACGCTGTGGCCGCAGATGCGGGTGGGCGACGCACTTGCCCTGATCCGCGAGCCGGACAATTCGCATGACGCGAAAGCGGTTCGGGTGGAGTGGCAGGGCCACCAGATCGGCTACGTGCCGCACCGCGAGAATGCCGATGTCGCGCGTTTCATGGATGGCGGACAAACGCTGGTGGCGCGCATCACCCGCCTGGCCGAGGGGCGCGATCCGTGGTCGCGGGTGCGCTTCGAAATCCTTATTCCAATCGACCCGGAACCACTCGGCGACGGCAAGCCTCCGATAAAATCCTCACCATGAAATACCTTGTCCTTGATACGTCCACCGAATGGTGCTCGGTCGCGCTGTGGCTGGATGGCCGGATTCATGCGCGGCGGGTGCTGGCCGGACAGCGGCACAGCAGCCTGCTGTTGCCGATGCTGGATGACCTGCTGCGCGAGTCGGATATCAGCCTGCGCCAGCTTGATGGCATTGCCTATGGCGCGGGACCGGGTTCGTTCACCGGCCTGCGCATTGCCTGCGCGGTGACGCAGGGCCTGGCACTGGGCGCCGATCTGCCTGTGGTCGGCGTCTCCACGCTGGAATCGATCGCCGAACAGACGGGTGCGGAGCGGGTGCTGGCCGTGCTCGATGCGCGCATGGCCGAAGTCTACTGGGCGGCGTATCGGCGCGAGGGGACAGGCTGGCGTGCGGCGAGCGAACCGCAACTGGCGCTGCCCGAATCAGTGGCGGTGCCGGATGGCGACGACTGGGTCGGCGCAGGCAATGGTTTTGTCGTGCTGGGCGAGGTGTTGCGTCCGCGCCTGGCAGCCCGGTTGGCGCGCATCGACGACACGCTGATGCCCGACGCTGCCGCGATGGCGCCGCTTGCTGTCCGGGCATTCGCACGCGGCGAAGCCATGGACGCCGCGCTCGCCGCGCCGATTTATCTGCGTGACAAGGTGGCGCTGACGGTGGATGAACGCCGCGCGAAAAATTCCGTATGAGCGTGGTATTCGAAATCGCACACCGCCTGCGCCCGATGACCGAGGCCGACCTGCCGCGCATCCACCGGATCGAACTCGCAAGCTACGAATACCCGTGGAGCATCGGCAATTTTTCCGATTCCCTCCATGCCGGTTACAGCATGTGGGTGCGCGAAGCCGAGGGCGAAGTGATCGGCTATTACACAATGATGGCGGCAGCGGGCGAGGCGCATCTGCTCAATCTCACCATTGCGCCGAGCTGGCGACGGCACGGCCTCGGGCGCGACCTGCTCGACCACTGCCTGGCATGCGCCTGCGATCACCAGGCTAGCAGCCTGTTCCTGGAAGTGCGCACCTCCAACGCTGCCGCGATTGCGCTGTATCACAGCAGCGGTTTCGCCGACCTGGCCGTGCGGCGCGCCTACTACCCCGCACGCGTCGGCCGCGAGGATGCGCTGATCATGAAAAAGGAACTGTCGTGCTGAGCCGCGACGAGGTGTTCGACGAACTCGGCATCGGCCCGGTGTGGCGGCTGCGTGAAGCGCCTTCCTCACCACCGCTTGCCGTCCCCGGCTCGCCACTCGCCGATTGGGACACGCTTGCCGACGCCGTCGCCCGCTGTACCGCCTGCAAACTGCATCAATCCCGCACTCAGGGCGTGCTCGGCGTGGGCGACCGCAATGCCGACTGGCTCATCATCGGCGAGGCGCCGGGCGCCGACGAAGATGCGCAGGGCGAACCCTTCGTCGGCCAGGCGGGCAAGCTGCTCGACGCCATGCTGGCGGCGATCGATTTGCAGCGCGGCAACAACGTCTACATCGCCAACCTGCTGAAATCGCGCCCGCCCGGCAACCGCAATCCCGAGCCGGACGAGATCGCTGCGTGCCGCCCCTATCTGCTGGCGCAGATCGAACTCATCCAGCCGAAACTCATTCTCGCGCTGGGCCGCTTTGCCGCACAAAGCCTGCTCGACACCGACGAGACCATCGGCCGCCTGCGCGGGCGGGTGCATCAATTCCGGAACGTGCCGCTGGTGGTGACCTATCACCCGGCGTATCTGCTGCGCAACCTGCCCGACAAGGCGCGTGCGTGGGAGGACTTGTGCCTCGCGCGGCGGACTGTCGCATCCCTGACCCCTGACCCCTGACCCCTGACCCCTGACCCCTGACCCCTGACCCCTGACCCCTGACCCCTGACCCCTATATCCATGAAACTGCTGCATTCCGCCCTGCGTTTTCGCGTCAATTATTTCTCCGACCTCGGCCGCCATCAGGTGGTGGTGTGGATGCCCGCCGACACCCCGCCGGTCGACGCCCAGGTCGATGTCGGGCCGAAGATCGAGCACGAAGTGCCCACCGCGGCATTCAAGCACGACATCGCGCCGCTCAAACTGGGGCGCTTTTATCCGTCGCAGTTGCTGCGCGCCGACGATGCGCCTGGCCCGATGTTTCGCGTGATGAAGCTGAACGACGACAGCTTTGTCGCCAATTTCAGCCACCCGCTGCAAGGCCGCATTTTCAGCATCGACAGCGGCAAAAGCGATGTGGGAACCGAACCCGTCGGCCGGGTGGAGCAGCTGCTCGAATGGAGCGGCATGGAAACCCAGATGCAGACGCCAACCGACTTCGCCGGCGCCGATGCATTCGAGCGCGAAGACGCAACGCCCGATGCCGAATTTTATGCCCGGCCCAGGAAGCTCATTCATGTCGACGCCGTGTGCGCGCGCCGCATCCAGGCGCTGTACCGCACCGTGCTGCCGGAGAATGCGCGGGTGCTCGACCTGATGGCGGGGTGGCGCTCGCACCTGCCGGATACGGTGCAGTCCGCCGTCGGGCTGGGGATGAACGCCGAGGAGTTGGCCGACAACCCGCAGCTCGCCGAGCGCATCGTGCACGACCTCAATGCCGATCCCGCATTGCCGTTCGCCGACGCCAGCTTCGACGCCGTGGTGTGCACGGTGTCGTTCGAATATCTGACGCAGCCGCACAAAATTGTGGCCGAAGCCAGGCGGGTGTTGAAGCCGGGCGGGATGTTCGTGGTCACCTTGTCGAACCGGAACTTTCCGCCCAAAGTCATTAAACTGTGGACACAGCTGCACCCAATGGAGCGCATGGCCTGGGTGGGCATGTTGATCAAGAACGCTGGTTTCAAGAAAGTGGAAACGTATCTGGAGCGCGGCTTGAAGCGCCCCAGGGATGACCGGTACGCTGATCGTCTGAGCGAATCCGACCCCCTGTTCGCCACCTGGGGCGTGGCACCCTGACCAAGGAGCAATCATGTTGAAATGGCTGTGGGTTTCTTTTCTGGCGCTGGCC
>Ga0315271_10001125_pt1 | contig 15930 bp, 11 predicted proteins | sample C3_top_MG_FD_204664 | JGI IMG/M metagenome (GOLD analysis project Ga0315271, IMG submission 204664) | Sediment microbial communities from Yellowstone Lake, YNP, Wyoming, USA - C3_top | ecosystem: Environmental > Aquatic > Freshwater > Lake > Sediment | place: USA: Wyoming | collected 2017-08-01 | reverse complement strand
ATTTCCTCCGGCGTGGCGCCGCTCCAGAAGATGTTGAGCTTGACCATCGGGTAGGTCATGTCAGGCAGGAAATTGACTGGCAGGCGCCACAGCCCATAGACCCCAAGCACGGTCAGCGCCAGCACGATGGCGCTGGTTGCCAAACGGCGGCCGACCGAGTACTCGGTGATTCTCATGACTTGCCATCCAGCTCCGGCCCGGCCTTGGCCGGTGTCTTGGGCTCGCTGGCAGACGCTGGCTTGGCGCGAGCGCCGGTCGTTATCTTGGCGCCCGCCTGGGCCACTTGTACCGCCGCGCCTTCCTTGAGGTTTTCCTGGCCGCCGATGATGAGCGTCTCACCCGCTTCGACGCCAGCGAGCACCCGGATGCGGCCATTGACTTCCACACCGGTCTCCACTTTGCGCCGTACCGCCGTGCCTTCCTTCATGACAAACACAGCCGCGCCGCCACCCGGCATGACAACCAGACTATAGGCAGGCACGGTGATGGCATCGGGGATGGTCGACTGCACCAGATATACCCGCGCAAACATGCCCGGCAGCAATTTGGGTGGGTCGGTCAGCGTAATTTCCGCGGTACGCGTGCGGGTGCGCGGTTCGAGGTAGGGATAGAGCCGAGAAATACCGCCGACAAGACGCTTGCCGGGATAGGCATCGAGCTCGACCCCGACCTTCATGCCGATGATGAGGCCGGCAGCCTCCTGCTCCTGCACGGCCACGCGGACCATCAGGCTTTTCGGCTCATAGATTTCAGCCAGTGGCGCGCGTGGTCCGACAAAGTCGCCATCGCGCACCTTCATTTTCGACACCACCCCCGCCCAGGGAGCGCGCACGGCATAGTCGCGCGTCGTCTCCTCGGCCTTGATGAGCTGCGCCTTAATTCGTGACGTGCTGGCAGCAGCGATGTCGAGCTGCTCGTCGGCCAGCGCCCCGCTCTCGACCAGGCGGCGGGTGCGTGCGAGGTTGTCCTCTTCCTTCTTCGCGTCCTCACGCAAGGATGTCGCCAACGCTGCGGCGCCGTCGGTCCGCCCAAGGGTCAGCAGCACCTGTCCGGTGGCTACCATATCGCCCTCGCGCACCCGTATGCCAAGCACCGGACCCTCGGCGGGCGAGGCTAATTGCGCAATGCGCCCCGCCTCCACCGCGCCGGTCAGGGAAAGGGTGAGGATGAGAGGCGCTTTTTTCAGGGTTTCCACCCGAACTGCGGCCGCCTTGCCATCGGCCTTGGCTGTCGCGGCAATGGGTGCTGGTGCCTCCTTGCTGCAGGCAGCCATCGCGATCATCAAGGCCAGCAACCCGATCCGGCCGAACTTTGGTTTCATGGATTCGCTCATTGCGTTGTTTCTCCCTTGGCCCAACGCAACTGGGCCTTCGATGTGTTGGCGTCGGCCAGTGCCCGAATGTGATTGGTCTCGGCATCCAGCAGGGCGTTCTGAGCATCGAGCACGTCGAGTTGGGTGCCGCGGCCAAGAGCGTATTTCTCGCGTTCTATTTCAGTCACCTTGCTTGCCAGCGCAACGGCTTTTTCGGTGCTCTTCAGCCGCTCCAGCGCCGATGCTAGATTGGCGCCGGCGCCGGTCACATCGAGCCTGACCTGCAGCAGGAGCTTATCGAGTCGCTCGCGTTGGGCATTGAATTTGGCCTTCTCCTCGTCGATCCTGGCCGCGATGCGGCCACCTTCGAAAATGGGTATCTCAACGGTTATCCCGATCCGGGAAACCCGGTCGTTATCCGAGATTCCACTGGGTAGTTGCGCCGGATTGTTCATGCTCCGATTGCCGATCGCGCCAATCAGATTGACGGTAGGCCAATGACCGGCCCGCGCCGCATCCAGGCGCGCTGCCTGGGCGTCTAGTTCATTGCGGGTAGCGATGACGTCCGGGCGCTGCCGATGGGCCGCTTCGACCAGTACATCGACGCTCGCTTCTTCCACTGCCGGGGGCACAAGCGCATCGACTAACGAAAACCTGGCCGCTGCGGTGCCCGAGCCCAACAGATTTAGCAGCGACTGCCACTGTATGGCCAGGATGTTCTGTTCGCGCAACCAGCGCTGGCGAATGTCGGCCAGTTTTACTTCGGAACGCAATGCTTCAACGGCGGCGGCCTTGCGCGCGGCAATGAGCGCCTGAACCTGATCGAGATGGGCAGCAAGTGCCTGGGTGGAAAGCTCCAGCGAAGCGATCAGCCGCTGCTGGGCCAGAACGCTGAAGTAGAGGCTCGCCACGTTGTAGATGAGATCACTGCGTGATCGCGCAAGCCGCTGGTCGGCAGAAGCTTCGAGAAGTTCCGCTGCGCGCACTTCCGCAACCAGTCGCCCACCGGTAAATAGGGGCAATCGCAGGACTAGGTCGGTTGTCTGGACGTTGTCGCCGAATGCACCAAGTTCGCCGTTGAATCGCGCCGCAGTGAGACGAAGATCGGGATCGTAACGGTTGTAAGCGCCCTCGATGCTCAAACGCGGCAGGCGGGCGGCCACCGCACTTGCGGTACGCGCCCGCGCTGCATGACCGTCGAAGACGCTTGCCGAAACCTCGGGATTGTGTTCCAGCGCAAAAGCCTGCAACTGCCGCAAGTTCTGCCGCCCGGAAAGGGTAGTCTGCCCATCCACCGTTTCTGTCGCCGTGGCGTCGGCAGCGCCGAGCAAGACCAGAACATGGAGCGCGAGGCCAACGACAAGGTGAATGCGGTTCGAGTCTATGATGGTCATACAGCGGCATCTCAAAAAGTTGGCGCTTGCGGAACGGTGCGCTCACTTTGGGAGACGTAGCCGGGTCAAAAAAGATGCAGTCACCGTTCCAGCGAAAAATGTGCGAATTGAAGTTAGTGGCAAACGAGGCTTACACAAGCCTGTGCCTGCGGCGATGCGCAAATCGGCACCGACGAGAATGGACGCTTCATGGCGACCGTATGCATATGATGCGCTGCCCGCCAAATGTCGTATTGATGCAAGACAAGCTCACATCGATTTCATTCAAAGGCCTATGCCGCCATGCGCCATCAGCGGCTTGGCCGGGTGAGTTTTTTGAGGATCGCAGGGCAATACTTTGCGCGCGGATATGAATGCGCCAGACTGTTTTTGTCCGACTGTCTATCCTGTAATGAGACGGTTATTCCGTTGAGTTTCGCAATTATTTGAATCGTCTCGAGCACATCATTTGATCAATACGTAGCGCCCTGGCGCATTTTCAAGCGCCGGATGGGCTTTTTTCCCCAGCGCGGGCGGTGCGGCGCGCTTGCTACCGTGCTGCCGCAACCAAGACTCCCATGCGGGCCACCACGAGCCCTCGTGCGAGGGTACTGAAGCGGACCAGGTATCGGGGTCGATGTAATGATCGCCGCCACCACGTGTGGCCAATTGATAGCTGCGTTTGACACCCGGACCCGGCGGATTCACGATGCCCACGTTGTGCCCACCGCTCGTGAGGCAGAACGTCACTTCCGTATTCGTCAGTAGATTTACCTTATAGACCGAGCGCCACGGCGACACCGTGTCGCGCTGCGTACCGAGCGAAAAAACCGGCACGCAAATATCGGAGAGCGCGATGGGCTTGCGATCGACCATGTAGCGCCCCTCGGCAAGATCGTTCTTGAGGTAAAGGCCGTGCAGATACTCGCTGTGTTGCCGATAGGGCATGCGTGTGGCATCGGCATTCCAGGCCGCCAGATCGTTGACCGGCTGGCGCTGACCCAGCAGATAGTCATGCTCCATGCGCGACCACACCAGGTCGCGCGAGTTGAGCAGCGCAAATGCGCCGGCCATCTGCTTGCCGTCGAGATAGCCCTTCCCGGACATAATGTCGTCAAGAAAGTCCAATTGGCTTTCATCGATGAACAGACTCAATTCGCCCGGTTCCGTGAAGTCGAGTTCGGAGGCCAGCAACGTAAGTGAGTTCAGGCGATGATCATGGGAGCGGGCCATGAACGCCGCCGCAATGGATAGCAAAGTACCGCCCAAGCAATAGCCCACGGCCTGAATCCTCCGCTTCGGGACGATGCCCGCGACCGCGTCGATGGCGGCCATGACACCGGCCTTCAGGTAGTCGTCCATGCCGAGGTTCCGGTCATCCGAGTCGGGGTTCTTCCACGACACCATAAAAACCGTGTGGCCCTTTTCGACAAGATGCCTGACCAGGGAATTGCTTGGCGACAGATCAAGAATATAAAACTTCAATATCCACGACGGCACGATCAGCACCGGTTCGGCGAACACTGTCGTAGTCTGCGGCGCGTACTGGATCAGCTCGATCAAGTGGTTATGGAACACCACTTTACCGGGCGTGACGGCCACCTCGTGGCCCGGCCGGAACTTCTCCGTGCCCGGCACGGGCTGTCCGGTGGCAAGGCGCATCACGTCTTCGAACCGGTTCTGCGCACCTTGCAGCAAGCTGGTGCCGCCACTTTTGATGACTGCGCTCAACACCTCCGGATTCGTCAGCACAAAGTTCGATGGTGAAAATATGTCCAGCATCTGTCGTACGGCAAAGGTGGCGAGCTGTTCGTGGTGGTCGGTGACGCCCGTGACGCCAGTCGTGGCGTTGTGCCACCATTGCTGATTGAGCAGGAAGGACTGGTAGATCAGATCGTAGGGCCACTGCTTCCACTCTGGTGCATCGAAGCGTTTGTCCTGCGGCAAAGGTTCGATGCAGGGTTCACAATGAACATTCGCGTTTGTGATGGTATGCAAGCTCAGGCGGATCAGTTGGCGCACTGCCTTTTCCGCCAACTCGCGCTGTTTGCCAGGTGACATCGCAAGATGGGTGAACCAGTCCGTAAAAGTGCTGGCCATGGAATCGGGTGACAGACCTTGCGTAAGGCGCGACAGAAGGGCATGTGCCTCCCGGTCAAGGTCGTGAGCCGTTTGAACATTTGTTTGAGGATCGTTCATTGCCATTCTCAGAGGGGGATAAGTTTGCAGCCGCCAAAGCGCTATAGGCTCTAGATGAGTCATCTACGCCGAATTCGATGACGTTTCTCACCCACGAAAAACCCAATGAAATCATGTTGATAAATTATCACCCTTGCAGAGCGAGATATTGACGCGTATCAAGGGACTTCCGATCTAAATCGCCAGCCTCATTTTGCAGGCAACGTTTCGCCTGGCTTCCCGATGACGTTCTTCCACCACTTGCCTTCGGGACCGTAATACTCCATCAGTTTTGTCGCGGTTTTTACGTCGGTAGGCTGGTTCCAAATGACTGGATTGGCCTTCAAACCGTAGCCCCACAGATTGACCTTGTCACCGTGACACGAGGCAGCGCAGGCGTTGGGCATCCCACCTTTGTCCTGATAGCGCATGGTCTTCTCGGGCGGCACGACCTTGACCTGGTGCGTATGCAATGGCGACTCGTGTTCCGCTGCGGCAATCGCCGGCATGTGACAGCCGGTGCAGCGGGACAGGCCCATGGCGCGATCCGGGGCATAGGCATGGTGGGTGTGCGCACTGACCACAGCGCCGATGGCGGCCACGTTGTCCGCATACTTCGCCACCATCTGCTTGCTAATGCCTTGGAAAGAGCCCTTGGTGGCGTGGCATGAAAGACACAGCGTATTGTTTTCATGTCGGGTAGACATGACGAGACCGCCCTCGCTGCGTTGCGTCACGATTTGCGGCGCGTTCACTTGAGCATGCGGGTCGTGGCAATCCGAGCAGCGAAGCTTGGCGTGGCCGGAACGCTGCATCTCGCTGTAATGCTGGTTGTGCTCGTAGGACGTTTCTCCATCAGGCCAGTTCGAGTTGTTGTCGACGGTATAGGCTGCCAGCGGTTCTTTGCCCGGCCGCCACTCGGTATCGGTATCGTCATGATAGGCAAAGCCGAAGATTTTGCCGGGAACGGAGCGCACGCGGTTATGGCAGCGGCCACACACCTCGTTGGCCTGATCGGCTGTCATTTTGGCCGGGTTAACGATCTTGCCAGGATTCCCGTCGGTCAGAACGTGTGCCGAACCGGGACCGTGACACATTTCGCAGCCGATATTCATCAAGTCCGGCTTGCCGTCACCATCGTAGTCGAAGTAGGCAGGGTTCTCCGGCTCGAAGTTGAGCGCAGGATAGGGCCGCAGCAGCCATTCGCCCTGCGGCGTTTTTCCTACGCTGCGAATACCGGTAATGTGGCAACCCACACAGTTTTTGCTGAAAGATGCCAGCTTTACCGATTCTGAAATGGCCGCGCGGGACGTTCCCGGCATGACCAGCGGCCGTTTGGTAGGCCCGTACCAGTTGCCGATCTTGTAGGCGAAATAGGTTTTGGAATCTTCGTTGAACTGTACCGGGGAAGTGTAAACATCATCGCTATATCCTGTGGGACTGTCCATCGCGGGAATTCGCACACCGTATCGCTCACGCCAGTCACCCGTTCCACCGAGGACGAAAACCACCGGCATCCTCACCTCACCCAGGGTGATGAAATACTGGCCGCTTGCGACCGACAAAACCGGCGCATAAGGCTTGTAGGCATCGAAAACGGATGAAATCGTGTTGAAGTCGAGACCCTGAACAAAGTCATCCACACCGTTGTGGTCATAGTCGGCAACCACGCCTTTGCCGGGAATGAGGGAGTACCGGGTCAAGGGCTTGCGAATCGACAGGGCGTGCTTGGTGTCCTTCCAGCCCTTATATTCCTCATGGCAAGTGATGCAGAACTCCGAACCGACGTAAACGCCACTCTCGAGTTGTGCAGGCGTGTAGTGCGATGTCAGGCGTTGCAGCGGCATACTCCGCACTTCTGGTACCTCAACCCGAGGTGATTTGTTAGCACTGTCTTGTTCTGCCGCAGCTTCGGAAACCAGGATCGCCAGCAACAGACCGAAAGCCGTTCTCAGTGACAAAACGCCTGATCGCGCTGTGCTGAAGCCAAGCTGCCTGCGCGCGCGAGGCTGGGTCGACTTGCGTTCAACCTTCGGCGCATGCGGTAACTGCGTAGCGAACAATCCTTGCATATTCATTGCCGACGCTCCTGCCCGTTATCTCGGCCCAAGCGCGAATGCACCTTGCCGAAACATTCATCCTTACCGCACTATGCGCGCGGTGACGGTCGCGTATCTGTACGGTGGAGCACTTTGTAAAAAAAAACCAAGATCGTCAAAATGAGCAGCAAAAACGGAGTGGTGGCGAGCGCATTGGCGCAACTCTTTGACCGGTGGGTGCTCCTTATCGGCAGTCATGGGGAGCAAGTTGAATGCCCCGCAAAAAGTGGCAGGTCGCCACTTCCTGTCGCAACCAATCAGGCGACCGGCGGTCGCGGCACGAAATCGCTTACCTGCCCGGCCGCATCGAAACGCACCTGGCAGGCGCTGGTAAGCTGGGCGCGCATGCGCTTGCGGGCGCGCTGGATACGCGATTTGGCACCTGGCAGCGAAATCGCCTTCAGGTCCGCAAAGGCTTGCTGCGACATCCCTTGCAGATCGCATAACGTGATCGCCTCGCGGTCCTCTGCCGAAAGTTCGGACAACACCCTCGGCAGGCAGGCTGCGAGGCTATCTACCGGCGCCACGTCCGCTTGCTCGGCGGCGAGGTCCGCCGGAAGTTCGACCTGCTCGCGGCTCACCCTTAGCCGATCAATCAGCGCATTGCGAGCGACCTCGAACAGCCACGCGCGCGCGTTGGTGAATTCGCAGAAGCGGTCCTGCTGGCGGATCGCCTTGAGAAATAGGTCCTGCAGCACGTCGTCCGCATCGCTGCGATTACCCAGCCGCTTCAACAGCCAGCCGTGCAGTTCGGGCTCAACTTGATGCCAGGATTGCATCAGGCAATTCAATAAGGACTCCCAATGTGTAGTGTAGTTGGATGGCGAGCCAACCATGTATCCATCATAAGGCAAACAGCAGGTGCCGTACCTGTCGGGTTGAGGCAATATTGTCGTGGTTCCGGCCTGTTCCAGCATGACCAGGTTCACTGAGTTTTGTCACGGTTGGTGCGCGGACTCAGTTTTGTCGCAGGGCAAATAGTGCAAAGGGCAGCGATCGACTCACTGCCCTTTGTTTCATTTGCTGTTTGATCATTGGGTCTTGGTCGATACCCCGATCATTTACGAGTCAGGAGGCGTAGCGCCGCGACTTGAAGCTGGTGGTCTTGCGGAATTCATCGCCGCCACCGACCCGCCGCAAATTGGCCCACGTTCCCTTGTAGTATGGAATTACGTTCCGGTCGGTCCATTCGGTCACGACATCGCCGGCGATACCGTTGAACCCGCCGAACTGCATGAAGGTATGACCGCGCTTTAGTGCTGCATCGGGATACGCCATCGCGTAGGTTGATCCGTAATCGTTGTAAAACTCGACGATGTCTCCCGGCTCGATACTCATCTCTTTGGCGTCCTGGAGATTGAGCTCGACGATCGACATTGGGTAGCGGTCTTTCACATGCGGGTCATGCTTGTTGTGATACCCCGTCTGCCATACTTCATTCAATCGACCATTGTTCACGAAGAACTTGTATTTGGCTTTTTGCGTCGCGACCGGCTTGGGCAAACCGGGCCATGTCGCGGGAAGAAATTTTGCCTTTCCATCCGCGGTGTCGAACTTGTTATCGGTGTAATGCATTTCGGTACCCAGCAATTTGCCGTCCTTGAATTCTTTGATGGGCAATTGCACACCGTTGTTGCCTGCCTTGCGCAACCGCTCGTAGGTGGCGATGTGGCCAGTACCACCGCCCTGACTATCAATGGGTGGGCTGCCCGGCTGTCCGGCGCGGCGGAATCCATCGTTGAAGGCATCTTCTTCTGTTTTCCAGTCAAAGCCGGCGAATCGTGCTGCCATCGCCACATTGCCTTCTTTCTGGTACATCGCCTTCATCGTGTTGGCGATGCTGGCGGCGATCAGGCAATCTGCTTTGCCGACTCCCGGCGCGTCCATGAACTTCTCGGAAAGGCGCAAGCGGCGCTCTCCGTTCATTGACGTGAGATTGATCTCACCCGGTTGCGCGGCGGGCAGCGCTATGTGCGCCGCGTCCATCACCATCGTCGGATAAAGATCGATCAAGGTGACAAATAGACCGCCCTTGTTCATGACCGCGTCGACAATCGCATCGACAATCTCCCCAGTCGTGGCGCCGCGTGCCTTGGTCATGGCCTCTTTCACGATATTCGAACGCCGCAGTACGGCCGCGCGGTAATTTTCCGCGTTCAATGTGGTCTGAAAGCTGTTACAGCCCCACATTGTCAGCGTGCGGCCGCGCCCCTGGATGATCTCCTGGTCGACATAGATCAGCTTGTCTCCCGCGTACGGCGGTCTTGTGTAACCCTCCTGGTGTCCGCCCATACGCACACATCCGGTGCCCCGCCGCCCGACGTTGTGGGTTGCCAGCACCAAGTCGAGCAAGGCTGACTGGATGAGGTAATTGTCATTGCCCCAGATAACGCCCTTTTCGTAACCATGCATGGTGCGCTTCATCAGGCCCGGTGCCTTTGGCTTGTAGGCCCATTCAGCATATTGCTTCAGCTTCGCTACCGGTACGCCGGTAATCCTGCTGCACTCGTCGAGGTTCATTCGGTTGGCCTTTACCGCATCGTCAAAGCCGTTGGTATGTTTGGCGATGAATTCCTTGTCAATCCAACCCTGCTCGACGACATATGTGAATACACCATTGAAAAGTGCAATATCTGTGCCCGGTTCAATTTCCAGATGGAGCACCCGGTCTTTGCCGGCTGCGGTTTCCAGGATGGTAATCGTAGGTGTACGTCGCGGGTCTATGCAAACGATGCGCGGCGTTTCGATCGGTTCGCTATTGAACCACTTCTTCTTTTTTTCGATGGTACCGCCTTGCAGATTTGGCAACCAATGGGCCAGGAAGTAGTTGGTTTGCGTCTCGTACTGGTTGGCGCCGACGGAAACGATGCAATCGGCGACTTCAGCGTCCTCATACGAATTATTCAACTCGCCGACGCCCATGTCGCGGGTAGCGTGGCATTCGGAGTTGTAGGCGGGCCGATTGTGAATACGCACGAGCGGAGTCTTCAACGCAGTGAACATCAATTTTCCGGTGCCCCAGGTATTCTCGAATCCACCACCGGCGCCACCATGATCAAAACAGTTGAAGCCGAGTCCGCCGGGGCCTTCCTTATCGAGAATTTTCTTATGGACGCCCGCATAGATCTCCAGCGCCTTGTCCCATGTGGTGTCCAGCCATTGGTCGCCGGAATAGAAGCGCGGATACGCCAATCTTTCCTTGGTGAGCCCTTCCGGCTGGTACATGTAGGATGCCATCTTGCCGCCACGGGTCGAAGACAGTCCTTGATTCACAACGCATTGCTTGTCAGGCACGATCATGATGTTGTGCCGTTGCCCATCCTTGTTCTGGATGGTGTTGGTCATTGCGGGGGTCAGTGTGGCGGCGAACGGCGGAAGCTGCTTGCGGAAATCGAGGCCAAGCGCATTCTGGCCCGGGGCGCGGCCGCCTTCTTCGCTTTCGGGCCATTTATAGACGTGATAGCCACAGCCAACAATGCAGAAATGGCAGGTCATGTTCGACTTCTGTGCGGTGACGGGCGGAAGCGCGATACGATCTTTCTTGCTCATCATTGTTCTCCTTACAGCACGTTGGATTGGCGACCGTAAATCAGTCCGCTGACGGAAACCGCGGAAACTGATTGGGACTTTTCGTCATAGCGAAGCAGGACTTGCGGCAGATCTTCGGTCGCCTGCCCGCAAACCATTTGCCCGCCCATTTCGGGATCGAACACGCTGTAATGGCAGCCGCATCGAAAGGTCGATGTCGATGTATCGTACGCAACCGGACAACCCATGTGCGTACACAGGGTCGAGAACGCGACGATATCGCGTTCAGGCCCGACGCCACCGGGTACGGTGCGACCCATCTTGATCAGCACGCAGGGCGAATCGGCATCGGGAAAGGAAAAGGCGACTGGGGTGTTTGCCTTGAGATTGCTAACCTTCGATATCAGCTTTGGCTTATAGGGAAGCGTTGTGCGCCCTGCCTGGGTTTCCGCGGCGCTCGCCTCGGTTGCTGTACCGAGTGCCAGCGCACCCGCGCTCGCAGTTGCACCGCTAAACTTGAGAAAATCGCGGCGATTAATTTCATTTGCCATGTCATCCTCCTGTCGATGAGTAATTGCTCTGTTCGTCTAACCACCATACGCATGCAATGCATGCGATGCACTTTAGCAAAAAAATAAAATACTCACACGCTCACTCGTGCGCTATCTCCGCTTCGTACCAGCCCTTGCTGGAATTGACTACGCGCACCACGAGCAACATCACCGGCACCTCAATAAGTACTCCCACCACGGTGGCCAGCGCCGCGCCGGATTGGAAACCAAACAGGCTGATTGCGGCCGCCACCGCCAGCTCGAAGAAGTTGGACGCGCCGATCAGGGCAGACGGGCCGGCAATGCTGTGTTTCTCTCCCACCATCCGGTTCAGCCAATAGGCCAGGCTCGAATTGAATAACACTTGAATCAGGATCGGCACGGCAAGTAGCGCAATGACGAGCGGCTGCTTCAGGATGGCCTCGCCTTGAAACGCGAACAGCAACACAAGGGTTGCCAGCAAGGCGGTGATCGACCACGGGCCGATCTTCGCCATTGCCGCATCGAATGTTGCTTGTCCCTTCGCAAGCAACGACTTGCGCAAGAGTTGGGCAATAATGACCGGTATCAGAATGTAGAGTATCACCGACGTTATCAGCGTTGCCCATGGCACGGTGATCGCCGAGATGCCAAGCAAGAACGCCACCAATGGCGCAAAGGCGACAACCATGATGCTATCGTTCAATGCGACTTGCGAAAGCGTAAAGAGTGGGTCGCCGTTAGTGAGTCGGCTCCACACAAAGACCATTGCCGTGCACGGCGCGGCGGCCAGCAGAATCAGCCCGGCGATATAGCTGTCAAGCTGTTCTGCCGGCAACATTGGCGCGAACAGGTTGCGAATAAACAGCCAGCCGAGGAAGGCCATCGAGAAGGGCTTGACCAACCAGTTCACAAACAGCGTCACGCCGATCCCGCGAACGTGTTGACGCAACTCGCGCAGTGCGGAGAAATCGACCTTCACCAGCATCGGAATGATCATGATCCAGATTAATACGCCGACCGGCAAATTGACCTTTGCGACCTCCATGCGTCCAATCGCCTGAAAAACGCCAGGCAACAACTGGCCCAAGGCGACGCCGGCGACAATGCAGATGAAGACCCACACGGTCAAGTAGCGTTCGAACACGCTCATCGGCACATCAGTCGATTTTTTAGTGGTGACTTCGCATTGGATAGACACAGCATTGATCTCGTAGTTATTCGGCGCGTTGCTGTCCAAGCTCGCGGAGCTTGTTCTGCAGGGACAGGCGGTCGATCTTGTCGATGGGAAGATTCAGGAACAATCGGATCCGGTTGGCAATCTGGAACTGGGCGTTGCGAAAGGCTTTGAGTTGCACTTCGCGCTCACCGACCACAGCGGCGGGATCGGCAAATCCCCACTGTGCCGTGATGGGTTGGCCGGACCACGCCGGACAGGTCTCGCCGGCCGCGTGGTCGCACACCGTAAAGATGAAGTCCATTGATGGCGCGTCAGGTGCGGCGAATTCCGTCCAGCTTTTGCTGCGCAGGCCGCTGACGTCGTAGTGCTGGCTGGCGAGAACGTCCAGTGTCATCCGATGTACCTCGCCGCGCGGGTGACTGCCCGCGCTATGGGCGCGAAAGCGGCCGCGGCCAAGATGATTCAAGGTGACCTCAGCCATGATGCTGCGGGCCGAATTGCCGGTGCAGATGAAAAGTACGTTGTAAATCTTTTCGGTCATGTCGGACTCATGCGGTAGGGTTTCAACCACTTATATCGCTATTGCGAGTCAAGATTTCCGATCCTATCCAGTTCCGCTTTCAGCCGCGTACGATCTTTTATCAGCTCGGTCAGCGGAAGCGCAAAGAAGGCTTGGATACGGGTACGAGAAATGTGGTAAGCAGCCATGAAGGCTGCTTCGATTTCCTCGTTGGTTCCGGTTGCGTGCGCGGGGTCTTCAACGCCCCAATGGCTACGCAGCACCGGACCAAGATAGGCGGGGCAGGTTTCGCCCGCCGCGTTCGAACAGACGGTGATCACCACATCAGGCGTCAGCGGCAAGTTATCCCACGTCTTGCTGTGATAGCCCGCTGTCGAGATGCCTTCACGTGCCAGCAGCGCGAGTGAGCGCGGATGCACCTGCCCGGTCGGCTTGCTGCCGGCGCTCATGGCAGTCCAGCCGGCGGGAGCGAGGTGGTTGAAGATGCCTTCAGCCAGGATAGATCGGCAGGAGTTGCCTGTACAGAGGAAAAGAACGTTCATAAGTTCGCGCTTCGCTTTGGTTTTAGGGATCGAGGGGCGTACCGCATCGGCGCAAATTGCGCCGATAGGCATGTCCGCGCACTGCTCGGGATGACCGGAGCAACACTCCGCAGTCAGATAGGCGATCAAGTCCAGCATTAATGGGATGTTTGCCCGATAGCGCTGGAAGCGGCCTTCTTGCTCCACCGAGAGGAGGAGGGCCTGCGTGAGCGCCTTGAGGTGGAACGAGAGATTGTTCGGTGGCACATCAAGCGTCGAGGCGATTTCACCCGCCACCATGCCTTCAGGGCCTTTCTTTACCAACAGCCGGTACACGTCGAGGCGCACGCCCGAAGACAGGGATTCGAAAATTGCTGTTGCTGTACTCTTTTCCATGACGCTACGATAATACAACAATTATTGAAATGATGGCTTGCTGGTTTTTTTATTGATTCGAGTTACGCGCTTCGTGAGAATTTCGCTGATTTGCAACTCATCCGCCGGAAGATCACTGTACGACTTTGATCTGGATTAATCCGCGTCGAAATTAGTTCGGCATTATTTTGACTGATGTCATTTCCACTTTAAGACCACCAGGGGCTCCGCATTTTCAGCACTTTTTGTCACGTAACTCTACGAGCATTCTCTTCCAACAAATTGCGGTGACATGGCACAAGACTTTTTTCGCCGCAAAGTCGGCCCAAACAAGGGAGCATCCAAAGCAATGAAAGTCTTCGGAATTGCCGGCCATTCCGGCATGGGCAAGACCACGCTGCTGGAACGCCTTGTGCCGGAAATCTCCGCGCGCGGTCTGGTGGTCTCGCTAATCAAGCACAGTCACAAGAACATCGATATTGACCGGCCCGGCAAGGATTCCTATCGGCTGCGCGAATCGGGCTGCAAGGAAGTGCTGCTGCTGGGCAACGATCGCTGGGCGCTGATGCACGAGTTGCGCGGCGACGCGGAGCCGCCGCTGGACTATTTGCTGGACCGCATTCAGCAATGCGATCTGGTGTTGATCGAGGGTTTCAAGAACGGCCACTTCCCGAAGCTGGAAGTATGGCGTCCGGCGATCGGTAAGCCGCTGCTGTGGCCGGAGTGGCCGGGCATCGTTGCCATCGCCAGCAATGCGCCGTTGCCAACGCCTGACGTGCCACTGCTGGAACTGTCGGACACGGCGGCGATCGCGACGTTTGTGCTGGCGAATGCCAAGGAGCGTTGACCCGTCGCGATGCCTTCAATAGGCGCGACCGGTAGGGCGGACTTGTCCGCCATTCGGCACCGAGACGGCGGACAAGTCCGCCCTACGCCACAAGTCGAACACATTAGCACTGGCGGAGAGTTTCGGGCCGTTTCATCTAAAAAGCGCGCCAGAGCTTGTTTTCCTTAGCGACGCAGGCAAAAGAAGCTGCCTTCCCTCAATGCCGCGCAAGCCGCCGCAACCGTTCCACCCCCACCGGTTCTTCCGCCATCAACGGCACCACCGCCCAGCGCCGGGCGTGCTGGGTTGATACCGCCTCGATCTGCGCGAGTTCGTTCGCCGCGCGCTGCCGCAACAGCGGCGAAGTGGAATGAGCGAACGCCAGGCTGTTGTTGATGATCCACGCCCACGGCTCGATGCCGGCGCGGCGCAGATCGGCTTGCAGACTGGCGGCTTCCAGCACCGGCGTGGTTTCCGCCAGCGTCACGATCAGCACCTTGGTGCGTGTGACGTCCTGCAACTGCATCATCGGGGTGAGGAAGTGCGCGCCTTCGCCCATGTTTCGCGCCACTTCGCGGTGGTACGCGCCGGTGGCGTCCAGCAGCAACAGGGTGTGGCCGGTGGGTGCCGTATCCATCACCACAAATTTCTTGCCGGCCTCTCGGATGATGCGCGAGAACGCCTGGAACACGGCGATCTCCTCGGTGCACGGCGAGCGCAGATCCTCCTCGAGCAAGGCGCGGCCGTGCTCGTCCAGATTCTTGCCCTTGCTGTCCAGCACATGCTGGCGATAGCGCTCGGTCTCCACATGCGGGTCGATGCGACTGACACTCAGGTTTTCCAGCGATCCTTCCAGCGTCTCGAGCAAATGGGCGGCGGGATCGGAGGTGGTGAGATGCACCGGGTGCCCGCGGCTGGCGAGTTCGACCGCCACGGCGGCGGCCAATGTGGTCTTGCCGACGCCGCCTTTGCCCATCAGCATGATGAGGCCGTGTCCCCGATTTTTCCCATTCCCGACCAGATCGTCGACCAGTGAGGTCAGCGTCGGTGCTGAAGGGATCGTGACCGGCGTGGAAATTGATGCAGAAGGGGCCGCGTGACCTGACAGCAGGCCGCGCAGCGCCTCGAGCCCCACCAGATTGAACGCCTTCAGCGGGACGTGATCCGTCGGCAGTTTTCGCAGTGCCTCGGGCATGTCATCGACGGCGGCGTGTTCGCGCTTGCATACGGCGGTGGCCAGTTTGTCTCCGGCCGTATTGGCTTCCGCGTCCGGCAGGATGCCGTTGATCACCAGGTATTGCTTCGCCAGGCCGATGGCGGCGAGTTCCTCATGGGTACGCGCGGCCTCGCGCAGCGTCGAGAGCTGCGCGCGCGCGACCAGGATCAGGCGCGTCTGCGCGGCGTTGGCCAGCGCATCGACGGCCGCCTTGTATTGCGCGCGTTGCTTCTCCAGGCCGGCCAGCGGGCCGAGGCACGATGCATCTCCTT
>Ga0315271_10001124_pt1 | contig 15936 bp, 8 predicted proteins | sample C3_top_MG_FD_204664 | JGI IMG/M metagenome (GOLD analysis project Ga0315271, IMG submission 204664) | Sediment microbial communities from Yellowstone Lake, YNP, Wyoming, USA - C3_top | ecosystem: Environmental > Aquatic > Freshwater > Lake > Sediment | place: USA: Wyoming | collected 2017-08-01 | reverse complement strand
CGCCGCCACCGGCGGACGGCTTGACCAGAACCGGAAAACCGATTCCAGCCGCCGCAGCGATCAGATCGGCATCACCGAGTCCAGGTTCGGCGATACCGGGGACCACCGGAACCCCGAATGCCGAAACGGTCGCCTTGGCGGCGATCTTGTCTCCCATGGTCGCGATTGCCGGGGCCGGCGGGCCGATGAACACCACCCCGGCATCCTTCAGTGCGGCCGCGAAAGCGGAGTTCTCCGAGAGGAATCCGTAACCCGGGTGCACGGCCTGGGCGCCGGTGCGGACGGCGGCGTCGACGACCGCGTCGATGTCGAGATAGCTCTGCCGGGCCGGCGGCGGGCCAATCCGGACTGCAACATCGGCTTCGGCGACGTGCCGGGCTCCGGAATCGGCGTCGCTGTAGACGGCCACCGACCGGATGCCCATTGCCTTGAGCGTTCGGATGATCCGGACCGCGATCTCGCCGCGGTTTGCCACCAGAACGGTATCGAAGAGTGTTGTGTTCATGGTTCCCTACATCCGAAAGACGCCGTAGGAGACCGATTCGACGGGAGCTCCCGCACAAACCGAAAGCGCCAGTCCGAGAATCGTTCTGGTGTCGGCGGGGTCGATCACCCCGTCATCCCACAACCGGGCGGTCGCGTAGTACGGGCTGCCCTGTTGCTCATACTGCGCGCGAATCGATTCCTTGAAAGCCTCAGCCTCCTCGGGCGTCATTTCCTCGCGGACGGCGGCCAGCACTGCAGCCGCCTGTTCACCGCCCATCACCGAGATGCGCGCATTGGGCCACATCCACAAAAACCGCGGCGAGTAGGCCCGCCCGCACATCGAATAGTTACCCGCACCGTGGGAACCACCGATAACGACGGTGAGCTTGGGCACCCGGGCGCAGGCCACCGCGGTCACCATCTTGGCTCCGTGTTTGGCGATGCCGCCGGCCTCGTAATCGCGGCCGACCATGAAGCCGGTGATGTTCTGCAGGAACAGCAGTGGGACCATCCGCTTGTCGCACAGTTGGATGAAATGAGCACCCTTGACCGCGGATTCGCCGAACAGCACCCCGTTGTTGGCGACGATGCCGACGGGATGGCCGTGGATATGGGCGAAGCCGGTGACCAGGGTGGTTCCGTAGTTGGCTTTGAACTCGTCGAACTCGCCCCCGTCGACGATGCGGGTGATCACCTCGTGCACGTCATAGGGCACCTTCGCGTCGACCGGTACGACGTCGTAAAGCTCGCGAGGGTCGGCGATGGGATCGACGGTGGGCCGGATCTCCCACGGTGCGGCCGCGCGCGGCCCCAGGGTAGCCACGATGCGCCGTACTATCGCCAACGCATCGCGGTCGTCGCGGGCGAGATGGTCGGTGACGCCGGAGATACGAGAGTGCAGATCACCGCCCCCGAGTTCCTCCGCGGTGACCACCTCGCCGGTGGCGGCCTTCACCAACGGCGGTCCTCCCAGGAAGATGGTGCCCTGGTTGCGCACGATCACCGCTTCGTCGCTCATCGCGGGAACGTAGGCTCCGCCGGCGGTGCACGAACCAAGCACCGCGGCGATCTGGGCGATCCCGGCCGCGCTCATGGTGGCCTGGTTGTAGAAGATGCGCCCGAAGTGATCGCGGTCGGGAAAAACCTCGTCTTGCCGCGGCAGAAATGCCCCACCGGAGTCCACCAGATAGATGCACGGCAGCCGGTTCTGCGCTGCAATCTCCTGGGCCCGAAGGTGTTTCTTGACCGAGACCGGGTAGTAGGTGCCGCCTTTGACCGTGGCGTCGTTGGCCACGATCATGCATTCCCGTCCCGATACCCGACCGATTCCGGCAATGATTCCCGCCGCCGGGCAGTCGTCGTCATACATACCGTCGGCGGCCAGCGGAGCGATCTCCAGCAGTGGGCTGCCCGGGTCGAGCAGCCCATCGACCCGCTCACGCGGAAGCAGCTTGCCTCGTTCGACGTGACGCTCCCGGGAGCGTTGCGGGCCTCCGAGAGCCGCGACGGCCAGCTTGCGGCGCAGCTCGGCGACGAGCGCTACATGCGCCTCGCGGTGCGCGGCTGGCGATGACATCTCTTCACCTTTGGTTAATCGTCACTAACTGGATGCTATGTTAGTGGAGATTAACTGAAACGTACAGCGGGGTTCTCAGGAGGGTCCATGACAGCGCTCACCACCCGGGGCCGGCAGAAGTCCGATCGCCGCTCGCAGCTGCTGACCGCCGCCGAACACCTGATCGCCGAACGCGGATTCTTGGCGGTCCGGATTGAAGACATCGGCGCCGCCGCCGGCATCACGGGGCCGGCGATCTACCGACACTTCGCCGGCAAGGAGGCGTTGCTGGTCGAACTGCTGGTCGGCATCAGCACCCGACTGTTGGCGGGCGCGCAAGCAGTGCTGTCGAAAGAGTCCGACCCGGCACGCGCACTCGATGGGCTGATCGAGTTTCACCTCGACTTCGCGCTCAGCGAGCCAGATCTGATCCGGATCCAGGACCGCGACCTGGCCAACCTCCCGGCAGGCGCGCAACGTCAGGTCCGCCGGGCCCAGCGGCGCTACGTCGAGACTTGGGTGGGCGCGTTGCGCGAACTCGCGCCCGATCTCGCCGAGGACCAGGCCCGGGTGATGGCGCACGCCGCGTTCGGTCTGCTCAACTCCACCCCCCACAGCATCAAACCGGCTGCTCGATCCGCGTCGACGGAGGGTTCCCGGGAGGTCCTGCGGTCCATGACACGCGCCGCGTTGCGACGTAACTGACACCGGCGCGCACCGCGCGGGTAATCTGCTCGGCGTGAGGCGGCCATGAGCGATCCACATCAGCCGGATTGGTCGGATCCGACGCAGGCCGCACCCATGGCGTATCCCCCTAATCCCGATCCGGCCTACGCTAAGCCCGATCCGGCCTACGCCGTGCCGCCGTACACGGGAAGTTGGGGACCCGCCAATCCGGGACCCGGTTATCACCCGGGCTACGGCGCACCGATGAACCAGCCGACCGAGCAGTTTCCGACCTACTGGCAAGCCGGCCCGGGATATCCGCCGCCCCCTCCGCCGCCGAGGAAGAAGTCCCCGCGCTGGCTGTGGATCGTCGCGGCGGCGGCCGTGTTACTGGTGAGCGGGCTGGTGCTGGCGCTCGTGGTCGTGACGAGTTCGTCGCGGAATTCCACGATGATCGCCCCGGCGACTCAGACGACCTCCGCGGCACCCACGACGAAAATCTCCCCGAGGGCGCCGGCCGCGACAACACCGCGGGCGCCGAGCCCCACGGTGTCACGGCCCCCGATCCCCCCGGTCGACGAAGAGCCGGTACCCACCGATTCGGAGCAGCCGACGGGGCCGGGTGAGACCACCGCGGACCCAAGCCAGACCGAGGCGGTGACCTATACCGTGACCGGCGAGGGACGCGCCATCAATATCACCTACGTCGACACCGGCGGCGTGATGCAGACCGAGTTCAACGTCGTGCTGCCCTGGAGTCGGGAGGTGAGCCTGTCGGCCCCGGCCAAGACTTCGGCTAGCGTTGCCGTGCTTAACGTCGGCCGCGATGTGACATGCAGTATCTCAGTCAGCGGGGCCCAGGTACGCCAGCGCACCGGGCGCGGACTGACGATCTGCACGGGCGCCGCTTAAAGGTAACTCTGCTCGGCGCGAATATGGTCCGGCACCCGGACCAACAACATTCCCACCAAGCCGGCGAACAGCACTAGACAAATCCCGGCCAGTCCGGCGCGGTCTGCGTTGAACAGATCGACGAAAACGAAGAAGAGCCACGGCGCCAGGAAGGCGACCGCGCGGCCGGTGGTGGTATAGAGGCCAAACGCAATGCCCTCCTTGCCTTCTCCGGTCATCCGCAATAGCAGCGTTCGCGCCGCTGACTGGGTCGGGCCGACGAACAGGCACAGCAGCAGTCCGCATACCCAGAATGCTGTCGGGCCCGACAGTGCGAGCAATGCCATGCCGACGCAGATCATGGCACTTAGCGATCCCACGATGATCGGCTTGGCGCCGAGGCGATCGTCGAGCAGTCCGCCCACCACCGCACCGAGTGCGGCCACGGTCGACGCGAACACCCCGAAGATCAAGACATTGCCCGGTGAGATGCCGTACACACTCACGCCGAGTACCGCACCGAAGGCGAATACGCCGGCGAGTCCGTCCCGAAACACCGCGCTGACGAGTAGGTAGTAGACCAGGTTTCGGTCACGACGCCATTCGCTGCGAAGGTCGGACCACAACCGCTGGTACCCGCCGAGGAAGCTCGGCGGGGCTTCCGCCGAATTGTCGGCGCTCGCGAAGGTGTGTGCGGACAGCATCAGCGGCAGGCCGAAGACGAGAATCCAGACGGCGGCCAAAACCATTGCGGCACGGACGTTCTGACCGTCCGCGGTGGGCAAGCCGAGTAGTCCACGGTGCGGGCCGTCGCCGGCGATGAAGCCGACGTACACCAACAGCAGCAGCACAACACTGCCCGCGTAGCCCGCGGCCCAGCCGAATCCCGAGATGCGGCCGGACGTCTGCGGGGTGGACAGCTGACGCAGCATCGCGTTGTAGGGAACACTGGCCAGATCGCTGCATGCCGCAGTGACGGCCAGCAGGGCCAAACCCGCTGGGAGATAACGTGGGTCGTCCCGGATGAGACTCATAGCGGCGGTGAACGCTGCGGCAAGGCCGGTCAGCGTCATCAGAGCGACCCGCCGCCGGTGCGGCGCTTGGACGAGGACGCCGGTAAGCGGCGCGAGCAGGGCGACAGTCAGCCCGGCAATGGTCAGTGCCCGGCCCAGCCAACTGGCCGGCGATGTGTCACCCGCAATGCCCTGGCCCACCGTGCCGGTCAGATAGACCGAGAACACGAACGTCACCACGATCGCGTTGAGCCCGGTCGAGCCGCAGTCCCAGAGTGCCCAGGCCACGACCTTGGACCGCGGTGCCATGGGGTGCACCCTATCCACCCCGCCTACGATTACCCCATGCCAGTTCCCGCTCCGTCCCCGGAAAGCCGGGCCGTCGTCACCGGGGCCTCACAGGGCATCGGCGCGGCGCTTGCAGCCGAGCTCGCCGCCCGCGGTCACCATCTGATCGTCACTGCTCGTCGCGCCGAGGTTCTGGCGGATCTGGCCGAACGGCTGACGAACCGGCACGGCGTAACGGTCGAGGTGCGCGCGGTTGATCTGGCCGATCCAGGCGAGCGCGCAGGACTGGCCAATGAGCTTGCCGGACGAGACATCTCGATCCTGTGCGCCAACGCCGGCACCGCCACCTTCGGCGCGGTGGCGGAACTAGATCCGGTCGCCGAGCAGTCGCAGGTGCAACTGAACGTGCTCGGCGTGCACGATCTGGTATTGGCGGTGCTGCCCGGCATGCTGGCGCGCCGGGCCGGCGGCATCCTGATCTCGGGTTCGGCCGCGGGAAACTCCCCGATTCCGAACAACGCCACCTATGCGGCAACCAAGGCGTTCGCCAACACGTTCTGCGAGTCGCTGCGCGGCGAACTGCGCGACACCGGAGTCCACGTCACGCTGCTCGCGCCCGGTCCGGTCCGCGCCGAGATGCCTGATTCGAGCGAGGCGTCGTTGGTGGACAAACTGATCCCGGACTTCCTGTGGATCTCCGTCGAACACACCGCCGTGCTGTCGCTGGATGGCTTGGAGCGCAACAAGATGCGGGTGGTGCCCGGTGTGACGTCCAAAGCGATGTCGGTGGCAAGTGGATATGCGCCACGAGCAATCGTCACCCCGATCGTCGGTGCCGTCTACAAGAAACTCGGCGGCGACTAGCGGCTGCGCGATCTGATGTCGGCGCCTAGCGCCTGCGCGATCTGATGTCGGCGCCTAGCGCCTCCGGCGACCCGTGCCGAAGATGCTGCGGGTGATCTCACGTCCGATCACCGTTCCGGCTGAGCGCATCGCACTCTTGAAGGCCGGATTGTCCATCACCTGGTCAAACACGCCCGGTCCGGCATTCTCGACCGGCGCCGGCATGGGCGGCAGGTCGAAGTCTCCCGTCACGATGGGCGGAAGATCCATTGACACCGCACCGGTATCGGACGCCGACGGCGCCATCTTGGCGGCCAGCATCTCGTAGGCCGACTCGCGGTCCACGGTCTCACCGTATTTGAGGAACAGCGGGCTGGCCTGCGCCGCGGCCTTGATGTAGTCGGGTCCGATGGTGTCCATCAACGACCGGGGCGAGCGCAGCCGAGTCCATGCCACCGGCGTCGGCGCACCCCGTTCGGAGAGCACAGTAACGATCGCCTCACCGATACCCAGTGACGTCAAATCGGCTTTCAGATCGTAGAACTCGGTCTTCGGGTAAGTCCGCACCGTCTTGGTCAACGCCTGCTCATCGTCGGGAGTGAATGCCCGAAGGGCATGCTGGACACGCGCGCCCAGCTGGGAGAGCACGGCATTGGGCACATCGGTGGGCAACTGGGTGCAGAAGAACACCCCGACACCCTTGGAACGAATGAGCTTTACGGTCTGCTCCAACTGCGCCAGGAACGCCTTTGACGCGTCCTTGAACAAAAGATGCGCCTCTTCGAAAAAGAACACCAGCTTGGGCTTATCCAGATCGCCGACTTCGGGCAGATGATTGAACAGATCCGCCAGCACCCACATCAGGAACGTCGAGAACATCACCGGCCGAACAGCCTCTTCACCGACTTCGAAGAGAGTGATGATCCCGCGGCCCTGCGCGTCGACACGAAGAAGATCCGCCGGGTCGATTTCGGGCTCACCGAAGAACGTGTCACCGCCATCGGCCTCAAGGTTGATCAACGCCCGCAGGATCACCCCGGCAGTCGACGACGAAACGCCGCCGATCGTCTTCAACTCCATCTTGCCCTCGGCGCTGGTGAGGTGCGTGATCACCGATCGGAGGTCTTTCAAATCCAGCAGTCCCAGGCCCTGCTGGTCTGCCCAATGGAAGATCAGGCCGAGCGTAGATTCCTGGGTCGCGTTCAGCCCCAACACCTTCGACAGCAGGATCGGCCCGAAAGCGGAAATTGTCGCGCGCACCGGGACGCCGAGGCCACCGGTTCCCAGCGATAGGAATTCCACCGGAAAGGGCGATCCCACCCACTCGTCGCCGGTGTCTTTGGCCCGCTGGGCGGTTTTCTCGTTTGCTTCCCCGGGTCTCGTCAACCCGGACAGGTCGCCCTTGAAGTCGGCCATCACCACCGGCACGCCCGCGGCACAAAGTTGCTCGGCGATCACCTGCAGAGTCTTGGTCTTACCGGTACCGGTGGCGCCGGCGATCAGACCGTGCCGATTCATCATCGCCAGCGGGATGCGGATTTGCGCCGACGGGTCCACTTCCCCGTTCACAATGACCGAACCCAGCTCGAGGGCGGCGCCGGTGGTGGCGTAGCCGGCGGCGATCTGCTGAGCGGGGGTGCCGGTCGGTTCGGTCATAGCGAACGAGACTACTGCGCTGGACGCAATGAACGAGGGCGAGCCATGCGTGGGAGCCGCCGGGGCTTAGGGTTATTCCCTGTGCGGGATGAATTGGTATGGATCGACTGCGAGATGACCGGGCTGGACCTGCGGTCTGACAAGTTGATCGAGATCGCCGCACTGGTGACCGATGCTGACCTCAATGTCGTCGGCGACGGTATCGACGTGGTGATCCATGCCGACGACGAGGCACTCGACGGGATGGTCGAGGTGGTCGCCCGAATGCACCGGAGTTCAGGGCTGACCGAGGAGGTCCGGGCGTCGACCATCAGCGTTCCGGCGGCCGAGGAGATGGTGCTGGACTACATCCGCGCACACGTCCCCCAAGCCAAAACCGCCCCACTGGCCGGAAATTCGATCGCCACCGACCGAGGATTCCTCGCCCGAGACATGCCCACGCTCGACGACTACCTGCATTACCGGATGATCGACGTCAGCTCGATCAAGGAGTTATGCCGCCGGTGGTATCCGAAGATCTACTACGGGCAGCCGGAGAAGGGACTCGCGCACCGGGCGTTGGCGGACATCCAGGAGTCCATCCGCGAGTTGCGGTACTACCGCCGTATCGCCTTCATTCCGCCACCGGGACCGTCCACCAGCGAGATCGCCGACGCCGTCGTCGAGTTGGATCTTCCAGCGGCCGGACCGCCGGATATTGATTCGGCCGTCGAACCCGAGACCGGCTAGACTCCAATCGCCGCACCACGCGGCGATGGTGGCTGTAGTTCAGTTGGTAGAGCACCAGGTTGTGATCCTGGCTGTCGCGGGTTCGAGTCCCGTCAGCCACCCCGATGCGGAAAACCGCTCCTGACCAGTTCAGGGGCGGTTTTCTGTTTTGCTGGAACGGTGGCAAAGACCCCGATGCGCTACGCGATGCGCTATCCGCTTTCACGCGCTTTCGGTGTGGTTGCCCGTCGCATGCATCGGTAGCGTTGCCCACACAGACGAGCCCCTCCGCCCTGTCCGCGTTGACCTCGGGATGACCGGCGCCAGCTACGCCGCCGAGCTGGCCGGGGCTGAGCCGGTGACGCTCACGACAACTCTGGATGATTTGCTCAGCACGCGACCCGTCGACGTGCTGCTGTTGATGCACACAAGGGACTCCTCTGAGCTGACTACAGAAGGGGCCCCGCGGGGTTGGCGATCACCGGGTCCGGACGGTGGGCGCGGTGCGGCACCCCACCGCACCGCACCGTCACCTCAGAGCCACACCCCCACCGACCGCGGGTCGTCGACCTGCGGGCTCGTCAGAACCGTTCCGACGACGGTGTTGACGGTGCCACTGACCGGATTGATGTCGATCACTGCCACATCGTCGTTCTGGCTGTTGGTGACGTAGAGGAACTTTCCGCCGATCGTTACCCCATACGGCTCGCGGAGGTCCGGGGACGTAACGGTGGCGATGACCGTGTTGTCGGAGGTCCTGATCACCGACACACTGTCGTCCCTCGTGTTTGCGACATAGACGTACGCGCCGTCCTCGCTGACCACCACCCCGTGCGGGGTAGACCCGACGTCGATGAGTTTCTCGACGGTGAAGTCGGGTCGGATCACCGCCACAGTGTTGTCGCCATAACTGGCCGCGTAGGCGTAACCCTTCCTGGGCCCGGCCTTGCTGACCGCCACCCCGGTCGGGTCGGAGCCGACCTCGGCCTCCGCGACCACGGCGTAGGTCTTCGTGTCGATCACCGAGACGTGGCTGCTGTTGTTGCTGGTGACGTAGGCGTAGCGGACGTCACCGGAGGCATCAGCCGGGCTGAACGCGATGGCGTACGGACCGCTGAGGCTGGCGTCCGGCCCCTGCAGTGGTGACGTGTCGATCACCGTGACCGTGCCCCTGGCCGCGTTCGCGCGGTAGACCCGGGTGGGAACGGCCGGGTCTGCCGACACCGGGGTGACCGCCAAGCCGGCCGGACGTACGTACCGGTCGTCGTTCGAGACGGTATAGATCACATTGTTGTAGTAGATGCTGGCAGGGTCGGCGTCGATCACCCACATTCCCCTCTGGTCGTACACGTCGTTGTTGGTGACGTAGAGACGTGACCGGGAACCGTCCGAGGACACCGCCACCGCGAACGGCCGCTGGTCGGGATCGCCGTAATAGCCGTCGAGCGTGATGGTGTCGACCACCTGGTTGTAGGTGACACTGCTCGGGTTGATGTCGATCACCGAGACCGTGCTGCTGTTCTGGTTGGCGACGTAAAGGCTGGCGCCGTCCGGGGATACGGTCACCCCGATCGGGCCGGAGCCGACGGCGATGGTGTCGATCACCTGGTTGTAGGTGCCACTGGACGAATCGGTGTCGATCACCGAGACCGTGCCGCCGGATTGGTTGGTGACATAGACCCGTTTGCCGTCATGGGACACCGCAACCCCCATCGGTTCTGAGCCGACGGTGATGGCACTGCCGATCACCTGGTTGTAGGTGCCACTCGTCGGATCGGTGTCGATCACCGACACCGTGCCGTCGAATGAATTGGCGACGTAGGCGCGCGTGCCATCCGGAGACACCGCCAACCCGGTCGGGCCGTCGCCGACCGCGATCGGACTGCCGATCACCTGGTTGTAGGTGCCGCTGGTCGGATCAGTGTCGATCACCGACACCGAGCCCGAGCCGAAGAAGTTGGTATTGGTGACGTAGGCGCGGGTGCCGTCCAGGACTACCGCCACTCCGTACGGGTACGCGCCCACGGCGATGGTGTCGATCACCTCGTTGTAGGTAGCGCTGAGTGGGTCGGTGTCGATCACCGACACGCTGTCGCCGCCTGAATTGACAACGTAGGCGAAACGTCCGTCCGGGGACACCGCCACCCCCGACGCACCGCCCGGATCGGAGCCGACGTCGATGGTGGCAATTGTTTCGTTCGCGTCTGGCCCGAGGGCCCCGGGGTCGAATGAGTCGCTGTACTCGCAACCGTCGGCGCAGATGTTGGCGATCACTTCCCCGGTCTCGGGGTCGATCACCGAGATCATGGAGCCGTAGCTATCCCCCTTACTGGCGACCCAGACATAGCCGTCAGCTGGGTTGACCGCGAGCCCTTCGAGCCCGTCGCTGCCGGCGAAGTCGATGAAGGTGTCGACGATTTCATTGGTCGCCGGGTCGATGACGTAAACCGCCGGCAATCCGCCGCTGACGTAAATCGCATTGCCCTTGTCATCGACGGCCACCGCGTACGGGTTATCGCTGATGCCGGCCTCTCCCGCGTCCAGGAAGATGGGCGTCTGGGGTGTGGTGTAGTCCGCGGGGGCCACCCCGACCGTGTCGGAGTAGTAGTTGCTGACGTAGAGCACCGGGTTCGCGGGAGGAGTCGGATTGCCCGCCCCGCCGGCCCCGCCGGGTCCGCCGGGTGTTCCGGCGGTGCCGCCATTGCCGCCGGATGCGCCGGAGGGTCCGGTTCCCGCACTGCCGGTTCCGCCCGCCGTGCCGGGATCGCCGGGATCGCCGCTGCCGCCTTGGCCGCCGGGGCCGCCCTGGCCGGCGTTTCCGCCTGACCCGCCGGTTCCGCCGGTGCCGGCGCCGGTGCTGTTCCCGCCGGCACCGCCGGCGCCGCCGAGTCCGCCGGTGCCGCCGGTCGCGCCGGCGTTGACGGACAGGGCGTAGCCCTCGCCGCCGGCGCCGCCTTGACCGCCGCTGCCGGCGTTGCCGCCGCCGCCGCCGAGCCCGGGAGTACCGGCACCGGTGCCGGAGTTGCCTCCCTTGCCGCCGGTGCCTCCGATGCCGCCGGTGCCGCCGTTACCTGCACCGGTCGTGGCGTCGGTGCTGCTGATGCCGCCTTCACCGCCGTTTCCGGCGTTGCCGCCGAGGCCGCCCTTGCCGCCGGCGCCGTTGGTGCTGCCGGCCACGGCGGACCCGCCGTTGCCACCCGCCCCGCCGGTGCCGCCGTCACCGCCGGTCGCGCCAGTCGCGCCCACGACGCGCTGACTGTCGGCATCACTGCCGTTGCCGGCGTTGCCACCGAGTCCACCGGCCCCACCGTTGCCGGAGATGGTGCCGCCGGCGCCGCCGTCGCCACCCTTGCCGCCGTTGCCGCCGGGGTCGCCGGCAGCGCCGCCGGTCGCCGGCACACCGTCCGCGCCGTCGCCACCGGTGCCGCCCTTGCCTCCGGTGCCGGTCGTACCGCCGTTACCGCCGGCACCGCCGTTGCCGCCGTTGGCGCCGCTGTCGGCGAAGGCGTTGCCGCCGTCGCCGCCGTCACCGCCGGTGGCGCCCGCACCGTTGGTGCCCTGGGTCGCCCCGGTTCCGGCCACACCGGCATTGCCGGCGTTACCGCCCTTGGCCCCGGAGGTGCCGCTGATGGGGCCGGTCGCCACACCGTCGACTCCGTCACCGCCACGTCCGCCGGCACCGGCGTTCCCGCCGTCACCGGACTTGCCGCCGACCGAGTCGCCACCGGTGCCACCGTTACCGCCGCTACCGCCTGCGGTGGCCAGGAATTCCCCGGCGGTACCGGTGTTCACACCGCTGTAGCCGCCACCACCGGAACCGCCGTCACCGCCCCGACCGCCGGTCCCTGCGCCCGAGGCCTTACCACCGGCGCCGCCGACGCCGCCGTCGCCGCCGACGAACGATGACGCCGTCGCGGTGACACCGTTACCGCCGTTGCCGCCGGCACCGCCGTCGTTGCCCGCACCGGCACCCCCGGCCACGCCGTCGGTACCACCGCTACCGCCGGTGCCCTTGAGACCCTTGGCGCCGCCTGCTCCCACGGTGCCGGCGTTGCCACCGGCACCGCCGTTGGACCCGTCGGAGTTGACGCCCTCGACGCCGTTGACCCCGTTGCCGCCACGACCGCCCAGACCGGCTCTGCCGCCGAGGCCGCCGTTACCGCCGTTGCCGTTGTTGCCCGCCGCCGCGGTCCCGCCACCGGCACCGGCGTTACCGCCGAGCCCGCCGACCCCGCCGACACCGCCATCACCACCGGCGCCGCCGGCCTTGCCCGGGTCACCCGGGTTCAGACCGTCCGCGCCCCGCGCCCCGGCCCCACCGATGCCACCGGTGCCCGCGTTGCCGCCGTTGCCGGCGTTACCGCCGACGGCATCGGAGCCCGCCGATCCACCCGAACCGCCCGCGCCCGCCGCACCCTTGACGCCACCGGCGCCGCCGGTACCGCCCTTGCCGCCGTCACCACCCTTGCCGCCGACCGCACCGGGATCACCCGGGTTGGCCCCGGCCGCCCCGATGAAACCGACCCCGCCGGTGCCACCGTTACCGGCGTTGCCGCCAACTCCGGCATTACCGCCACTGCCATTGACACCGACCACACCGTTGGTGACCGCACCGCCGTTGCCGCCGTTTCCGCCGGCACCACCGGCCGCGCCCTTGCCGCCGTCACCGCCGGCACCACCGTCGCGCGTGAGGGCCGTGCCGTCGGCGCCGTTGCCGCCGTTTCCGCCGGCACCGCCGGCAGCGCCGTTACCGCCGTAACCGCCCCACCCGCCGTTACCGGACGTCGACCCGCCTTTACCGCCGGCCCCGCCGACACCACCGGCGCCACCGTTAGTCCCGGCGACACCCGCTACTCCCGCGGCGCCGTCGGTCACACCGTTGCCGCCGTTACCGCCCGCGGTCCCGGCCGCACCGTTACCGCCCCGGCCGCCCGCGCCGCCGTTGCCGACCGCGCCGCCGTTACCGCCGGCGCCGCCCTTGCCGCCCACGGCACCGGCCGTGGTGGCGTTGAAGCCGTTCCCGCCGGCCCCGCCGTTACCACCGGAGGTGACCGCTGCGCCGCCGCTGCCGTCCTTACCGGCGACCCCGCCCGATCCCTTACCGGCCACACCGCCCTTACCGCCACCACCGGCCACACCGGGGTTACCGCCGTTACCGCCCTGCCCGGCATCGGGGTGCCCGGCCGTGCCGTCCGCACCCGCGCCGCCGTCACCACCGGCACCGCCGGACCCGCCGTTGCCGCCATCCCCGCCGTCCCCGGCCGGGGCGGGCGCCCGGAACAATAAGCCCCACCGGGCGTACCCGCCGTTGCCGCCCGCACCACCGTTACCGCCGGTCGCCCCCGCACCACCGGCCTCGCCGTCCTGCCCGCCACCAGCACCATTGCCGTAATCGATGACAAAATTGGGGTCACCCACCAGACCGGTGTTACCCGCGGTCCCGACCGCCGCGCCATCCCCACCACGGCCGCCCTTACCGCCGGCACCACCCATCCCGATCAGCAGGCTGCCCACCCCGCCATTACCGCCCAGACCACCGTCGCCGGCCACCGCTCCAGCACCGGCGTCTCCGCCGCGGCCACCCGCGCCACCGACGCCACCGCGACCGACGATCCAGCTGCCAGCTCCGCCGTTGCCACCGTTACCGCCGACACCGCCGTTACCGGTCGCCGTGTTATCCGCGACGCTATTGCCGCCGGCACCACCGGCGCCGCCGGCACCCCACACCGAGAGCAGACCTGTGCCGCCACCGTTGCCGCCGTTGCCACCCGACCCGTCGGCCACCAGGGCCGCCCCGCCGTCACCACCGGCGCCACCGCGCCCGAGCACCAAACCGCCACGGCCACCGGCACCACCATTGCCGCCACCGGTGACACCATCACCGCCGACACCGGCGTCACCCCCGATACCCCACAGGGTCAAGAAGCCTGAATCGCCGCCCGCACCACCGTTGCCGCCCGCACCGCTGGAACTGCTGCCGCCCGCGCCACCACCGGCGCCGAATCCGATCAGGGAGAACACGGCACTGTCGCCGGCGTTGCCGCCGTTGCCGCCGCCGTAATAACCGTCACCACCCGCGCCACCATCGCCACCGGCGTTGAGCACCGAGAGCAATCCGGCGCCGCCGCCGGCGCCACCGTTACCGCCGACGCCGTAATAGCCGTAGCCGCCCGTGCCACCGGTACCACCGACTCCAAACACCGTAATAATCGCGGCCTTGCCGCCAGCGCCGCCGGCACCGCCGTCGCCGTCATAGCCGCCGTCACCGCCCGCGCCACCGGCGCCACCGGTGCCCCACAGGGCGAGCACGCCCGAATCACCGCCCGCGCCACCCGCGCCACCGTTGCCGTAGTCACCGCCGACACCACCGGCACCGCCGGCACCGCCCTTGCCCGCCAACGCGATCGCGCCCGAATTGCCGCCGGCACCGCCGGTGCCACCATTGCCGTCATAGCCGCCGGCGCCACCCGCACCGCCGGCACCGCCGCGACCGTTGAGGATTCCGCCACGCCCGCCAGCACCACCGGCACCGCCATCGCCACCATCAAATCCGCTACCGCCATTGCCACCGGCACCGCCGGCACCACCGGTGCCTAACACCGACAAGAACCCGGTGTTCCCGCCGGCCCCCCCGGCACCGCCAGCATCACCGACCCCGGTCGCTACCGCACCCGCGCCACCATTGCCGCCGTTGCCCAGGAACAACCCGCCCCGGCCGCCCGCACCACCGGCACCACCGCTGACCCCGGCACCGCCGGCACCACCGTTGCCGAACCAGCCCGCCGCGCCACCATTGCCGCCCGCGAAGCCGCTACCGGCGTTGCCGATCAGACCCGCGTTACCGCCCGTGCATGCACCCGTGGTGCACGCCCCGGCATACGCGATGTAGCTGTAGCCGTTGCCCAGCAGGATGCCGGCGTTCGGATTATCGGCAGTGCCATCACCGATGAAGAACCGCAGAATCGAACCCGGCTGCCACGCGCCCAACGCCGCAGCACCCGGAGACGCCACCGCCGAACCGATCAACGGCGACACCGGCTCACCGGTGGACACCACTGCCGCCGGGGCGGCCGTGCGCGACGCCCCATTCAGCTCACGACGACTGGCCGCCGCGACCGTCCACGCCAAGGGCGCCGCCGACGGGCTATCCCCGGAACCGCCAGAAGCCAACCACGCCAACAGATTCGAGCCCACACCGCGTACACCACCAGCAGCCGCCGCAGCCCGCGGGGCAGTGATCACCGGCGCCGACGCCACCGCCGGAGTCGACACCGCCGGAGTCGACACCGCCGCGGGGGCCACCACCGCAGACTCGGGAACCGCCACAGACTCTTCAACCACCGGCGGCGCGGAGTCGCTGCCGCCTACCGGCGCAACCACCGAGCCCCGCGACGGCACCGACACCTCCACCGAACCCGGACTCACCCCGACCACACCCGGGGCCCCCACCACACCAGCCCGACGATCACGCGCCTTGCCGGCCGACGCCCCCGCACCCACACCACCACCACGGGAACCCGAGACCGCGCCAGCGGGAGACTCATTACCTGCCGAGCCATCAACCGACTCACCACGCGAGGACGCGCCACGGCCCGCCCGCGCCGGACCCCGCGACGGCGCCTTGGTCGACTCCGACGAAGCCGACCCCGAAGCAGCAGAATCCGCCGAACTCGACCCCGACGAACCCCCCGAACCCGTCGTATCCGCCAACGCCACCGGCACCGACGCCACCGCCGAACCCACACCCAACGCCACCGCCAACGCACCCACCCGCCCCACATACCGGGCGTAACCAGGCACACCAGCATCCAGCGCCATCACCGCACGACG
>Ga0315271_10001123_pt1 | contig 15944 bp, 13 predicted proteins | sample C3_top_MG_FD_204664 | JGI IMG/M metagenome (GOLD analysis project Ga0315271, IMG submission 204664) | Sediment microbial communities from Yellowstone Lake, YNP, Wyoming, USA - C3_top | ecosystem: Environmental > Aquatic > Freshwater > Lake > Sediment | place: USA: Wyoming | collected 2017-08-01 | reverse complement strand
CAATGGTACCCCGAGGCCGCGCGCCTCATGGCGCTGAACGGCGCCGAGCTGCTGCTCTACCCTACGGCGATCGGCTGGGACCCGCGCGACAGCGATGCCGAGAAGTCGCGCCAGCGCGATGCCTGGGTCACTATCCAGCGTGCGCACGCCATCGCCAACGGACTGTCAGTTCTCGTCTGCAACCGTGTCGGTCACGAACCCGACGCGTCCGGCGCGAGCGAAGGCATCCAGTTCTGGGGATCAAGCTTTGTCGCTGGCCCGCAGGGTGAACTGCTTGCCGAGGCCGGAAACGAATCGTCCGTGCTGGTTGCTGAAATCGACCTCGGCCGTACCGAGTCAGTACGGCGCATCTGGCCGTTCCTGCGCGACCGGCGCATCGACGCCTATGCGGACCTTCTCAAGCGTTACGGGAAATAACCGAAACTCATCGCTAAGACACAAAGATCAGCAGGCACTTTTTATTGTAAGCTGCACATCATTCTTCACCTCCCTTTTCGTCTTCGCGCCTTTACGCTGAGCTGTTCGAGTACTCATGTCAAAACCAATTCTGTTCAAATCCGCGGTTGAGCTGCTGGCGGCGATTCTGTCCGGTACCTCTCCGGCGGACGCGCAGATGGAACGCCACTTTCGCGCCCATCCGAAACTCGGTGCGCGTGACCGCGGCTACATCGCCGAAACCGTATACACATGCCTGCGGCGCCGGCGCTTTCTCGAATATCTGGCGAATGGCGGCGCGGCCACGGGGGCAACCGCGGAGTTGATTGTCGCTGCCTGTGTCGTGGCACTACAGGACCAAAGCGGCCACACGCTCAGCGACGCCGGCTTTCGCGGTGATGGCGCGTCCATCGTAGAACGGTTACGCACAATCAACCTGGATCAACTGCCGCTCGGCGTGCAGCTCGACCTGCCGGATTGGCTGCTCGAACACCTGCTGTCCCAGTACGGCGAGAACGAGACCCGCGCGCTCGCCGCGGCACTCAACCAGCCGGCCACCCTCGACCTGCGCGTGAACATCATCAAAGCCACGCGCGAAGAAGCCGCCGCCTGTCTGGCCGAAGCGGGCCTGCCGGTAGAATTCGCACCCTACTCGCCCGTTGGGCTGCGGCGCCGCGAGCGCGCGCCAATTTTTCGCACACGCTGCTTCGCAGAAGGCTTGATCGAGGTGCAGGATGAAGGCAGTCAGCTGCTATCGCTGCTGCTCGAACCCAAGCGGCGCGAGATGGTGGTGGATTTCTGTGCCGGCGCCGGGGGCAAGACCCTGCATATTGCCGCCCTCATGGCCAACAGCGGATCGGTGTACGCCTTCGATGTCTCGGCCAAGCGCCTCGAGCGTCTCAAGCCGCGCCTGGCGCGAGCTGGTCTCGACAACGTGCGCAGCGTCACCATCCAGAATGAACGCGACGTGCGCGTGCAGCGCCTCGCCGGAAAAATTGATCGGGTGCTGGTGGACGCGCCCTGCTCCGGCACCGGCACGCTACGGCGCAATCCGGATATCAAGTGGCGTGCGATTGACGTGGAAAAACTGGTGGCCACGCAGCGCGCCATTCTCGCGTCCGCGAGCACGCTGCTGAAACCGGGCGGGCGGCTGGTGTATGCCACCTGCAGCCTGTTGCGGGAGGAAAACGAGGATGTCGTGGCGGAGTTTCTTGGTGCGCACCCGGACTTCGTTATTATCCCGGCCGCCGAGGTGCTGGCGCGCCGGCACGTTGACCTGCTGCCTGACAACGCATTCCTGCAGCTGCTCCCGCATCGTCAGGGTACCGATGGCTTCTTTGCCGCCGTGCTGGAACGGCGATCCTGACCGGATCAAGCGTCAGGCCAGCAGCAGGCCGGATTCGGCATGATTCCGCGGTGAACGCCCCACACTACTTCAGTCCATGTGCGCGCGCCTTGCGGCGATGACGGATGAGTGTTGATAGCCAGATCGCGATGCCAAGGAGCACCAGACCACCGAGCACATAGAGTGCATAGCTGTGGTAGTCATCGATGAACAATTTGAAGGCCTCACCGAACAGGTATCCGGCAAAAGCGAAAATAACCGCCCACACGATTGCCCCGATCAGATTGAGCACGAAAAAGCGCAGCCGCGGAACTTGCGCCGAACCAACCGCAAACGGCGTGACATTGCGCAGGCCGTAATAGAAGCGAAAGGTGAGGATCAGAAAGTACTGATGACGGTGCAGCAGCTGGTAGACCTTCTCTGCCCCCTCCTGCCAGGACAGGCGCTTGGCGATGATCAGCGGCCCCCAGTGGCGGCCGAGGTAATAGTAGAACTGATCGCCGCCGAAACTGCCCGCCAGTGCCGAGAGTATTACCCATTGCAATTCAAGCAACCCGAGATGCGCCGCCACGCCCGCGAGGATCACGATGGTCTCACCCTCAAAAAATGTCAGGATGAGAATGGCGAGATAACCGTAGTTTTCGATGAGCAGCTCAAGTGTCACAGCAGGTCATATCCTGGTAATGGTGCGCGAGCACGGAAGGTTCCCGCTACGGTTGGCCCATTGTACTCGTCACGGTCGTGCCTGGCACAAGCCAAAAAAAGCCCCGCGCACAGCGGGGCTCCGTGTCATGCTCCAGCCATAGTTCAGCGCGGAATCACGCGGCTGGCTTGCATGCCCTTGGGGCCCTGGGTGGATTCGAACTCCACCGTCTGCCCCTCGGTCAGCGACTTGTACCCATCAGTCTCAACCGACGAAAAATGCACAAACACGTCCGGGCTGCCATCGCTCGGGGTGATAAACCCAAATCCCTTGGAATTGTTGAACCACTTGACGATACCGGTCTGCATAGCGATAAAAAACTCCTCCTCATCCTCCGGGGGTTCGGGCCCAGCAACGCGCCTTCCCGCCGTGCACTGTTTTATTTCCCGGAACCTGAAACCATCTCTGGGTCCGAAACATCCTACGTCAACTCACCAGCGATGACAAACGCGCCCGCACGCAATACCACCGTCGATACCCGACCTGCGCGCACAGATTTCAGTGCTTGCCGGAAGCGAAGCAAGTCTCGATCATGGCGTTCAATCCGGGTCTGTCACACACTACAAAATATGCCGGCCTCGATCACCCAATCCAGCCCCCGTGTGACGCAGCCATGATCCAGCGCGCGCCGGCCTCCCGCCCTTCTGCACACCGCCTGCCACGCACGGTGGTGGTGATCGGTCTCGTCAGCCTGCTCAACGACTTCGCGAGCGAGATGGTCACGCCGCTCATCCCGTTGTTGCTTGCCACCGTACTGGGTGCCGGGCCCATGGCGCTTGGCTTCATCGAAGGACTGGCCGACACCACCACCAACCTGCTCAAGCTCTGGGCCGGTCGGCGTTCAGACATGGCGCGACGGCGGCGCAAGCCATTTGTGTTGTTCGGTTACGCGCTCTCGAACCTGGTGCGTCCTTTAATAGGCTTCTCGGGAAACTGGCTCATGGTGCTGGGCATCCGTGTCACCGATCGTATTGGCAAAGGCCTGCGCAGTGCGCCGCGCGATGCCATGCTCGCCGACGTCATTCCGGAAGGCATGGCGGCGCGCGCCTACGGATTGACGCGCGCACTCGATCACGCTGGAGCAGTGCTCGGCGCGCTCGCCGCCGCAGCCGTGGTGTACTGGGGGACGGAGCGTCTCGACCTGGTCATCGCGTTCTCCGCGATTCCGGGCCTGTTCGCGATCTTGCTGATCGTGTTCGGCATTCGCGAACCGGCGCGCCATGCGGCCAGCCGGGAGACGCTCGCGCCGCTGCACTGGCAGGGCCTGAGCGCCAAGACGCGCGCCTATCTGGTCGCCATCGGCCTGTTTGCGCTCGGACGCATCCCGGAAACCTTCCTGCTGCTGCGCGGTCATGAGCTCGGCATGAGCGTGGTGCAGCTGCTGTTGCTCTGGGCGGCCATGCATACGGTGAAGGTGCTGACCGCCGAAGGCGCCGGGCGATTCGCCGACCGCAATGGCCGTCGGCCGGTGCTGCTCGCGGGTTATGCCGTGTACGTACTGACGCTCGCCGGACTTGCGTTCACCGTTTCGCAGTCGCAGCTGTGGCTATTGAGTCTTGCGCTCGGCCTGCACTTCGGACTGACCGAGGGCGCGGAGCGCGCGCTGGTGCGCGACCTCGCGCCAGCCATTGAACGCGGCACGGCGTTCGGCTGGTTCTACATGATCGCGGGGCTTGCGGCCATTCCGGCGGGGCTGCTGCTCGGCGGCCTGTGGACGCTGTGGAGCGCCAAGGCGGCATTCCTGTTCTCGGCGGTGATCACGACAACTGCCACCCTGTTTTTCTGGTGGCGCGTACGGGCTTGAAAAGCTGGCCGTAGAGGAACGCAGATCACTGCCGATTGAATAACCGTAAAACACGGCGAATTAAACTGACCTGCCGATATCTGCGTTCATCTGTCGCTGGAATAGTATTCAACCCTCATCCCGCACCCGGCCGCGCAGGCGCTTCGCCGTGCCCGTCTGGCGCTTGCCTTCAAGGCGACGCTTCTTTGCACCGAGCGTGGGCCGGGTCTTCTTGCGCTTCTTCGGCACGAAGTTGAGTTTGCGCAAGCGCTCAATCAGACGCTCGAAGGCGAGGTCGCGATTGCGCGCCTGCGAGCGCGTGTCAGAGGCGATCACCACCACACCGGAAGGAAAATGCGTGAGCCGCACGGCCGATTCGGTCTTGTGCAAATTCTGCCCGCCCGGGCCACTGGCACGCATGGTATCGAGGCGCACCTCGTCTTCGAGCAGGGTGCGGTCGAGACGGTACGGCGGCGGTCGGCGTGCAATGTCTGACATTCGGCAAGCATAACGCAGGACGGCATGGGGCGGAAATTCTGCTCATGCGTTTTCCGCACTTCCGCCATCCATGGCGGTCGCGCCCAGCGCACTTTCCCATTCGCACGACACGGTTACAATAGTGGCGTCGACGTATTCCTGAACCAGCGAGGCGGCCCATGATCATCATTCTGCAATCGCACATCACTCCGCACAGCAGTGAATACCGGCAGCTCATGGATTATCTCGCCCACCGTCCCAACATCCAGACGCGCGTGCATCAGGAAGTCGGGGCGTTGCAGACACTGACTGAAATATACCTGATCGGCGATACCGCCAGCCTCGATCAGGCCGAGGTCGAGCATCAGCCGGGTGTGGAGCGCGTGGTCCGTGTGTCCGAAGACTACCGCATCCTCGGCCGCCATCACGACGACCGCCGCCCGACCGGTTTCGATTACAACGGCGTGCTGTTCAGCCAGGACAGCCTGAACGTGTTCGCGGGCCTGTGTGCTGTGGATGTGCCCGAACATGTCGAAGAAATGCTGAAGGCCCTGCGTGACCATGGCCAGGTGTGCACGCGCATGGGCGCATACAAACCGCGCACCAACCCCTATTCCTTCCAGGGCCATGGCAAGGCCTGCCTGCCGTGGGTGTTCGAGCTGGCCGGGAAGTACGGCATCAAGGTGATCGCCATGGAGATCACCCACGACTCGCACCTAGATGAAATCCAGGAAGCGCTCGAGAAAACCGGCAAACCAACCGGCGTGATGCTGCAGATCGGCACGCGCAACACCCAGAACTTCGAACTGCTCAAGATCGTCGGCCGGCAGCGCGAATTCCCGGTGTTGCTGAAGCGCGGCTTCGGCATCACGCTCGATGAGTCATTGAACGCCGCTGAATATCTGGCGAGCGCCGGCAATCGTAACGTGGTGTTCGGCCTGCGCGGCATGAAAACCAACATGGGCGACCCGCACCGCAACTTCGTGGATTTCGCCATGGTGCCGGTGGTAAAGCGCCTGACGCGCATGCCGGTGTGCATCGACCCATCGCACTCGGTGGGCACGCGTGAGCGCTCGCCGGATGGCCTGCTCGATGTCATGCATGTCACCGCGCAGGGTGTGGTGGCCGGCGCCAACATGATTCTGGTTGATTTCCATCCGCACCCGAGCAAGGCGCTGGTGGACGGGCCGCAGGCGCTGACGCTCTCTGAGCTGCCGTGGTTTCTGGAAGATGTGTCGATAGCGCGCGAAGCCTACGAGCGGCGCCGGATACTCGCTGAGCGTGTAAGCCGGAGATAGCCTCCCGTCCTTCTTTGCGTAATCGCGCTGTTGCGTCAATTATTGACTTGCCACGCCATGCACAATATCCAGCACCAGACGCGTATCGCGCTGCATGAGCACCACGTCGCGTCCGATCGTGACGCGCACAGAGGCAGCCGGTAATACCGTCAGGCGCGATTCAAGCTCATGCGGCAATGGTCGCCCCTGCAATCCGGGCGGAAGGGTATCGCGCCGCGCCAGACCGGGTGGCAACTGTTCGCGCTTCGTGAGTCCTGGGGGGTTCTGCTTCGGTTTCGCGGTCCGGTAATACTCTTCAATGAGCGCGCAATCCCGGTCACTGAAGCGCGGCTCTGCCACCACATGGTCATCGCGTATCACGATTCGCCCAGAGGTCGCCGAATGCGTCGCACAGCCCATGATGACCAGTGCTGTCAGCACAACAAAAAGTGATGTATCCCGCATGATTCAAAACCTCTCCAGAAATGATGCCCTGTCTTCAAGTATGCCGACTCCCGTGCCTAGCGTCTGAATACTGTCAAAATATCTCCTTCGTCCCGGCAAAAACTTTGTACGCGCCGGTGTCGAAAGAATATGCAACGTCCACGCGCAGGTCGATCTTGACGAACGACTTCAGGCGCAGACGCAGCCCTATGCCCACGTCCCATTTAAGATCGCCGAGATTGATCGTCTCATTACTGGGATAGGCATTGCCGATATCCGTAAACAAGACCCCGCGCAGCGGGTAGTAGCCGAAGAATGGCCGCAGGTATTGCAGATTGAACAGAACAAAACTGTTGCCCGTTATGCTTCCGGACTCATAAGCGCGCAGCGTCTTGCTGCCACCCAGACTGTAAGCGTAGTCATCGCCCACGAAGAGATCACCGCTCGACAGTCCGAGCCGCCCCTGGAATTCGAGGTTCTCATGCGGTCGCCCCTCGAGCAGAATATATTTCCGATAGAACAATTCGTGGCGCGTGTACTGGGTGTCGGAACCGAGCGCGGGTGCGCCGTACTCCCCCATATAGCCGTATTCCTTGCCGCTGCGGCTGAACAGATAGTCGCGCACATCGATGAACTTGGCGAGCACGCTGATTCCCACCGCGCGTGCGTCCTCATAGATACCAGGATCGCCATACACGTAGTCGTAGCCGTTGCGTCGCCATATCAGGCCGGCACCCACTTGCCAGCCGCGGCTTGGGCCACGTGGCGCGAGCCAGCGCGTAATCTGCAAACTTGCCGTCCAGGCCTCCAGCTCGTACAGCGACGTGATGGTTGTTCCGCTCACGACTTCGACTGGCAAGCGGCTCTGGCTGATTTCGGTATGCAACTGGTACGGACTGCCGAACATGCGCGGGTAATTGTAGCTGAGAAAATTGGTTTCGATCTTGCCACCGCTCAAACCGGCAGCATCCTCGGTTTCATAGCGGAGTTTCAACTGCTGATTGAGCCCGGCCAGGTTGTCGAGGCTGAGCTCGGCGCCGAAACTGATATTGTTGTCGTCGTCGCGGTTAAGCTTGGGCACCGGCAAGATGTAATATTTTTCCTTGACGGTGAAGCGCAGCACGATGCCACCTTCACCCTGCTCGACGCTTGCTTGCACCGAGACGAACAGCCCCAGATCCATGATCGCCTGGCGCGAGCGCTCGATCAGCGCCGGGTCGGCGATGTCGCCCTCCTTGACCAGGATTTCGTAACGCAGAATCTTGGGGTTGGTGACCCGATTACCGGTGAACTCAATGGCGGTGATGACGCCGGCCGGCGCTCCGCTTGCGGTCACGCCAGCACTGTCTTCCGCCGCCGGCTCTGCCTGAACCGGCAACGCGACGGCCGCACACAACAGCCAGAGCCATAGCAGTCGCCATCCGGGGTAGCCTGCGGTGGACGCGCTGGATTTCATGTCCGGCGCCTAGAAGGACGATCCGAGCTGCAGGTACAGCTGATTGCTGCCGATGTCCGCAAAGCCATGGGCATAACCGAGACGCAGGTGGAAGGCCAAATCGTAAAACAGATTCACCTCGGCATTCGCCTCGATGCCCGCGCCGGTGGAGTAGTCGCCGGGGCTCCGGCCGGTGGTCCAGGCGTCACCGGTTTCAGCGAACACGCTGCCGAATATCTGATGGATGGCCAGCGGCGGGGACATCAGGCCGCGCTCGATGCGGGTCAACGGAAAACGCCACTCGGCGGCAGCCAGCAGCATGCGCCGCCCGGTCAATTCAGCCAGGCCGCTGTCATAGCCGCGCAGCGCGAACTCGCGCTGGTTAAAGGGTGAATTCAATAATGCGGCGTCCAGCGGCAGCGGAGCGGTGTTTGCCGACAGGCTGCCGCCCAGACGGAACAGCCGCGGACTGGCGCTGCCCCAGCCGCCGGCAAGACGCATGGCCAGCACATGCTCGCCAGTGAGCGGCAGAAAGACGCGCCCATCGAGTGTGTAGACTTCTCCACTGTAATTCGAGCCATCAATGGTATCGCTGGTTTCCGCGGCGAGACTCAACTGCACACCACGCGAGCGACTGATCGAAAGCGGGTATCGACGCGTCGAATCATAAACGAACGCATAGCCGAGCACATTGTCGGACCGCTCTGCCATGGGCGCGACACCGGCAGCCGTCCAGCCGTCGGCATCGCGTACCGAGTAGGCAGCGGCGTGCAGAGAGAGATCACGGCGATATTGCAGAAACGGCAACATCATCTCACCCATATAGGTATCGGATGTGGTGACCCGCAACGGGTCATTGTTGCTGTCCAGGTCCACCGAACTATGGCGCGAGGCATGCAGCTTGAACGTCGGATAATAACGGTCATAGATGTAGTCGACTGACCCGGCGAACCACTGATTGGAAAAATCGTAGGCCACGTCCAGATAATAGATATGGCGCAGCAACGGGTCCCAGCCTGAGGTCATGACACCGAGCTCGGTACGCTGCGGATCGATCGCCACGTGCGGTAACCACCAACGCGGGCGCAACCCGTTGTAGGGCGAATAATCACCGACCTTCAAGTCTGCCGGTACCACGTCATCCTTCGCCACAATCGCCGAAGGCCCAGGCGCAGCCACTGGCGTGGGCAGCACGGCTGGCGCATCCAGACGATAGATGTCGAAACCTGCCGCATGGTAACCGGTGTAATACACCGGCCCATCGACGCGCGCCTGGGTCGGATGGAATGCACCGCCTTCGACATTGCTGAGCGTCGTGACCTTGCCGCTGGCAAAATCCAGGCGCCGCAGATTGTAGACGCCGCCGTGATCGGAAGTAAAAAGCAGCGCCTTGCCATCCGGCGTGAACTGCGGTTGCGCTTCGATGGCGCTGTCGTGCGTGAGCGCCTCGAAGCGTCGCTCGCTCAGGATAAACCGCTCCAGGTTCCAGCCGCCCTGCGGTCGCCACACGGCGAACGCCAGCGACGTGCCATCCGGCGACCAATCGGGATCGGCAAACACAACATCCGTTTCGCCGGCCCACAACACTTCGATCTGTTTTCCGGCGTCGTCCAGCAAATGCAGGGCATGCTTCCCGCTATCGCTGTGCACAGCCAGGATTCGCGACCCGTCCGAGCTCCACGCGGCATAGCGATAACGCGCGCCATGTGTCAGACGGCGAATAGTGCCACGCTCCAGATCAACGCGATAAAGGTCATAAAAATAATTGGCATTGCGGTTTATTTCCGGTTGGGCCAGCAACGCCCCGGCGCGCGGGTGCACTGAAAAATGCGCGCCGCTGTGCACCTCCGAGCACCAGCGCCGTGTGCCATCCGCGCCTTGCCGCAACAACGCCGGTTCATTCGCCCCATCCATGCGCAAATAGACAATGTCGCCATCCGGCAGGACGCGCGCAGCCCCGCCTTGATAGCCGTGCCGCGTCACCCGCTCACCGGCCACAACTCCCGCGCGCCGGATGGTGTCGAGACGCGCGCCGTGTCGCTCCTTCAGGTATTGCTCAAAGCGCGGCCACAGGTCGGTCAGTTCCGCGCCCAGTGTCTGACGGCTGTTAGAATTGATGCGGAATGGAACAATATTGTCGCTGTAATTTTCCACCAGCATCCGGATACTCTCCGCACCCTGCTGGTCGGCAATAAAATTGTAGAACGCGACGCCATACAAATAAGGTACCGTTCCGCCCGGCCAGGTTGCGATGTGCTGATTGATCTGGCTCACCGGCTTCACGCCATTTTCCACTTCCATGCGCAAGAGCATGTCGTAATAGCTGCTCTGGCCGCGGCCAATGCCGCGTGCACGGTCGGTTTCGTGCCAGGTGGCGAGACCCTCAATCAGCCAGGCAGGCTGCAAGGCATTCGGAAACAGCAGAACATTCCGCCCAAACACATGCCGCAAAAAAGCGGGTGCGTTTTTCGCCTTGTCGAGATGCAGAATGTGCGTGTACTCATGCGTCAGCACGGTATCCAGCCAGCCGCCATGGTCTTCAAGACCGGATACCTCATCGGGCGGCGTGACATAGATGGTGATGCGATCGGCGGGAAAGAAGCTGGCATAGCCATTGGAAATATCCAGGCGATCGGACAGCACGATATCAACCGGCTCCTGCGGCTGCCAGGCGAATACCGGGCTTAGTCGCGTATGCACGCGCTCGGCCGTGGCCGCGGTGCGCTGCGCAAGCTGTTCCTCACCTTCATAGTAATGAATCCGGAAATGTGCGGTTAGCAGAGTGTGCCAGGTGAGCGCCGGATCGTGGCTGACTCCCGCTCGCGCCGGCAACACTGTGAGTCCAGACAAGACGCACAGCAGGAATGCAAGCGAGCGTTGATGCACGGAACTCCCCATACTTCACTTTTTTAACAACGCGACGCGGCGTCCGATTCGTTGCGGGCCGCCGGATTATCGTTTTATCGGGTAATGGCGAAGGTTTTTGCCGACGTAGAGTTGACGCGGGCGATCAATACCGTGCGACTCCTCCTGCAGCTCCAGCCAATGGCTCACCCAGCCGGCGGTGCGCGCCAGCGCGAAAATCGCCGTGAACATGTTCATCGGGAAGCCCATGGCGCGCAGCAGGATGCCGGAATAGAAATCCACGTTCGGGTAAAGCTTGCGCTCGACAAAGTACGGATCCTTGAGCGCGATCTCTTCCAGGCGAACGGCGATTTCAAGCAGCGGGTCGTTGATGCCGAGGTGCTTGAGCACTTCTTGCGCGCTCTGCTGGATGACGCGTGAGCGCGGGTCGAAGTTCTTGTAAATGCGGTGGCCGAAGCCCATGAGCCGGAATCCGTCGTTCTTGTCCTTGGCGCGGGCAATGGCTTTTGGAATATTGTCGACCGTGCCGATTTCCATGAGCATCTTGAGCACCGCCTCGTTCGCGCCGCCGTGCGCCGGGCCCCACAGCGAGGCAATGCCGGCGGCAATGCACGCGAACGGATTGGCCCCAGACGAGGCCGCCAGCCGCACGGTCGAGGTTGAAGCGTTCTGCTCGTGGTCGGCGTGCAGGATGAAGATGCGCTCCAAAGCGCGCGCCAAAACCGGATCAACCACATACTCCTGATTCGGCAGACCGAACATCATCTGCAGGAAGTTGCCGCTGAAATCGAGAGTGTTGTTCGGGTAACGCTGCGGCCGGCCGATCGAGTAGGTGTAGCACGCCGCCGCAATGGTCGGCATCTTGGCCACCAGCCGCAGCGCGGCGCGCTTGCGGTTCTCCGGATCGCGGATGTCCATGACGTCGTGATAGAACGCCGACAACGCCCCGACCACGCCGACCATAACCGCCATCGGATGCGCATCACGCCGGAAGCCGCGGTAAAACGACAACACCTGCTCGTGCAGCAAGTTGTACCGACGTATTGAAACTTCAAATTCCTGGAGCTGCGCGGTGTCCGGTAAATCGCCGTACATCAGGAGATGCGCTACTTCGACAAAGGTCGAATGCTGCGCCAGTTCCTCAATCGGGTAGCCGCGGTACAGCAGCACCCCGTTGTCGCCATCCACAAAGGTAATGGCGCTCTTGCACGAGGCCGTCGAACGAAACCCGGGATCGTAGGCGAGCAGGCCGTGGCGCGCATGCAGCGTCTGGATGTCCACCGCCGCCGGGCCGAGGCTGCCTTCCAGCACGGGCAGGCTCCCTTCGCTGGGTGTTTCCGAAAACGTTGCGTTAACGTATTTCTGGGTCATGCCTTGTCTCCAAACCGCCCGTTTTGCCATTTGTTCTGTGAATCTAAGCCATTCCGGCGCGGCCCGCCAGCGGTGCCGCCGTCTCCGGCGCGCAACAGGCCGGGTCCGCACTGCCCTGCCACCATGAGAGGATAGCGCGCGCCACGTGCTGCTCGACCAGATAGCCATATGAGCGATGCATGTTCAGGCCCTTGTCATTGCGAAAATAATTGAACACACCATGGTGCCAGTCTTCAATGGACACGATGCAGCCCTGCTCGAGCATCGGCAAGAAGTGTTCGCGCACCTCTGGTTCGAGGGCGGTCAGGTCGCCGTGCGCGGCGATGTTGACCCAGTGACGGATATTGCAAGGGAAGCGCCGGCCGTCCTGGTCGCGAAAACCGAGTAGCCGATCCTGCACAAAGTGCATGCCCAACGGGCTGCCCAGCGTCAGGAACAGATCGACTTTGCCCGGATGGCCTTCCAGATGTGTCAGTTCCCACAGGGCATCGTAGGCAATGATTGCACCCATGCTGTGGCCGATCACCAGCACGCGCTCGCCGGCGGCAAACGCCTGACGCAACGGCGCCTTGAGCAGCTCGCGCACGCGCGTGCCAATGCCGTCCTGGTTCCGGAAATAACGATCGGTCTCGCGTACCGCGCTCTTCACCGCTGGGTCCGGCAGCAGCGGAACAAGCATCGGCAGATGATCGGCAATCAGATAGAAAAGGCGCGCGCGCTTGTTGCGCCAGGACAATGCCTCGCGCACATCCGCGACGTTCGGCCCGGTTTTGTGGCAGAGCGCTTCGATCCAGGGCACGTCTTCATCCACGTCCTTCACCTGACCATAAAACAGGGCGTTCCAGGCGACCAGCTGAAAACAATCGGGCATGGCGGCCAAAGCGCGCGCCGCCGCCGGGTCCACCAGTTCCAGCCCACGCCGCAGGCAACGCCACAGCAACGCACGATGATCCTCTGCCGACGGTTTGGGGTTCTTGCCGGGCACGAACAGGATCTTGTTTTTGCAGATTCCGTCTGTCACAGTTCAGCTCGTCTGTATGCCGCAAGTGGGTGGCGATTTGGCGGAAAAACTGCTCCAGTGTTTTCCGCGCTTCCGCCATCCATGGCGGTCGCCGGTCTTCTCTCAGTCAAATTAGTGTAACCTGCCCGAGGCGTTTGCTGGTGAAGCAGGAACAAAAATTTCGGGTGCTGATACTCGGCCACGGCGAGATGGGCCAGGCCATGGAATTCCTGCTCGCCCCGCACCAACCTCTGCGCACATGGCAGCGCCACCCGCCCGCTGGCGTTGAGCCGGTAATCCTCGAAACAGCAGTGCCGGCAAGCGATGTTATCCTGTTTTGCCTGCCGGCCACGGCACACGCAGAAGTCGCGCTACGCATCGCCCCGCTGCTGCGCAGCAATACCCTCTGCCTCACTATCGCCAAGGGCCTGGACGAACGCGGCCACCTGCCAGCCGCCGTACTGACCGAGACCTTGGGCACAGCACGGACTGCGGTTCTCTATGGCCCGATGATCTCCGAGGAGATCCGTGCCGGCAAGCCGGCGTTTGCCGAGTGTGGCACACCGGAATCTGCGACCTATGAACGCATCGCCGCTCTCTACCGCGGCACGGCCCTGCGCCTCGAACACTCACGCGACATCACCGGCCTCTCCTGGTCGGCGATCCTCAAGAACGTCTACGCCATGGCCTTCGGCATGGCAGATGAATTGAATCTCGGCGATAACACGCGCGGCTTTCTCGCGGTCACGGCCCTGCATGAACTCTCCGCCTTCGTGAAACACCTGGGCGGCGAGTCTCCCACGCCCTACCGGCTTGCCGGTCTTGGAGACCTTATTACTACAGCTACCAGCGCCGGCTCCCACCACCACGAACTCGGCCGGCTAATCGTGCGAAATCAGCGCGCCGCGCTCAAAGGCGAGGGCGTGCACAGCCTAGCCATGCTTGAACAATTCCAGCCACTCAGCAGCGGCGACTTCCCGCTGCTGCAGCTGATAGCGGCCTGCGTGAAGGATTCCGCCAGTGCGCCCGCACGGTTCACCGGCTGGCTGCAGACGCCATCCAAACCTGTCTGACGCATCAGACTGGCCAGCATTTGAAACCATTTCCACAAAATGTCTGACACCTTGAACCTGATCCTGGGTCTTGTTTGCGCCGGGCTGGGCGGCGAACTCTTCGTGCGCGGCATTGTCGGGCTGGCCGGATGGGCTCGCATATCCGCGAGTATTGTTGCGGCCACCTTCGCCGCCTTCGCCACCTCCAGCCCGGAACTGACAGTGGCCGTGAGTTCCGCCATGGCGGGCACGCCCGAGATCGCGCTGGGCGATACCCTCGGCAGCAATATCGTGAATATTGCGCTGATTCTCGGGATCGCCGTACTGATTGCCCCGATCCCGGCTGCGCGCGACAGCATCCGGCGCGACTTTTCCGTCGCCATACTGGTCCCGCTGATTGTTGGCGCGCTCGCTTTTGACGGCACGTTGTCGCAGATCGACGGCTTTATCCTGCTGAGCGTATTCCTCGTCTGGTTGACGATGTCCGTCTTCGAGGCACGTCGTCAACGCAGCGCCTCCATCGACGTGCTCGGTGAACAACGCCCCTGGCTTGCGCTGCTGCTTTGTCTCGCCGGACTCGCTTTTCTGATCGCCTCCGGTCGCCTGATTGTCAGCGGCGCCCTGGGTATCGCGGCATCGTTTGGAGTCAGCGCCTTTGTCGTCAGCGCCACACTCGTAGCCTTTGGCACGTCGGTGCCGGAACTGGCCACGGCGCTGATCTCCCAGATTCGCAAGCACAGCGAAGTTGGCCTTGGCACCATACTCGGCAGCAACATCTTCAACGGCCTGTTTATTCTCGCGGTCGCGGCCATCATGCATCCAATTCACGTCGAGTGGAATGTGGTCTCGCTGACCCTGCTCTTTGGCGTTGCCACGGTTGCCGTCATGTACCCGTTCCGCAACAACAAGGTGGGTCGCTTGCAGGGGGTAATGTTGCTCGCCTGTTACGCGTTATACACACTCACAATGCTCTGACAGAAGTCATTGCGTCACACAGCACTTGAACATCGCCACGGTTCCCGCTCCAAATCCGATCCGATCACGCCGGTAAAATCAAGTCTTGGCCGTTCCCGCGGCATCGATACAATGGCGCCACGTTTCACCGGACTCCGTTGTGGCTGCTCTCAATCCCCGTCAAAAAGAGGCCGTGCGCTACATCGACGGCCCGCTGCTGGTGCTGGCCGGCGCCGGCAGCGGCAAGACCACGGTCATCACGCGCAAGATCGCCTGGCTTATCCAGGAGTGCGGCATTTCTCCGGCGCGCATTGCCGCCGTCACCTTTACCAACAAGGCGGCGCGCGAAATGAGAATCCGTGTGTCCGATCTGCGCAAGGGTACAGATGCCAAGGGCCTCTCCATCTCCACGTTCCATACTCTCGGCCTCACCATTCTGCGCAAGGAGCTCGCGGCCAGCGGCTACAAGCCGGGCTTTTCGATCCACGATTCCGAGGACAGCCACAATCTCATCCGCGAAAGCCTGCGCGGTAACAAAGGCGTGACGCCGGAATCCGTGCAGTGGCAGATCTCCGCCTGGAAAAACGCGCTGCTCACCCCGGAACAGGCGGCGGCCGGGAGCAACGGCGACACGCTGCTCGCCACCGCGGCGCGCGTGTATGCCGAGTACCAGCGAAGCCTCAAGGCCTTCAACGCGCTCGACTTCGACGATCTCATCCTGCAACCGGTGCATGTGCTGCGCGATCACCCCGAGGTGCGCACGCGCTGGCAGCAGCAGGTGCGTTACCTGCTGGTCGATGAGT
>Ga0315271_10001122_pt1 | contig 15951 bp, 14 predicted proteins | sample C3_top_MG_FD_204664 | JGI IMG/M metagenome (GOLD analysis project Ga0315271, IMG submission 204664) | Sediment microbial communities from Yellowstone Lake, YNP, Wyoming, USA - C3_top | ecosystem: Environmental > Aquatic > Freshwater > Lake > Sediment | place: USA: Wyoming | collected 2017-08-01 | reverse complement strand
TGCTCGGCGTGATCGGTGCCCACGAATGGCGCAAAACCGGCGTCGACATCCCGGCGCTGGGCGAGCGCATTCACCCGCACTACGGCGTCTTTTCTCCGGTGCGTGGCGAGTACATGGGGCTGGTGGCCGAGGCGCCGCTGCCTTCATCGAAGCTCGCCTTCGACATCGGCACCGGAACCGGCGTGCTGGCTGCGCTGCTTGCCAAGCGAGGCGTCAGGCATGTCGTCGCCACCGACCAGGACCCGCGTGCCCTGGCCTGTGCGCGCCAGAATATCGCCCGGCTCGGCCTTGCGGGGCGGGTGGATGTTGTCGAGGCCGATCTGTTCCCGCCCGGGCGCGCGCCCCTCATCGTCTGCAACCCACCCTGGTTGCCTGCGCGCGCCAACTCGCCGCTCGAACATGCGATTTACGACCCGGAGAGCCGCATGCTCAAGGGATTTTTGAATGGGCTGGCGGACCATCTGGAAGCGGGCGGCGAAGGCTGGCTGATCCTGTCGGACCTGGCCGAGCATCTGGGGCTGCGCTCGCGGGAATGGTTGCTCGCCGCTTTCGACGCCGCCGGATTGAACGTGGTGGGGCGGATGGACACCAAGCCCACGCATCCCCGCGCCGCGGACGACACCGACCCGCTCCACGCCGCGCGTGCGGCCGAGGTGACGTCGCTCTGGCGCCTCGCCGCACGAAACGCTTAACCATACTGTTTGTAATCACACAACGAATCACGCTTCACAGGAAAACGCACCATGAACACCCGCCGCCATTTGTTTACCTCCGAGTCCGTGGCCGAAGGCCATCCGGACAAGATCGCCGACCAGATTTCGGACGCCATCCTGGACGCGTTTCTGGCCGAAGAACCCGAGGCCAAGGTCGCCTGCGAAACCCTCGTCGCCGATAACCTGGTGGTGATTACCGGCGAGTTCAAAACCGTGCGCAAGGAACTGTTCGACGAGGTTCGCGACCGTGCCGAAGCGATTGCCCGCCAGGTGCTGCGCGACATCGGCTATCGCGATGCCGAAACCGGCATCGATCCGAACACCTGCGAAGTGCAGGTGCGCTTCAATCACCAGTCGATCCAGATTCACAAGGGCATCACGCTGGCCGGCGGCGACATCGGCGCCGGCGACCAGGGCCTGATGTTCGGTTATGCCTGCGACGAAACCCCGGACCTCATGCCCTACCCGATCTGGCTGGCGCATCGCCTGATGCAGAAACAGGCCGAGCTGCGCAAATCCGGAGCCTTGCCCTGGTTGCGCCCCGATGCCAAAAGCCAGGTTACCGTTGCCTACGAAGGGCAGCAAATGGTCGGCGTCGAAACCGTGATCATCTCCACCCAGATCGCGCGCGACCTTGACCCGGCCTGGGTCGCGCAGGAAGTGGCGCGCGAAATCGTCGACCCCCTGGTACCGCTGGCGCTGCGCACGCCGACCTTCAGACTGTGGGTCAATCCCGCCGGCCCGTTCGAAATCGGCGGCCCCAATGGCGACACCGGCCTCACTGGCCGCAAGATTATTGTCGACACCTACGGCGGGTCCTGCCCGCACGGCGGCGGCGCGTTTTCAGGCAAGGATCCCACCAAGGTCGACCGCTCGGCGGCGTACATGGCGCGCTACATCGCCAAGAATCTCGTCGCGGCAGGCTATGCCAGACGCTGCCTGGTCCAGCTGGCGTATGCCATCGGCGTGGCCGAGCCGGTTTCGCTGCTGATCGAAACCTACGGCACCGGCACCGTGCCGGATGAAAAGCTGGAAGACAGGGTGCGCTGCACCTTCAAGCTCACCCCGCGCGGCATCATCGAAAGCCTCGACCTGCGCCGCCCCATCTATCGAAAGACCGCCGCCTACGGACATTTTGGACGGGCCGAACCGGAGTTCACCTGGGAGCGCGTGGATCAGGCGGATGCGCTGGCGCGGTTTGCCGTCTGACGCGGGTTGCAGGCAAAGCGAAGCTGAGCTGCAGGAAGCTCACTCGCCCAAACGCGCCGTCCGGCCAACTGCTTCGAGGAAGCGGATCAGGTCGTCGCAAACCGGCGTCGAATTCATGATGAAGGTGTGAAAGGCGGGCACCTGGACCGCCTGCGCAGTAAAACTGCCGGTGGCCTCGGACAGGCCGAGGATGCCATCGTTGGCATCCAGGCCGAAGGGCAGCCAGGATGCGCGCGGGCCGCCGACACCCGCATAGATCCGGGTTGCAACCGTTGGCATCGGCAGCCCTTGCATGAACGCGTCCTGCGCCAGCAATTGCCCCATCTCGCCCATTGCCCACTTGTATAACCTGAACCGCGAAAAGAATTGGGCGGCCTTGCAGGCCAGCATCGGCGGCGCCAGAAAAATGCAGGCGGATGGCGCCCGGTTTTCCAGCTGGCCGAGTGCTGCGCGGATGATCACCGTTCCCAGCGAATGGCCCACCAGCGCGTAGTGGCTCGTGTCGACCCGCCGCTCGATCAGGCTCACCAGGCGTGCGGTCGCACCCTGCAGGGTTTCAAAAGTCGGGGAATAGCCAAACAGGATCGGATGGTGGCCAACCCGCCGCACGCGCCGACTTAGCCGCAGCATGGAGAGCGGCGTTCTTCCCATGCCGTGGATGAGCACCAGATCCATCGTTCGTCTGGATGCCTCGATCAGTCCGTTGCCTCTGCCAGCAGCGCCTGGTAGACCGTGAGGTCGGCCGCCGAATGACAGCAGAAGATCACTTCGCGGATGGCGGGAAACGCCCGCGCAGCGGTGCGCGCCGTCGCCACCGCAACCTTGGCCGCGAGTGCGATCGGATAACCGTAGACGCCGGTGCTGATGCCGGGGAAGGCCAGGGTGTGGAGGCCATTCTGCGAAGCGACCTCGATCGCGCGCCGGTAGCACGAGGCCAGCAGTTCCGCTTCGCCCCGATCCCCGCCCTGCCAGACCGGGCCCACGGTGTGGATGACGAAGCGCGCCGGCAACCGGTAGCCCTGCGTGAGCTTGGCATCGCCGGTCCGGCAGCCGTCCAGCCGGCGGCATGCGTCCAGCAGTTGCGGCCCGGCAGCCCGATGGATCGCGCCGTCCACCCCGCCGCCGCCGAGCAGCGACGCGTTGGCGGCATTGACGATGGCATCCACCGCGAGCGTCGTGATGTCGGCCTGAATGGCGGTCAGGCTGGCAGGCATGCGGCTTAAGCGGCCGGCTGCTGCCAGCCTTTCGGCCGGATCAGCATGAGGTTGCCGTCGTCGCTGCCGATGCCGAGGAAGATGGCGCCGAGCAGGCGGTAGACGTTCACCCGGTAATACTTGGTGCCGTAGGCGGGGTTGTCGAGCAGCGGGTCGGCGATCGCCACCGACTGATCATCGGAGCGGTAGCCGGAGAGCACGATGAAATGCCCGAACGCATCGCCGCGAACATCGTCGGGGCCCTCATCGGTCTCGCGCGAGCACTGGTAAAGGTAGGTGCCGTTGGTGCCGGTCAGGAGCGGGGTACCCTTCGCCAGTATCTTGCCGATCAACTCCGGCGTGAGGTCGCCCCACACGAGCCTTCCGCCCAACTGCATGTACTGCTCGATCGCCGTGAACGCGGGCCCGTAGCGCGGATCGTTGGTGAGACCCTTTGCTTCGACACGTGCTCTCAGCTTCGCCAGCACGTCAGTCGGCTGCTGAAACCAGGTCGGGTCCATATGACGGGTATTGCACACCCAGGTGTCGACCTCGTAACCCCGCGACAGCGCGTGCACCGCGAGATGCACCATGAGCGTCCCGCCGCCCGGCCCCGGCAGCTTCGCCGTCTCCCTGATCACCGTTGCAAGGTCGATCGGGTCGTTGTAGTAGTGGTAGATCGCGTGCAGGGAAGTCGGGCCACAGGTCGTGTAATCCGGCTGACGCTCGATGCGGACGGGGAGTTCGATATCCATCACAAGTACCTCACATGATCAATCTCCATTCTTTTTATAGTCCACAACCGTCAACCTCACGTCGGCGATTCCGGGGATGTCGTACTGGCGGTGCGCTGCTTCGCGAAGCAGGCGGCACTTCGTGACGGGACAGAGTCTGGCAGTGGATGAGGAGTGGCATGCAAAGCCTGGCTGCGCGTATTCAGTCGCGGCAAGCCGGGCGGAAAGCGGGGGGTGTGGGTTGCGGCTTGTTTGCACCAGCACGTGGCTGGTCGAAGAACATCAGGACGCAGCGGATCGGCCGTCAATCACATGGGTGGCCGATCCGCTGACGCGTGGGCTTCAGCGCATCACAGCGACACGCCACACACCATGCGCGCACCGCCGCCACCCAGCATGGCGGGATGGTCGGAATGGTTGTCGCCGCCGACGTGAACCATCAGCGAGCGCCCTTTCATGTCCGCCATTTTCAGTCGCGGCGCCAGCACCGGCTGGTTGGCATTGCCGCTGGCATCCACATACAGCGGCGGCAGGTCGCCCAGGTGACCATCGCCCCACGGCGTGCCGTGGTGCTTGGTGTCTTGCGGATCGTAATGGCCGCCCGCGCCCAGCGCCGCCACCATCTTGCCGTCCTTCTCCTTGGGCATGCAGTCGGGATTGGCGTGGACATGGAAACCATGCAAGCCCGGCGCGATGCCGCTGAGGGCGGGGGTGAAAACCAGGCCATAGGCGGATTCGCTGATCGTGACCTGGCCCACCGACGCGCCAATGCCTTTTTCATCAACCAGGTTCATCGGAACAACGATGTCAGCCAGCGCCGCAAACGACGCAGCGCTCAACAGGACTGCGGCAACACAAACTTGAACTTTCATGAGTCTCTCTCCTTGGGGTGGGTGGAACGACATGGCGCTGATTTCAAGGTAAGGGGTTGGCCGACGACGCGATGCCGGCGCCCCGATTTTATGGTTTCACGGGCCGATAGATACGCCATCTATCGACCCGCTCCGCATGACGCGATAATGAAGACATTAGCTTGGCTGCATGGGTTCCCAAGCACGGGTTGCAAACACAACGCGAAGCTGACATCTTTAGCAGTAAAGGGTTAGAGCAAGGTGGGAAGTTTGTTGGTTCGCCAGCCTACCTCAGTACCAACAGCGTGAATGAGCTTGAGTGCTGCACGTTCAAGCGGCCCAAATACGGGAAAAGTCGTTGCCCCCGTGATGATGTATTGAAGCTGCTTACTCGAATAAAGATTGTCTAGCAGTGATAACACGCTTTGCTCTTCCTCCGTAAACTGCACCAACGAGCCTAGACCAAGCTCTTTGGCTTTGCGCAGTGAGCGATGTAAATTGTGACCGTAATCTCTGCGGAGTTTGTGCAGGCTGACACCGCGGGAAAGCAAGAAAGATTTGAGTGAGAGCTCGATGGCCTGTCCGACTAAGAACATGACGGGGACTGGAGCCACGATTTCGTGCCCTGATTTTTTGCCCATCTTGTCGTCTGCTGCAAGTGCGGCTTCCATGAATTCGGAGGCGTACCGAGCTAATCCCAAGGGAGTGGTTCGCGTGACGTCTTCGTGTGGGTGGGGCATGTTCATGAGGCGCGCCAAAGTGCAAATTCAGTGGATGGCAAAGGGCGCAGCTTTTGTACGGGCCGCTGGAATGATTTGTTGGCCTGCGCCGCTCATCTAACGAATGAAGTGTTGAGCGTTCGCCTTCCTTCCTGCTTTTTTCTTCTTATTAGTTCCATGTCGTTCATACCGGCAAACATCGATCCATCGTTTTCGAAGGCCCTACGGTTTTCGCGTTCATCATCAAATTGCGGGTCAATTTCGTAAAGGTAATCGCGCAGGCCATCAAACGCTTCCAATACAACGGCTAATTTGCCGTGAACATGCTTCAAACGTTCATTGAGATACCAGCCATGTGCAAACCAAAGAACTATGGCTGTAAGAACAATCGTTTTTTCTATGCCACTTTCAAACATTGATTTCCTCCTTGAGATGCCCAACGTCAATTCAACGGCGAAATTGCCAGAAAAATAGATCAGCTCAACTGTTTATACCCCCGATACCACTCCACCCATTTCCCGATCCCGTATTCCAGCGTTGTCGCCGGCTTGAATCCCGTATCGCGAACCAGCTCGTCGATATCCGCGTAGGTCGCCTGCACGTCGCCGTCCTGCATCGGCAGGAAGTTCTTTTTCGCGGTCTGGCCTAGCGCGGCTTCGATGGTGCCGATGAAGTCCATCAGCTGCACCGGGGTGTGGTTGCCGATGTTGTAGATGCGGTAGGGGGCGTGGCTGGATGCCGGGTCGGGATTCTTGTGGTCGAACGCCGGGTTGCCCTGCGGGATGCGGTCGAGCACTTTCACCGTGCCGTCGGCGATGTCGTCGATGTAGGTGAAGTCGCGCATCATATCGCCGTGGTTGAATACGTCGATGGTGCGGTTTTCCAGGATGGCCGAGGTGAACAGCCACGGCGACATGTCTGGCCGGCCCCACGGGCCGTAGACGGTGAAGTAGCGCAGGCCGGTGGTGGGCAGGCCGTAGAGGTGCGAGTAGGTGTGCGCCATCAGCTCGTTGGCCTTCTTGCTGGCAGCGTACAGGCTCACCGGATGGTTGACCGGGTCGTGGGTGGAAAACGGAATCTTGGTGTTGGCGCCGTAGACGCTCGACGAGCTGGCGTAGACGAAGTGCTTGACGCCGTGGTGGCGGCAGCCTTCGAGCAGGTTGGCGAAGCCGACGATGTTCGACTGCACGTAGGCGTGCGGATTCTTCAGCGAGTAGCGCACGCCGGCCTGCGCGGCGAGGTTGATGACGGCGTCGAAGTGACCCTTCTCGAACAGGTCCTCCATCATCATGCGGTCGGAGATGTCGTCCTTGAGGAAGCGGAAGTTGGGCCAGGGCTTCAGCTGTTCCAGCCGCGCCAGCTTGAGCGCCGGGTCGTAGTAGTCGTTGAGGTTGTCGATGCCGACCACTTCGTCGCCACGCTTGAGCAGGATTTGCGCGACGTGCATGCCGATGAAACCGGCGGCGCCGGTGAGCAGGATTTTCATTGTTAGCCTCCAGAAGTGGCGTCGATTCTAGCACCCGACAGCCCGCGGTTTGGGCACAGGTGCTGCCGCTTGTGGGGAATTTGAATCGACGCGGTAGCTTGCTGCCGAATATCCGACCGGGCAAAGGGCTTCGACACGCTCAGCCCGAACGGGTTAGGGTTGGATTACTTGTGTAAGGCCCGCGGGCAGGTGCGAAGATGCGCGGCTCTCGACTCCGTTCGAGGTGAGCCTGTCGAATCACCTCTCTGCTGTGCCCGACAAGGATGAACGGGAAGCTTTATCCGGGCTTCCCTTACAATCCGCTGATGTCCAATCTGCGTCTTTTCCTCGACTGGAGCCTGTACCGGCTGGCCCTGCTGCTGGCTGCGCCGCTGATTCCGCTGCGTCTGCTGTGGCGCGGACGGCGCGAGCACGGTTATTGGCGGCACTGGGGCGAACGGCTGGCGCTCGGACCCGCGCCTATCACCGGCGCACTGTGGATTCATGCAGTGTCGGTCGGCGAAATGCGTGCGGCGCAACCGCTGATCGCCGCCTTGCGTGCCGCCCATCCCGACGTCCCGATTCTGCTCACCTGCATGACGCCGACCGGACGCGCCACCGCTGAATCGCTGTACGGCGGTTTCGCCCGCATCGTCTATCTGCCTTACGACTACGCCGGTTCGATGCGCCGCTTTCTGCGCCGCCTGCAGCCGCGCGTCGGCATCCTGATGGAGACCGAGTTGTGGCCCAACCTCATTCGAGCGGCCGAGCGGGCGGGGGTGCCGCTGATGCTGGCGAACGCGCGGCTGTCCGAACGTTCGGCGCGTGGCTATGCGCGGCTGCCTGCGCTGACGCGGGCGTGCCTTGCACGGGTGACGCAGGTGGCCGCGCAGACCGACGCCGACGCCGCGCGCCTGATGGCGCTGGGCGCGCGGGCGGTGACGGTGGTCGGCAACCTCAAGTTCGATATCGCCCCGCCGCCGCAACAACTGGCGCTCGGCGCAAGCTGGCGCGCGCGCTGGGGGCAGCGCCCGGTGCTGCTCGCCGCCAGCACGCGCGAAGGCGAGGAGGCGCAGATTCTGCGAGCCTTTGCCGAGACCGCGCCGGCCGACGTGCTGCTGGTGCTGGTGCCGCGCCATCCGCAGCGTTTCGATGCGGTGGCGGCATTGATCGAAGCGGCGGGGCTGTCGTATCAGCGCCGCAGCGCGATGGACGGTGCTGAACTCAACCCGGCCACGCGGGTGCTGCGGAAGGGTCGCTGCGCAGCAGCGGGGCACCCACCGGCGTACCCCATGCGGGTGCTGTTGGGCGACAGCCTGGGCGAATTGTTCGCCTATTACGCGGCGTGCGATGTGGCCTTCGTCGGCGGCAGCCTGCTGCCGCTGGGCGGACAAAACCTGATCGAGGCGGCGAGCGTGGGGCGGCCGGTGCTGGTGGGGCCGCACACCTTCAACTTCGAGGAAGCGACACGGCTGGCAGTGGAGACGGGCGCAGCGATGCGGGTGGGCGACGCCGGGGCCTTGCTGGCCAACGCGCTGACGCTGCTGAACGATGAAGCGGCACGCACCCGCATGGGTGAGGCCGGCCTCGCCTTTGCCGCGCGCCATCGCGGCGCGGCGGCGCGGATCGCGGGGCTTGTCCCCAAGCCGTGAGGCTGTGTCGGGTACTTGTGCCCTCGGCAATACTGATCGTTTTGAGCTAGCTTACTTCGCGCCGTTCGCCCTGAGCCTGCTTGTATTCCGATCATCCTGAGCTTGTCGAAGGAAGGGCTGCCCCCATTCGGTTCACTCAGGACAGGCTTCGACAAGCTCAGGGCGAACGGCGTCGACTCAAAGCGAACGGTATTGCCTCGGGTGTTTATTTTGCCGCGGTTGACGGGCGCAGAACCTGATCGACCGTGGTCAGGTCGTCCGCGGTAAGCGTGCCGACTGCCGCCTTGAGGCTGAGGCTGGACAGAAAGAAGTCATAGCGTGCGGCAGCCAGGCGCTGCTGCGCGGAAAACACCTGCTGCTGCGCATTCAGCACGTCCAGGCTGGTGCGCACGCCGACCTGCACCCCGAGCCGGGTGGATTCGAGTTGCAACTGGGTGGAAGCCACCGTCCGCTCCAGCGCATGCACTTGCGCATCGGCGCTGGTCACGTTGAGATACGCCTGGCGCGCGTTCAGGGTGGCATCGCGCAGCGCGGTGTTCAGGTCCTGGCGCGCTTTTTCCTGATTGGCGACGGCCTGACGCACGCGCGAATCGACCAGTCCGCCCTGATAGATCGGCAGATTGAATTCGACCCCCACCAGTGCGGTGTTGATGTCGGCGAGGGTGATGCCCAGACTCTGGTTCCTGCCGTATCGGTAGCTTGCGACGGCATTCAGCGTGGGGTAATGCCCCGCCCGGCTGAGCTCGATTTGCTCGTCGGCGATGGTCTTGTTGTAACGCTGGATCGCCACATTCAAATTGCCCTCTTCGGCACGCGTGGCCCATTCTTCGATGGGATGGGCTTCGGATAACTTGCGAATGATCGGATCGATCAGCGCGGCCTGCTCGGCTTGGTCGGCCAGCGTGTCCAGCGCAGCCGGTGGCTTGCCGATAATCCGTTCCAGTGCGTGCAGGCGGATGTTGAGGAGGTTTTCCTCGGCGATTTCCTGTGCGATGGTCAGGTCGTAGCGCGCCTGGGCTTCCTGGGTGTCGATGATGGTGGCGGTGCCGACTTCGAAATTGCGCTTGGCGGCGGCCAGCTCTTCGGTGATGGCGGCTTTTTGCGCGCGGTTGAGGCCGATGTTGTCCTGCGCCTGCAGCACATCGAAATAGGCTTTCGCGGTGCGCAGGATCAGATCCTGTTCCGCGAGTTCCAGTTGCTTGGTGACGATCTTGACCTGCTCCTCGGCCTGCTGGACCTGCACCGAACTTGCCTTGTTGTAGAGCGGTTGCGTGGCGTTGAGGTCAATCGCGCTATTGCCGCTACTGGTGTCGCCATTGGGCAGGCTGGTGCGGACGTCGTTGTAGCGCGCGTTGCCGTCGGCGTTCACATTCGGCAACAGCGCCGAGCGCGCCTGCGGCAGCGCCTCCAGCCCGGCCTGATAGGCGGCGCGGGCGGCGGCATACTGGGTGTCGTTCGCCTGCGCTTCACGGTAGATGTCGCCGAGGTTGGCGGCGTGGACAACCGGGCTGAATGCCAGGCTCAGTGCGAGAATCAGAGGTTTGAACTGCATGTTGTTCCAGTCAAGTAATGTCAATAACGCGGCATGGCCGGATCGACTTCGTCTGCCCAGGCGGCCACGCCGCCCGACAGGTTGATCACGTCCCCGAATCCGAGCGACTCCAGATAACGGGCGGCCTGGTAGCTGCGTACGCCGTGGTGGCAGATGACCACCGTTTCGGCTTCTTTGTTCAATTCCTGCAGGCGCACGGGCAGGTCGCGCATCGGAATCAGGATCGCACCGGGAATGCGGCACAGGTTCCATTCCCACGGTTCGCGCACGTCGAGCAGCTGCGGGGCGTGTCCGGCCTGCAGATGCGCGACGAGTTCAGCGGGGCGGAACTGGCGCATGCTCAAAAGACGAAAGCTGCCGGGTGCGGCGCGTTGAGCAGCGGCGCGACACAGGTTTCAAACAGGGTGACGCTGCGGAACGCGCCCGGCGCAGTACACGTCACGAGCTGCGCCTGCATTACCGGCGCCTCGCCGGTAATGGCGAACAGGCGCCCGCCCACACGCAGGCGGCCGCGAAACGCATCCGACAGCAAAGGGGTCGAGCCGGTCAGCACGATGACATCGAAACCGGCCGCGTCCGGCCAGTCGCGGGCAGCGTCGGCGGTGTGCAGCACAATATTATTGAAGCCGTGCGCATGCAGCTTGTGGGCGGCGGCGGCGCTGAATTCGGGCTGGATGTCCACTGACGCCACTTCCGCCGCTTCCATCGCCAGCAAGGCGGTGAGGTAGCCGCTGCCGGTGCCGATTTCCAGCACGCGGTCGCTGGGACGGATCGCCACTTCCTGCACCACGCGCGCTTCCAGCTTGGGCGTCCACATCGTCTGGCCATGGCCGATGGGGATTTCCATGTCGACAAAGGCGAGCGCGCGGTGCGCCTCGGGTACGAAGTCTTCACGGCGCACCTTGAACAGCAGGTCGAGCACGTTCTGATTCAGCACATCCCAGGGACGGATTTGCTGTTCCACCATGTTGTAGCGCGCCTGCTCGATGTCCATGTATGCCCTTGCCTGAAGAGTATTAAGTTACGGCGAAAATTGAGTTATGACTCAATAAGTTAGACGGGGTCTCGCCTTGCAATTATTCCACATTTCGGCTACCTTGAGCCGCTTGCCAGGGGTCTCCAGCCGGATGTTTTAGCGGATGGAGTGAGACATACCCTTTGAACCTGATGCGGTTGAGACCGCCGTAGGGAGGCCGATATTACGGCCTCCCAATATTGATCCAACGAGGCCGATTCAAGGCCTCCCTGATTTTTACCCAGCGAGGTGCGTTAGGCGCCTCCTGCTTTATTGGAGCGCCACCATGAACGCCACCCCCAAATTTCTCGCCGCCGACGCTCACGTCGATGCGCTCGCCGTCCAGCCGCTCCCCAATTCACGCAAGATTTACGTGCAGGGCAGCCAGCCCGATATCCGCGTGCCGATGCGCGAAATCAGCCAGGCCGACACCGCAACGGGGTTTGGCGGCGAAAAAAACCCGCCGATTTTCGTCTACGACTGTTCGGGCTCCTACACGGATCCGGCGGCCAGCATCGACATTCGCAAGGGCCTGCCGGCACTGCGCACCCGCTGGATCGAGTCGCGCGGCGACACCGAAGTACTGGGCGATCTGAGTTCGGAATATGGCCGCCAGCAGGCTGCCAACCCCGAACTGGCCGGCATGCGCTTTCCTGACCTCGCGCGCACCCCGCGCCGCGCCAAGGCAGGGATGAATGTGACGCAGATGCACTACGCGCGCAAGGGCATCATCACGCCGGAGATGGAGTTCATTGCCATCCGCGAAAACAACAACCGTGTGGCGTATCTGGAATCGCTCAAGCAAACCGGCCCGCTGGGCGAAAAGCTCGCCGCGATGATGAATCGCCAGCATCCGGGGCAGCACTTCGGCGCCAGTCTGCAAAACGAAATCACCCCCGAATTCGTGCGCAGCGAAGTCGCCCGCGGCCGCGCCATCATCCCCAACAACATCAACCACCCCGAATCCGAGCCGATGATCATCGGTCGCAATTTCCTGGTGAAAATCAACGCCAACATCGGCAACTCGGCTTTGGGTTCGAGCATCCAGGAAGAAGTCGAGAAAATGACCTGGGCAATCCGCTGGGGCGGCGACACCGTGATGGATCTGTCGACCGGCAAGAACATCCACGAGACGCGCGAGTGGATCATCCGCAATTCGCCGGTTCCGATCGGCACCGTGCCGATCTATCAGGCGCTGGAAAAAGTCGACGGCAAGGCCGAAGACCTGACCTGGGAAATGTTCCGCGACACGCTGATCGAACAGGCCGAGCAGGGCGTCGACTACTTCACCATCCACGCCGGCGTGCTGCTGCGCTACGTGCCGCTGACCGCCAACCGCATGACCGGCATCGTCTCGCGCGGCGGCTCGATCATGGCGAAGTGGTGCCTGGCGCATCACAAGGAAAGCTTCCTCTATACGCATTTCGAAGACATCTGCGAAATCATGAAGGCCTACGATGTGGCCTTCTCGCTGGGCGATGGCCTGCGTCCCGGCTCGATCTACGACGCCAACGACGATGCGCAACTGGGCGAACTCAAAACCCTTGGCGAACTGACTCAGGTGGCGTGGAAGCACGACGTGCAGGTGATGATCGAAGGCCCCGGCCACGTGCCGATGCAGTTGATCAAGGAGAACATGGACATCCAGCTGGAGCAGTGCCACGAGGCGCCGTTCTACACCCTCGGCCCGCTGACCACCGACATCGCCCCCGGTTACGACCACATCACCAGCGGCATCGGCGCTGCGATGATCGGCTGGTACGGCACCGCGATGCTCTGCTACGTCACGCCGAAGGAACACCTCGGCCTGCCGGACAAGGACGACGTCAAGGAAGGCATCATCACCTACAAGCTCGCCGCCCACGCCGCCGATCTCGCCAAGGGCCATCCCGGCGCGCAGATCCGCGACAACGCGCTCTCCAAGGCGCGCTTCGAATTCCGCTGGGACGACCAGTTCAACCTCGGCCTCGATCCCGACAAGGCGAAGTCCTTCCACGACGAAACCCTGCCCAAGGAATCGGCCAAGGTCGCGCACTTCTGCTCGATGTGCGGCCCGCATTTCTGCTCGATGAAAATCACCCAGGACGTGCGCGAATATGCAGCGAAAGAAGGCCTCAACGAAGCCGACGCGCTGGCCAAGGGCATGGAAGTGAAGGCGGTGGAATTCGTCAAGCAGGGCGCCGAGGTCTACCGCAAGGTCTGACAGAGCTCATCCCGGTCAACCAGGGTTTCAGGGCATGCGCCGTAATATTCTCGGGTTGATTTTCGGACTCGCCGGGGTGCTGGCTTGGTGGTGTGGGTCGGCGGTTGCCGCCGCGCCGCTGTCGGCCGCCGTCGATCATGAATCGGCCATCGGCCTTTCCACGCAGTTTCTGCAAGAGCAAAACAGCCGGCTTGGGCTGCCTGATGCGATGGCCGCCTACCGGGCGGGAAAATTCACCCCCGGGAAAAGCCCGGTTCTGAATTTCGGCATCGGCGCAAAGCCGGTGTGGGTCCATTTCGCGGTGGACAACCCGGCAGCGACACCCTTGCCCAGAAGGCTGGCAATCGAGACCGCCTGGCTCGACCAGGTCGAGGTCTACTTTCAATACCAGGGCCGGACGGTCGCGACGTATCGTGCCGGCGACGAGCGGGTTTTCATGCAGCGCCCGGTCGCGAGCCGTTATTTTTTGTTCGATCACGCTTTCGGCGCGGGCGTCAGCGAGGTGTTCATCCGCGTCGAAACGCCCGATCCCATGGTTGTCCCGATTACGCTGCTGAACCCGGAGGCCTCGCGAATCCGGCAAACGCAGCAGGAACTCAGTTACGGCATCGTCTATGGTTTCCTGCTTGCCCTGATGGCGTATAACGCGATTCTATATTTCAGCCTGCGCAGTTCGCGCTACCTGTTTTATTCAATCTATCTGGCGATGTTCGTTGCCATGAACATCGCCTACACTGGCCATGGCTTCGCCTGGCTTTGGCCCGATTCGGTGCGCTGGCAGCAATGGTCCAATCCAGTTCTCATGTATTTGTACGGCGTCAGCGGCCTGCTGTTCGCCATCCGGTTTCTCGACCTACGGGTGGTTTTCCCCGGGGTGCGCAAGGCTGTCATTGCATATTGCGCCCTGTCCGGCGCCTTGCTCGTCGCCGCCATCCTGGCGGGCAGCCAGAAATATGCGCTGCTCGTTTCGTTCAGCTTCGTGTTTCTGTTTACCGGACTCATGCTGTTGCTGGGCATCTTCTCGGTTCGGGCAGGCCAGAAACCGGCCAAGTATTTTCTCCTCGCTGCCATCGCCGCCATGGTCGGCGCCGTGCTGACGACGCTGTCCACCTGGGGCTTTATTCCCCATAACACCTGGACATTCCGCGCCGTGGAAATCGGCATGCTGGTCGACGCCACGCTGCTCGCTCTGGCGCTGGCCTACCAACTGCGTGTCGGTCAGGAAGAACGGATACGCGCCGAACGGCTGGCGCAAATGGATCCGCTGACGGGGCTGAACAACCGGCGCGCCTTTTACGATAGAACCAGTTCGCTCTGGAGTAATGCCATTCGCCACGGACACGCCACCGCAGTCATGCTGCTCGACATCGACCGGTTCAAGCAGATCAACGACGCGCATGGTCACGCTCACGGTGACAAGGTGCTGAAGGCCCTGGCGGACACCCTCAAGCAATCCGTCAGGCAAGGCGATGTCCTGGCCCGGTGGGGCGGCGAGGAATTCATTGTGTTCCTGCCAGAAACCGGTCTGCAGGAAGCGACGGCGCTGGCGGAACGGCTGCGTGTGGAAATCGCGGGCATGCGCATCAAGCATGAAATGGACGCAACCGCTGTCACCGCAAGCTTCGGCATCGCCCAAAAGGAGGACCGCCACACGACGCTGGATGCGCTGATTGCTTCCGCCGATGAATGCCTGTACCAGTCCAAGCAACAAGGCCGGAACCGGGTGACTGCCGGTCAGGCCGTGCACGCCATGGGTCCGTAGGTGTCCGTCATGCCGTATAAAAGCGGTCATCCGCCCCGCGTATAATCCGCAGGCGCGTCCGATGGGCGCGCCTTTTTTCTGTCCAAAGCCTGACTATGACCGACCCCACGCTGCTGTTTCACGCTCTTATCCTCGGCCTCATCGAAGGGCTGACCGAGTTCCTGCCGGTGTCCAGCACCGGGCACCTGATCCTGGCCGGACAACTGCTCGGCTTCAACGACGACAAGGGCAAGGTGTTCGAAATCGCCATCCAGTTCGCGGCAATTCTGGCGGTGGTGTGGGAATACCGCGCGCGGCTGGGGCATGCGCTGGTGAGCGTAACCTCCGAGCCGGCGTCGCAACGGCTGGCGATCAATCTGTTCGTGGCGTTCCTGCCTGCGGCGGTGCTGGGGTTTCTGTTCCTCAAGCAGATCAAACACTATCTGTTCAACCCGATGGTGGTGGCGACGGCGCTGATCGTTGGCGGCGTGCTGATCCTGTGGGCGGAGCGGCGCAAGCATGTGGTGCGCGCCGAAACCATCGACGACATGACCTGGCGCGATGCGCTGAAAGTCGGGTTTGCGCAGGCGGTGGCGATGATTCCTGGTACCTCGCGATCCGGGGCGACGATCATCGGTGGCCTGTTCTTCGGACTGTCGCGCAAGACGGCGGCGGAGTTCTCTTTCTTCCTGGCGATTCCGACCATGTTCGCCGCCACCGCGTATGACGTGCTCAAGAACTGGCATTTGTTCAGCGCGAACGATATCGGCATGTTCGCGGTGGGCGGCGTGGCTTCGTTCGTCAGCGCCTTGCTGGCGGTGCGCGGGCTGATCCGCTTCATCAGCCGTCACGACTTCACGGTGTTTGCGTGGTACCGCATCGTGTTCGGCGGGGTGGTGCTGGC
>Ga0315271_10001121_pt1 | contig 15955 bp, 14 predicted proteins | sample C3_top_MG_FD_204664 | JGI IMG/M metagenome (GOLD analysis project Ga0315271, IMG submission 204664) | Sediment microbial communities from Yellowstone Lake, YNP, Wyoming, USA - C3_top | ecosystem: Environmental > Aquatic > Freshwater > Lake > Sediment | place: USA: Wyoming | collected 2017-08-01 | reverse complement strand
TGGCCTGGACGGCCTCGAGCCCGTGCGTACGGCCGATGTCGAAGTCGGCGAGGTCGTGCGCCGGCGTGATCTTGAGGGCGCCCGTGCCGAACTCGGGATCGACGCGCTCGTCCGCCACGATCCTGAGCTCGCGCCCCAGCAGCGGCAGGATCGCCGTCTTGCCGACGATGTCCTTGTACCGCTCATCGTCGGGGTGCACGGCCACCGCCGTGTCGCCGAGCATGGTCTCGGGGCGGGTGGTCGCGATCGTGACGCTCCCCCCGCCCTGGATGTCGTAGCGGACGTGGTTCAGCGTGCCGGGCATGTCGCGATACGCTACTTCGAGGTCGCTGATCGCCGTGCCGCAACGCGGACACCAGTTCACGAGGTAGCTGTCCTTGTGGATGTAGCCCTTCTCGTAGAGGGCGACGAACACCTTGGTGACGGCGCGCACGTAGCCCTCGTCGAAGGTGAACCGCTCGCGCTCGTAGTCGCACGAGCACCCCAGCCGCTTGAGCTGCGCGATGATGGTGCCGCCGTACTCCTTGCGCCACTCCCAGACCCGCGCGACGAACTCCTCGCGACCGAGGTCCTCCTTGGTGAGGCCCTGGGCGCGCAGCATCTTCTCGACCACGTTCTGCGTGGCGATCCCCGCGTGGTCCGTGCCGACCAGCCAGCAGGCGTTCTCGCCCAGCATGCGGTGGTAGCGCGTGAGCACATCCTGGATGGTCCCGTTCAGGGCATGACCCATGTGCAGCTTGCCGGTGACGTTGGGCGGCGGGATGACGATGGAGTACGGCGCCCGCGCGGGGTCCGGCTCCGCGTGGAAGAGGCGTTCTTCGAGCCAATGCTTCATCCAGCGCGCCTCGACGGCGGCCGGCTCGAAACGCGTGGTCTGCTGCAGGTAGTCGGTGCTGCTGGGGTCGGTCATGGGCCTCTGTCTCGATCTGTACCGGTCGCGGTGGCGGACGACCCCGCGACGACTGATGTGCGCGTGACGGAGCTCGCTCACGAGCTCACGGGCCGCGCGGCGTGCGGCTCCCACGCGGCCGACATCGAAGTATACCGGGCGCCGGGGTGACTGCCGAGCGCAACACGGCTTGCCCTGTCCCATGCCCACGCGCGAGCGTACACTCCGGACGGGGACACCGACTCAGAGGGGGTGCACCATGATCGCCTGCCGCAAGGCCGTGCCGTCACCCGGTCTCATCAAGCCTCTCCTGCTCTTTCTCTTGCTGGCGACGGCCGCGCTTGCCGTCGTCGCCCTCGCCGCTCCCAGGGCGCACGCGGCCAGCGGCGACCTGGTCGCCTGGGCCCCGCTCTACGTGGGCGCCACGACAGACCGGGACGCCCTCTTCTCCGCCGCCCGAGGACCGAGCGGGTCGTTGTACGTGAGCGGCATCTCCGACCAGTCACAGGCCAACGGCCGCCTGTACCTGGCCAAGTACGACGCGCATCGGGAGCTCGTCTGGCAGGTGGCCTACAGGCCGGCCGGCACCCTCAGCGCCTCCGCGTCCTTCCTGGCCGTGGACGCGGCGGGCAATGCGATCGTCGCCGGGTCCGCCTGGGACGGAGCACAGAGCGACCTCGTGGTGGTCAAGTTCAATCCGAGTGGGACCGTCCTCTGGTCCGCAATCCGCAACGCCACAGGCGTCTACGAGGGAGCCGGGGGTCTGGCCGTCGCCGGCGACGGAAGCGTCTACGTGGGCGACGCCGGCTGGGGAGGACCGCGGGTCTTCGTCGTCAAGTACGACGCCGACGCCGACCCTGCCCACCCGGGTAAGGGTCTCGAGCTCTGGAGCCACCTGCTCAAAGGGGGCGGGTCGTCACCGAGCGTCTCCGAGTACGCCCTCGCCCTGGACGGCGCCGGCAGCGTGTACCTGGCGGGCGACCGGTCGTCGGTGATCGGCGAGAACGACGCGTTCATCCTCAAGCTCGGCCCCGGAGGCTCTCGCCGCTGGCTGCTCACCTGGGACGGATCGGCACACGGCTTCGACACCGCGGAGCACCTGGTCGTGAAGGGCCGCGCCGTCACCGCCGCCGGCAACACAGAGAGCAAGAAGCGTCAGGCCGACGTAGTAGTGCTGAGGTACGACACGGCCGGCCACCTGCGCTGGGCGCGCACGTGGGATGCGGGCGCACGCGGTCCCGACAACGTCGCCGACATGCAGATGGACGGCGCCGGAAACGTCTATGCGGCGACCAACGCCTGGCTCTCCGGCAACCGCCAGAAGATCTTCCTCTGCAAGTACGCACCGTCGGGAAGACTCATCTGGCAGAAGGGCTACCGCGGCACCACCGGAGAGCTGGGACCCGACGCGAGCGGGCTCGCGGTGAGCAAGGCCGGGGACGCGTGGGTGTCCGGCTACATGGCCCGCCCGTCGGACCTCACGCAGTTCCTCACGGTCAAGTGGGCCGCGTCCGGCGCACGGCGCTGGGCCCGCCCCTGGAGCGGCGCGCCCGCCCAGCCGTTCGGCGGTCAGGCGTGGTCTTGCATCCTGACCGGCACCACCGTGGTGACGTTGGGTGAGGCGTTCACCGCCGCCAACGGCAGCGGCGCCGAGCTCACCTGGCGCAGCCGCTGACTCTCGCCCACCGGCCGGCCGCCGGTCGGGCCTGAGACCACACCGGCGAACGACGCCGAGGGCCGCCTGCTCGGGAAGAGCAGGCGGCCCTCGGCGGCTTCACATCGCAGGACGGCGGTTCAGTCCTCGTCGTCCGGGACCTCTCCCCCGCTGTACTCGATGGCGCAGACCTGGCAGAAATCGTCGGAGCCGTGGATCAGGCCACCGCACTGCGAACAGTGCTTCTCCAGCGTGCCGGAGCCGGCGTCTACGCCCGGCTCTTCAGTCGAGCCCGGCGTCTGGTGATCGTGGTCGTGCTCGTGATCGTGCATCGCGTCTTCCCCCAAGTGCCTTGGCCCGGTTTTCCGTGACCGTTATTGATTGTGGCCCCGGGAGGCCCGCCGCCTAACCACCGACTCACTGAACAGGTAGGGCAGCGCCTCCTTGAAGGACGCAACATACACCAGGCGGAGCCTGGCCGTAAGCTCTTCGGGGAGCTCGGCGACGGTCCCGCGATTGGCCTCGGGCACGAGCACCGTGCGGATGCCCGACCGTCCGGCCGCGAGCAGCTTCTCCTTGAGCCCGCCGATGCGCAGGATCCTGCCGCCCAGCGTGATCTCGCCGGTCATGGCGACGCGCGGCTTGACCGGCGCCCCGCCGAGTGCGGAGACCATGGCGACCGCCAGCGCGAGGCCGGCGGACGGGCCGTCCTTGGGCACGGCGCCCTCGGGCACGTGGACGCGAACGTCCTGGGTGGCCAGGTCGAGTCCCTCGTCGGTCAGGAAGGACGAGCGCGCGATCAGTCGCTTGAGGTCCGGGTCGCGCTCGACGTGCGAGAGCAGGTAGCCCCACGCCGCCGACGCCGACTCCTGCATGACCTCACCGAGCTGCCCCGTGAGCACCAGCTCGCCGCGGCCGCGGGCGATGGTCGCCTCGATGGTGAGCACCTCGCCGCCGTCGGAGGTGTAGGCAAGACCGAGACTCTCGCCCACACGGGCGCGGCGCGGCAGCTCGGCGTCCAGCCAGTGCGCCTCGCCGAGATACCCGCGGAGCTCGTCCTCGCGCACGTCCACGGGCAGCGCGAGGCCGTCCTCCAGGTGCTTGCGCGCGACCTTGCGCTCGACGCGCCGCAGCGCGCGCTCCAGCTCGCGCACGCCGGCCTCGCGCGTGTAGCCGCGCACGACCGACTGGAGCACGCCGCGGGCGTACTTGACGTCCCCGCGGCGCAGCCCGGTGTCGGCGGCCACGCGCGGCAGCAGGTGCCGTCTCGCGATGGCGAGCTTCTCCGGCGTGGTGTAGCCGCTCAGGCGGAGGATCTCCAGGCGGTCGTAGAGCGTGTCGGGGATGGCGTCGGTGTCGTTGGCCGTGGCGATGAAGAACACGCGGCTCAGGTCGTACTCGGTCTCGAGGTAGTTGTCGCGGAAGGTGTGGTTGTGTGCCGGGTCGAGCACCTCCATCAGCGCCGCCGACGGGTTGCCGCGCCAGTCGCTGTCGAGCTTGTCGAGCTCGTCCAGGAGCATGACGGGGTTGTCTACACCGGCTTTGGCCAGGCCCTCGACGATGCGCCCGGGCATCGCGCCGATGTAGGTGCGGCGATGCCCGCGGATCTCCGCCTCGTCGCGCACGCCGCCGAGGGCCACGCGCACGAAGGGCCGCCCGAGCGCGTCGGCGATGCTCTGTGCGACGCTGCTCTTGCCGGTGCCGGGAGGGCCGGCCAGGCAGAGGATGGTGGCCGGCTGGTCCGCGGCCTCGCCCGCCGCGGAGCCTCCGGCCCCTCCCCGCCCCCTGGCCGCGTCGGCGCGCATGCGGCACACGGCGAGGTACTCGAGGATCCGGTCCTTGACGTCCTTGAGCCCGTAGTGCGTGCGCTCCAGGTGGCGGGCCACCACCGGGACGTCGACCTCGGCCGGCGCGAGCTCGCCCCACGGCAGGTCCAGGACGGTGTCGAGGAAGCCGCGGATGACCGCGACCTCCGGGCTCATCGGCGGGGCCTGCCTGAGTTTGGCGAGCTCTCGCGTGACGAGCCGGCGTGCGGCCGGTGAGAGCTGCTTGTCGGCCGCGCGGCGGGCGTAGTCGGCGACATCCTCGTCCGTCTCGTCGCCCGCCTCCTCGATCTCGTCGCGCAGCACGCGCAGCTTCTCGTGGAGCAGCAGTTGACGCTGCTGGCCCTCGATGCGCTGCTGTACCTTGGAGGCGATCTCCTGCTCGAGGCCGAGGACGGCGTTCTCCTCGGCCAGACTCTCGAGCAGGGCAGTGAGGCGCTCCCGCGTGCTCTCGATCTCCAGCAGCGCCTGCTTCTCGCCGGGGTCGGTCTGCAGGTGCGCGGCTACGATGTCCGCCAGCTCCTCGGGGCTCTCGGCCTGCTGCACCACGAACTGGGCCTCGTCGGGAAGCTGGGGGTGCATCTGCGCGTAGCGCACGAACTCGTCGCTGACCCGCCTCGCAAGGCTGCGCGCCCGGGCCGTGAGCGCGTCCGCGCTCTCCATGGGCGCGTACTCGACCACCAAGTGGGGCTCGCTCTCGACCACCCGCTGAGCGCGCACGCGCTCAGCACCTTCGACGATGGCCTTGACGCTCCCGTCCGGCATCTTGAAGAGCTGCAGGACACGGGCGACAACGCCGACGCGGCGCAGGTCGTCGAACGAGGGGTCCTCCACTGCCGCCTCACGCTGCGCGCACAGGATAACGGGGCCCTGCGCGCCGAAGGCGGCCTCGATGGCCGAGATGGACTTCTGGCGCCCGACGAAGATGGGAGCGACCATCTTGGGGAACAGGACGAGCTCGCGAGTCGGCAAGAGGGGCAGGGCCGCGCTGCGGCCGCCCTGCCCCTCGCCGGTCACTCCGCTATGCTCAGGCTGATTCGGCGTCACGCTCCGGCAGCGACTTGTCCGCCTCGGTGAGGAGCGTCGGGTCGATGCCCTTCTCGATGGTCTCTTTGGTGATGACGCACTTGCGCACGTCCGTACGGCTGGGCAGGTCGAACATGACGCCCAGCAACGACTCCTCGATGATGGACCGCAGGCCGCGAGCCCCGGTGCCGCGCGCCAGCGCCTTGGTGGCGATGGCGGTGAGCGCCTCGTCCGCGAACACGAGCTCCACGCCGTCCAGCTGGAAGAACTTCTGGTACTGGCGGGTGAGCGCGTTCTTGGGCTCGGTGAGGATGCGCATGAGGTCGTTCTCGTCCAGATTGTGGACGGCGCTGACGACGGGGAGCCGGCCGATGAACTCGGGGATGAGGCCGAAGTCGAGCAGGTCCTCGGGGAGTGAGTGCGTGAAGATCGTGCCGGGGTCCTTGTCCGCCTTGCTGACGACGTCGGCCATGAAGCCCACGCCCTGGCGACCCATGCGGCGCTCGATGATCTTCTCGAGGCCCGAGAACGCACCGCCGCAGATGAACAGCACGTTGGTGGTGTCGATGGTGAGGAACTCCTGGTGCGGGTGCTTGCGCCCGCCCTGCGGCGGCACGCTGGCGACCGTACCCTCGAGGATCTTGAGCAGCGCCTGCTGCACACCCTCGCCGGAGACGTCACGGGTGATCGACGGGTTGTCCGCCTTGCGGGCGACCTTGTCGATCTCGTCGATGTAGATGATGCCGGTCTCGGCGCGCTTGACGTCGAAGTCGGCGGCCTGGATGAGCTTGAGCAGGATGTTCTCGACGTCCTCGCCCACGTACCCGGCCTCGGTGAGAGCCGTGGCGTCGGCGATGGCGAACGGGACGTTCAGGATGCGCGCAAGCGTCTGCGCCAGCAGCGTCTTGCCGCAGCCCGTCGGGCCGAGCAGGAGGATGTTGCTCTTTTGCAACTCCACGTCGGTCTCGCCGGTGGCCACGGCCTGCACGCGCTTGTAGTGGTTGTAGACCGCCACGGCCAGGGAGCGCTTGGCTTCGTCCTGGCCGACGACGTAGTCGTTCAGGATGCCGTAGATGTCTCGCGGCTTGCGCAGTTGCTCCAGGTCGAGTGCCGCAGGGGCGGTGAGCTCCTCGTCGATGATCTCGTTGCAGAGGTCGATGCACTCGTCGCAGATATACACGCCCGGGCCGGCGATGAGCTTCTTGACCTGCCGCTGCGACTTGCCGCAGAAGCTGCAGAGAAGCTGGTCGTTGCCGTCAGTCGTTCCCGCCACTGCGGTCCTCCTCGTGAGAGGCCGTCGTCGCCGCCGCCATCAGCGATGCGCGATGACGTCGTCGATGATGCCGTAATCCTTAGCTTCGGCCGCGCTCATGAAGTAGTCGCGCTCCGTGTCCGACCGGACCTTGTCGATCTCCTGACCGGTGTGATCGGCGATGATCTCGTCCAGGCGTTTGCGGAGGTTGAGGACTTCTCTGGCGTGGATCTCGATGTCGGTGGCCTGGCCCTCGTACCCGCCGGCCACCTGGTGGATGAGGACGCGCGCGTTCGGGAGAGCGAAGCGCTTGCCCTTGGCGCCGCCCGCGAGGAGCAGCGCGCCCATGCTCATGGCGCTGCCGACGCAGATGGTGCTCACGTCGGGCTTGATGAACTGCATGGTGTCGTAAATGGCCAGGCCGGCGTACACGCTGCCGCCCGGGCTGTTGATGTACAGGCTGATGTCCTTGTCGGGGTCGTCGCTCTCCAGATGGATGAGCTGCGCCACGATCAGGTTGGCGATCTCGTCGACCACCGGCGTGCCCAGGAAGATGACACGCTCATTGAGCAGTCGCGAGAAGATGTCGAACGACCGCTCGCCACGGCTCGTCTGTTCGATCACGAACGGAACAAGTGGAGTCACGTGCTCTCCCTCTTCGTCATGCGTTGCGTCTCTCTGTGGTTTCCCCGCAGCGAAACCCTTAGTCCGACTCTCAGTCAGCCTCGGGGTCCACGGCGTCCGCGGACTCCTCGGCCGCGGCCTCCTCGGCCTCGGTCATCGGCACCGCGACGGCGCTGTCGGCGACGAAGTCGGCGGCCTTGGCCACTAGCATTTCGTCGCGCAGCGCCTCACGCCTGCCCGACTTCTCCAGATCCGAGAGGAGCTGCAGGTAGTCGCGGCCGAGCGCCTCGGCGTCGCGCTTGACGACCTCGGTGATGTCGTCGTCGGTGACCTCCAGGGCCTCGGCCTTGGCGATCTCCTCGAGCACGAGCTGCCGCTTGATGACGAACTCGGCCTGCGGGCGCAGCTCCTCCTCGATCTCATCCTCGGTCTTCTGGAGCACGCCCAGGTAGACCTCCATGGTCAGGCCCTGCTCGCCCACCCGCTCCTCGAGCTGGTGGAAGAGGCGGTGCGCCTCGCGGTCGACCATCGTGGACGGCACGGCGATGGTGGCGTGCTCGACGGCCTTCTCGACGGCCGCGACCTTGAACTCCTGCTCGGCGCCGGCGTCGCCGGCGGCCTGCAGCCGCTCGCGGACCTCGCCGCGCAGCTCGTCCATGGTCTCGAACTCGCTGACGTCGGCGGCGAATGCGTCGTCCAGGTCGGGGACGGACTTCACCTTGATCTCCTTGACGGCCACGGTGAACTGCGCGGTCTGGCCGGCGAGCTCCTCCGCGTGGTAGTCCTCGGGGAAGGTGATGTCGAAGGTCTTCTCCGCGCCGGCCGCGAGCCCGATGAGCTCCTCCTCGAAGCCCGGGATGAGATTGCCGCGGCCGACCTCGTACATCTGGTCCTTGCCCTGCGCCCCCTCGATGGGCTCGCCGTCACGGCTGCCCGACATGTCCATGAGCACGAAGTCGCCGTCCTGGACGGCGCGGTCCTCGACGGGCTGCAGGCTCGCGAGCCGCTCCTGCAGCATGGCCAGCTGGGCCGAGACCTGCTCGTCGGTGATCTCCACCTCGCGCTTGGGGACCTCGAGGCCCTTGTACTCGCCGAGAGTGGGCACGGGCATGGTCTGGACCTTGATCGTGAAGTTGTAGTCCTGGGTCTCGTCCAGAGGGCCTATCTGAAGGTCGGAGGTGCCGACGGCGTCCTCCCAGAGGCCAGCCTCGCGGAGAGCCTCGTCGCCCCACTCCGGGATGGCGTCCTCGAGCGCCTCGCTGCGGATGAAGTCGGCACCGACGTTCTGGATCACGAGGTTGACCGGCACGCGCCCCTTGCGGAACCCCGGGAGCTGCATCTCGTTGCGGACCTTGGCCACGGCGCGGTCGTATGCCTTCTGCACGGCCTCGGCCGGGACTTCGACGCTGAGCTCGACCTCGTTCTCGCCTGTGGGGTTGACCTTCGTCTTCACTGTCGGTTCTCCGTCTGTCGCTGGAACGGTCCGCCGGTCACCCTCCGGGGACTGCGGACCGCCAAATGGTCTGTGCAGGGATAGGTGCTGAGCAGATGGTGCGGGTGAGAGGACTTGAACCTCCACGAGCAGAGCTCACCAGATCCTAAGTCTAGCGCGTCTACCAGTTCCGCCACACCCGCATCGGTCGTTAACGTGGACGACCGGCGCTGCGCGCCGGCCGCTGCATCGCGTAGTTGGGGTGAAGGACGGGATTCGAACCCGCGACCGCCGGGACCACAACCCGGAGCTCTGCCAGCTGAGCTACCTTCACCACGTGTCTCGCGCCTTGACGGCGCCGGGCAAGCCGCGACGCCGAGGACACGGTCGACGAGGAAGAATAGCACGAGTGCGTCCTCGCGTCACACGCGCGGGAGCGGCTCAGCCGCCCGCACCGCGCGCTCACGCGGGCGCCGGCAGGTCCGCCTCTCGGGCACGCGGCGCCGCGTACGCGTTGCGCACGTCCTGGAGCAGGGCGCCGTCGCTGATCTCGAGGATGCGGTCGGCCTGCTGCGCCACGCTGCGGTCGTGCGTGACGACGACGAACGCGGTGCCCAGTTCCTCATTGATCGTGCGGAAGAGCTCGTAGACCATCTTCGTGTTCACCGTGTCCAGGTTGCCGGTCGGCTCGTCGGCGAGCACCAGCGCCGGGCGGTTCATCAGTGCGCGGGCGATGGCCACGCGCTGCTTCTGGCCACCCGAGAGGTCGTTGGCGTTCTTCTTCTCGAGGCCCTCGAGGCCGAGCAGCGCCAGGTTCTCCTCGGCCCGCCCGACGAGCTCCGCTTGAGCCACACCCCCGATACGCCCCGGCATCAGCACGTTCTCCAGCACCGTGAACTCCGGCAGCAGGTAGTGGAACTGGAACACGAACCCGATGAAGTCGTTGCGCAGGGCGGAGCGCTGCTTGCGGGTCGCCGCCGTCGTGTCGTGACCGCCGAGGACGATGCGACCCGTGGTGGGCGTGTCGAGCAGGCCCACCAGGTTGAGCAGGGTCGACTTGCCGGAGCCCGACTGGCCGATGACCGAGGCGAACTCCCCCGCGTCGAGCGTGAACGACACCTCATGCAGGGCGACCGTCTTCACGGCGGTCCCGTATGTCTTGCCGATGTTCTCGGCGCCGACGAGCGTCTCAGCCACCTTGGATCACCTCGATCGGGTCGAGCTTGGACGTGCGGCGCGACGGGATCAGCGACGACAGCACGGCCACGAGGACTCCCACCACGAACGACAGGACGACGAAGCCGACCTGCGGCGTGATCGGGAACAGTGAGGTCGAGTTGCGGCCCAGGTACGTGAACAGGGCGATGAGCGCGAGGCCGCCGAGGACGCCGACCGCGGCGCCGCTCACCCCGAGGATGAGCGCCTGCCACAGGAAGATGCGGCCTGACTGGCGGTCCTTCATGCCCATGGCCTTGAGGATGCCTATCTGCCGGGTCTTCTGCACGGCCGAGATGGCGAGTGTGGAGGCGATGCCCAGAGCCACTGCGACCAGCACGAAGAACTGGATCATGTAGCTCGACGAGCTCTGGCTCTGCAGCGCGGAGAGCAGGTCGGCGTTCTGGGACTGCCATTCCGTGACCTTGAGGCCGTTGAGCGCCGAGTCTGATCTCAGGGCGTCGGCGACCTGCTTGGACGAGAACACGTCCTGTACCTGCGCGTCGATGGCCGAGTACTGGTCCGACGAGTACCCGAGCACGGTGGCCGCCTGGTCGCCGTTCACGAAGGCGGTGGCGCTGTTGGCGGCGGCCGACCCGAAGTCGAACACGCCGGTGGCCGTGAGCGCCGCCGGCTTGCCCGAGGGCAGCACGATGCTCACCTGGTCGCCGGGCTTGACGCCGAACGTGTTGGCGAAGTCTTTGCCGACGAGGATGTCACTGGACCCGAGCGTGGCCTTGCCGGCCACAAGACGGCCGGAGATGTCGTAGATGGTGTCCAGTTGGCCCAGGGAACCGCCGGTCAGCTGCAGCGGAGCGTTCTGGGTGCCGCTGCGGTAGATGCCGGAGTAGGCCCGCGTCGGGACGACCGTGGTGACCTGGCTCTGGGATTTCATCGCCTGTTCTACCTGAGACGTGTACGTCACCGGCTGCCCGTCCTGTTGCGACTGGACGACGAGCTGGGGGCTGTTGCCGATGGTCTGATCCACCAGGCTGGTCTGCAGACTGGTGATCAGGGACCCCAGGAAGACCTGCACGCCGATCCCCACCGCGATGCCCGCGGCGATGAGGATGGACTGGATCGGGCTCTTGCGCAGGAACCGCGCGGCGATGCTGAGGCTGAGCACCTGTCAGCCCTCGTCGCCGCGGTCGCTGCCCGCGTCGGGCTCACCTTCGGCTTCAGACTCCGGCCCGGCTTCGGGCGCCGGCGCCGGGGGGCTGCTCAGGGCGACGTCCAGGTCCACGATCTCCTCCGGCAGCCAGCCGGTCGCGGCCCCGACGAAGGCCGGGCCGCCCACCCAGATGTCGGTGTCCGGAAGCGCCTTCTTCAGCGCGTCCACGGCGTGGCGAACGGCCAGACGGTGGAAGTGCGTCGACGAGCTCATCACCACGGCGTCGACGCCCAGCCCCTTCGCCGCGGCCGCGATCTCTTCGACCGGCGTGTCCGGACCGAGGAAGTACGTGGACCAGCCGGCCATGTCGAACCGGTCGCTGACCATGCGCAGGCCGAGATCGTGGCCCTCTTCGGGCGGGCACGCGAGGAGCACCGTCCGACCGGCGGGCGACGCGGCCGCCTTGGCCTTCAGCACGCCCGGGTACAGGATCTCAACGACGGTGCGCACCGTGGAACTGGCGAGGTGCTCCTCCCAGATGGCCACCTTGCCCTCGTGCCACGCCTCGCCGGTGTCCGCGAGGATACGTGTGAGCACGTCGCGGTACAGCACGGGGATGGACACCTCTCCTGAGGAAACGGCCTCGACGGCCGTGCGCACGGCCGTGGGCTTGTCGTGACTCGCCAGCGCAGCCGCCACCTGCTCGTAGATGGCGCCGATGGTCGAAGGATCGTCGGTCATTGTGGCCTCCGTGTCTCCTGTCCGTCAGGCTTCTACCCACTGTCAAGGTAGTGGTAACGACGGAGGAGGAGAGACGGCCCGAGACGCGATCCGCAGCCCCAGACAGCTGGCGCGCCCGGCAGGATTCGAACCTGCGACCCTCGGATTAGAAGTCCGACGCTCTATCCAACTGAGCTACGGGCGCGTGGATACGCAAGTATACGGGGCCGTCGAGTCGAGAACGAGCGAATGGACAGGCGGAAGATGGAGCGGGAGACGGGTTTCGAACCCGCGACCCTCAGCTTGGAAGGCTGATGCTCTACCAACTGAGCTACTCCCGCCCGCGAGATGGTCGGGACGGCGAGATTTGAACTCGCGACCCCCTGCTCCCAAAGCAGGTGCGCTACCAGGCTGCGCCACGTCCCGGACGCGGCGCCAGTATACCCCATGGCCCTCCGCACGAGCCTGATGCCGCGGCGCTAGTCTTGCAGCGTGGGCAGTTGCAACTCCTGGCCGGGCTGCAGCGTCTTGTCGCTCAGGTGGTTGGCCTCCCGGATGACGTACACGGCCTTGCGCACGTCGACGCCGCCGTAGTGACCGGACGCGATGGTCCACAGGTCGTCGCCCTGCTGCACCACGTAGTGCTGGCCCGTGTAGATCGCGCCGTCGGTGCCGGCGTGGGCGACGCGGACGCCAGCCCACACGGCCACGAAGATGAGCAGCAGGAACACGGCGAAGCGGATGAGCCCGGCCACCCTGCGGCGGCGCCGCTGACGCCGGGCGGACCGGCCCAAGGAGCGCGACCGCGGCGCGGCGGTCGCACGAGCCAGGGACGCTCCCGAGGCAGCGTAGGGGCGAGTGCCCGCGCTCACCGCGGCACCTCGCGGAGGTGGCGCGGCACCACGCCGTCGAGCTCGGTGCCGCACTGACGGCACCGGACGACGACGGCGCCGCTCCAAAGGTCTGCCGTGAGGACCTCCATGTCATGGCCTCCACACCACAGGCAGGTCGCGTCGCGGCCCGCGAGGGCGAATGCGAGGGACTCGTCGACCGCGTCGGCGAGCGTGAGCTGGACGGCTGTGGCGAGAGGCATGGTACTCATAGCTGGCGAAGGACCCCCACGACTCGGCCGACCAGCTCAACCTGGTCGGCGTTGACGACGATCGGTTCGTAGTTCTCGTTCTCGGCTACCAGGCGGACGTGAGCGCCATCGCGGTAGAAGCGCTTGGCGGTGGCCTCGTCGTCGCCGATGCCGCTGACCCTGGCGACGACGATCTCGCCGTCCCTGGCCTCGGCCTGCGGATGCACCACGATCAGGTCGGCGTCGAAGATGCCCACGCCGATCATGGAGTCGCCGCGGACGCGGAGGACGAAGTCGGCGTCGTCGCGGCGCAGGAAGCTGGGGACGTCGACGAGCTCCTCGATGTTGTCCTCGGCGAGGATGGGCGCGCCGGCGGCGACGCGGCCGACCAGCGGCAGCGGCCGCGGCCGCGACTCGCCCACCACATCGAGCGCTCGCGGCTTGGTGGGATCGCGCTTGATGAACCCCTGGCGCTCGAGGTTGGCGAGGTGCGCGTGGACGGTGGACGGCGACGAGAGATCCAGGGCCGCACAGATCTCGCGGACCGTGGGCGGATAGCCGTTGGCGCGCACGCTCTCGCGGATGAACTCGAGCACCTGTTCCTGTCGTGGTGTGAGACCTTCCACCGCTTCCTCCTCTAGTGGCGAACACGTGTTCGTGTGGAGCGTAGAGCGAACCCGTGTTCGTGTCAAGAAGCATGATAGGAACGGCCCCGGACGGAAGAATGCGCACTCACCCGACGGCGCCCGGTCAAGACCCCGCAAGCCGAGGCCGATACGAGCCTGTGTGGGCACTTGACGACGGCCGGTCGCGACCGGCGAGGAGGGGCGGCGATGGACACGGCACGGACCCGCAGAAGACTGGCGCCGGGCGTGGTGGCCGTCGTCCTCGCGACCCTCGTCATCAGCCTGATGCTCCTGGCCGCTCCGCGGGCCGGCGCGGCGCGGTCGCTCGCGGCCGCCGCGCCCTCCACGCAGCGCGTCGTCCTCGCGCAGGACGACGGGCTCACGCTCGTCGGCAGCTTCGCAGCCCTGCGCGGCAAGCCCGCGCCCGGCCTCGACGACCTCTCCCGCATCGATGCAGCCAAGCTGGCCGACCTGCCCCGCCTGAACGTCTTCTTCCGCGGGGCGGTGTGCCGCTGGCACTGGCGCTTCCGCTCTCCGGTACTCCTGACGTTCGAGCTGCCCAAGGCGATCTTCGCCCGCACGAGTCTGCCCCTCTACCGACTGCAGGACGGCCGCTGGGAGCAGCTCCGCAGGCGGGCGGTGGTCGGCGCAGTCAACAGCACCGCCACGGCGACCATCGCGCGACCCGGCCGGTATGCCGTGTGCCTCACGCGCGCGTGGAAGGTGCGGGAGGAGGACGGCTACCGGCTGGTCGAGTACTCGCGGCCTTACCGGCGGTCGGTCGTCCTCTCCCCCGTGCTGCTGGCGGAGGGCGCGACCACAGACCCCGCGGTGATACGGGCCGTGATGCACGTGGCCGGTCAGAGCGAGACGCAGGCTGAGTCGACCCTCGCGAGCTACGACTCGGCCACCCGGCCCGTGAGCGTCGTCAGGCTGACCGGGAGCGCCGTCGTGCTGCGCAACTGGAGCGGCACCTCGACCGTGGGGCGCTGGTTCGCCCCGTCCGCCGGCGGCGACCTGCCGTCCCCTGAGCAAGCCCGTGCCGTCTACGCGCTCCCGGCCGGCAACCTGGGTATCGACGTGACCCTGCACCTGGTGAGCCCGGGCACGGCGCTGATACGAGGGGTGTGCGCCGACATGACGTCCCAGCAGGGCTACGGCCCCTGGGCGACCGGCGGCGGCGAGCAGCTCTTCGGCCCAATGGTCTCCACGTATCCGCCTCCGGCCTACGACCCGGCGCGGATCGGCATCATCTCCGAGCTGCGCTGGGAGGAGAGCGAGCCGGAGACGATCGCCTGGTGACGAAGACCTCAGACGCCGGCTCCGAACGGCCGAGGGGCGCCGTCACATCGCGGTGACGGCGCCCCTCGGCGCGCTTCTTGACGCCGCGTCCCGCAACGGGCCGGCGGCGGCGCCGGCCCGAAGCAGGCCGGCGGCGATCCGTCTGACTACTTCTTGTACGGACCGATGGGCAGCACGACGCGCCCGTACAGCTCGTTCCACACCTGGGCGATGGACCCGTAGATGGCGGAAAGGCCCACGAAGATGCCCTCCCAGCCGGCGATCTTGGTGATGGTCGCGTTGCCCGTCCACTCGCCGAGGGCGAGGAGGATGAACAGGATGGTGAGGCTGCCGAACACGACCTGCAGCGAGCGGTTGATGCGTAGCGTGCCCACGAACATGAGGACGGTGAACAGACCCCACGCAATCAGGTAGTACCCCAGCGCCGTACTCGTCGCACTGAGGTCGAGGTCGGCCGTGCCGATCCACTTGGGGAGCGCGAAGATGCCCACGAACGTCAGCCAGAAGAAGCCGTACGACAGAAACGCGGTCATGCCGAAGGTGCTGTTCTTCTTCCATTCCATGGCGCCGGCGATGACCTGCGCGAGGCCGCCGTAGAAGATGCCCATGGCGAGGATGATGCCGCTGAGCGGGATGAGACCGGCGTTGTGGACGTTCAGCAGGACGGTCGTCATGCCGAAGGCCATGAGGCCGAGCGGGCCGGGGTTGCCGGTCGCGTCGCGTAGCGTGGCCGTGATGGTGCCACGCTCGCCCATCGGGCCGGTCGCGCTGGCGAGCGGCGTCTTGGGTTCGTCACTCATCTGACGATGTCCTCCACTCTTGATAGACACAGGGAACCGAGTCTGCGCGCGTCGCCCCCGGCACAAGCCTTTTCGACACGGCAAACTCGCGGAGTTCTATCACGAAGCGGCCCGCAAACCAAGTGCGCCGCGGCACAAGCAGGCGCACACGCGTTCGGAAGCGAGCGCGATCCGGGGCAGGAAGCTCGCCGCGGGCCGCGTCAGCGACGCACGACGGTGCGCTTGACCAGCGAGTACTCGACCGCGAGCCCCGGCCCGGCCTGGGCCACGGCGCGCCAGCGCGTCGCACGCACGACGCGCACCTTGAGGCGCCAGGCGCCGTTCGCGCCGGTCCTGACGTTGCGGACCGGCGTCCACGCGGCGCCCACCTTGCGCTGGACGGTCACGATCGTGCCCGGAG
>Ga0315271_10001119_pt1 | contig 15966 bp, 15 predicted proteins | sample C3_top_MG_FD_204664 | JGI IMG/M metagenome (GOLD analysis project Ga0315271, IMG submission 204664) | Sediment microbial communities from Yellowstone Lake, YNP, Wyoming, USA - C3_top | ecosystem: Environmental > Aquatic > Freshwater > Lake > Sediment | place: USA: Wyoming | collected 2017-08-01 | reverse complement strand
GCGCCTTGCTATTGGCTGCGGGCTTCTTCGGCTCGGTGGCGGCCTTCGGGTTGTTCAACTCGTCCTTGCGCTGCTTCGCAACCTTCTTGGCATCGTCGGCGGCGGCCTCGAGCTTCGCCATCTTGGCGTCATACTCTTTGCGCTCCGGACTGCCCTTTGCTGGCGAGCCAAATGGGAATCGCTTGTTGAACTCCGTCAGATCCGCTCTGGCGTTGTCGACGTCCTTCTCCGCCTGGTCCGCGCGATCCTTCAGCTCCTTGCGATCCTGTTCGCGCTCCTTCAGCGGCCGCCCATCAGCCCCTAGCGGACCTTGCTTTCCTCCGATGCCCGCTCTTGGCTGCTTGGTGATGCCGTACTTCTGCATCTCGGCAAGCACTTCGTCGATGTCGCGCCCCTCATCGTCAGCGATCTGCCGCGCCTCCTCCATGAAGGTACCACGGCGCTCGCCCTTCTTCAGCTTGGCGTACTCGTCGGCAACATTCGTGCCGTTCTTGGCCGCCTCATCGACGGCCACGTCGATGACGCCGCGCTTCTGCGTCCTGGGTGCGCCCTCGAGGCGCTGGACGGTCGATCTTCCCGTTTGGTCGGTCGTGACCACGGCCAGGCCGTTCGGCCCAATAGCATGGATCGCTGTCGATTTCGGCTTGGCCAGACCCATCTGGCCGATCACGCTCTGGTACTTCAAGAGCGCGTCTTGGTACTGCGCGCTGTCGAAGTCGTTGGGCGTGGCCTGCTGCAGCTTGGCCAGCACGTCGGGTCGATTCAGCAGTTCCACGACCTCCATGTGCTTGCCAATGAAGTCCATGCCCTTGTTGATGCTGATCGACTTGACCTTGTCATTCGGGTCGGTGCTTCGGTTCTCCGTCACCGGCGCGTCGTAGTAGCCGGTCGCTCCTTGTGGGGCGCCATCGGTCATCGCGCGCCGCGCGCGCATCTCGTCGCCGCTCGCTTCCGGCTTGCCGTTGTTGACGTACACCCTCAGCATGGGGATGACGTGCGGGTCGTCTTCCGGCGCATTCGGGTCCGGGTGGAGGTCGACGATCTTCTTACCAACGATGGTCCCGCCGTGTGGGCTCTTCTGCCCAACGCCGCGCTTCAAGCTCGGCGCCATCATCGCGTTCAAGCCCTGCAGCATGGTCTCCTTATTCCCGCTGTCCGCGCCATCGGCAAACGCCGCCGCGGCCTGCTCGAATTCGGACGGCTGTCCGTTCTTGCGGATGAAGTACGAGGCATCGTGGTTCGTGCCCACAGCCACCGCTCGCAGAATCTGGTCCGGCCTCAGCGCGCTGACGTCGGGCGACTTCTGGATGTCTGCCAGATCGACCTTGGCCTGCTCCTGCTCGCCAAGCAGGTCGTACCCCGTCAGGTCCTTGACTCGCTGCCTCTTGGCCTGTTGGACCTTGCCCCAGCGTTCGGTCAGAGACTGCATCGCAACCGGGTCGGCCTTGTCTCCCTGCGCCTGCAGCGCCGAACCCTCGTTCTTCAGCACCCCCTCGGCCTCGTTCAGGGCGGCCAATTGGTCGGCATTGTCCTGACGGGTATGCGCGCGCTGCAGCTCCTGAGCCTGAATCTCATCCTGCGCACGCTGCCTGCTGTCGAGCGACTGCTGGCGATTCAGGTCCATCGCCAGCCTGACCCCGGATTCCAGTCCGGTGGCGATTCCTTCACCAATGCTTCGGGCCATGCTGCCTCCTCAGAAGAGATACCGGCCGGCAATGGCGCCGATCGCCGCGCCGATCAACATGCCCCATGGGCCCGCGGCCGCGCCGGCTTCCGCACCCGCTGTCGCGCCGCCGGCAGCCGTTGCTCCGGCCTCCACAGCGGCGCCAGCGGCATATCCGCCAGCTTCCCCCAAGGCAACTGGCGCGGCCGTTGTGGCGGCATTGGCAGCCACGCTGCTGGCGATCGACTTGCCTGCCATGCTGCCAACCGTCGCACCAAGTTGCTGTTTCCCGGCCATCGCCTCTTTGGCGAGCTGGTCGTTGGCCATGTTTCGCTGGCTCTCCTGCTTGGCCACGGAACTGAGCATCTGGGTCGACTCAGCCTGCTCGCGCGTGCCGGCGCCCATCAATCCAGCCCCGCTGTTGCTGCGCAACCGCAGCGGTTTGGCGAGACCGTAGGTTCCTGTCGTCATGGCATTGCTCCGATCGTCGGTGCTGGGTTGCCAAGGATCGACTGCTGCCTAGCCCTGGTGACGTCCCGCGCACTGTTCTGCGCCTGGACGTCCGATGCGGCCCTGGCTAGGCCAAGCGTTCGATCTGAAGCATGCTGCTCGTCAGCGTTCAATGTCAGCCCGAGGCCCTTCAGGCGCATGTTGTTCACGTTCCCGATGCGGTCGAAGGCGGTATTCACGTCTCCGCTGGCTTCTGTCATGGCGTTGCTGACAACATTCGGGTCGGTGGCGTACTCGATCAGCTTGTTCTCGTAGGGGACGTAGTTCGAGACGTAGTCAGACCACTGCTGGCGCGTCAGCGCAGCAAAGGTCTGGCTCGCATAGTCCTTTGCGCTTGGGTCGAATCCGAACATGTTGATGCTCGACCCGTATGCCGTTGGCGCCTGCACGGCTGGCGTTGCCAAGGCTGAATTCAATCCGCGCAGCATAGTGGGTCCTCCTTGTCAGCCAGTGAAGTTTGGGTCGCCAGGCTGTGGCTTTTTCGGCGGCTGGCCGGTCCACAGACCGTAGCCCATCCCTGCCACCTGGCCACCAAGAGTCGCGTCACCGATCTTGCTGCGCAGCGACATCTCGGCGTCATTCTGGGCGCGCACGGCGCTGTCTGAAGCTGCTGCCTGCATTCCTGCGGTTGCCGTTGCGGCCTCCCCGCGGCCCATCGCGGTGATGGCGTTCAGCCCCTGGATGCTCTGATCCGTCACGGCCTGGTCGGCCGCGACCTCTCCCAGACCGGCCGATGTTGCCTGGTCGGCGCCCATGCCGGTGATGGCGAGCTTCTGCTTGGACGTTCCAGAGGCGCCGGAATCGATCATCGCGTCGGTGAGCCGCTTGTTGGCCATGCCGAAGTTCATCGCGTTGTCCGCGCCCGACATCGTCGCCGCGCGCCGGCGCTCAAACGACCCCGCCTCTCCGGCCCTGACGATGTCGGCTGCCGCTTTCTGCTGCACGGGCATCCATCGTTTGCGGAAGTCGGCCACGCGCTGCATCGTAACCGTCGCCATTGCTTTCTGCGCCGGCGTCTCTTTGACTTCAGGACTTTTCTTGCCCATCAGATGCTCCTTGAGAATTCGCCGCTGGCCTCTGACCATTCGGCGCCAAGAATCCGCCCCCACCCCTTGCGGTCCGTGCGGAACGACACCCTCTCGGCGCCCATGTCTCGAACGATCTTCAGCATGTGGCACTCGTTTCGCCTGAAGGCCCCAAAGTCGCCGTCAGAGCATGCGAGCATCACCCGGGCCACGATTGTCCCATCTGGGTCGCAATCCAGCGTCATCACCAGCAGGCCATCTTCGCTCGACATGGCCACGGCCAGGCCCTCGCGGCACTTTTCGACGATCGAGTCCAGCATGTCCGCGTCGATGTGCGACCTGGCAATGCGCCCAGCAAAGGACCGCACGGCGTCATCGACGTCGATGATCTGCAGCGGCGTGTCGGCGATCATTCTGCCAACTCGCCTTCCGCAAAGTCGTCCCAAGGCCACGCCTCTTGCGTGAACGGCACGATTTCCGTGAACGCGGTGCGGATGATCGGGTCGCCCGCCGTCCCGGCCGGGTTCACGATGGCGATGTTCTCTCCGGCCTGCAGCACCCTCGTAATCAGCACCCCGTCCTTGAGGACCACCAGCCCGTTGGGTTCGTTGCCAAGCAATGTCTGCAGCGCATCCACTGCCGCCGATTGCTGTACCGCGGCGATCTGCTGCTGCAACTGCGCGATCTGCGCCTGCAGCGCCGTCACTGCGGTCACCGACTTCGATGCCGCCACAAGCTGATAGGTCTGGTTCGCCAACGCTTCGACGGCCGCGAATCGCTCGCGGATGTTGTCGACGACCTGCTGCATCGAGCGAAGCTCGAGCGAGCGCGGCGCCTGGATTGCCGGAAAGCCGACTTTGGACATCAATCAAGCTCTTCAACATGCTCGGCCGCGCTCGCAATGCGAACGGTGGAAGTACCCATCAACTCAATCTCAAATTCGCTGTAGGTATCTGCGCTCGGCACGGCGAATTCGGTCCCATCGGTGATTACCTTCGTGTAGAGCAGCACCCCGTCACCATAGAGCCGCAGCAGGACGTTGGTGTATTCCTGGCACGTCACCCTTGCGCGCTGCATTGCCAATGGGTAAGGCAGCAAGTTCAGCTTGCCGCGAAACTTGAATACCATGCTGTTGGTGGTGTGGGCGTCGAACTCGTAAATCTGCTGCCCAGTTGGCGTCGGCTTCGTTCCGGCCACCGGCAGAAGGCCGTCAGTCGGCTCGTCATCGCGGTCCAGCACCAGATACATGGCATCGGTGATCGGGTCCGTGTGCACCGCCGTTGCGTGGTAGGCCAAGCGGATCAATCCGAAGCCGGTTGGCTTCGAGTCGAGCGCATAGCCTCTATCTGGCGTCGGTCCGGCGACGAAGAAGTGAAGCACGCCGTCGTGCACGCCTGCAATCACGGATGTCGGGTCCAGCGCCTGCCACTGGCGCTTGGTGAAGATGTTCTCCGTCGCGTTCAAGACGGCTCCGGCCGACCCAGAACACACCATGTAGCCATCTGGCGACGGGAAGACCACGCCGATCTGGTCGAGGTACGTCATGCCGCGCTTCGATGTGCACGCTTGCGCGACGCCGGGCCGGCTCATCGAGTAGTTTTCCGGGTCGTTGCCGGTCGCTGTGTAGACGAAGCTCTTGGTGCCGATGACGATCGTGTTGTCGATGTTCGAGATGGCGACGATGTCGGTATCCGTGGTCAGCCTGTACTTCACCGGCCAGGCGTGTGGGTGCCCCTTCGCGCTCAGGCAAAGCTGGTTGCGGAAGAAGCCGGCCATGACGCCGTTTGGCAGGCTCAGGACGCCTTCCAGCGTTGCCGGGGGCACATCCCAGTCCTCTGACTCGAGCGGCACGCCAGGATTCGAGATGGTGCTGTCGTCGAGGTTGTCTTCGAAGGTCGCTGTGGCGAGCGCAATCTCTGCGACGAACAGGAACAGCGTACCAGTCGCGCCAGTCACCGCGCGGTAGATGCGCTTGTTCGTGATTCCGTATGACGCATCGACCGGCGAGACGGTGGGTGTCGTGATCGTGACCGAAACGCCGTCTGGGCGGAGGAAAGTGAGCGTCGGCGGGCTCGGCGCGCTTTCCTCGCCAAGGTCGTTGACGTAGGTGAAGACGTAGCTGGTCGCTGTCGGAGTTGCGGTGTACTCAGTCGTGCCGGAGCCCTGCACGCGGATGTTGTCGACCCACGCATAGGACGGCAGTGGAAGCTCGAGGAAGGTGCTGTGGAACCCGCAATAGTCCCCTCTGGCGCCTGTCAGCGTCGCGCTGCAGGTCCCCACGACGACGTCGCCGGTCGTAAGCACCGTGGCGGTGATGGCGGTACTTCCGTCCGCGTTCACCACTGCATCGATGACCATGCGCCACCATGTATCCGCCGTCAGCGCCAGGCTGATCGTGTTGGCCAACATCGACACGCCGCCGGACCATGAGTCGGCCATGCCGATTCCAAGCACCCAGCCCCCAAGGGCATCGTACTGATCGATGGATACGCCGAAACCGCTTCCCGACGCGCCCCTGAAGACCCCCCAATACAGCCGACTTCTGTTGCCGCCGGCGCTTCCGACTTGGTTGACCCTCCAATCGCTTGTCATCTTGACAACGGCCGCGCCGGCAATGCCAAAGTTGCGCGCGATGTAGGTTGGCGTGTCCGTGTTGGTCGTCAGGTGCCACTCGAGCTGGTACGACGGCTGAGGGTTGCCCTGCAGCGCCGTTTGCACCACGCTGCTGCGCACGATGTTCGGTATCAGCACCGCCGGGCTGATGGTCCACAGCTCGATGGTCGAGCCGTCGTCCGTGAAGTCGACGGAGAAGCTGGTCGGCGCCGGGTTGATCGACACGTTATGGCCCGGCATGGCCGCCGGCTCCGGCACGCCGAGCGGCCTGGTCGTCACGGGGTAAGGCTCTGCGCCCGTCGTGGCCAAGCTGAAGTTGGTCCAGCGCGGCGTGGCAAACAGGCTTGGGCACGTCAGGAAGGTGCGGAAGGTGTTGTCCGACGCGATCACTCCGCGCGCGACGTCAACCTGCTCATTCCACGAAATCCACTGCGTACTGAGCTTGTAGATCGTCTGAATCGCTCCGGTGCGTGAGAGCGTCTTGGCCAGCGTGAACTGGCGCCACGATTCCAAGTCGCCAGACTGCAGGCGGCAGTTGGTCGCCTCCTGCGCCCCATTCACGGGCAGCTCGCGTGATGTGAGTCTCGGCGCCTCGCCGCGGAATGTTGGGATCGTGATCTTCATCCGCAGACCCCTGAATTCACAGTCGTCGTGTTGCCGTCAGGTGTACCCACTGCTGCATAGACGAACCCACCGCCCATCACGCCGCCGTCCCAGTCGATGCTGAACAGCGTTGGCATCGACACGAAAGCGTTTGCGACGGTCCAGGTGATGCCGTCGGTCGACTTGTAGCAGCTATTTCCACCGGAGAACTCGCCAACGTAGAAGATACCTCCGATGTACCTGACGCGCGCATATTGCTGCGCAGATGCATTGAGCGTATTCGTCAAGGCCCACGTTGCTCCACCATCCGTTGAGTAGTAGAGCTGCGTCACCGATCCGCCTGGCACGGCCACCCAGACACCGTTTCCATACGCAATCGACCAGACGCCAGTACCAAGGTCCGCCGGAAGATTTCCGCCAGCGGTCCACGTCACGCCGCCGTTGTCGCTCTTGGCTGTAGCCAGGGATGCGGCAACGATCAGCCGGCCGGCGCCGATGCCGCCAGCACTCCATGCATCCCCAGCCGGCAGAGTCCGCTCTGTATAGGCACCATTGCCTGGGCTGGTGTAGAGCTTGTCGGTCGCGGAGCAAACCAACACGAATTGCGTCCCATCGAAGAAAAACGATGTTGGGGTTCCAGCAAACGTGTTGGCTCCACCAACGGTCCAGTTGATTCCATCGTTCGAGTAGATTTCCTTGTTGTTTCCGATCGCAATGAACTGGCCTGCCCCGAAGGCCAGCATGCGCTCGCGCACACCAACGTCAGCCCCAACACCACCGAGGCTCGGGAATGTTGTTGGCGAAGTCGTCCAATTCACTCCACCATCCGTCGAGTAGACGGAGCAGGGTCGAGATGTGCCGAAGTTCGTCCCGAAGATGACGAACGTGTCAAAACCGAAAGCGACGGCGTGCCATGTCCTGCTGTCCGGCACCGTCCGCGATGTCCACTGCGGGCCGTTGAGGCACCGCAGCGCGCTGGTTAGCAGCTTCCTGACGGTGATGATGTGCGAGTTTTCTCCGACCCCTCGAGTGACCGATACGAGGGTCGGGTCGGCAACGAAGTCGACAACGCGCGCTGCCCTATCGCCCAGCACGACACCGTCGTCACGCCATTCGATGAACGCAAGAAACTCCGCTACCGGGCCTTTCGGAAACGTCGACAGCGGTGTGATGGCGAATGTCATGCGTCAAGCGAACGTGACGGTGACCGTCGTTCCGCCTCTGGTGGCCGTCACGAATGCGCCAACGAAGTCGACGACCGTCGCATCAGGCCCCCCAAGATCGACGCCATTGAAGCGGAATTGGATGTACTGCGGCATGGTGCCTGGCGCAACCTCCGGCTGGCCTCCACCGTCTGGCGCGGGAGTGACTTCGAACGGCATCGGAGCCTCCTAGATCGGAAGAATCTTGCTGTGGACTGCGGCGCTTGTCCGGCCGAGACGGTCGGTCGCCTGGGCTCCGGGGTTGTACCCCCTCTGCTCATGCGAGGCGGCCTTGGCCATCCATTCGCGGAACAGAAGCAACTGCACCCCGGCCTCTTGCTTGTCGGTCCACGGCTGCGCCGGCAGCCTGAGCAGGTAGGCCAGGGCCCCGGCCTGGAATGCGTAGTCCCAACTGACCACCAAGCTGTCATCGATCGAGTTCGAGCCGCGCTTTGGCTGCAGCACGATCGACACCGTCAGATCGTAGGCCGCATCCGGTGTCGGGTGCAGGGCGAGCTGGCCGTGCGGGATGTACTGGTACAGCTCCGGCAGCGCGTTGGCCTCACTCGGGTCCCAGTTGCCGGAGAACGATTCCGTGACCGGGTCCCATTCGGTCCCGTCCTTCACGGATACGGCCTTGATGCCGATGATTTCGTTGTAGACGTCGCTGCCCAGGCTGTAGAGCTTCGTCGTTGCAACCGTGGCACCCGGCAAGGTGGCCTTGTACCAACGGCTCTTGGTGCACAGTTGGCGCACCGCGTCGGTGTAGGCCTGCGTCAGCGTGGTGGTCGGGCACCGCGGCACGCGCTGCGCAACGGGTGCAATGAGATCTGCGATCGCAACTTGGGTCATCACGCACCGCCTGGATTCTTGGCCTTTGGTGCGGCACCAAGCTGGCCTTGCGTTGAGATGCCGAGGGTGGCCTTGCCCAGCTTGTCGTAGTGGTCGGACTTGACCATGTCCTGCTTCGCGCTGTTGTGCGCGTAGGACTCGGCCAGGGTGAATGTCTTGAGCACTTCTTCGTAGCTGTCGGACAGGTTGATCGGGTCGGTCGGCGCTGTCAACGACGTCGGCATGATCGCGTACAGCGCGCGAACCGATCCGGTTCCGTCATTGGGCGGGAAGACCGCGAAGCGGGTGGGGCTGCGAGGGTCCTGCGTCCACTCTTGCACATCCTTCTCCTGGGTGCCGATGGGCCAGAATCGGTTGGCCTCGTCAAGCAGTTCCTTGTCGACCAGGCGCGCCCGGCGGCCCGACACCACATTCTCGTAGAGGTCGAACAGCTCATGGGCCGGCGGGGCCATCGATTGCTGCACCCCGGCCGCCAAGGTAAGCGGCGCAATCGTCGTCAGGGCCGTTGGTTTGAGGGCGCAAATCTTGCGCTCCGCCGCATTGAGGTTGGCCAGCAACTGCGCCGCCGACCAAGTGGCGGCCGAAGAGTCCATCAGGGTGAACCTGACCGCATCGATGATGACGCTGGCCAGCATGTTCAGCCCTCGTTCTGCGCATCAAGGAATCGCGCGCGAAGATTCGCGGAATTCAGGCGCGGGTGCAGGTCGTAGCCCCGCGTGGCGCCTTCCTTGCGGACGTCGGCGTCCGACATCTGATCCAACATCTCCGCGGTCACGTTGCCGCCTTCGACGAAGACCATGTCGGTGTTGGTTCCGGCGGCCTCCTCCTTGCGTTTGTGCATTTCGACCACGTCCATCACGGTCGGCGGCACTTGGCGGCTGATCTGGCTCGGGTCCTTCAGCTTCCACACATCCGGGTGCGGGGCCAACTTGGCCCACAGCCGCTTGGGATATGGCTGCACATCGCCTTGGCCATGCCAGACGGTCGCGGTGCCAGCCCGGCAGTCGTCTTTCGTGGCGCGATCGCAGACCAGCTCGACGTCGATCATGGGCTCTTGAGTGTCCATTTTCTTGCCTCGAAAAGGGGGCCCGAAGGCCCCCTGGGTTCACTTCGGACCGAGTTGGTTGCCGGTAGCAATCATCACGAATTCCGGGTTTCCGGTGATGCCCGCAGGCGCCGTGCCGACCACGACTTGGACGTAAACGTCCTCCTCGAACTTGATCGGCTTGAACGTGCAGCGCAGCCGGCCACCAGCCTGGGCGGTCGTCTGACCCGCCGCGGCGAAGTAGGTCGAGCTTGGCGTCAGCGTTGACGACGTGTCCACAGCGCGGTAGCCCACGCCGAAGACGAACGCCGCACCAGTGTCAGCGTCGTCGATCTGAAGGTCCAGATCGCAGAGCTGGAAGCCCGCCGGGATGCGGAAGTCGAGCGTGTCCGCCGAAGCGGGCGTGCCCAGACCTGGCGAGGCGCCCAGAACGACCTTGTCGGTGATGACCACCGCATTGCCGTCCACGCGCATCGGCTGGGGAGCGAGGGCTTTTTGCCCCTTGAGACTTGCCATGATGGAATTCCTTGAAGTTGAGGAAGGTGAGACGGGCCTTTCAACCCGTCAAAGGGTTAGGTCGCGCGCTTCTTGACCACCGAGTCGATCACGGCGACGCCGAAGTCGGTCGGCTCGAGGTCACCGTTGGAGTTCGGCAGCGACCAGCGCAGCTTTTGCTCCGAACCGATGATTTCGCCCGCGAATTCGAGGTTCCGGCCGAAGTTCGTCCGGTTCTCGAGCAGCGAGTAGGTCTCCTCGGAGGTCTGGTTCGCGCCCGATGCGCAGGCCAGGGCCTGGGCGCCGAGGAATAGCGAACGCGACACCTGATGCGTCGTCGACAGGCCCGCAGCCACCGTCACGTTGGTCTCCGTCGCGGTCAGGCGGTTGCCGACCGTGATGTGCGGGACCGCCGCGCTGGCGCTGAAGCGGATCGCCGTACTCATCTTGCGCATCAGGATGCCGTTCCAGAGGATCGGATTCCCGCTGAACAAGGGGTGAGCGCGAAGGTTGCCGTACTCGGCGCGCTTCATGGCGTTCTGCTCGAACGTGCGGACGTTGTTGCCCGACGTGGTGTCGGTGAAGATCGCGTCCCAGACCAGATCGTCGACCAGCAGCAGGCCCTTGATGGGCTCGTCGCCGGCAGCCGGGTCGCCCGGGATCATGATCGGCGCCATCTTGGTGCCCATCTCACCCCAGATCGCCGACAGCTCGTCGATGCACGACAGCTTGAACTGGTCGGTCGTGAGGACCGAGGCCAGTTGAGCGCCACCCTGTACCAGCGTGCCGGCCGAAACAACCCAGTGGCGGTTGTAGGTCGGGGCCTTGACGGTGTTGATGAGGATGTCAGCGAACTCCGGGTCGGTCGACAGCGGGACGATCCAGTCCGTGCCGTCTTGCTCGCCGCGCGCGCCGGCCATCATCACCTGGGCACGCTGCCAGCGGAAGCGCGGCATACCGCCCTTCAACTGCATCAGCGCGTTCTGGCGCATCGAGTGCGGGGTGCGCTGCTGGGTCATCTTGCCGCCAGCCGACACCGGAAGCGTCGACATGTCGATCTTGATGTCCTGCGAGCTGTACTTCAGCGCCGCGCCGCGCCCTTCGGCATCGACGTCGCCCATGACCGGGCGCAGCTTGACGACGTGCGCGCAGTCGACCTGCACGACGTCACCGGGACCCTTGGACAGTTCGTCGACTCGCACAACCGGCATTTCGGTCGTGGTCTGCTGGCGAATTTTGCGCATCGCTGCGTCTTCTTCGGGCATCGGCCCCGTGAGCATTCGCAGGGGCGTCGGTTGACGCACCGCCATTGCCGCAAGGGCCTTGGAATACTGTTTGTTCGCCAGCGGCGAGCCGCTGGGGATGCTGGTGGTTGACATGTTCGGGAGTCCTTAATTCAGGTGGTGGACCCTGACTGCCTACGCTGCCGGAAGGGAGGCGATGATGTCCTCATCGGTTTTCCCGTCCCGCACCATCTTGTGGTAGTCGGGGATGGACGATGTTGCTGGCGCGGAATTGCCTCGCAGGTCTCCAATCGCAATCGGCGTGGCAGCGGGCTTTGCAGCCCCCTCGATCACACGCTTGGCCTCATCGGAGAGCGTTGGCTTGGCTGTGGGTGCCTTGTCCAGACCAGCCGCCTTCTTGGCCTGCGAAACCGCCTCTGCGAAGCGTTCCGCCATCGGCTTGTCGGCCCAATCGACGTGCTGGGACAGTAGAGCGTCAGCGGCTTTCGCCCGGCGCCACAGATCCTGCTTGTCTTTCGATGCCTGCCACTCGGCCAGTTCGGGCACTTGGTCGACCTCGTCTTGGATGTCCTTGTCCAGAACCTCCGGTTCGAAGTCCGGCGTCGCTGTAGCGTCCTTCGGTGCTGCCTGGCGCAGCCTCTCGTTCTCGGCTTCCAGTTCATCGATGTACGCAGTCACCTTGGGGGCGTGGGTTTTCACGTCCTCGAGTAGTTCCTGATCCGGTTTCGCTGACGATTCGGTGTTCGGCGCCTTGGCGCGAAGCTCAGCGTTCTCGCGCTCGAGCCTGTCGGCCCGGTCACGCGCCTTGCGTTCTGCCGCCCGCGCAGCGCGCAACGCCGCCCGCGGGTTCCCACCTTCAGCCGGGGCTGGGGTGGCTGGTGTCGTCTCGGTCGTCGTTTCCACGGTGGACTCGGCCGGCGAGGCAGCCAATGCGGCGGCCTCGGCAGCTTGCGTCGAGCGCAGTGCTTCCTGCATCAGTTCCTGTTCTACGTTATCGAATTCGCCTGACATGTTCCCTCTTCCTCGCGTCGTTTACGGGCGACATCCCGAGGCTTTCGCCACCGTCCGTTATCCGCGACCGGAGGGAGGACGAATCCCACCGATCGGCTGCCACTGGTACGCGGGGTTGTGCGTGGCATTCCAACCCCGGCTGAATGCAATTCTATGGTCGCTCGGCCCGATTCATGCGGCCTGCATCGCTTCTGCCATCGCTTGGTCGATCTGGCGCTGGCGCTCGGCCTCTGGATCGATCTGCGTGTCGTTCGCTGCTTGCGCAGCCTGGCCGGCCTGGGCGGTCTGGATCGACTGCACGCCCATGCTGTGGCCAATCTCGACGGCCTTGGCGTTGTTCAGGCCGACCTCGGATTCGAGCTTGTCGGTCTCGGAGGCCAGCTTGCGAACCTTCCCGGCCTGCTCCTGCAGTGCCAGTTGGGCGGCCTGGGCCATCATGGCTTCCTTCTGTGCGGCGTCCTGTGCGGCCTTGGCCTGGGCCTGCTGCTGCGCGGCCTTGTCGCCGGCGGTCGGAATGCCGGACACCCGGCGCAGATCGTCGGCGGCTTCCTGGCGGTTTGGCAGGTCGCTGGCCTCGATGAACATCGGCGCCAAGAGGGCCACGCCTTGCGCGGAACCGGCCTGCGCCAGCGCGGTGATGATCTGGCCGACAACCTGCTGCTGCTGCATGCGGAAGGCGGGGGTACTCGGCGCCTCGCCCAGCCCGACACGCATCGGCGCGTCCTTGACTTGGTTGATGAGGTTGCCCTGGTCATCGAACGAATTCAGCACCACGACGCGCCTGGCCTGGCCGCGACCGATCTTGACCTGCATGTTGGCCGTCAAGTGATCTTCGACGATCAGCTCGAGCAAACCCTCGAACACGGCCCGGCGCGCGTCCCGGTAGCTGTCGTTCAGGTCCCCCATGGCGACGGCGCCCTGCTCGATCAACAGGCTATTGGCGATCCCGCTGGTGACGCCGCTCTGCGCTTGACCCAGTTGCGAGCCGTAGACGCCCGGCACGTCCTGAATCAACTGCTTGGCGTCCTGCATGACCTCGATCTGCTCCTTTTCAAGGGACAGGTTCTGGCTCACGACGAAGCCATTGACGTTCTTGCGGTTCGCGTTGAGTACGACGTTCAGGTCCGGGCGCATGATGCGCGCGGCAATCTCCGGCAGGGTGTTGGCGTGTTCGTCGAGCGCGTCGTTGTCCACCAGAATCTGGCGCGCCCGCAGCAGCCAGTTGACCCGCAGCCGGCGGGCGTTGTACTCGTCCTGCGGCGAAATCATTCCTTCGACCAGGCCATACGGCGTCAGATCCTCGTCGTCGCGGTAGCCGAAGAACGGGATGTAGGGGAAGCTGCGGCGGGTCGTCCCGATGTCCTGAATCCGGTGCGGGCCCGCGAACAGAGCCATCCGCACCTGGCGCGTTAGCTGCTTGCTGACCTTGACCTTGCCAGACGCAACGGCCTGCAGGTGGGTCTGGTTGGTCTCGTCGAACAGCACCCGTCGCGTCGGGCTCAGGTGCATCACCACGGCCATGGCCGCGACCTTGTACCAGACCTCGTAGAGCTTGACCCGCTTGCGCGCGGAATCGAACCACTCGGTCCGGCGCTGGTAGTTGCGCCAGCGTTCGCCGTCCGCGCGCCACTGGGCAGCAGACGTCTCGTCCACGGTGTCGTCGAACACGAACCCACTCCAGCCGTTGGCCATGCCCCTGAACAGCGAAGCGAACTGCGGCATCGCCGCTTCAAGCTCGTCCAAGTCCTGCCACCGCTTGCGAACCTGCCACCTGGCCTTGCGCAGAAGGTTGTCCGAATCGCGCCAGTCCCACCACATCTCGCTGCGATGCACATCGATCACCCGGTACGGGTAATCCAGCGGGTCCTGCGATCTGGCCACTTCAACCCAGCCGATCCCGGGCCCGACCAGGCCGGCGTAGGCGTTGGACACCGCGCTGTCGGCGCGCGTCTCGCGCTTGGCCTCGGCCATGTTCTGGTTCATCACCTCGGCCACATCGGCGATGTCATCGTCGTCGCTCTCGACCTTGACGTCGGTCCGGGCCTTGGCCTCGCTGCCCAGAATCGACCGGATCACCCGTCCGATCAGGTTCGTCGGCTTGACCTCCGGCATGCCCTCGGCAATCAGGGCCTGCTGCTGCAGCGGGGTGAGCTGCTTGCCGTCGATGTAGGCAGCGGCAATGTCCGCACGCTCGCGCCACGTCGGTTGATCGGCGCAATCGGCCACCAGTCGCTCCAATGCGGCAAGCGGGTAGCCGTCTGCGGCCTCGTCGCGGCTGGAATCGACACTGTTCGGACCGCTTGGCGTAACCGGCGTGATGTTCATGCTGTGGCGTATCCCATCATGCGGCGGTACTCGTCGATGTCCGCCTGTTTCGTCCGGTTGCCCCCATCGACAACCCGCAACCCCTCAGCCCCACCTAGAACGAGGTATTGACCCGCTTCGCAGGGGTGACTATAGCGATTTTTGTCAGGAAGGTCCCGGTATCTTTCATCGCCGACCACCTTCACCCTCTTGTAGGCGTACCCCCCTTGCAGTCCCTTGCGGGTCACTTCGCACTGGGGATGGATCAGCATGCCCGGCTCGCCGTCGATCAGCCGGTGCATCGGCCCGCTGAAAGCCTCGGATCGCAACACGAAGTCATTGTTTCCGGGCGCCGGCGTCGCGTGTATCTGCTCGGTGGCTAGTAGCTGGAACGCGGTCCGCTCCTCCACATCACCGGCCTGGCGCTGGTCTCCCGCCGGGTCGCCGCTGATGTAATTGATCGGCCAGCCCGGGTAATGCTGGGCCAGAAACAGCTTCAACTCCTTGGCGAAGCGGATGATGCCCGTGTCCTCGGTGCACAGCTCTCGGTGATACCGCCATTGCCCGGAAAGGGTCTGCTGCCCGATCAGCGCGGCCGGCGTCAGCCCGAAGTCCAGCCCGATCGACAGCCCCAACTCCTTCACCAGCTCGAACGGCCGGCACATCTTCGCGTCGTTGTAGTTCGGGTATACCGGCTTGCCGTCTCGCACGAACCCGTACTCGTTTGCCAGGTTGACCCGTACCCAGGTGTCCTCCTTGCCCTGGGCGCCCTTGACGTAGTAGTCCAAGGGCAGGTTTCGGATGTTCTCCGCCTCTTGGTTGGCCCGCCACGGCGCATCGATGTGTTCGCGCTCAAGCCCACCAGGCTGCTTGAAGAAGGCCCAGCCCTCCGGCCGCACCGTCTCGGCCAGCTTGTAGTACCAATGATCGGTGTCCGGCGCGTTCGTGTCGCCGAACATCCCGTACCACGTCGGCGGGACCTCTTGTGGGTAGCGGCCGATGCGCAAGTCGGCCATCTGGATGATTCCGAAGGGCAGTTCCTTGGCCTCTGACATCATCGCCGCGGTCAGTTGCAGGCCCCGAAGTTTCTTGACGTGTTCCTCACGGTCGAGCGCGAGAAAGATCAGCTCGGCCTGCACCCGGGTCGCTCGGCCGCCTGGCACGGCCGGCGGTAGGTTGAAGTCGAGCGTGTGTTCCGGCGGCTCCCGGCCACCCTGCACGAACCGGCCTAGCCCCTCGAACATGCCCAGCCAATCCTTGGCCGTCGTCGATAGCAGGTCGCTGTAGGTGTTGCGCACCGCGATTAAGCGGGTCTTGCGTATGCCCTGCCTGTCCGGGGCCTGCTCGATCATCACCTTGAAGGCCTTCCAGCACGATGCATTCGTCTTGGCAGACCCCA
>Ga0315271_10001118_pt1 | contig 15971 bp, 10 predicted proteins | sample C3_top_MG_FD_204664 | JGI IMG/M metagenome (GOLD analysis project Ga0315271, IMG submission 204664) | Sediment microbial communities from Yellowstone Lake, YNP, Wyoming, USA - C3_top | ecosystem: Environmental > Aquatic > Freshwater > Lake > Sediment | place: USA: Wyoming | collected 2017-08-01 | reverse complement strand
ACCGCCGACCACGCTTCGGGGTAGCGCACGGGCGTGAGTTGCGCGCCCACTCCCCAGGCGAGGTCGGGTAACACTGCGATTATCGCGGCGGCGCAGGCGACGGCCCCCAGACCGGGACGGACCAGGCGCCGCAGCGTCACCACCGCCCCCGCACCGGCCAGTGCGTAGGCAGGCATCGCCAACGCCATCCACTTCTGGCCGTCGCGCAGCACGGCCAGGCCGGGAACCACCTCGACGGCTGAGCGCAGCACCGTCAGGCCTGGGCCGGTGGCCATCGCCGCCACCGTCAGCAGGGTCACCGCCGCCAGAATCAGCAGCGGCTCCACCGGACGCCGACGCAGTAGCGCCGTTAACCCGCACGTCACCACCGCCAGCAACACCAGCGTCGCCACCAGAGCGAATCCCGTTGTCCGCGAACCAGGTACCGCTTCGGCGTTCCAGATCCCACCCAGGCCGGCCAGGCTGCCCAGGGTGCCGAGTCCCGGTTCGGCGCGGGCCGCGAACGGAGCCAGACCCGCAGACTGCGAACCGGCCAGAGCGGACCCGAGAAACGATGCGGTCAGCCACGGAAGGGCCGCCGCCACGGCGATGAGCAGCAGGACGGCGCCGGCGCGCGTCCGGCCGACACCGGAACCGGGAACCGCGAGACACACCGCAGCCACTGTGGCCGCCAGCATCAGTCCGGTCGGTGTCAGGCCGGCCAGGGCGATCCAGAACACCGCCGCCGCCCACCCTCGGCGGTCCGCGGGGCCGGCCCGCAATTGCCGAACCGCGGCCGCCACCCACGGCAGGCAGCCATAGGCCAACAACAGACTCCAATGACCCTGCAGCAATCGCTCGGCGACATAGGGATTCCACACCGCCACCGTGGCGGCGACGAATTGGCCGGCCATGCCTGCCTCGGGCAGCACCTGCCCGGCCAATCGGGCCGCCCCCCAACCGGCGAGGAACAGCGCGGCGATCAGCGCCGCCTTGACCACCACACCGCCGTCGATGACTGCCGACATGACGGCGATGGCGAAGTCCTGCGGAACCGCGCGTGGCGCGGAGTCGCCGAGGCCGAGAGCGGAGTCGGAGAGGTAGGAACGAGGCGTGGATACAGCGTCACGCAACAGTAGGTATCCCGGCGCCAGTAGGGGCGCCGTCACCGCGAGCGTCAACAGCAGCGCGTAGGCGGGTACCGCCCAGCGCGGCATATTCCGGATTGCCGTCACCGCTGCGCGGGCGGGGGCTCCGGTCGCCGGGTGGGGATCTTCTCGGTCGGCGCCGAAGCGGCGGGCATCGGACCGGTCTCGTCCTTTCCGAAAATTCCCAGCGCGATGTCGGCCTCGCCGTGTTCGGCCAGGGCGGACTCGATACGCAGGCTGAACGCGCCCAGCAGGGTCGCGCCGATTAGCAAGACGAGTCCGGTGGCGGCCAGGCTGATCGGCAGGACTCGGGACCACAGCGCCACCCGGTCGCGTTCGTTGCGCGCTCCGGCCACTAGGGACTCGACCGTCTGCTCGGTGGAGGTCACCGTGTAGTCGGCCAACGCCATCTCGGGGTTGAGCGCCTCCCGGGCGTAGTAGTGGTTGGCGCGTTCGGTGGCCTTGACCACCGTTCCCGTCACCGGGTCCACCCAGAAGGTGCGCTGCGCGGCGTAATACCGCGTCATGGTGACCGGCTCGTAGGGGTCACCCGGCAATCCCCACAGTTCGGCTCGCGCGGTGACCTCGCCGTCCTCGTTCCTGTCGTAGAGCGAGGCGTACTTGATCGGTTCGACGAGTTTCCCGTCGGCGTCGTAGCCGACGTTCTGGGTGAACCGATAGGTGGTCAATCCGTTCACGTCGTCTTCGCCGTCGTAGTTGGCGTCGAACGGTCGCTGGGCGATCGCATCGAAGAAGGGATATGACTGCTTCTCGGTGTTGAACGGAAACCGGAACGTCAACCCCTCATGCGGAAGTGCAATGTTGGTCGACGGTCGATCGTCTTCGATGGTGCGCGGCTTCTGCACCGAACCACCGGGGCGTTCGTCGTCGGACACCGCCTCGGCAGTGCTGCGGTCGAGTGTCGCGGTGTCGACCATCGCCAGGAGCAAGCCGTTGTCCGCCTGTCTGTCGGTGCGCCGGACGGAGGTGCCCACCTGAAGGGTGATCACCTGGGCATTGGCGGGGGTTTCGACGGTGACCGCCTGCTGGGAGACCAGGGGGACGTTCTGGTCGACGACGAACCGGGTTCCCGACAGCGAAGCCGGGTCGAGGGCCGCCCCGGTGCCACTGCTGATCAGCGTCTCATCGATGGAGAGCGGAATTTTGGCGATCTTGCCCGCGGTATAGGTGGTGAGCAGCACGCCGGCGGTCAACAGGGCGGCCCCGAGACTCATGATGGCCAGCGCCGCCAGACGCAACATGCTTGCGCGGTTCACGCTGCCCGGGCCTCCTCGCGCTGTCAGTGTGGCTGTCCTGCAAATCGGATTGACCCTAACAGCAGGTACCCGGCTTAACCCCGGTGCTGCAGGGATTCCGCCGCACCCGCTATCGGGGTTGAGGCGCACACTGGTAGCCGTGAAAGCCGGTCGGGTAGTCGGTGATGCCGGTCGGGTCGGTGGTACCCGGGCGTTCCTGCCTGCCGTCGAGGGGATGCGGGCCTGTGCGGCCATGGGCGTGGTCCTCACCCATGTCGCGTTCCAGACCGGTACCTCCGGCGGGGTGGTGGGCCGGTTGCTGCACCGGTTCGATCTGGCTGTGGCGGTGTTCTTCGCGCTGTCGGGCTTTTTGCTGTGGCGTGGGCACGCGGCGGCCGCCCGCCGATTGCGGCACCGGCCGGCCACCGGTCATTACCTGCGGTCGCGGTTGGTGCGGATCATGCCCGGCTACCTGTTTGCCGTCGTGGTGATCCTGACGTTGCTCCCCGAGGCCAACCACGCCAGTCCCACCGTGTGGCTGGCCAATCTGACCCTGACCCAGGTGTATGTGCCACTGACCTTGACGGCCGGGTTGACCCAGATGTGGAGCCTGTCGGTTGAGGTCAGCTTCTACCTGGCTCTACCGATCCTGGCGGCGCTCGCCTACCGGCTTCCGGTACGGGCTCGGGTGCCGATGATCACGGTGGTCGCGGTGGCCAGCCTCGGCTGGGGACTGCTGCCGATCCACACGGCGGCCGGGGTGAACTTCCTCAACTGGCCGCCGGCGTATGCGTCGTGGTTCGCGGCCGGAATGCTGTTGGCGGAATGGACGGTCAGCGACGTCGGATGGCCGCACCGACTGGCCCGCAATCCGTGGGCGATTTACGGGATCGCTCTGGTGGCCTACCTGGTGTCGGCATCGCCGCTGGCCGGGCCGGAGAATCTGGTGCCGGCCACGCTTGGGCAGTTCGTGGTGCGGACGCTGATGGGCGCCATCGTCGCCGCGGCACTGCTGGCTCCATTGGTGCTCGACCGCCCCGACACCCCGCACCGGATTCTGGGCAGCCCGAGCATGGTGGTGCTGGGCCGGTGGTCCTACGGCCTGTTCGTCTGGCACCTCGCGGCACTGGTAATGGTTTTTCCGATGGTGGGCACGTTCATGTTCAACGGCGACATTGTGGTGGTGCTCGTCCTGACTCTGCTACTCGGCTACGCCATGGCCGCGGTCAGTTACGCGTTGATCGAGTCACCCTGCCGGAATGCGTTGCGCCGCTGGGAGTACCGGCGCAGCGCGTCGGACGGCGCAGCACCGCCACCGCTGGACAGTTCGGTTACTGACAACCCGGAGCCTGCCGTCGCGCGATGACCCCTTCGCGTACTTCGGTACGGCGGGCCTTGCCCGCATCGTCTCGCAACGGGGTGTCGACGAACTCCACACTGCGCGGGACCTTGTAGGCCGCGAGTCGCTGTGCCACAAAGGCCGCGACCTCGGTCTCGTCGAGGTCGGTAGATTCGGCGTGCACCAGCGCGTGCGGAACCTGACCGAGGTCTTCATGCGGCACGCCGACCACCAGACACGACAGCACGGCAGGATGCTCGGCCAGGGCGTTCTCGATCTCGGCCGGGTAGACGTTGCGCCCGCCTACGGTGAACATGTCCACCCGGCGGTCTGCCAGGTACAGATAGCCCTGCGCGTCGAACCAGCCCAGATCGCCCAGGGAGTCCCAGCCGTCACGATTTTTGGCGACGCTGCCGATGTAGCGATAGGTGGGTTGACTCCCGGGCCGGGGCCGCATGTAGATCTCCCCGACCACCCCCGGCGGGCACTGCTCACCGTCGTCGTCGAGAACCTTCATCTCTCCGGACACCACCCGGCCGACCGAGCCTCGATGGTCGAGCCACTCGGTGCCGCTGATGAACGTCAACGCCTGAAGTTCGGTGCCGCCGTAGAGCTCCCACACCACTTCCGGACCGAGGATGTCAATCCAGGCTTCCTTGATCGCCGGCGGACAGGGCGCGGCCAGGTGCCACCAGCGCCGCACCGACGACAGATCGTAGGCGTGCGGATCGGCGCGGTAGACGGGAAGCAACCGTTGCATGATCGTCGGCACGGTCGCCAGGTAGTTCACCCGGTACTCGGAGACCAATCGCAGAAATTCGGCCGGATCGAATCGGCTCATCAGCACCAGGTGCTGGCCCGTCGCCAACGCTATGGTGGCTGACGTGAAGCCGGTGTTGTGACTCAACGGCACCGACACCAACTGGGTGTCGTTCGCCTCGTTGCCCATCATCGCCGCCACCAGGCCACCCTGGAAGCGGCTGTCACCGCCGGCCTCGATCAACTTCGGTCGGCCGGTACTGCCGCCGGATGCCATTGACTTCAGCGATGGCGAAACCACTTCCGGCAGCGGGGCATCCGAGACGTCACCCGGATCGAAATCGCCGGGCACCGCACGGACCACTCCGCGCGGATCGGGCCGGCCGACCACCAGTGCGCGCGGCGTGAGGTCCAGCAGGGCGGCGTATTCGGAGTCGGGAAGCCGCGACGACAGCGGCTGCGGAATCGCGCCCAGCTTCCAGACCGCCACCACCGCCTGAACCCATTCGATCGAGTTCGGCACGGCGATGGTGACGTAGTCTCCCCGGCGCACGCCGAGTTCGGCATACGCGCGGGCCAGGCGGTTGGTCGTCGAATCCAACTGTCGCCGGGTGAGGGTCCGGCCCTCGTGGCTCAGTGCCGCAGCCTCGGGTGCCTCGGCGGCAAGGCGACTGATCTGGGTTCCGATCGCCGGTACCTCTTCGGCCTCCATTAGTAGCCGCCCCGGTGGGAGAAGATGTCGCGCGGATTGTCGACCAGCATGGTGGTGATCTGCTCCTCGGTGACTCCGCACTTCCGTAGTGCCGGCAGTACGTCGTTGTGGATGTGCAGATAGTGCCAGTTCGGCAGGACCACCGGCAGTGCGGCCTCTGGCAGCCAATCGATGTAGCAGGACGCGTCGTGGGCCAGCACCATCTTGTCGGCGTGGCCGCGTTCACACATGCGGGCGACGATATCGACCCGGTCGTCGAAGCTGAGGATGTTGTCCACGCCGAACCGGTCCATGCCCAGATAGGACCCGGCGGTGATCAGTTCCTCCAGATAGTCCACGTCGGTGGTGTCACCGCTGTGGCCGATGATGACCCGGCTGAGGTCCACACCTTCTTCGGCGAAGATGCGCTGTTGATCGAGCCCTCGCCGGGAGTGCGCGTGGGTGTGGGTGGTGATCGGAACCCCGGTTGCCCGATGCGCCGCCGCGACCGCGCGCAATACTCGCTCGACACCGGGGGTGAGGCCGTGAGCGTCGGTCGCGCACTTCAGGATCGCCGCCTTGACGCCGGTGTCAGCGATGCCCTCGGTGATATCGCGCACGAATAACTCGGTCATGGTCTCCACCCCGCCGAGTGCGGTCCCCGGTCCGGTGAAGTGGAAGTACATCGGCACTTCGTTGTAGGTGTAGATGCCGGTCGCCACCACGATCTGCAGATCGGTGCGGGCGGCGACCCGCAGGATGCGCGGGATGTAGCGGCCCAGGCCGATCACGGTGGGATCCACGATGGTGTCCACCCCGATGGCCTTGAGTGCGTTGAGCTTGTCGACGGCAGAGTCCTCGCGGGCCTGCTCATCGCCCCAGCCCTCGGGGTAGTTGGCCATGATCTCCGGGGAGAGTACGAAAACGTGCTCGTGCATCAGCGTGACTCCGAGATCGCCGGTCGCGATCCGACCCCCGACGGTCTCCACTTCGGCACGCTGCATCATGTGACGCACACTACGTCGAAGGCTTTGCGGCGGTATCGTTTTCAAGTGCGGAGACGGCCAGCGCGGCGACGGCGATGAGCGCAGGTAGCTGAACCCAGGCAGAGTAACCGATGTAGCCGTCGACTGAGCGCCACGGATACCGCGCGATTAGGGCGCCGGCCAGGATCAGCCCGGCCGGGGCCACCGCCAGCGTCAGCCGGTCGAGCACTCCCTGGCGCCGGCGCAGGAGTCGGGTGCCCAGAAGTGCCGCGCCGAACACCACGGCCCCGCCCACGCCCGCGATCGCCGCGCCGGCAGCCATCAACCCCACACCGGCCAGCGCGCCGGGCGACCAGGGTGCGACTGCAGGTTCAGCCGCCTCGGGTCGACGCGGTGGCACCAGCGCCAGCAGCAGCAGCAGTGGCAGCAGCGCGAGACCGCCGACCAAGCCCACGCGGTAAGGGCCGTTGGATGCGAACCCCAGGGTGATCGTTCCCGTCGCACCGGCCGGCACCACCCAGCCCTGTTGCCAGCCATTCACGATCACCGGTGTCAGCGTCGCGCCGTCCGGCGTACGCGCGACCCAGCCGGGGTTGACGCTCTCCGGTACCACCACAACCCGCGCGATGGGCGACCGAATCACACTGATCTCTCGCCGATCAGCGGTCCACTGGGCCACCTGGGCGGGAGTCGTTGGTGCCGTGGCGATCTCGGCACTGAGAGGCCCGCGCAGTTGGATGCCGTCGGCGATGAAGGCCGAACCCGGACTGATCAACAACTCCTGGATGCCGGTGCGCAGGGAGATCGGGTTTGGATCACAGGGTCGTGCCGGGATCGGCCTGCCCTCGAGTAGTGCACCCACCGTCGTCGACACCGACGTCTGCACGAATCGGCCTGCGACGGCGATCACCGGTCCCTGCCCGCATGGCAATTCGATCCCGCGAGCTCGGTTGGCTCGAGCGTCGGCTGCAGCGATCGGTGCGCCGTCTGGGCCCAGCACGGTGACCTCGGCCAGACCAGGCGGCTTGAGTTGATCGAAACCCAATGCCGTGCGGTCGATCACGTCATCCCAGTCCAGCAGACTGATCCGAACGGTGTCGGTGATCCGCGGGTGCAGCGAGAGCGTCTGGGGCCCGGCGTCAGGTGTGGAACTGAGCCTGCGGACCTGGGGGCCGTCGCCGAGATCGACGGCCACCATCGTCGGATGGCTGGGCAGTGTCGAACCGCTCTGGATCAGGCGAAGGCCGCTTACCTCCGATGCGCCGGGCAGTGTGACCGTCAAGGTCGGTGCTGAACGATGTTGTGCCGCACCCTGTTGCGCGGTCCACGAGGTTCGCGGGTCTCCATCGGCTCCCGCGTAGGCGGACCCTGCGACGTCGATCAGATCGGCCGCGCCGCTCGCTCGGGCACGGCCGGGCTGGGCGATCAAATCGGCTAGCCGCGGGCCCTGTCTGGCCCGAACCCAGACGGTGGGCGTGACATCCATCGCGGTCGGCACACTCAGGGTCCGGCTCAGCGTCACCGGTTCCTCCGGCGCCACCGCCATCGACGCCGCGCAGGCCACACTGGTGTCGGACTCTCGGGTGTCGGGTTCTCGGGTATCGGAACCTCCGACGCCGACGTCCGCGCAACCGTCGCGGCCCAACAGTTCCGATCCCAGGTCCCAGGCCGCCACCGGCGATCCCCGCGGCGGCGGCGGGACCGCAACGCTGTGTCGCAGGTCCACCGCACGGGCGAAACCCGATGCGTCGTACTGGGTGACAGCCAGTTCGGTGATCCCGAATTGCACGCCCGTCGAACCGTCGTCGGTGCCCACCGCGGTGATCCGCACCCACGGGGTTTCCCCGTACGGCAGCGCCACGGTCAGCGGCACACCGGGCCGCTCGAAGCTCACCGTGGACGTTCCGTTGACCGTCGACACCTGCAACCGGCGAACCTGGGCGCCGACAGCGGTGGCACTCGGGGTGATCGTCAGGGTCGCATTGGTCACCGGCCGGTCGAAGTCGATCTGCAACCACTGCCCCAGCGCGGGCTGCAGCGAGTTGGACACCCACGCGGTGGCCGGATCGGCGTCCACCGCCGCCACCGGGGCGCTGGCCGGTGCCACCGCGGGCAGGGCGGTGGCATCCGAGGAGGAACTCGAGGCGCTCAACCTCCCGCCCGACCACGAACCGACAACAAGCGGGGCACCGGGCATCGGATAGTCGGGTACCCGGTTGAAAGTGTCGCGTCGATCGCCGGGGGCACGCACCGACGACGAGTGGTCATCGACGCGGCCGTAGTCGGTCTCCCGGTCTACCGGGGTATCGGTCACGATGACCCCCCGACCCGGCGGTGTCGACAACCCGGCACGGTGGGCGTCGGCGGTCAGCAGCATCGGTCCCAGCGGCTCCTCGCCGAGCAGGCGGCGTCGTTCGTCGATGCGTAGCAACGACTCCGGACCGCCGGCGACACGCACCATCGCGTTGGCGGCTGCGAAATACGGCCGGCCGGGGTCGAGGGCACCGGCGGGGCGGACCCGGTAGATCTGCACCGCGGGAAACAGCGGGCGCAGACCGCTGTCGCTGATGAAGCCCTCGACGGTGCCCGCCCCGACCGGTTCGCCGAATTCGGCCACCTTCGTCAGTCCGGGTGATCCTTCGATGGCCCGGTGCACCAGCAGTGGTCGCGCCGATCGCGACGTCTCGGGGTCTAGATCATTGCGCACCACCAGATACGAGATGCCCTGGCGGTCCAAGGTGTCGGCCAGGCCGGCGGACCCTCGGCCTGCGGCGAACAGTCGCTGTACCGAATCCAGCGCCCGGATGGTCTGCGGCGGCGTCAAGGGAATGGAATCCCTTACCCCCCAAGGGAAGTCGCCGAGAACCTGAAGGGGTTCATCATGGCTGTTTCCCCAAATCTGGTTCGCGAACGGTGCGCCGGGAACCACCAGTACCCGGCCGCCATCATGGTTTTCGGTAAGCCAGTCGGCGGCCTGGTGCCAGTACTCCGGGATGGCCCGGAATGTGCCCGGCGGGGTCAGCCTGCCGGTCCAGGCCAGCGACGTCGCGACCAGCAGCGCGGTCAGCACCACGATCCCGGCAGCCATTCGCTTGTCCTTCTCCGGATGGGCCACGGCTCGTACCCATACCGGCCGGGAGACGCTGCCGGGCAGGGGGATTCGCCCCAGCAGATGGACGATGCCGAGCACCAGCGGTATCCGGATGACCGGTTCGATCTTGTGCACGTTGCGCAACGGAGCCCCGGCTGCGTCCAGGAATGACTGCACCTCGTTGGCCAGGGGCGCGCCGAGTCCGCCCGAATAGCCGGCCGTGATCAACACCAGGCCGACCATCAGCATGGTCACCAGTCGGCCCCGGGCCGGCATCGAGCGCAACGCCAGCCCGGCCAGTCCACCGGCGGCGACCAGCGTGGTGGCCAGCACCGCAACCGGCTGGGACACCAGCGAGGACGCCGCGGTGGACCCGGGTGCCACGAACGGCGTCCACGCCGACGTTCCGCGCAACACCTCGGTCAGCGACGTCCACTGGGTGGTGACGCCCGAGGACTCGATGAAGTCCAGAAACGGTGGGCTTATCCGGCCGAGCAGCACGAGTGCAACCACCCACCACGCCACCGCGAGTAGTGAGGCCAGCAGCCACCAGGCCGTGAAACGTCGCCACCGACGATTCGGTCGGTGACAGGCCCACCAAATGATCGCCGGCAGGCACGCGGCCAGGCTGGCTACCGCGTTGACCGCGCCCATCAACGCCAGGGCCACTCCGGCGCGGCCGGCGAGCATTCGCAGCGAGCTGGCGCCGGTAGCCCGCCGGTGCGGACGCTGACGATCCAGCGCCAGGATCACCGGCAGCAGCACCCACGGGGCCAGCATCATCGGCAGTGTCTCCGAGGAAATGGAACCGATGGTGGTCAGCACCCGGGGCGAGAGGGCATAGGCCACCGCACCGATGAGCCGTGACGTGCGGGTGCCGATACCCAGAGCCTCGGTGACGCGCAGTAGACCCCAGCACCCGACCGTGAGCAGGACCGCCCACCACAGCCGTTGGGTCAACCAGCCCGGCACGCCGAGGGTGTGGCCCAGCGCGAAGAACGCACCGTGCGGAAACAGGTAGCCGTAGGCCTGATTCTGGGCCTGACCGAAAGGCAGGTCGCTGTTCCAGAGGTTGGCCGCCCGGGCCAGGAAGCGCAATGGGTTTGCGGTCAGATCCAGCTTGGTGTCCGGCGAGATCAGTCCCGGTGAGGAGGCCAGGCACAGCACGAGGGCGGCGGTGAAGATGCCGGCCAGCCAGCGACGCGACAGCGGGGATCCGGTGGCGGTGTCCTCCGCGGCCGTCGGTGGCGAGGCCGTGGGTGGGGAGGCGGCGAGGGTGCTCAGGCTAGCCGCGGTTGCCGTACTCGACGCGGTTGAGCACTGACGACGCCGGGTCGCCTGCGGACAGCGGCGGCTTGGTGTCCTGCTGAATCATCAGCGTCACGCCGAACACCGACGCGGCTCCCAGCAGTAACCCGACCACCAGCGAGGCTCCGGCTGGCACCACGAACCGGGACATGATCGGCGCTCCTCGCGGTAGTGGCAGGGCCGGCCGTGGAATCGGCCGCCCACTGAACTGTCTGGTGAACCTGAACTGTCTGGTGAACCTGAACTGCTGGTGAACCTAGCACGGAGGGGGATGGCGCCGACCTTGCGTTGGACCGTCGCCCGGGTCATGACAGCATGTTGGGATGTTTACTCGGCTACTCCCGCGTGCGTTGACGATGTTGACGGCTTTGCCCCTGGCTCTGGCGGCCTGTTCGGCGCCGGCTCCCCGCACCGAATCGGCACCCGCAGCCGGTGCCGGCACGGTGCAGTCCGATTCCGTCACCCCGATGGCCGGACCCATCGGGGCCCCGGCCGCCCCGGCGGCACCGTTCTGCGGTGATATCGCGGCGCTATCGACCCGCGACAAGCTGGCCCAACTGCTCATGGTGGGCGTTCGCAACGCGGCTGATGCCCGGGCGGTGGTCGGTGATTATCACGTCGGCGGCATCATGATCGGCAGCTGGACGGACCTGTCGATGCTGACCGACGGGTCGTTGGCCGGGATCGCGAATCTCGGCCCGCTGCCGCTGGCGGTCAGCGTCGACGAAGAGGGCGGCCGCGTTTCGCGGCTGTCGTCACTGATCGGACCGGCACCGTCGGCGCGCACGCTGGCACAGACTCAGACCCCCGAACAGGTCTACCAACTCGCCCTGGGCCGGGGCGCTCAGATGCGGGGCCTGGGCATCACGGTGGACTTCGCACCCGTCGTCGATGTTTCGGCCCAGGCCGCCAACACCGTCATCGGCGACCGGTCCTTCTCCAGTGACCCGGCCACCGTCACGACCTATGCCGGGGCGTTCGCCCGAGGTCTGCGCGATGCCGGCGTGCTGCCGGTGCTCAAGCACTTCCCGGGGCACGGCTCCGGTTCCGGTGACTCCCACACCGCCGGGGTGGTGAGCACGCCGCCGCTGTCGGACTTGATGGACAGCGATCTGGTGCCCTACCGCACGCTGGTCGCCGAGGGGCCGGTCGCGGTGATGATGGGTCACCTCGAGGTGCCCGGCCTGACCGGCAACAACCCGGCCAGCCTCAGTGCCGCCGCGGTGAACCTGCTGCGCAGCGGCGGTTACGGAGGACCGGGCTTCAATGGCCTGGTGTTCAGCGATGACCTGTCCTCCATGGCTGCGATCTCGTCGCGCTATGGGGTGGCCGAGGCAGTGCTGCGGGCACTGCAGGCCGGTACCGACGTGGCGCTGTGGATCACCACCGACGAGGTGCCCGCGGTGTTGGATCGGTTGGAGAGCGCGGTCGGCTCCGGTGAGCTGGCGATGCCCGCGGTAGAGGGCTCTGTGCTGCGGCTCGCCGGCGTCAAGGGCCCTAGCGCGCGCTGCGGCGGCTAACCGTGGCCGGTGGGGCCGGCGGCACCAAGAGGCTTCCGCGGGCGGTCCGCGAACAACAGATGCTCGACGCCGCCGTACAACTGTTCTCCGCCAACGGTTATCACGAGACGTCGATGGACGCCATCGCCGCCGAGGCGGAGATCTCCAAGCCGATGCTCTACCTGTACTACGGCTCCAAGGAGGAACTGTTCGGCGCCTGCCTGAGTCGGGAGTTAAGCCGCTTCGTCGAGGCGATCCGCGCCGATATCGACCTGAAGCAGACCCCGCACGAGTTGCTGCGCCGGACGATCGGCTCGGTGCTGCACTACATCGACGCCAACCGGGCATCGTGGATCGTGCTCTACTCACAGGCCACCAGTTCGCAGGTGTTCGCGCACACCATTCGCGAGGGCCGCGAAAAGATCATTGATCTGGTGGCCCGACTGCTGGAGACCGGAACCCGAAACCCTGATCCCGATAACGACTTTCACATGATGGCGGTTGCCCTGGTGGGGGCCGGTGAGGCGGTCGCAACCCGCGTCAGTGTTGGTGACGCTGATGTCGAGGAGGCCGCCGAGCAGTTGATCAACCTGTTCTGGCGCGGACTCAAGGGAGCGCCCGCACCGCCCCGGTGAGGTGCGGGTAGCCCTTGGTCAGGTCGCGCAGCGTGATATCCCAACCATGCTCCGCTCGGTCGGTGTAGAGGCCGAGAACCGCCGGGAGGAATACCGGCTTGCCGAACTTGACCGTGTAGCTGACGGCGTCCGGGAGCTGTCCTTCGATGTTCGCCAGAACTGTTGCCGCACTGAACATCCCGTGCGCGATCGGCCTTGGGAAACCGAACAACTTAGCTCCGATACGGCTGGTGTGGATCGGGTTGTGGTCGGCTCCCACCGAGGCGTATCGGCGGATCTGTCGGGAGGTGATCCGCACAACGGCGCCCGGTGGCGGCAGCTTTAACTGTTTGGGCGGCTCCGGCCTGGGCTCCGCGGACAAACTGGTGCGTTGCTGATGCAGGAAGGTCGTGACCTGATCCCAGGCGGGCTCGTTTCCGACGGACACCCGGCTCACAACGTCAACCAACAGGCCCTTTCGGTGTTCACGGAGATTTTCGGCATGCGCGCTGATATTGACGACGTCGGTCACCGCGATCGGCCGGTGCCGGGTGATTCGGTTCTCCATGTGCACCGCACCCATCGCGGCGAACGGAAAGTCAAAACCGGTGACCAACTCCATCACCACCGGGTAGGTCAGCACGAACGGATAGGTCAGTGCCACGGTGTCGCCGTAGCGCAGTCCGGTGACCGCGGCGTAGGCGGCCACGTCGGAGCGGTCGATCACGACATCGTCGACGGTGAGCGTTTTCTCCGGAAGCCGGTCTCCGCGAGCTATCAACGGCAGTGCACCAAGGGCCGCACGCACCAGATTGTTCATCGCGATCAGGCTCCCAACATGCCCTGACCACAGACCCGGATCACGTTCCCGGTGCAGGCATTTGAGGCCGGATTGGCGAAATAGGCGATGGTCTCGGCAACGTCGACGGGCTGCCCGCCCTGGTAGAGCGAGTTGAGGCGGCGGCCAACCTCCCGCGTGGCCAGCGGGATCGCGGCCGTCATCGCGGTCTCGATGAATCCCGGCGCCACTGCGTTGATCGTGATGCCCCTGCCTGCCAGCGACGGGGCCAGCGCCTCGGTGATACCGATCATTCCCGCCTTGCTGGTGGCGTAGTTGGTCTGCCCGCGATTGCCCGCGATCCCCGCCATCGACGACAGTCCGATCACCCGGCCTCCGGTACCGATGGATCCGTTATCGATCAATCCCTCGGTCAGCCTCAGCGGGGCGAGCAGATTCACCGCGATCACCGCGTCCCACCGCGCATCGTCCATATTGGCCAGCAGCTTGTCGCGCGTGATCCCGGCGTTGTTGACCAGGATGTCGGCCCTGCCGCTGTGATGCTCGCGTAAGTGGGCGCTGATGCGCTCGACGGCCTCAGGTGCGGTGACGTCGAGCGCCAGCGCGGTGCCGCCAACGCGGGTTGCGGTTTGATCGAGGGCCTGGGCAGATTCTTCAATATCGACGGCCACCACCCGGGCGCCGTCGCGAGCGAACACCTCGGCGATGGTGGCGCCGATCCCGCGCGCCGCACCGGTCACGATGGCGACCATCCCGGCCAGCGGCGTGTTCCAGTCGGCGGGCGCCGACGATTCGGCGGCACCGACTCGGAACACCTGGCCGTCGACGTAGGCCGATTTGGCGGACAGGAGGAAGCGCATCGTCGACTCGCAGCCGCTGGCGGCGGGCCCGGCAGCGGGGGAGAGGTAAACCAGTGCGACGGTGGCGCCGCGACGCATCTCCTTGGCCAGCGACCGGGTGAAGCCCTCCAATGCCCGCTGGGCGATGCGTTCGTCCGCGTCGTCGACCTCGTCGGGGGTGTTACCCACCACGACGACGCGCGCGCAGGGTCCGAGATTGCGCAGCAGCGGCGTGAAGAACTCGAACAGATCCCGCAAGCCGGCCGGTGTGGTGACGGCGGTGGCGTCGAAGACCAGACCGCCGAAGGTGTCCGCCCAGCGTCCGCCGAGATTGTTTCCCACAATGTCGTAGTCGTCGGCCAGTGCTGTCCGCAACGCCTCGGCTAACCGGCCGTCGCCGCCGATCAGCAGCGCGCCGGCCAGCGGCGGCTCGCCGGGCCGGTAGCGCCGCAGGGTCTCCGGTGCCGGCAGGCCGAACTGTTTGGCCAGGAACGACCCCGGCGCGGACGTGATCACCTGGGAGACGAGGTCGGAAGCCACGTTCGATAACGTACGCCAGAGTGCAGGTGGCACGGCCCGGACGGGTCTAGTCTTGCCGAACGTGGCCACAACGAAACGTCGCAGGGTCGCCGTCCTCGGTGGCGACCGCATTCCGTTCGCGCGATCCGACGGCGCCTATGCCCAAGCCTCGAACCAGGACATGTTCACCGCCGTGCTGACCGGTCTGGCGGATCGTTTCGGACTCGAGGGCGAGCGACTCGACGCGGTGATCGGCGGTGCGGTCCTCAAGCACAGCCGGGACTTCAACCTGATGCGCGAATGCGTGCTGGGTAGCCCACTGTCGCCCTACACCCCGGCGTTCGATCTGCAGCAGGCCTGCGGAACGGGCTTGCAGGCGACGATCGCCGCCGCCGACGGTATCGCGGCGGGCCGCTACGAGGTGGCCGCCGCCGGCGGGGTGGACACCACCTCGGACGCCCCGATCGGCTTGGGGGACAACCTACGGCGGTCGCTGCTGGCGGTGCGGCGCTCGCGTTCCACACTCGAGAGGATCAAGTTGGCCGGCCGGGTGCCGGCGGCACTCGGTGTCGAGATCCCCACCAACGGGGAGCCGCGAACCGGTTTGTCCATGGGTGAGCACGCCGCGATCACCGCCAAACAGATGGGCATCAAACGAATTGATCAAGATGAGTTGGCCGCGGCCAGCCACCGCAATGCCGCGGCCGCCTATGACCGAGGATTCTTCGATGATCTCGTCACCGGGTTCCTCGGTCTCTACCGCGATGACAACCTGCGGCCTGACTCCACCGCGCAGAAGCTTGCGAAGTTGCGGCCGGCGTTCGGAGTGAAGGCCGGCGACGCGACCATGACCGCCGGTAATTCCACGCCGCTGACCGACGGTGCCTCGGTGGCGCTACTGTCGAGCGAGGACTGGGCACAGGCGAACTCGCTGACCCCGCTGGCCTACTTCGTCGACGCTGAGACCGCCGCGGTGGACTACGTCAACGGCACCGATGGTCTGCTGATGGCACCGACCTATGCCGTGCCACGACTGCTGGCCCGCAACGGACTTCGGTTGGGCGACTTCGATTTCTACGAGATTCATGAGGCATTCGCCTCGGTGGTGCTGGCGCATCTGCAGGCCTGGGAATCCGACGAGTAC
>Ga0315271_10001117_pt1 | contig 15976 bp, 13 predicted proteins | sample C3_top_MG_FD_204664 | JGI IMG/M metagenome (GOLD analysis project Ga0315271, IMG submission 204664) | Sediment microbial communities from Yellowstone Lake, YNP, Wyoming, USA - C3_top | ecosystem: Environmental > Aquatic > Freshwater > Lake > Sediment | place: USA: Wyoming | collected 2017-08-01 | reverse complement strand
TGCGCGGCTTCAGGCACTGGGCCACGAGATTGAGATTGACCAGGATGCCCTGAGCAGCTACCAGCGCTTTGCCGGTGATGATGCGACCCGCCTGGCCGCCATTCACCGCGCCGTGGCCAGCCAGGCTGATGTCGCGTTGATGTCGCGTGGCGGCTACGGTCTGACACGAATCCTGCCGGGAATTCACTACAAGAAAGTGGCCAAGTCGATAGATCAAGGCATGAAATGGGTGGGCATCAGTGATTTCACGGCATTTCAGAACGCGGTGCTGGCGCAAACGGGCGCAGTCACCTGGGCCGGACCGGCGCTGTGCGAGGGTTTTGGTGTGCGAGGCGGACCCGACGACATCATGGAGGACTGTTTCAATGATTTGCTGCAGGGGCAAGGGGAGGGCACAGGCTGGCGGCAACACCGGGAGTCTGTTGCCATCGTGCATGATGCCAGCACCGGGTTGAATCTTAAAAATGCCATCTTGTGGGGCGGCAATCTGACTGTTTTGACATCCCTTTTGGGAACGCCCTATTTTCCGCAAGTCAAGGGCGGGGTGCTGTTTCTGGAAGATGTGGCGGAGCACCCTTACCGTATCGAACGCATGCTGACGCAACTTCTGTACGCCGGGGTGCTGGCGCGACAAAAAGCCATCGTCTTTGGCCAATTCACCGAATTCAAGTTGGTCGCCCATGACCGGGGTTTCAAATTGCAGAGTGTCATGGACTGGCTGCGGCAACAAATCAAGGTTCCGCTCTTGACCAATCTGCCCTACGGCCATGTCGCCACCAAAGTTTTGCTGCCAGTGGGTGGCTCTGTTGATGTCACCGTGGACGGACGTGATGTGCTCATGCTTTGGGGGCATCTTTGATTTCCCCTTGGACCATTGACCTAAACTACAGCTGTTAAACGCTGGGGTGATTTTTTCATGAATGTTCAAACAACTGTTGTTTTTGCCGATCTGTTCGGCAGCACAGGGGTGTTTGAATCTCTTGGCAATGACAAAGCCACGGAGGCCGTCACCCAGGCCACCAACTGGGTTGCAGATCAATTTACTGCCAATGGCGGGCGGGTTGTTAAATTTCTGGGCGATGGCGTACTGGCCACTTTTGAGCAAAGCCCCGATGCCATCGCCGCCGTGGTGGATATTCAACGCAGTTACCAGCTTCGGCTGGCAAATTTACCGCCGCAACTTTACATGCCGCTGCGCATTGGTGTGGTTCGGGGTGATGTGGTGCGGGTGGAGGATGATTGTTATGGCGATGCCGTCAACATTGCCTCGCGCTTAAGTGAAATCACCGGCCCGCACCAGATCTGGGTCAACGACAAAGCCATTGAAAACTGTCCCGAAAACAACGGTGTCCATTTCCGCTTGTTGGGCCCGATTGCCATCCGTGGCCGCTCTGAGCCCTGTACCGTTTACCAGGTTGAGTGGCAGGAAGAACAGAATTCTGAATACTACACAATTCAAGACCCGATGATTCTGGCATCCCAGGCAAAGCATGCGGATGCGCTGGGTGGCCAGATTGACTTGAGCTATAAAGGCAAGCATCAAACCTTTCATGCTTTTGAAATGCCCATCCACCTGGGACGCATTCGAAAGGTCGACTTTGTCGTGAATGATCCGCGCGTCTCACGAAGTCACGCCCGCATCGAGTGGCGCAATGGCAGTTTTCTGCTGATCGATGAAAGCTCTTATGGCAGCTGGATCCGTTTTGCAGGAAGCAACGCTGATCTCATGCTCCGGCGCGAGGAATGCTTGCTGCATGGTGAAGGCCAGATGGCGCTGGGCACAGCCTTTGCCGATCCTACGGCGCCAGTTGTTTCTTTTGTCGTCAAGGCCCAGTCGTCCTTGTGATGCCATCGCCGATGTATGGCAGAGCAGGCGTACATGGCGATTTCTGCTAAACAAAGAGTAGTTGCCGTACTTTTAACTTAACATAATATACATCGTATAAAGTAACGAATCAAGCGTCACCAGGCACCTTTGGGCTGACGTCCACGGATAAAGGTCGAGATGATGTTGGCAGAATCTTTGCGTTCGCCACGGTTTGCATAATCGACGGCGTTGAGCCCCTGATCATTTTTGAGCATGGGATCCGCGCCCGCCTCGAGCAGCAATTTGACGGCAGCTGGTGTGCCGTAAAGTGCGGCCATCATCAAGGGCGTGGTGCCGTTGGGCGAAGCGGCGTCAATGTATGCATATTTGTCAAGCAACAAATTGATCACCTCTAGATGCCCGTTGGAGGCGGCGTAATGCAAGGGTGTCCAGCCCGTCTTGTTGACTTCGGCGCCTTTTTGAATCATCAGTTGACACAATGCGGTTTCACCTTTGAGCGCCGCCAGCATCAAGGGGCTCTCGTCGGCCGCATTGCGCACCTCGACCTTAATCTTGGGATGATTGACCAACACATGCACCACCTTGAATGCCGATTCCTGGAGCGCCAGCATGAGGCCCACCGAACCGCCGGGGCCCAGCGTGTTGGGGTCAAAGCCACGACTCAGCAAGGCACCGACCTGGGCTGTATCGTCATCCTTGACAGCCTTGAAAAAGGCTTCGTAGGAACCAGCATGAATAAGACTAAATCCAATGAAAACATATAGATAAATAAGATATTTAAAGTTAAATATTGATTTAAAGGCGACTTGTTTCATACAAAAATTCCTTTGAACAGGGTGTCAAAATTGGCACTTGTGATGCATGCCATCGTTTCCACGGGCAATTGCCTGATCTCTGCCAACTGCCTCGCCACCCACGGCACGTAGGAAGGGTTGTTGGTTTTGCCGCGGTACGGCACCGGGGCCAGGTAGGGGCTGTCGGTCTCGATCAGCAGCCGGTCCAACGGCACCATGGCGGCAACGTCACGCAAGCTCTGGGCGCTCTTGAAGGTCAAAATTCCCGAGAAAGAAATGTAATATCCCAAATCGAGCGCTTGGCGGGCCACGCTTTCATCCTCGGTAAAACAGTGGAATACGCCACCCGCACAGCCCGCTGAGCCTTCTTCACCCTCCTCGCGCAAAATGGCCAGCGTGTCCTGCGAGGCTTGGCGGGTGTGGATCACCAGCGGTTTTTGCAATTGCCGCGCCGCCCGGATGTGGGTGCGAAAGCGTTCCCGTTGCCAGGCCATGTCGGCCACGCTTCGGCCATTGAGCCGGTAATAGTCCAGCCCGGTCTCGCCAATCCCGACCACCCGCGGCAGCCTGCCCAGGGTCAGCAAATCATCCAGCGTGGGCTCTTGAACGCCCTCGTTGTCAGGGTGCACGCCCACGGTGGCCCAGAAATTATCAAAATCGAGCGCCAACTGGTGCACGCTGCCGAATTCTTCCAGCGTGGTGCTGATGCACAGGGCGCGGGTAACCTGGGCCTGGGCCATGGCTTCACGAATGGCCGGCAACTCCGAGAGCAACTCGGGAAAGTTTAAATGACAATGGGAATCTGTGAACATCATGTTTTTGCGTTAAGGGCCAATTGCGCCTGGCTGACCAAAGCCTCCAGCATCAGGCCGGCATTGAAAGGGTGCTCGACTGTTCGCATGGTGTCTGACAAACTTTTGGCCCAGGCTGTCAGGCTCTGCCAGCCCCCGGCATGGGGCAAATCGGCAAGCTCAAAAAAACGTGGTTGGGCGCCGCTGTGGACAGCCAGCAGGTCATGGCACAGCTTGTGCAGGGCGTCCACCGTTTGTGCCGGCGTCCAGTCCTTGAAGACGCTGACATCGCCCGCTTGCACGGCTCGCGGCAGGCGCGGCCACAAACCGGCAATGGGGGCAAACTGCAGCGCGTCCTGTGGCCGGCTACCGGCGGCGCGCAGCATCACGCTGGCCTGGGCTGCGGGCACGCCCTGCCCTTGCAGCCATTGCAGGGCACTGGCCTGATCGGGCCAGGTCATGGTGTGATCCAGGCAACGGCTGCGAATGGTGGGCAGCAACTGGTGCGCGGCATCCGTGGCCAGCACAAATTTCACATCGCCCGCCGGTTCTTCCAGCGTTTTGAGCAAGGCGTTGGCGGTGTAGACGTTCATGCGCTCGGCCGGAAACACCAGCACCGCCTTGCCGCGGCCACGGGCGCTGGTGCGCTGCGCAAATTCCACCGCGTCGCGCATGGCCTCGACCCGAATCTCCTTGCTGGGCTTGCGCTTTTTGTTGTCAATGTCGTCCTGGGCCTTTTCGCTGAGCGGCCAGTTCAGGGCCAGCATCACGGTCTCGGGCATGAGCACGCACAGGTCGGCGTGGGCGCGCACCTCGATGGCATGGCAACTGCCGCACTCACCACAGGCACCCTGCTTTGTTGGCTGATCGCACAGCCAGGCGCGCACCAGCGCCAGCGCCAATTCATACTGGCCCAGCCCCGACGGCCCAGCCAGCAGCCAGGCGTGACCGCGTTGCGCCAGCAAGGCCTGGGTTTGCGCGGCAATCCAGGGTGCAGTCATGGCCGCTTTTGCGACGCTATCGCTCATGCCAGCCAGCCCCGTTGTTTGACGCTCGCCAGCACGTCTTGCCATACCGCATCGCGGCCCTGCTCGGCGGCAATGCGGGCGAAGCGCTGCGGGTCGGCCTCATAACGCGCCTGATAACCGGCGCGCACACGGCTGAAAAACGCCACAGGCTGGGCTTCGAACTTGTCGGGCAAGCGCGCCCCCGCCAGCCGCGCAGCGGCAATCTCAGGCGCCAGATCAAACCATAGCGTCAGATCGGGCTGACGCACAAAATCACCCCCGGGTCGTTTTACAGTCTGCACATGTTGCTCCAAATAACGGAGTATGGACGGGTCAAAGCCACGACCACCCCCCTGGTAGGCAAAGGTGGCATCGGTAAAGCGATCGCACAACACCACTTCGCCGCGGCCCAGGGCCGGTTCGATGATCTGTTGCAGGTGGTCTCGCCGGGCGGCAAACACCAGCAGGGCTTCGGTCATGGCATCCATCGGGTCATTGAGCACCATGGCGCGCAGTTTTTCAGCCAACGGTGTGCCGCCAGGCTCGCGGGTCAGGGTCACCACCCTGCCCTGTGCCCGAAATGCCTGCGCCAAGGCATCCAGGTGGGTTGATTTGCCGGCACCGTCAATGCCTTCAAAACTGATGAAAAGTCCGGGTTTAGTCATGAGTGGTGGAGATTACTGGCCGCGCTGGTATTTGTTGACGGCGCGATTGTGCGCGTCCAGGCTGTCACTGAACTGGCTGCTGCCGTCGCCGCGCGCCACAAAGTACAGGGCACGGCTGCTGGCCGGCTGGGCTGCGGCCATCAGTGAGGCTTTGCCCGGCATGGCAATCGGGGTCGGCGGCAAACCGGCGCGGGTGTAGGTGTTCCAGGGGGTGTCGGCCAGCAGGTCACGACGGCGCAGGTTGCCATCGAACTTGTCGCCCATTCCGTAAATCACCGTGGGGTCGGTTTGCAGCATCATGCCAAGGCGCAACCGGTTGCTGAAAACCGAAGCAATCATCGGCCGGTCACTGGCCTGGCCGGTTTCCTTTTCAATGATGCTGGCCAGGATCAGCAGCTCTTGCGGGCTTTTCAGGGGCGTGTTTTCGGCACGTGCGGCCCACGCAAGATGGAGCTGCTTGTCCATCGCGTGCAAGGCGCGCAACAGCACTTTCAGGTCGCTGCTGCCTTTGGCATAGGTGTAGGTGTCAGGGAAAAAACGGCCTTCGGGAGCGGTCGCTGGCTGCCCCAGCATGTCCATGATGGCTTTGTCATCGAGTCCCTGGGTATCGGGCTTTAAATGCTCTGCTTTCAAGAGTGCTGCGCGCACCTGTCTGAAGGTCCAACCGTCCACCAGGGTCACCGTGCGCAGGGCTTCTTCACCGCGAGTCAACTTGGCCAGCAAGGAGAGCGGCGTCAGACCGGTTTCAAGCTCGTAGTTGCCGGCCTTGATCTGGCGCGCCTGCCCCGACAGGCGAAACCAGCCATACAACAGATCCGCCGAGCTTTGCACGCCGCTGGTCACGACATCCTGGGCCACGCGGCGCGGTGTGGTGCCGGGTTCGACCGACAACTCCAGTGCGGGGGCGGTCAGCGGCAGGCTGTGGTTGAGCCACCAGTAGGCCCAGCCACCAATAGCCATTGCCAACACCAACAGGAATTTCATCAAACCTCGCACAACCCTACTACCTTGTTCAAAATCAACAGCGCATGATAATTCACACCATGGACACATCACTCGAAGGCGTAGCCCCGCTGACACATTCAGGGCTGATCCGGGCGCAAGGCGAAGACGCGGCCAAATTCCTGCACAGCCAATTGACCAGCGACTTCTCGCTGTTGGGCTTGTCTGAAGCGCGTCTGGCCGGTTTTTGCAATGCCAAAGGCCGCTTGCAGGCCAGTTTCATCGGCTTCAAGCGCAGCCACACCGATCTTTTGCTGATTTGCAGCCAGGACCTGCTGGCCATCACCTTGAAGCGCCTGGGCATGTTTGTCTTGCGCGCCAAGGTCAAATTGTCAGATGCCAGTGCTGACTTTGTGGTTTATGGTCTGGCTGGCTCAGCTGTTGCCGAGGCCACCAAGGCCATGGCTTATGAGCCCCACAAGGCATGGCAAAAAGCCGAGGTAAGCGGTATTTCGGTGGTGAGCCTTTACCCTGCCGACGGCATTCCCCGGGCGCTGTGGGTGGCCCCGGTCGGCACGCCAGCGCCGACAGGTGTCGCCATGACACCCGAGCAATGGGCCTGGGGCGAGGTGCGCAGCGGCATTGCCACCGTGACGCAAGCCATTTTTGAAGCCTTTGTGCCGCAAATGCTCAACTACGAATCCGTTGGTGGTGTCAATTTCAAAAAAGGCTGTTACCCCGGCCAAGAGGTGGTGGCACGCAGCCAGTTCAGGGGCACGCTCAAGCGGCGGGCTTACCTGGCGCATGCAACTGTGGCGCTGAAAGCCGGTGATGCATTGTTTGCGCCCGATGACGCCAGCCAGCCGTGTGGCCTGGTGGTGCAGGCTGCGGCTGCACCTGCGGGGGGTTTCGATGCCATTGTGTCGATGCAGATCAGCGCCTTTGAAGCCGGTGGCGTGCGTGCGCTGTCAGCCGACGGACCAGCATTGACCTTGCAGCCAGCGCCCTACCCTTTGCTGGCCGACATTTAAAAGCTCAGACCCGGCGCGCCCAGGGTCCCAAGGTGATTTTTTCCATCAGGTCCATCTGACGCTCAAATTTGGCCCATGCCAGCATGGAGCGCTGAATCAGGCCCACTTGGACTGCTTTGGCGTACTGTTCACGCGCCATGTCAAAAGGCAAACCCTTGACAAGCGCCAAAGTGTGGCCGAGGCTTGCGGTGGTGTTGGCCAGGTTGGGGGAGTCATTCATGACAATTTCCTTCACGGCATCATGGTGCCAAAAGCCAGGCTGCGGGCATTGTCACGCGCGTCGCTGTCAAGAAGACGCATACGGCGCTCAAGGTCGCATGCATCGGATGATTCGGACAGAAAGGTTTCCTCAATGTCATGCTGACTTTTGAAGCCGGGAATCAAAGCTTTGATAAGCTCTATCAGTTTGGACATGGTGAGTCCTTGTAAAGTTAGTGTCAGCAAATTATAAGGGTTTACCCTTAGTCATGGGATGTCCCTGATTTTTTACAGGGCTTTGCGTGCATCATTTCGACAACACTCGCACCATCTCGATGTGTTCAATGCCCGCTTCCAGAAAAGGCTGGCCGCGCGTCACATAGCCCTGATGCAGGTAAAAGTCCCTGGCACTGGCCTGGGCGTGCAGCATCACCTCGTGGTCGCCACGCTGGGCAGCGGCAGCCATCAAGGCCTTGAGCGCGGTCTGCCCCAAGCCGGCGCCACGCAAGACGCGGTTCACCGCCAGCCGACCGATCTGCCCCACCCCTGGTGCGGGTTGCAGCAATCGCCCGGTGGCCACCGGCAAGCCCAGCCGGTTGCAAATGAGCACATGCACTGCAGTTGCGTCGGCAGCGTCCTGTTCCAGCGCCAGGGGAATCTGCTGCTCATGGACAAACACCTCATGACGCACGGCGCGGGCACCTTCAGCCAGTTCTGACCAGGCGCCCACTGCCACATCCACCATGGACTCGCCGGCTTCAAAAGCCAGCAGCACGTCGCGCAAGGCGGCAGGGACCGGTCTGGATCTTTGCGTGGCAGGATCGGCAAACACGTAAACCAGTTCGCCAGAGACCAGCGACCTGCCGCTGCAAGAAATGTCACCGGCAAAAACGATGGAAGATTTGCCGACGTGCTTGCAGCGCAGGGCTACGTCGAGCAGATCGTCGAGCCGGGCCGACGCGTGGTACTCGAGCAGCGCTTTTTTGACATACAAGTCGCCTTGCAGCGCCGCCAGTGTGGCCTCGTACGGCAGCGCCAGCGCGCGCCAATAGTCGGCCATGGCGGTGTCCAGGTACATCAAGTAATGCGCGTTGAAAACAATTTTTTGCATGTCCACCTCGGCCCAGCGCACGCGCAGGCGGTGGTGAAAACGGCTGCTTGCAAGCGGGGTGTGCGACATTGTGATCATTCGGAAAAAGCGTGTTTCAGAGCCCGCGCCGCATCGAGTTGCGCGCGGCGTGCTTCGGGGATGGCGCGGCCCATCTTGATGAATTCGTGGGTCACGCCACGGTAAATGTCCAGATCGACGGCAACACCCGCAGCGCGCAGTTTGTCGGCGTATTGCAGGCCTTCATCGATCAGCGGGTCGCATTCGGCCAGGCCGAACCAGGCTGGCGCCACACCTTCAACGGCATCAGCCATCAAGGGGGCAAAGCGCCAGTCCTCACGGTCTTTCAGCTCAGGGATGTAGAGGTCGAAAAAATAGTCGATGTGCTCGGCTTCCAGCACAAAGCCGTGGCCGAAGGTTTTGTGCGAGGGCGTGTCATGGTGGGCGCCGCAGCCGGGATAAAACAACATTTGCAGTTTCAGGGTCACAGCGTCGTCGCGCGCTTGCAGGGCACAGGCAGCTGCCAGCGTGCCACCAGCGCTGTCACCGCCCACCGCGATGCGGGTCGGGTCCATTCGCTTTTCGGCTCCGTGTTCAGCCACCCATGCCACGGCGTCCCAGGCATCTTCAAAGGCGGTCGGAAAACGGTGCTCGGGTGCCAACCGGTAGCCCACCGACAACACTGCGCAGTGCGCCAGGTGGCTCAAATGCCGGCAAAGCACATCGTGCGTGGCGATACTGCCTATCGTGAAACCGCCGCCGTGCAGGTACACCAGCACCGGCAACGGGTCGTCACTCGGGGCGACCAGGCGCACCGGCAGGTCAAAGCCATCGCGCGTGGGCACGGTGAAATTTTCAACGCGCGGCAAGCGCAGTGGCGCCAGGTCGAGCACGCCGGCGCCAAGCTCGTAGGCGGCGCGTGCCTGCTGCGGTGTCAATGCGTGCAGCGGCACATGGCCGGCGCGTGCCATGCGCTCCAGCACGGCGTGCATGGCAGGCGTCAGCAGGGCGCGCGGGTTACGGTGAGTCATGTCGGGGTGTGATGTTTTTACAGTGCAGGCGCCAATGCTAACCAAACCGGACCTTGATGCCAGCAATGCGTGTCGCGTCATGCCGCTACAAGCCATTTAACAAGCGACAATCGGCCGCAGCGCGCTGGCACCAACATTGCTTGTCAGTCACTGTTCACGAGTTCTCCATTTATCATTTCAAAGACACCCCCATGTCCATTCACGCCGCACTGAATCACATCACCCACTACAGCTACGACCGCCTGGTGGCGCTCGGGCCCCAAGTGGTGCGCCTGCGCCCCGCCCCGCACTGCCGCAGCAAGATCATCTCGTACTCGCTCAAGGTGGAGCCTGAGGGCCATTTCATCAACTGGCAGCAGGATCCGTTTGCCAACTACCAGGCACGCCTGGTGTTTCCTGACAAGACCAAGGAATTCAAGGTCACCGTCGATCTGGTCATGGACATGGCGGTCTACAACCCGTTTGACTTCTTTCTGGAGCCCGATGCCGAGGAGTTTCCCTTCAGCTACGCGGCCGACCTCAAACAAGAGCTGGCACCTTACCTGATCCCGGAGCCCGTCACCCCGCTGGTGCAAGCCTATCTGGACAAAATCGACCGCACCAAGCGGCGCAGCGTGCTTTTTCTGGTGGACCTGAACCAGTCGGTGCACCACGCCGTGAGCTACACCATCCGCATGGAGCCGGGGGTGCAAACGCCTGAAGAAACGCTCACGCTGGGTTCGGGCTCGTGCCGTGACTCGGCCTGGCTGATGGTCAACCTGTTGCGCCATTGCGGGCTGGCGGCGCGCTTTGTGTCGGGCTATTTGATCCAGTTGAAGCCCGACGTGAAAGCCCTCGACGGCCCCAGCGGCACCGAAGTCGACTTCACCGACCTGCACGCCTGGTGCGAGGTGTATCTGCCCGGCGCGGGTTGGGTAGGCCTGGATGCCACCTCGGGCCTGCTGGCCGGAGAAGGCCACATTCCGCTGGCCTGCACACCGCAGCCCTCGGGCGCGGCACCGATCGAGGGCCGCTCTGACAAGTGCGAGGTCGAATTCGCCCACCACATGCAGGTGACGCGCATTTACGAGTCGCCCCGCGTCACCAAGCCCTACACCGAAGACCAATGGGCGGACATCATGGCACTCGGTGAAGCCGTGGACAGCGATCTGGTGGCGGGTGATGTGCGCCTGACCATGGGCGGCGAGCCCACCTTTGTCGCTGTCAACGACCGCGATGCACCAGAATGGAACACAGACGCACTTGGGCCGACCAAGCGCGGTTTTGCCACCGAATTGGTGCACAGGCTGCGTCAAGAGTACGGTCAAGGCGGTTTTTTGCACTTTGGCCAAGGCAAGTGGTACCCCGGTGAGCAGTTGCCACGCTGGGCACTCAACATTTACTGGCGCGCCGACAAGGAGCCGGTGTGGGCCAACCCGGCCCTGTTTGCCGACGAGCGCACACCGACCCACTACACCCCGGAAGATGCCAACCGCTTCACGAGGCTGCTGGCCACCAAGCTGGGTGTCACGGGCAAATTCATTCAGACCGCTTTTGAAGACAGCTGGTACTACCTGTGGCGTGAACGCCGCCTGCCGGTCAACGTCGACCCGTTCAATTCCAAACTGGACGATGAAATGGAGCGCGCCCGCCTGCGCCGGGTTTTCGAGCAAAAACTCGACACCCCGGTGGGCTATGTGCTGCCGATCAAGGTGGCGGGCTTTGACGACGCCTACGGTGCCGCCTGGACCACCGGCCCGTGGTTCTTGCGCGATGAACGCATGTACCTGATGCCCGGCGACTCGCCCATGGGCCTGCGCCTGCCGCTGGACTCGCTGCCCTGGGTGAGCGAGGCAGACTTTCCGTACCTGATCGAGCAAGACCCCTCGGTGCTGGTGGGCGCCCTGCCCGACCATGCCACGGTCGCCGCCAAATATGCGCCTGGCACAGCGGGGCTGGCGCTGGGCCTGGCCGCGCGCCGTGCGGCCAGCACTGCCTCATTGGCCACTGGCAATCAGTTTGCGGCCACCGGTTATCTGGCCGGCACTGGCCCGCAGCCAGAAGCCGTTCGCAAAATGCAAGCCGCCAGCGGGCCTGCAGCGGCTTCAAGTGCCGCCCTGCACGCCCAAAGCTTCAGCCAATCTGAGCCGGCTGACTTTGCCCGCGTGCCCAACTCACAGGAATCGGCCCACTGGATCACCCGCACCGCCTTGTGCGTGGAAGTGCGCGACCCGCGCCGTGCAAGTGGCCCGGCGGTCGAGGCCATTGGCGAAAAATCCGGCGTGTTGTATGTCTTCATGCCGCCGCTGGAAAAGCTGGAGCATTACCTCGACTTGCTGGCGGCCATCGAGGCCACGGCGCAGGAACTGGCCATGCAACTGGTCATCGAGGGCTACCCACCCCCGCGCGATCCGCGCCTGAAATTGCTCAGCGTCACGCCCGACCCCGGCGTGATCGAGGTCAACATCCACCCGGCCACGCACTGGAAAGAGCTGGTGGACAACACCGAATTTTTGTACAACGCCGCGTTCGAGTCGCGCCTGTCGGCCGAAAAATTCATGACCGACGGCCGCCACACCGGCACCGGCGGCGGCAACCATTTTGTGATGGGTGGCGCCACGCCGGCCGACAGCCCGTTTTTGCGCAAGCCCGAACTGCTCGCCAGTTTGCTGTTGTACTGGCACAACCACCCATCGCTCAGCTACCTGTTCAGCGGCATGTTTGTCGGCCCCACCAGCCAGGCGCCGCGCGTCGACGAGGCGCGCAACGACCAGTTGTACGAGCTTGAAATTGCCATCGAGCAAATCTACAAGAACCGCGAGCTTTACGGCCAAAGCATGCCGCCGTGGCTGATCGACCGCACGCTGCGCAACATCCTGATCGATGCCACCGGCAACACGCACCGCAGCGAAATCTCGATCGACAAGATGTACTCGCCCGACTCGGCCACCGGCCGCCTGGGGCTGCTGGAGTTGCGTGGCTTCGAGATGCCGCCGCACCCGCACATGAGCAGCGTGCAGCAGTTGCTGCTGCGCGCCCTGATTGCGCGCTTCTGGAAAACGCCCTATCGCGCACCCGCCACGCGCTGGGGCACCGAACTGCATGACCGCTTCATGCTGCCGACCTTCATCGACATGGATTTCAAGGATGTGCTGGCTGAAATGCGCCAGGCGGGTTATGCCTTCGACGACAGCTGGTTTGCCCCGCATGTGGAGTTCCGCTTCCCGCTGATCGGCTCGGTCTGTTCGGCGGGTATCGAACTGACGCTGCGCAACGCCCTGGAGCCGTGGCATGTGATGGGCGAAGAAGGTGCTCCCGGCGGCACCGCGCGTTATGTGGACTCGTCACTGGAGCGCATCGAGGTGCGCGTCACCGGCCTCAACGAGAGCCGCTATGTGGTCACCTGCAATGGCCGCGCCATGAGTCTGCAGCCCACCGGCGTGCAGGGCGAATACGTGGGCGGCGTGCGCTACAAGGCCTGGAACCCGCCGAGCAGCCTGCACCCCAGCATCGGCGTGCACGCGCCGCTGACCTTTGACATTGTGGACACCTGGATGAAGCGCTCGCTGGGCGGCTGCCAGTACCATGTGTCGCACCCGGGTGGCCTGAGCTACGAAACGCTGCCGGTCAACGCCAATGAGGCCGAGAGCCGACGCCTGTCACGTTTCCTGGCGATGGGCCACTCGCCGGGCGAACTGCAGGTGCCACCCGCCACCATCAACGTGCCCGCCAGCCGCGAGTTCCCATTCACACTGGATTTGCGGCGCGGTTGAGAATATGGGGAAATGCAGGCAGAGCTATTTGAGCGCCGCCTGCACCTCACTCACGCGCATCCCCAGTGCGTCGGCAAAGGCTGCCACGCTTTGGCCGCTGGCTTCAAAGGCTTTTCGCAAAGCGGCGCGGCGCGCGCGCTGCTGTTCCACCTCGGCCAAGGCCTCGTCCAGCAGCGCTTGAATGGCCTCGGCCGGTGTGCCGATGCGTGCCAGGTAGTCCTGCCGGGTCAATCCCGATTTTTCGAACGCGGTGATCAGTTGGGTGCGCAGCTTGGGCCGCAGGTCGTCTTGGCTGCGCGCCTGGCGGCGTTGGTGCAATTCGACGATCGACAGAAAGACATGTTCCGGTGCCACGTCTTCCACCGGCTGGCCCAGCAGGTCATGGCGTTTCTGGCCCGCTGCCACACTTTGCAGATAGCGGGTCGAGCGGGTGTGCACGCCCAGCGCTGTTTTGAGCGTGTCGCGCTTGAAAACCTCCGGGTGGGCCGCCAGCAGTTCCTGAAAGATACCCAGTTTGAGCGGCAAAAAACGCTCGCCAAACAGCTTCGGGTAGAGCTCGAAAAGTTTTTCAAGCACCGGTTGCACCGAGGCAAAGCGGTTTTTTGACTTGGCCGCAGCGGCTGGCACTGGCGCTTCTTCTGACGTGTGTGGGACTGTTGCGGCTTGTGCTTGAATGGGTTCGGTCATGGGAAGAATCAAATTGAATAACCCGCGATTGTCGTCCAAAGCGCCACTTCGCTGGCATACTTGGACAAATGAACGAAGCCATGCCAGCGCAAACCCAGCACAACCAGCCAGCATCACCCAGCGTGGCCGCGTTGGCGCAAGCCGTGCAGGCATCGGCAGGACACTTCGATGAGTTGCGTGGCGCGGTCTCGAGCGGCAAACCGTCCCCACCCGCCAATTCACCTGACTCGGCAATTGCCGGCGCAAAGATCACCGATGTCTGGCGCCAATTTTTCTCGACCCTGCACAATGACGCGGCGCCAGACATTGACCTGCGTGCAGCCAATCTGGCGCGCCAGGTGCGTGACAACGGCATCACCTACAACGTTTATGCCGATGAAAACGGCCCGCAGCGCCCCTGGTCGCTGGATTTGTTCCCGCTGCTGGTTGATCCGCAAGGCTGGCAGCGCATCGAGGCCGGTGTGCTGCAACGCATGCGCTTGCTCGAACGCGTGATGGCTGACGTGTATGGACCGCAAACCCTGTTGCACGATGGCTTTTTGCCGCCGGCGCTGGTGCATGCCCACCCCGGCTACCTGCGCGCCATGCATGGCGTGGCGCCGGTGGGCGGGCGCTACCTGCACATTGCTGCCTTCGATCTGGCGCGCGGGCCGGACGGCAACTGGTGGCTCGAAGCGCAGCGCAGCCAGGCGCCCTCGGGACTGGGGTATCTGCTGGAAAACCGGCTCGCCATCGCGGCGCAATTCCCGCAAGCGTTTCAAAGCCTGCGCGTGCAGCGCCTGGCCAGCACCTACCGCGCCCTGATGGACAGCCTCAAGGCCATGAGCCCGGCGGGCGACGACGCGCACCTGGCGCTGCTCACCCCCGGCCCCTACAACGAAACCTATTTTGAGCACGCCTATCTGGCGCGCTACCTGGGGCTCACACTGGTCGAAGGCAGTGACCTGCTGGTGCGCGACGAGTGCCTGTTCCTGAAAACGCTCAAGGGCCTGGTGCCGGTGCATGGCTTGCTCAAGCGGGTGGATGACCAGTACCTGGACCCGCTGGAACTGCGCGCCGACTCCACGCTGGGCGTGCCGGGCTTGCTGCAAGCGATTCGGGCGGGCAATGTGCTGGTGGCCAATGCGCCGGGCTCGGCGTTTCTGGAGTCGCCCGCCCTGCTCGGCTTCTTGCCCGCGCTGTCGCGCCATCTGCTCGGCGAGCAGCTCAGCCTGCCGGCCCTGCCCACCTGGTGGTGCGGCGAGCGCAGCGCCATGGAGGAAGCCCTGCCGCGCCTGGGCGACTGCGCCATCAAACCCACTTACCCCGGCTCGATCGAGCAGGGCAGTTTTGAGTCGGTTTTGGGCAACCGGCTCACGCCGCGCGAGATGGATGAATGGGCCGGGCGCATCGTGCGCAATGCCGAAGAACATACCCTGCAGGGCTATACCCCGTTGTCGCAAATGCCTACCTGGCAAGCCTCTGGCGACACGACACCGGGCGATGCCGGCAAATTGCTGGCGCGCTCGGTGATGTTGCGGGTGTTCGTGGTGTCCGACGGTGACCAGGGCTGGCGCGTGCTGCCCGGCGGCCTGGCGCGCGTGGCCAGTGCCGGCCAGGAAATCACCTCGATGCAGCGCGGTGGCAGCAGCGCCGACGTCTGGGCGCTGACCCGCGGCCCGGTCGATCACAGCACCCTGCTGGCGCCGCACCTGACCCCCGAGTCGCTGATGCAGCGCAAGCGCCTCATCACCAGCCGTGCCGCGGAGAACCTGTTCTGGCTGGGCCGCTACACCGAGCGCGCTGAAAACGCCATCCGGCTGGCGCGCCTGACGCTGGAATGCCTGCATGGCGAGGAGCAATCCTCCGCACCGCTGCTGACCTGGCTCAGCCAGATGGCCATCGCCAACACGCTGGTGCTGCCCGGCGTGCCCTCGGCCCTGCAGGCGCCGCGCGTGTTCGAGCGCAGCCTGATCGACAGCCTGGGCAGCAGCAGCGGCGCCACCAGCGTGGGCTACTACCTGCGCGCCCTCAAAATGGTCGGCTCCAGCGTGCGCGAGCGCTTGTCGCAAGAGCACTGGCGCATCATCATCCGCTGTGAAGAAGAGCTGTTCGAGCGCTGCGCGGCACAGCGCCGGCGCGCTGATTTTTCTGCGCTGCAAG
>Ga0315271_10001116_pt1 | contig 15976 bp, 10 predicted proteins | sample C3_top_MG_FD_204664 | JGI IMG/M metagenome (GOLD analysis project Ga0315271, IMG submission 204664) | Sediment microbial communities from Yellowstone Lake, YNP, Wyoming, USA - C3_top | ecosystem: Environmental > Aquatic > Freshwater > Lake > Sediment | place: USA: Wyoming | collected 2017-08-01 | reverse complement strand
GATCCACTTCTTCAACAGCCACCTGCGCCCCGAGAAGTTCCCGATGGACTTCGTGATCTTCACCGGGCGGGTGCACGTGGATGAGCTCAAGCACGAGCGGCCGCTGGAGTACGAGCGGCTCGTGGCCTCCGGCCAGCTGGAGAAGGAGATGGGGATGCACGTGCTGCCCTGGCAGTACACGGCGGCCCGTATCTTCGGCATGGTCGCGCTCGGCGTCGGCCTGATCCTGCTGCTGTGCATGCTCTCGGTCTGGGTGTTCCCCTGGGGGTAGCCCGGAGCTGAAGTCGTCCGGCCGGTGCGGGGCAGCCCGCACCGGCCTTTTTTTATTTCAGGCCTTGGGTCCTGCCTCGTTGCGAGTGCGGGCGAGGACGGAGCAGCGGCGGGCACGAGCCCGCCTCAGTCGCAGCTTCGGGGGGCTGCCTTGCATCTGGACCCTTTTGATCAGCCTCTCCGTTCCCTGCAGGACCGCTATAAGCAAGGCGGATGGGGTGTTCCCGAGGGAGGGTGCGCGGAGCCGCCGTTAAGCCCGCCGCGGTGCCCGGGGCGGTCCCAAAGGGACGCAGGCTCGTTGTTTGAGCCGGAGGCGAGTTACGAGACTGCGAGCACCGGGCGCCGCGCCGGGTAGGCGGCGCAGTCGCACGACCGAGGGAACGGCCCCGCCGCCTTGCGCACGGAAACCAGACTGCACGCATCAAGGGGTGAGGTGCGACGGGCCTTTCCCCAGCGCGGCGAGACGGCGCCCGATTCGCTTGCGGTTTCCGAGCAACGCGGTGCCCAGGAGCGCCAGCACGAAGAGGAAGAAGACCAGCGAGGAGAGGGCCGTGGCGCGCAGGGCATAGTCGACGCTCGCGCCGATCCACAGCACGCAGACCTGAGCCGCGACCAGGAGCAGCAGGGGGCCCGGGCGGCGTCCCGCGCTGCGGTGCCACGCGACCGCGCCGACGATCAGGAATGCGAAGTAGTAGTTGCTCAGATTGAGCAGCATGAACACGGGCACGGCTCCCCAGGCGAGTGCCTCTTCGTCCGGGAGTCGGGTCACGGCGAGCGCGCCGAGCGCCAGGATCGAGAGGGTGGAAAAGACGAACGCCCCGCGGCGGCTTCTGGCCTCCGCGTCCTTGACCCTCCTCAGGGTCGCCTCCGCCGCCACCGCGGTCGGGCCGTAGGCGTTCGAGAAACCGACCGGGTCGTCCCAGCTCTCGTCGTGGAAAAAGACCATGGTGAACCCGACGCTGTTGGCCGAGAGCGTGCGGTGGTGCGCGGCGATCTTGCCGGCGAACTCCCGCCACGCGCCGGTGCCACGCGCGTTGAGGCATCCGTAACCGTACAGGAGCGCAGCGGCGGCGAGGAAGGAGCCGAAAAGCCGCACGTACCTCCGAGGCAGCGCCCGGTGCCGCACGCACTCGATAGTCGCCTTTGTCGCCAGTCCGAACAGGAAGAGCGCGGGGAAGACCCGCACCAGAGACGCAAAAGCCAGCGCGACCCCGGCGGATGCGTAGCGCCGCCGCCGCAGAAAGCACTGGCACAGAACGAGCCCGAGCAGCCAGTCGTAGCGCAGGAACGACCCGCCCGTGATGGAGAACGGGGAAAACCCGTTGATCCCGAAGAAGATCGCCGCCACCAGCGCGGTAGACGCCCCGAACGAAACGCCGATCGTGACGAAGAGCGCGAGAAGGAGCGCGACGTCGAGCAGCGCCAGAACGGCCAGGTGTTCCACGGGGACCAGGTTTGCGAGGAAGCTGCCGGTCGTGTTCCACGCCGGCGTGGGGTTGTAGCCGTGATCGGACAGGATCCCGGCCATGGCCCGGGGAGGAAGCCGCTCCGTGAAATAGCGGATGTCGGCGCCGAATTCCCCCCAGCGTCGTGGGGAGAACCGGGCCTTGACGCTCCCCGCACGGGTCAGAACCTCGTCCCGCGACAGGAAACCTCCGGCGCCGAGGTCCCGGACCTCGGCCACGCCGGCGAGGCGCGCTCCGTCTTCCGCGTCCGCGACGACCGTGGCGTTGTACAGGTTGTCATAGCCCAGCTCGTCGAAATACTTTGCGCCGACATAATAATGGTAGAAGTCCCAGAGGTGGAGAAACGCGCGTTTGTCCAGCCAGCCGTGATTGAAGTACCGTGTGTGAAAATATCCGTAGTGGTAATAATTCGCCATGGCGAGCACCGCGAGGGCGGCGAGAAAAACCCGGCCGGCCCGCGCGTGGCGGCAGTTGCCGCCGGCGGGTCGCGGCGCCCCGGCGCGGCGGTGACGACGGACGATGATGAGGTACGCCAGAAGGAGCAGGGCCAGGATGATTTTGACGAGGTCGACCGTCTGGTACTTCACGACATCCTCCGCCTCCCGCCCGTTCAGCGACGGAGAAGCCGTTTCCACCGCGCCTGCTGGTTTGCCACGGACTCGGCGCGATTTTCGAGTCCGCGCGGCGGTTTGTCAATGACGACCGGTCGGGACGCAGGGATGACCTCGGCGCGGCGTCTCCGGCGGCGCCCTTGACGAGCGGGAGGGAACGCTGTTCAATGCCGCGGTATCCAAGCAGCGATGACGGGGGCGGAGGGGATCGCGTGAAGACTTGGGTTGTGCGCCGATTCGTGAACGTTGTCGCGGCCTGCGTCGTCGCCGCCGTCTGCGGCGGTCCCGGTGCGGCCGCCGTGTCGGCTGCCGCCTCCGGGGAGATGGCCGATCTCGAGTCGCGGGTGGTCGAGGAGACCCTGCCGAACGGCATGCGCGTCATCGTGCTGCCGCGGCACCAGTCCCCCACCGTCTCGCTCTCCATGCAGTTTCGCGTGGGCGCGGCGCAGGAGGCCGAGGGGGCGAGCGGCCTCGCGCACCTGCTCGAGCACATGATGTTCAAGGGCACGCGCACGCTCGGGACGCGCGACTGGGCCGCCGAGCGCCCGCTGCTCGAGCGGATCGAGGCGATCGTCGACGACCTGGACGCCCAGCGCCGGAAGGGTCCCGGCGCCGACGCCGCGCAGGTGCAGGCCCTCGAGGCGCGGCTCGCCGCGGTGCAGCAGGAGGCGCGGGCCTTCGTCGTCAAGGACGAGATCGACGCGATCTACGTCGCCAACGGGTCGCACGACTTCAACGCCAGCACCGGCGTCGATATCACGACCTACAAGATCAGCCTGCCCGCGAACCGCCTGCCGCTGTGGGCGCGCATCGAATCCGAGCGGCTGCGCGAGCCGGTGATGCGCGAGTTCTACTCCGAGCGCGAGGTGGTGCGCGAGGAGCGCCGCCAGAGCTACGAGAACGACCCGTCGCGCAAGCTGATGGAGCTGCTGTTCGCCTCGGCGTTCATCGCGCACCCCTATCGCCGCCCGGTCATCGGCTGGGACGGGGACGTGCGGTTTCTGCGCGCGCCGGCCGCCGAGCGGTTCTTCCGCACCTGGTACGCGCCGAACAACACCGTGCTCGCCGCCGTGGGCGACCTGGATCCTCAGGCATTTCTCGCCCTCGTGCGCGCGGCCTTCGGCCCGATCCCCGCGCAGCAGCTGCCCGCCGAGACCGCGACCCCCGAGCCGGAGCAGACGGGCGAGCGCCGCGTCACGCTGGTGAGCGACGCGCGACCGGAGGTGATGATCGGGTATCACAAGCCGACGCTGCCGACGTTCGAGGATTACGTGTTCGATCTCATCGACGGGCTGCTCACCGCCGGCCGCACCTCGCGGCTGTACCGGCGCCTGGTCGAGGAGAAACAGGTCGCCGTGCGGGTCTCGACGATCAACGGTCTCCCGGGCGGGCGCTACCCCAACCTCTTCACCATCACCGCCACCCCGCGCGCGCCGCACACCGCGGCCGAGGTCGAAGCCGAGATCGACGCCGAGCTGGCGCGGCTGGCGGTGGAGCCGGTGGCCCCCGAAGAGGTCGCGCGGGTGAAGAACCAGCTGCGCGCCGATCTGGTGCGCGGGCTGCAGTCGAACGAGGGGCTGGCCTCGACGCTGGCCTACTACGAGACGCTCGCCGGCGACTGGCGCTACCTGACGACGCACCTGGCGAAACTCGAAACGATCACGCCGGCGGACATCCAGGCGATCGCCGCGAAGTACCTGCGGCAGGAGAACCGCACCGTGGCGGTGATCGAGACGCGGAAGGGGGAAGCGGATGCCCGGTAGCAAGCTGATCCCGAGAGCGTCCGTGTGCGCGAGGCGGTGGGGGTTTCCCTTCGGTCGTGCGTCTGCGCCGCCTGCCCGGCCCGGCGCCCGGGGCTCGCAGTCTCGTAACTCGCCTGCGGCTCAACCAACGAGCCTGCGTCCCTGCGGGACCGCCTCGGGCGCTGCTCCGGGCTTATCGGCGTCTCCGCGCATCTTCCCTCAGGGACACCCCAACCGCCTCGTTTGCAGATTCCTGGCAGCAACTGCATCAGGAGCAGTGGTGGCGTTCCTGTCGGTGTTTGCCCTTTGTGGCTGCGCTTCAGGACCGGCGCCTTCCGACCCGCGGACGATGCTCTTCCCGACGCTGCCGCTCGCCCCGCCGCAGCCGAAGCGCGTCGTGCTCGAGAACGGGCTGGTCCTGTTCCTGCTCCGCGACCCCGAGGTGCCGCTGGTGACCGTGCAGGCGCTCGTGCGCACCGGCGCGGTCCTGGAGCCCGCGACCAAGGTCGATCTCGCCGAGATCACCGGGCGGGTCATGCGCACCGGCGGGACGGGGCGGCACACCGGCCCGGAGCTCAATCAGCGTCTCGAATCCCTCGGCGCGAGCCTGGAGACCGGCATCGGCCGCCAGTCGGGCACCGCGTCGCTCTCCGTGCTCGCACCCGACCTGGCCGTCGGCGTCGAACTGCTCGCGGAAGTCCTGCGCACCCCCGTCTTCGACCCGGCCGAGGTCGAGCGGGTCAAGAAGCGCAAGATCGAAGAGATCCGCCGCAGCAACGACGAGCCGGACGCGATCGCCTTCCGCGAGTTCCGCAGCGCGGTCTACGGGGACGACCCGCGCGGTCGCCAGTCCTCCCCCGAGATGGTGGCCGCGATCACCCGCGAGGACCTCGTCGATTTTCACGCGCGCTCGTTCTACCCCGACCGCACGATGCTCGGCATCAGCGGGCTCTTCGACGAGGAGGAACTCCTCGGACTGGTGCGCCGGCACTTCGGCGACTGGCGACCCGCGGGACAGCCGGCCCCTGTCTTCCCGCTGCCGACGCTGCCGCCGCGGGCGGGCGTCTTCCTTGCCGCGAAGCAGGTGCCCCAGGCGACGCTCGTCATGGGGCACCTGGCGCCGCCGAAGAATTCAAACGACTACTTCGCCTTTTCCGTCCTCGATTACATCCTCGGCGGGTCCGGGTTCACCTCGCGGCTCATGAGCGAGATCCGCTCCGACCGCGGCCTCGCCTACAGCGTCGGCAGTTTTTATCGCGGCGACGTCGGCTACGGGGTCTTCGGCGCCTACTGCATGACCAAGAGCGCGAGCGCGCTGGAGGCGGCGCGGCTGATGCGCGGCATCGTCGAGCGCGTCCGCGCCGACGGCGTGACCGCGCTCGAGCTGCGCAAGGCCAAGGACGCGATCGTGAACAACCTGATCTTCTCGGTGGACGGCACGCGCGAAGTGGTGGCCCAGCGGATGGGTTTCGCGTACGACGGGTTTCCGGAAGACTTCCTCGAACGCTACCGCGACCGGGTCGAGGCGGTCACGCTCGAGGATGTCCGCGCAACCGCCGCCCGCTTCCTGCGCCCCGAGGCGATGTCGACGGTCGTGGTCGGCGAGGACGCGGCTCTGGCCGGCTTCGACGGGTTCGGCCCGGTCACCCCGATCACGCTGAGAAGGTACTAGCTCTCCCCCAGCATGGTGAAGGTGCTCGTGATCGCCACCGGAATGCGGAGCGTCAACCCCACCGAGCAGTAGGTCGTCTCCGACAGTTCGATCGCCCGGCGCACCGCGGCCGGGTCGACGCCCGCGCCGCTGACCCGGTATTCCACCGTCATCGCGGTGAACCGCTTCGGGTGATCCGGGGCCTGCTCGGCGCGCACGACAACCTCCAGGCCGGTCACCGGCTGCCGTTTCTTGCGGAGGATGGAGATCACGTCCATCCCGGTGCACCCCGCCAGGCCGATCAGCAGCAACTCGCTCGGCCGGACCGCGCTGTCGATGCCGCCGCTGGCGGCGACGGTGTCCATCACCACGGCGTGGCCCGAGTCGGCCTGCCCGACGAACCGCATGCCGCCGCACAACGTCACTTTTGCTTCCATCCTGCCACCTCCGCCGCGCTGTCGATTGAGTCGTTCATCCGGTTTGCGCTCGCCGCCGGCCGCTCCCGACGGCGCCGTTTCATGATAGCGCCAAAGCGCCGGCTGCACCAGTTTCCGCTTGCCGGCGCAGCCGGCGGCGGGGCCGCGCCGCCCTCGGGACCGGGCGGTTTGACAGGCAGGGGCAATGTCCTTAAAATCTTGCAAATCAAGTATTTTCCTGACTCATAAGGGGGGCACGCACGTGGGTTGCTCGCGGTGGGCGTATGCGGCGATCTTGCCCCTGCTCATTGCGGGCGCGACCCCGTCGTTCGCCGTGGTCACCGAAGAACTCCTGCACGACACGCCGCGCACCCGCGAATCGCTCAAGGACGAGACCTCTTCGTCGGCGCTGCCGTCGCGGCAGGAGGTTCCGGAGACCGCGGCCGTTGCCCGCGGCGATTTCGAATCGATCTGGTTTGCGCGCGAAAAGTACCTCCAGATCGGCGAGACCGAAAAGGCGCAGCAGCAGCTGCAGCTGCTCTGGGAGCGGGCGCTCTCCCGCGGGGTGCGCAACCTTCCGGAATACGGGACCGTTCTCGTGCGCGAGGCCGAGCGGCGGATGGCGAGCCGGGATTACGACCAGGCGGCCAAGGCTCTGGGGTGGGCCCGTCGTCTCGCGCCCGACGAACTGCCGGTGTACCTGACGTCGGCGGTGCTTGCGTTCCGCCGCAACCCGTTCAACCCCGTGCCGGTCTGGGAGGAGCTCTCGAGCGGCGGCAGCGCCGTCGGCCGCAGTTTCCGACTGCAGGTCTGGTTGCGGGCCAATCTGATCGGGACGCTCGTCAGCGGCCTGGCGTTCTTTTTCGCGGTTGCCGTCGCGATCGCCGGGATCGTCGCCGCCCCGCGGCTGGTCCACGACTACCGTGAGGCGCTGGGCTTCGGTTCGCCGCGCGTCCGCACCGTTCTCGCCTGGGGCGCGCTGGCGTTGCCGGCGCTGGTCGGGCTCTCGCCCTGGTGGTGGGTCATCGTCGCCGGGCTCATGCTCTGGCCCTACTTCGGGACCCCGAACCGCTGTCTCGCGGCCATCGGCGCGGTCTGCCTGTTTGTCCTCCCGCTGGCGATGCGGGAACGGGCGGCCCTGCTGACCATCTCCGAACAGCCGCTGCTGGCGGCGGTGGTTCAGGTGCGCGAGGGCAACTGGACAAGCGCCGATTACGAGACCCTCAAGGCGGCGGCCGACAGCGGGACGGCCGGGGTGCCGGGGGTGAACGCGCTCGGGCTGGCCGCCCGCCGGCTGGGGCACCCCGAGGAGGCCGAGGCGGCGATCCGGGCCGGGCTGCAGGCGGCCCCCGGAAACGCGGTGCTCTGGCTCAACCTCGGGAACATCGCGTTCGCGCGTCAGGACGTCGCCGGCGCGATCGCGGACTACACCAAGGCGGCGGAACTCGCCCCGCGTCTGTTCGCGCCCCACTACAACCTGGGCGTCGCCTACCGCGAGGGGTTCAAGTTCGCCGAGAGCGAGGCGGAGACGCGGCGCGCCGGCGAACTGGATCCCGAGTCCGCCACGATGTATGCGGGACTCGACGCGACGCGCCTCAAGGGGTACACCGTCGATGGTCTCTCCCGGCCCCAGGAACTCTGGGCCCTGGTGGGAGCGGGCGGCGAGGAGCAGGCGGCGGCGACCGACCACCTCTGGGAGTCGCTGATGCTCGGCGCGTCGATCGGGGCCTGGCCGGCCGTCATCGGGGTGCTGCTGCTGCTCGGGGCGGGGCTGGGTTTCTGGCGTCTCAAGCGCGGCGCCGCCACCGAGTGCAGCCGCTGCGGCCGCGTGTTCTGCCCGCGTTGCCAGCCGGGCCGGCGCGGCGAGCTCTGCCTGCAGTGCCACCACATCTTCGTCAAGAAGGAGGGCGTCGACGCCCGGGTGCGCGTCCAGAAGATGGGCGACATCAAGTCCTGGGGGCGCCTGCTCCGGGTGCGGCACATCGTCTGCGCGGTGCTCGCGCCGGGCGGCGGCCACCTCTCGCACGGCAGGTTCTGGCCCGGCGTGCTGCTGCTGCTGCCGGCGTCGTTCCTCGAGGCCCGGGTGCTGTTCGGTCAAGGCGAGTTCCCCTCGCCCTGGAGCCTGGGCAGCGGCGCTTCGTCCTGGTTCGTCGGCGCCGGCGCGGTTTGTTTCGCCGGGCTCTGGCTGTTGAGCCTCCTGCTGACGCTCCGCCTTGAAGACTGAGATGAAAGACATGGTGACGGTCGGAGGAGGTTGCTCAAAAGGGTCCAGCTGCAAGGCGCGCGACGAAGCGGATGCCGAGGCGTACTGGTGTACGCCGCAGGCAGACGCAAGGAGCGCAACGCAGCAGATGGGCTCTTTTCAGCGACCGAGTGAATATGGCGCTTGAGGGGACGTTCAAGGACTTCGGCCTGGCCGACATCTTTCAACTCATCGGCCTGCAGAAAAAGACCGGCGTGCTCACCGTGCGCGGCGAGGGCGGCCGGCTGGTCACCGTCTCGTTCGAGAAGGGCATGGTCGTGTTCGCCGACGAATTCCAGCGCACCGAGGCCGAACGTCTCGGCAACGTGCTCCTGCGGACCCGCCTGCTGAGCAAGGAGCAGCTGGAGCGGGCGATGGCCGTTCAGAAGAGCACGTCCCAGCGTCTCGGGCACGTCCTGATCGGGCAGCAACTGATCTCGCAGCAGGCGCTCTCCGACGCCCTCCAGCTCCAGGTGAAGGAGACCGTCTACCGGTTGTTCCGCTGGCAGGAAGGCAGTTACCACTTCAGTCCCGAGCCGGTGACGTTCGACCGGGAGATCTACGTCCCCATCCCCGCGGAGTTCGTGCTGATGGAGGGGACCCGGATGATCGACGAGTGGCCGGTCCTCGAGAAGAAAATCGCGAATTTCCAGGTGGTGTTCGAGCTCATCGCCAAAGCCGCCCCCGTCCGCCCGGCGGCGTCGAAACCGGGCAGCATCGGCATCGAGGACCTGATGGACTTCGACGAGGAGGGCGCCGGCGCCCCCGCGGCGACCTCCTTCGAGCGCGGGGGCGAGGCGCTCGGGCCGCGGGAGAAGAGCATCCTGGCGCTGATCGACGGCACCCGGACGGTCCAGGATCTCATCGACCTCGGCCACCTCGGCGAGTTCGAGACCTGCAAGGTCCTCTACGGCCTGCTGTCGCTCAACCTGATCCGCGTCCGGGAGACCGCCGCGGCGCCGGTGCGCGCCGTCCCGGCTGCCGCACCCCGGCGTCTCCCGGGCGGGGTGCGGGAATACGCCGCCGTCGCCGTCGCCGCCTTCCTGGTCCTCGTGGCGTTCCTGTTCAATCCCTGGGGCATTGTCGCCCAGGGGTACCGCCAGGGGCAGGGCCGGCGCGAAACCGCCGTTCTCGTCGACGCCGTGCGCATGCGCAGGATTCGACTGGCTCTTGAGGTGTATTTCCTGGAGAAGCAGGCCTATCCCCCCACGCTCGAGAAACTCGCCGAGAGCGGCCTGATGCACCCGGGCGAGCTGCGCGGCGTCGGCGGCGCGAGTTTCCTCTACCACGTCGGCGGGCGCGAGTACCGCCTCGAGCGCGAGGCGAAACGGTGAGCGCGCGGTCCGTCGTGCTGGTTTCGCGCGAGGTCGCCATCGACGAGCCGACAGCGCGCGGCGCGCTCGCGGGAGCCTCGCCGCACGGGGTCGACGTCGTTCTCTTCGACACCCCGGAGGAGGGGATCCGGCTCCTCTCCGGGCGGCAGGTGGACCTGCTGGTGCTGCGGGTCGACGCGCGCGGGGAACACCGGAGCCTGCTCGCGCTGGCCCAGCAATCGCTGCCGCAGGTGCCGGTGATCGGAGTCCTGCCCGCGGGTGTCGCCGAACCGGCGGCGCGCTTCACCGCGGCGCTCGACGAGCTGCTTCCCGAACCGCTCGAGCCGGCGCGGCTGGGCCGTGCGTCGCGCAACGCCCTGCGCTGGCGGGCCCTCTCGCGGCAGCTCTTCGAGAAGGACCTGGAGCTGCTCACCCTCGACGAGGTGGGGCGCACCATCATCTCCTCGCTCGAACTGCAGACGGTGCTCAACATCATCATGGAGAAGACGCGCGAGCTGGTGCACGCCGAATCCTGGTCGCTGCTGCTCGGCGAGGAGCTCGAGGACGGGTTGCACCTGTCGGTCGCGGTCGGCGAGGGCGCGGACCGGTCGGGCGCCCGGGCGGCGCTCAAGCCGGGCGAGGGCATCGCCGGCTGGGTCGCGCGCGAAGGCAAGCCGGTCGTCGTGGACGATGCCGCCGCCGACCCGCGCTGGTGCGATCTCGAGCAGGCCTGCGGGGTGCGGGCGCGCTCCATCCTGTGCGTGCCGCTCGAGACCCGCGGCCGCGTGCTCGGGGTCATCGAGGTCGTCAACAAGAAGGGCGGCGGCGACGGTTTCACGGCGCGCGACCTGAGCCTGGTCACCCGTCTGGCCGGGTTCGCGGCGATCGCGATCGAGAACGCCCGCCTCTACCAGCAGACCAAGCAGCTGACGCTGACCGACGAGTTGACCAGGCTCTACAACACCCGCTTTTTCACGCAGTACCTCGACACCGAGGTCAAGCGCTGCCGCCGCTACAAGGGCAACGTCTCGCTGATCTTCCTCGACCTCGACCACTTCAAGCTGGTCAACGACCGGCACGGCCATCTCGTCGGGAGCCAGTTGCTGCGCGAGGTCGCCGACGTGCTGCGCCGCGGCGTGCGCGACGTCGACATCGTCGCGCGGTACGGCGGGGACGAATTCATCGTGATCCTGCCCGAGACGCGGATGGATGCCGCGGCCTTCGTTGCCGAGCGCCTGCGTCAGGCGATGGACGAGCACGTCTTTCTCGAGGGGGAGGGGCTGTCGGCGCACCTGACCGCGAGCTTCGGGGTCGCCTCCTTCCCGGAGACCTGTTCGAGCGAGAACGAGCTGATCCGCCTCGCCGATCAGGCGATGTATCGGGTCAAGAACCGCACCCGCAACGGGGTCTATCTCGCCGTTGCCGCCGGCGCGGAGCCGCTCGTCGAGGAGGGGCGATGAGCCGCCCGCCGGCGCCGCCCGCCGCCGCGGCGCCCGCCGGCGCCCCGGGCGCCCCGCGGCAATGGCGCATCAAGCTGCTCTACGAGCTGCTCGCCGTGCTGCTGCTCGTCGGGGTCGGGCCGCTCGCGATTTCGAGCCGCAAGATGATGCAGATCAACCAGAGCACGCTCGAGAGCGGCATCCTCGCCGCGCACACCCAGATCGTGACCAGCAGCGCCGAACGCGTCGAGTCCTTTCTGGGCGGAACGAGCGCGACCCTGCGCGGCATGGCCCGTTTCCAGGGGCTGATGGCGCGCCAGGACGAGGGGCAGAGTTCCGATCTGCTGATCCCCTTCCTCGATTCGTACAACAGCCTGCTGGCGGTGCGCGTGATCGCCGCGGACGGCCGCCAGCTCGCCGCGGTCGGGCGTGGCGCCACCGCCCCCTGGGAGCAGTTCGGCGGCGGCGAACTCGCGGCGGCGACCGCGGCCGCCCTGCGCGGCGAGGAGTACGTCGGCACCCCCTTTTTCCCAGCCGGCGGCGCGGCGGCGGCCGCCGGCTTCGCGGTGCCGGTGCGCGACGAGAACAACCGGGTGACTGCGGCGCTGCTGGCGATCGTCAGCCTCGCCGACCTGCAGACGCTGATCGCCAAGGTCCGCGTCGGCACGACCGGCCAGGCCTACCTCGTCGACCGGCGCGGCGTGATCATCGCCCACCGCGACCTGGAGCTCGTGCGCCGGCGGGAAAGCCTCGCCGACGTCGAGATCGTCGGCTACCTGCAGGCCGGCCAGACGCTCGGCAGCGTCCCGTTCCGCGACCGCGCCGGGCGGCAGATGCTCGGCGCCTACGACCTGGTGCCCGGCGTCGGCTGGGGGGTCGTGATCGAGGAGCTGCGCGACGAAGCCTACGGTTCGCTGACCGAGCTGCGCCGCCAGACCGTCTTCTGGATCGCCCTCGGCCTGGTGCTTGCCATCGGCATCGGGATCAGCGTCGCGCAGGGGATCAGCCGCCCGATCCGGGCCTTCGCCGACCGGGCGCTCGCGATCTCCCGCGGGGACTTCAAGGGGACGATCGTCTCGCGCTCGCACAACGAGATCGGACAGCTCGCCGACACCTTCAACCACATGACCCGCCAGCTCGACAGCTACGACCGCAACATGCGCGAGCTCTTCCTCTCGACCATCAAATCCCTGGCCGCCGCGATCGACGCCAAGGACCCCTACACGCGCGGCCACTCCGAGCGCGTGGCCTTTTTCAGCGTCGCGATCGCCCGCGAGCTGGGCCTCGACGACAAATCCCTCGAGCGCGTGCAGATCGCCGGGCTGCTGCACGACGTCGGCAAGATCGGCATCGCCGACGCGGTGCTGCGCAAGCCCGACCGCTTGACCGACGAGGAGTACGGCATCATCAAGGGCCACCCGGCGCTCGGGGCGAGCATCATGGGCCCGATCCGCCAGCTCAAAGACATCATCCCCGGCATGCGCCACCATCACGAGGCGCTCGACGGGAGCGGCTACCCGGACGGCCTGGCCGGCGGCGAGATCCCGCTGATGGCCCGGGTCATCGCCGTGGCCGACACCTTCGACGCGATGACCTCGGACCGGCTCTACCAGAAGGCCAAGGACGACGCGTTCGTGATCCAGACCCTGCTGCGACTCTCGGGCAGCCGCTACGACCCGAAGGTCGTTCAGGCGTTCATCAAGGCCCACGTCAAGCTCGGGCGCCCGGCCCCGGCCGCCGCGGGCGTGCCGGTCGCTCAGCCGGCTTAGGGGGAAGACCATGCGCTACCGACAGCCCGAACCCCGCAGGACCGACGACGGGAGCAAGGACGAGAAGCGCTTCGGCTGGCGCCTGATCCGCGTCTCGCACTTCGCGGTCAAGGTCTGGGGGGCGATTCTGCTGCTGCTGATCCTCGCCGTCGTCGGCAGCATCCTCTACGCCCGATCGCAGGGGACCGAGAGCATCATCGCGCGGGTCATCGGGCTCGCGCGCCGCTCGATCGACCAGCGCATCGCCCTGATCACCGCGTCGCCCGACGAGAAGGAGCTGGTCGAGCAGCGCTTCGCCACGCTGACCTTCGTCTCCGGGCGGGTCGAGATCCAGCGCGCCACCGACCTGGCCTGGAAGAGCGGGCAGGACGGGATGCGGCTGGCCAGCGGGGACCGCGTGCGCACGTTCGCGAGCGCGCGGGCCGAGGTCGGCTTCGACGACGGCAACGTGCTGCGCATCAAGCCGGACTCGCTGATCGTCATCGGGGACCTGACCGAAAACGTCCGCACCAAGGTCCGCAAGTCCTCCGTGCGCCTGCTGGTGAGCAGCATCGAGGCCGACATCAAGAAGTCCGTGGTCCGCGGCTCGCAGTTCCGGCTCGAGATGCCGACGGCGACCGCCGACATCGACAAGGCCCGGATGAGCGTGGAGATCCGCCCCGACAAGCAGAGTCAGGTCAGCGTCTACTCCGGACAGGTCGCTCTGGACACCGGCAGCCAGCAGGTCCAGGTGACGGACCGCAAGACGGTGATGATCTCCGCGCTCAAGGAGATCACGAGTCCCGAGAACCTGCTGCCCGCCCCGCGCCTGAGCGCACCAAAGCCGCTCGAGACCTTCCCGAGCGCCACCGGCGGGGTCGTGATCCCCTGCACCTGGGACCCCGTCCCCGGCGCGCGCGCCTACCGGCTCGAGATCTCCGCGGACCGGTTCTTCGACAAGCCGGTGGTGTCCCGCGACGACCTGCGCACCGGTTCGTTCATGACGCCGTCTCTCGGCCAGGGGGTCTACCACGTGCGGGTCGCGGCGATCGACGCCCAGGGCCGCACCGGCGATTTCGCCGAGCCGGTGCCGGTGCGGGTCGTCGTCGACCGGCAGCCGCCGTTCATCGAGATCCAGAAGTTCGTCGTGCTGCAGACGGGGCGCGGGCGCGAGGTGCTCGTCAACGGGCGCACCGAGCCCGGGGCCACCGTGAGCGTGGGCGGGCGTCCGGTGGTGGTTGACGAGACCGGCTACTTCTCGGCGGTTCTCAAGGGACTCGCCGTGGGGCAGGCCGAGATGGAAATTCTCGCGCGCGACCGCGCGGGCAATCTCAAGACCCTCCTGCAGAAAGTCCAGTCGTGAACGCGCGGCTCCTGCTCGGGGTGCTCGCGGTGCTCGCCGCACCGCTGCCGGGTTGCCGCCGGGAGGCGCCGGTGGCGCCGCTCGAAAAGCTCGAGACGGCGGGGGACGGCTTCTACGCCGCCGGCGAGTACGAGCAGGCGGAGGCGAGCTATCGCAAGGCGCTGGAGATCGGGGCGCAGCGCCCGCGGCTGCAGAACAACCTCGGCGACAGCCTGCTGCGCCAGGGGAAGACCGGCGCGGCTCAGGCGGCCTACCGCAAGGCGCTCGAGCAGGACCCGGAGTACCTGTTCGCGATGAACAACCTGGTGCTCGCCCTCTACCGCGGCGGCGAGCGCGACGCGGCCCGCCAGCTCCTGGCCAAGGCGCAGATGAACTGGCCGCAGGTCTCGTTCTTCTACTCGACGGCCGGCTACCTGCACTACCTCGAGGGCGATCACCCCGCGGCCCTCAAGGCGTTCCAGGAGGCGATCCGCCTCAACCCCAGCTCGCCCGCGGCGCTCAACAACACCGGCGCGCTGCTGCTGGAAAACCCCGCGTCGGATCTCGACCCCCTGCCGTACCTGATGCGCGCGATCGAGAAGGACCCGGACAACGTGCTCTTTCGCGACACGCTCGGCTGGTACTACTTCAAGAAGGGGATGTTCGCCGAGGCGACCATTGAAATCGGCAAGGCCTTCCTTTATGATCCGAAGAATCTCGAGGTCCGCGTGCACTTCGCCACCGTGCTCGAGTGGATCGGCAAGGAGCGGGAGGCGCTGGAACAGTGGACGAAGGTGTTGGAGCTCGCCGATGACGAACGGGTCAAGCGGCTCGCTCACGAACACTACTGGGACCTCCAGGGACGCGGCGTAACCGCGGCCGCCAACTAGGCAGCGATGGTCCTCTTCAATTACGCGATCCGCGAAGTGACGGCCAAGCTCGTCTACTACGGGCCCGGCCTCTGCGGCAAGACCACCAACCTCCAGTTCATCCACGAGAAACTCGACCCGAGCGCCCGCGGCAAGCTGCTCTCGCTCGCGACGGACGGCGACCGCACGCTCTTTTTCGACTTCCTGCCGATCGAGATGGGCTCGATCGGCGGCTACAAGGTGCGGTTCCAGCTCTACACCGTTCCCGGCCAGGTGCACTACAACGCCACCCGCAAGCTGGTCCTCAAGGGCGTGGACGCGGTCGCCTTCGTCGCCGACTCGCAGGTCTCGATGGTCGAGCGCAACCGGGAGAGCTTCGAGAACCTGATCGAGAACCTGATCGAGAACGGGTACGACCCCGCGAAGATCCCCGTGGTCATTCAGCTCAACAAGCGCGATCTGCCCAACGTCGCGAGCGTCGGGGACCTGGTGGCGGCGATGGGCGTCGAGGGCTACCCGGTTGTCGAGGCAGTCGCCGCCAACGGCGACGGCGTGTTCGAGACGCTCAAAACCGTCGTCAAGCTGACGCTCTCGCGGCTGCGTACCCAGTTCGACACGAGTGCCACCGCGGGTGTCGAGCGTCGCGAGGCCGCTCCCCAGGCCCCGCCGCCACCGCCCCCTTCGCCTTCGGTGGTCTTTGCGCCACCACCGCCGCCACCGCCACCGCCGCCACCGCCACCGCCGCCACCGCCGCCACCGCCGCCACCGCCGCCACCGCCGGTGGAGGCGGTCGCGCCTGAACCCGAGCAGGAAGCCGAGGTCCGCTCCGCCGGCCCTGCGGACGGCCTCGACGAGTTCGATCTCGAG
>Ga0315271_10001115_pt1 | contig 15980 bp, 15 predicted proteins | sample C3_top_MG_FD_204664 | JGI IMG/M metagenome (GOLD analysis project Ga0315271, IMG submission 204664) | Sediment microbial communities from Yellowstone Lake, YNP, Wyoming, USA - C3_top | ecosystem: Environmental > Aquatic > Freshwater > Lake > Sediment | place: USA: Wyoming | collected 2017-08-01 | reverse complement strand
GATCCCGGGCCTGGGGCGCGAAGTGTTGCTGGCGGTCAATCGCAGCGACTACCCGGTGATCCAGGCCGTGACGGTGTACCTGGCGGCGATCACGATGATCATCAACCTGACGGTGGATCTGTTGTTCAAGGTCGTCGATCCGCGGGTGGTTCTCAAGTGAGCGCGGTCATCAACGCCCCGGCCGCGGTGATCGCGGTCGAACGATCCGAGGGCGTGTGGCACGCTTCGTGGCGGCGCTTCAGGAGCGACCGCGTCGGCCTGGTCTGCGCCGTGATTGTGATCGCTTTCCTGCTCCTGATCATCGTCGCCGCACTCGGCGGCGTGGCCGGCAACTGGCAGCAGGAGGTCGGCGTGGCCAACGCGCCGCCGACGTTTCTGGGCCCGCGTGCGGCCGAGGCCACGGGCACGATCGAAGTGCCCAAAGGCCCGAACGTCGACCTGTCGGCGGTCGACCCGCTGGCGCCGCGCTACAAGGAGTGGGACGAGCGTGCGGCCAAGTTCAAGACCGAAGAGATCGTCAAGGCCGAGACGCTACCGATGGGTGCCGACCGACTGGGTCGGGACGTGCTGTCCAAGGCCATCAAGGGAACGCAGATTTCGGTCTTCGTCGGCGTGATGGCGGCGCTGGTGGCCACCGGCATCGGTACCTTGCTCGGCGCATTTGCCGGATTCTTCGGCGGCAAGGTGGGCGACTTTCTCGAGTGGCTGTACAACGTCTTCGAGGCCATCCCCGGCATCCTGCTGATCTTCGCCTTTGCCGCGGTGTTCGGTCGTGGCATCAGCACCGTGGTGCTGATCCTCGGCCTAACCGGCTGGACCGGGCTGTACCGACAGGTGCGCGCCGAGTTCATGAAGCACCGCAGCCGCGAGTACGTGCGCGCGGCCGAAGCCATCGGTGCGTCGGTCTGGAGCCGCATCTTCAGCCACATCCTGCCCAATGTCAGTCACGTGATCCTGGTGCGCATGAGTCTGCTGGTCGTGGGCTTCATCAAGGCCGAGGTGATCCTGTCGTACCTGGGCCTGGGGGTGGGCGTCGACGATGTCTCGTGGGGCACGATGCTGGCCGAAGCGCAAAGCGAACTGATCCTCGGCTATTGGTGGCAGCTCGCGGCCGCGACGCTGTTCATGGCTGTCTTCGTGACCGCCTTCTCGCTGATGGCCGATGCGCTGCGCGACGCGCTCGATCCGAAACTCAGAGGGCTCGAGTGATGTTGCTGAGCATTCAGGACCTGCGCGTCGCCTTCCGCATGAGCAAGGTGGACGGCGTGCTGCAGCGCGCCGAAGCCGTGAAGGGGGTGTCGTTCGACATTGCGGAGAACCGCACCGTGGCCCTGGTCGGCGAGTCGGGATCGGGCAAGAGCGTGACCGCGATGTCGATTCTCAATTTGCTGCCCGACAACGCCGAGCGCAGCGGCAAGATCCTGTGGCACGGCAAGGACCTCATGCACATGCCGATGGCCGAGTTGCAGCAACTGCGCGGCCGCGAAATTGCCTGCGTGTTCCAGGACCCGATGACCTCGCTGAATCCGGTGTTCAGCGTCGGCGATCAGCTGGTCGAGCCGCTGATCAAGCACCTCGGCCTGGGCAACAGGGCAGCGCTCGAGCGCGCCGAGCAGTTGCTGGTCGAGGTTGGCATGCCCGAGCCCAAGCGCCGCCTCGCGGCCTATCCGCACGAGCTGTCAGGCGGCCAGCAGCAGCGGGTGATGATCTCGATGGCCCTGGCCTGCGAACCCAAGCTGTTGATCGCCGATGAGCCGACGACGGCGCTGGACGTGACCATCCAACGCCAGATCCTCGAGCTGATCGCCGAGTTGCAGCGCAAGCGCCGTATGAGCGTACTGTTCATCAGCCACGACCTGGGCGTGGTCGGCGAGATCGCCAACGAGGTGCTCGTGATGCGTCACGGCGTGCTGCGCGAGCAGGGATCGGTGGCCGATATCTTTGCGGCGCCGAAGGACGCTTACACGCAGGCGCTGCTGGCCTGCCGGCCGAGCTTGGCGCACAACCCCGCGCGGTTGATGGTCATCGACGACCACATCGCCGGCAAGTCGATGCGAGGGCCGGCGGTGGCCAAGGATGCCCAGGCGCCGGTGGTGCTCGAAGTCAGGTCGCTGGCCAAGAGCTTCTGGCTCAAGCGCGGCTTGTTCGGCCGGCGCGAGTTCAAAGCCGTGCAGGGTGTCAACTTCCGGCTGCGCCGTGGCCACACGCTGGGCGTGGTTGGCGAATCGGGTTCGGGCAAGACGACGATGGGCCTGACGTTGCTGCGCCTGCACGAGCCGACCCACGGCGAGGTCATCTTCGACGGCCAGGACCTGCTCAGACTCAGTGCTGCCGAGCGCCAGGTGATGCGCCGGCGCATCCAGATCGTGTTCCAGAACCCCTACGCCAGCCTGAATCCGCGCTTCACCATCGGCCAGACGCTGATCGAACCGATGGCGATCCACCAGATCGGCGCCTCGACGAAAGATCGCGAGCAGCGTGCCCGCACGCTGCTGGAGAAGGTCGGCCTCGACGGCAGTGCCTTCGGCAAGTATCCGCATGAATTCTCGGGAGGCCAGCGCCAACGCATCGCGATCGCCCGTGCGCTGACGCTCGACCCCGAAGTGCTGGTGCTCGACGAGGCGGTCAGTGCGCTCGACGTGTCGGTGCAGGCCCAGGTGCTGAATCTGCTGCGTGACCTGCAGGACGAGCTCGGCCTGGCCTATGTCTTCATCAGCCACGACCTGGCGGTCGTGCGCTTCATCAGCGACGAGGTGCTGGTAATGAAGGACGGCGTCGTCGTCGAGCAGGCGGCCACCGAACAGATCCTGGCCGCACCGCGCGAGGAGTACACGCAGCGGCTGCTGGCGGCCATACCGCGCGGGTACCGCGCGGCCGCGTGATCCGTGCGCGGGTACCGCACCGCCGCATGATTTGCGCGCGGGTACCTCGCGGCCGCCAGATCTGAGCGCGGGGGGCACGGTACGGCTGCCCGACTCGTGCGCACGTGCCCAGCTTACGCGTGGCTACAACTCGCCAGCGGTGACTACAACACCGACGGCGTTTGATGGCCTTGTAACGCCGGGTACCGGCGCTGCCGCGTAGCGCCAGCGGCATCGCGTCGGGATGTGACATAGCGCACGGGCCGATTGCGCAGCGAGCGCGGCACGGAAACTGCAAAAGTCCCGGCGTATGCGCGCCATTGGTGGGCGCCGAACCCGGAGATGCCATCCATGAGCTTTCGCCCCTTCGTCCCCCGCCGCGCGGCTCCAAGCTGCCGCGGCGGCGCATCGTCGCTGCTACGGCTGTCTGCAAGCGCCGCTGGCCGCTGGCCGTCGGCGAAGGCGTTGACGGCCTGGGCCGACCGCGGCGTGGACAACGGCGAAACAGCCTCGGCACCGATGGTCGCCGCCACGCCCGATGCCGCATCGCAGTGGTTCACTCGCCTGTGGCCGAGCCGGACCTGAGACCGCCCCTGGGAGATTTGACATGTCGATCCAGCTTGCCCCCAATGCTTCCGCCGCTCGCAGCGCGAGCCCTGCCGTGGCACCGCGCCCGGTGACGCCCGCTGCGCCCCGCGTGCTGCAGTCCGCACGCGCTCCCGCCCAGTTGAGCTTCTTCTTCAAGGGCGGCTGAGCAAGTACCGTTTCTGGACCGTCCGACGTCCAAAAGGGGAGCGGGCGTAGCGGGAGTGATGAGAGCGAGCCCTCGCTAACCAACGTCCCGCTCCCCGTTTTTTTCGCCTTGGCCGGTCGCGCGCGATTCGCCAGTCGCTGGCGCCGCTCCCGTACATAAGACGCCGGGCCCACCGGGCCTGCCACGGCCATGTTCCGGCCGCTCCGCAGTGCGGCCGTAGCGGTTTCGCGCTGTGCCCCTCCTGGGCACCACCCCACTCGAGCGTCGCCACCGAGCCGGATGTTCGCGATGGCGCCGGGCTGCTGTCGCGCCGACGCTTCGGCCGCCAGTCCGGTCCCGGTGCAGTGCCCGGGCCGCAGTACCACCGGGCTTGCCCGACGGGCGCAAACGACCCAGGCTCACTAGACTGCGCCACCACAGCCACAGAAGAACCAGGAGCCGCCATGAGCCCGATACCCACCTGGCGCGAAGTGAGCGCGGGACCCGGCGTCGTGGTCTCGCCAGACGAGCGCCTGTCCTGGCCGCAAACGGCAGCGCTCGGCGTGCAGCATGTGATCGCGATGTTCGGCGCGACGGTACTGGCGCCGATCCTGATGGGCTTCGACCCCAATGTCGCGATCCTGATGAGCGGCGTCGGCACGCTGGTCTTCTTCGTCCTGGTCGGTGGTCAGGTGCCGAGCTACCTGGGATCTTCCTTTGCCTTCATCGGCGTGGTGATCGCGGCCACCGGTTTTGCCGGCGGCGGGGCCAACGCCAACCTGGGCCTGGCGCTGGGCGGCATCATTGCCTGCGGTGCGCTGGTGGCGTTGATCGGGCTGATCGTGACGGCCAGCGGCACGGGCTGGATCGAGCGCCTGATGCCGCCGGTGGTGACCGGTGCCGTGGTCGCGGTGATCGGCCTGAACCTGGCCGGCATCCCGATCAAGAACATGGCACCGACGCCGTTCGACGCCTGGATGCAGGCGCTGACCTTCATCAGCGTCGGCGCGGTGGCGGTGTTCACGCGCGGCATGACCCAGCGGCTGCTGATCCTGGTCGGCCTGATCGTCGCCAGCCTGATCTACGCCGTCTTGACCAACGGCCTCGGCCTGGGCAAGCCGATCGACTTGTCGCGCCTGCTCGGCGCAGCGTGGTTCGGCGCGCCAGCCTTCGCTGTGCCGGTGTTCGAAGCCAAGGCGATGCTGCTGATCGCACCGGTGGCGGTGATCCTGGTGGCCGAGAACCTCGGCCACATCAAGGCCGTGAGCGCGATGACCGGCCGCAACCTGGACCGCTACATGGGCCGCGCCTTCATCGGCGACGGGCTGGCGACGATGATTTCGGGCAGCGCCGGCGGCACCGGTGTGACGACCTATGCCGAGAACATCGGCGTGATGGCAGCAACCAAGATTTACTCGACGGCGATGTTCGTGGTCGCCGGCCTGATCGCGATCCTGCTCGGCTTCTCGCCGAAGTTCGGCGCCCTGATCCAGGCCATCCCGCTGGCGGTGATGGGCGGCGTGTCGATCGTCGTCTTCGGCCTGATCGCGGTGGCCGGGGCCAAGATATGGGTCGACAACAAGGTCGACTTCTCCGACAACGCCAACCTGATCGTCGCCGCGGTGACGCTGGTGCTGGGCACCGGCGACTACACGCTGAAGTTCGGTGCCTTCTCGCTCGGCGGCATCGGCACCGCGACCTTCGGCGCGATCGGCCTGTATGCCTTGCTTGGGCGCAGGAAGTGAATGCGTGCCTAACGACTGGAGACTGCCAATGACTTCACGCCGCCCATTGCTGGCTGCCCTGCTCGCGCTGCCGCTGCTCGCGTCGGCGCAGGCGTGGCCGACCAAGCCGGTGCGCATCGTTGTGCCCTTCGCCGCCGGCGGCACCACCGACATCCTGGCCCGCGCGCTCGCACCCGAGTTGCAGAAGGCCTTCGGGCAGCCGTTCATCGTCGAGAACAAGGGTGGCGCCGGCGGCAACACCGGCGCCGCCGAAGTGGCCAAGGCCGCACCCGACGGCCACACCCTGTTGATGGGCACGGTCGGCACGCACGCGATCAACGCCGCGCTCTACGCCAAGATGCCATTCGACCCGGTGAAGGACTTCGTGCCGATCACGCTGGTGGCCGGCGTGCCCAACGTGCTGGTGCTGAATCCGGGCAACGCGCAGAAGTACGGCATCGACAGCGTGCCGGCGTTGATCGCCTATGCCAAGGCCAACCCGGGCAAGCTCAATGTGGCCAGCTCGGGCAATGGCACGTCGATCCACCTGGCGGGCGAACTGTTCAAGTCGATGACCGGCACCTTCATGCTGCACCTGCCCTACAGTGGATCGGGCCCGGCGCTGATCGACCTGATCGGTGGCAACACCGACCTGATGTTCGACAACCTGCCGTCGTCGTTGCAGCATATCAAGGCGGGCAAGTTGAAGGCCCTGGCCGTGACCAGCGCCACGCGCTCGGCCGCGTTGCCGGATCTGCCGACGGTCGAGGAGGCCGGAGGCCCGGCGCTGAAGGGCTTCGAGGCCAGCTCGTGGTTCGGCCTGTTGGCGCCCGCCGGCACGCGCATGGACATCGTCAATCGCATCCAGCAGGAAACCGCCAAGGCACTGGCGTCGCCGGCGCTCAAGGAGCGGCTACAGGCGCAGGGCGCGATCCCGAGTGGCATGACCAGCGCCGAATTCGCCCTGCACATCGCGGCCGAATCCGCCAAGTGGGCCAAGGTCGTGAAGGCGGCGGGGGCGAAAGTCGACTGAGCTCCTCGTGCCCCACCGGTCAGGGGTGGGCTGCCATCACCTGCGCCACGCTGGCGGTCAGCTTCTTACCGTAGGGTACGTGCAGGAACTCGTTCGGACCGTGGGCATTGCTCTTCGGGCCGAGCACGCCGCAAACCATCATCTGCGCTTTCGGGAAGCCTTTGGCCAGCATGCTCATCAACGGGATCGTGCCGCCCTGGCCGATGAAGCCGACCGGGGCGCCGTAGTGGGTGTTCGACGCGGTGTCGAGCGCCCTGTGCAGCCAGGGCGCGAGCTCGGGCGCGTTCCAGCCGCTGGCGCCAAGCGCACCGGCGCGGCCATCGGCGTGGAACGTGACGCGGGCGTTGTAGGGCGCGTTGTCCTCGAGCAGTTGCTTCAACTTGAGTGAGGCCTCGTTGCCGTCGACCAGCGGCGGCAGGCGCAGGCTGAGCTTGAACGCGGTGTAGGGGCGCAGCACGTTGCCCGCGCTGCTCAGCTCGGGGACGCCATCGACGCCGGTGACCGACAGCGTCGGCCGCCAGGTGCGATTGAGCAGCGCCTGGGTCGGGTCGGTGGTCGTCGGCAGGGCCAGCGCGCCATCGGCGCCGCAGGCCCAGGGGAAACGCTTGTAGACCTCGTCCTTCAGGATCGCCGCGGTGGCGCGCGTTTGTTCGATGCGCGACGCCGGGATCTCGCAGTGGAAACTCTCGGGCAACAGCTCGCCAGTCTTGCTGTCTTCCAGGCGGTCCAGTACCTGGCGCAGGATGCGGAACGACGACGGCACCAGGCCGCTGGCGTCGCCGGAGTGGATGCCCTCGGTCAGGACCTCGACTTTCAACACCCCGCTGACCATGCCGCGCAGGCTGGTGGTCAACCAGAGCTGATCGTAGTTGCCAGCGCCCGAGTCCAGGCAGACCACCAGGCTGACATTGCCCAGCCGGGGCTTGAGGGCATCGAGGTAGACCGGCAAGTCGAACGAGCCGCTTTCCTCGCAGCTTTCGACCAGGCCGACGATGCGCGGCCGCGGGATGCCTTGGGCGTCGAGGGCCATGATCGCGGCCAGCGAGGCGTAGATCGCGTAGCCGTCGTCGGCGCCGCCGCGGCCGTAGAGCTTGCCGTCGTCGTACTTCGGCGTCCACGGGCCCAGGTCATTGCGCCAGCCGTTGAACTCGGGCTGCTTGTCGAGATGGCCATACATGACCACGGTGTCGGTGCTGGCGGCCTTGGTGGCCGGCACCTCGAACAGGATCACCGGCGTGCGGCCTTCGATGCGCACGACTTCAAGCTTCAGGCCGGCCACCTTTTTGCCCTCGACCCAGGCCGCGGCGTCGCGCACGACGCGGTCGACATGGCCGTGCTTGGCCCAATCGACGTCGAACATCGGGCTCTTGGCCGGGATTTCGATGTAGCGCGTCAGCGCGGGCACGATCTCGTCGTCCCACAAGCGGTCGGTGAAGCGGGCCAGTTTGGTGGTATCAAGCATGGTACTAAGGGGATGAACGGCGGTTGAGCGTCTTGAACTGCCGGGGTTGACGAGCCTAATATGCAAGGGTCCATTTTGTCGCCGAAAGCTGCCATGAAGCGCACACGCCTGCTCGCCGCGTTGGCCGCCGTTTCCATTCTCGGCGCGTGCGCCACTGCACCTCCGGCCAGCCCGCCGCAGCCGCCGCCGGGCCTGTTTCAGGACGAAGCCTTCAACGCGCCTTCGCGTCGCATCGACGCGGCTGATGTGTTCGCGCTCAGCCCGGCCATGAAGCGCTACCTTGAGGTCGACATTGCGCCACAGTTGCGCAGCATGGGTCGCCAACAGGGGCTGGTCGACGCAATGCACAGCAAGGCCCACCTGCGCCTGGATTACGACACCGAGAGCACACGCACGGCAGCCGAGGCCTTCGATGCGCGTGCCGGCAACTGCCTGTCGCTGGTCGTGATGACAGCAGCTTTGGCCAAACAACTCGAGCTGCCGATCCAGTATCAGGCTCTGCTCGGCGAGGAAACCTGGAGCCGCAGCGGCGACCTCTCGTTTGTCAACGGTCACGTCAACATCACGGTGGGGCAGCGGCTGATTGACCGGCGCGGCGCGTTCGACGCCAGCCCCGAACTGCGCCTGAATTTCGGTGCTCTTTCCGTCGCGCGAGGTGCGCTGCTGCAGGTGGTGAGCGAGCACACGATCGTCGCGATGTTCATGAACAACCGGGCTGCCGAGGCGCTGGTGCGGGGCGACATCGACGACGCCTACGCCTACGCGCGCGAGGCGGTGGTTCAAGACCCGACCTTCGCGGCGGCTTACAACACGCTGGGCGTGACCTTCCAGCGCCGCGGACTGGTCGAAGCCGCGGAGCGCGCGTATGGGTATGCACTCGGCCGCGACGACAAGCACCGGGCCGCAATGGTCAACATGGCCCGCTTGCTTGACACGCAGGGCCGCAGCGCCGAAGCCGCGCCGTTGCGGGCCAAGCTGGCAGCGCTGGAGGCCGAGCCGCCGTTCCACTACTTCGATCTTGGCCGCGCCGCGGTACAGGCAGGCGACTTTCGCGCGGCGCGCGATTACATCCTGCGCGAAATGCGCCGCGACCCTGATTACCATGAGTTCCACTTCTGGCTGGCCGTGGCGCTGTACGGCCTGGGCGAAGTCGAACAGGCGCGCGAGCACATGACCACGGCCATGAATAACAGCACGACGCGGCGTGAGCACGCGCTTTACGCGTCCAAGCTGCAACGCCTGAACACGGTGGCCACGAACACCAACTGAGTGGCCTCACACGGGCACATGCCGCCGCCTGCCCGCGGCGAGGCCGTGCCGTGAATGGCTAGCCGACGCAGAATACGTTGAGTTTGTTGCCGTCGAGGTCGCGGAAGTAGCCGGCATAGAACCCGTCGCCGCGCAGTCCGACCGCACCTTCGTCCTTGCCACCGAGCTCGAGCGCCTTCTTGTGCAGCCGATCGACCTTGTCGCGCGCGTCGACGGTGATCGCGGCCATCACGCCATTGCCGACGGTGGCGGGCTTCTGGTCGAAGGGCTTCATGATGGCGAGCGCCGGCTTGTCCATGCCCACGCCCCAGGCGTAGCCGCGGCCGCCGAACTCCATGATGCGTTTGATGCCGATCTCTGCCAGAAGCGTGTCGTAGAACGCCTTGGCGCGGGGTAGATCGTTGGTGCCCAGGGTGACGTAGCCAATCATTACCATCTCCAGTAGTTAACGCCGTTCGAACTTGAATACTGCCACGCTGGCGCGCCAGTTCGGCCAGCGGCGCACCGACCGGCCCTCCTGCAGGCCGAAGCTGTCGAGGATCGTGAGCCCGTTCTTGCGCGCCAGGACCTCGAAGTCGGCATAGGTGCCGACGCGGATGTTGGGCGTGTCGTACCACTGGTAGGGCAGCGTCTTGGTCACCGGCATGCGGCCGCCGGCCACGCGCAGGCGGTTCGGCCAATGTGCGAAGTTGGGAAAGCTGACGATGCCGATGCGGCCGACACGCGCCGTCTCGCGCAACATGCGTTCCGTGTTGCGCAGGTGTTGCAGGGTATCGAGTTGCAGCACCACGTCGAAGCTGTGGTCCTCGAACAGCGCCAGCCCGTCCTCGAGGTTGAACTGGATGACATCGATGCCCCGCGCCAGGCTGGCGTGCACGTTGGCGTCGGCCAGTTCGATGCCGTAGCCGCTGCAGTCGCGGTGCTCGATCAGGTGGGCCAGCAGCTCACCGCTGCCGCAGCCGAGGTCGAGCACGCGCGCACCGCGCGGCACCAGTTCGGCGATCAGTTCGAGGTCCTTGCGCTCGCTCACTTGGGCACCCCGCTCGCCGAGTACGGCGATCGACCCTCCGCGAGGGTGGGGCCTTGCTTGGGGCGGCCCGGCGCGGCGGCCCCGGAGAACTCCGCAGCGATGCGCTCGAAGTAGGTCCGCATCACGGCAAAGTAGCGCGCATCGTCGAGCAGGAAGGCGTCGTGGCCGTGCTGGGCGTCGATCTCGGCGTAACTGACGCGGCGCTTGCCGTCGACCAGCGCCTTGACCAGTTCACGCGAGCGCGCCGGCGAGAAGCGCCAATCGGTGGTGAAGCTGACGAGCAGGAACTTGGCCTGCACGGCGGCGAAGGTCCGGGCCAGGTCGCCGCCATGCGCCGAGGCGGGGTCGAAGTAGTCGAGCGCGCGCGTTATCAGAAGGTAGGTGTTGGCGTCGAAGTAGTCGCTGAACTTGTCGCCCTGGTGGCGCAGGTAGCTCTCGATTTCGAACTCGACGTCGTAGTCGAACGAGATCGCGCCGTCACGCAGCTTGCGGCCGAACTTGGTGCCCATCACGTCGTCGCTCAGGTACGTGACATGGCCGATCATGCGCGCGATGCGCAGGCCACGCCGTGGCACCACGCCGTGCTCGTAGTAATGACCGCCGTGGAACTCGGGGTCGGTGATGATGGCGCGGCGCGCGATCTCGTTGAAGGCGATGTTCTCGGCCGACAGGTTCGGCGCCGTGGCTACGCCAATGCAGTGGCGGATCCGATCCGGGTAGCGCAGCGTCCAGGCCAGGGCCTGCATGCCGCCCAGGCTGCCGCCGAGCACGGCAGCCAGCTGCGTGATGCCCAGGCGGTCGATCAGCCGCGCCTGCGCGTCGACCCAGTCTTCGACGGTGACGAGCGGAAAGTCCGCGCCATAGGGCCTGCCAGTGGCAGCGTTCAGGTGCATCGGCCCGGTCGAGCCGAAGCACGATCCCGGGTTGTTGACGCCGATGACGAAGAACCGGTCGGTGTCCAGCGGCTTGCCAGGGCCGACCAGGTTGTCCCACCAGCCGAGCTGGCCCTGCCCGTCGATGCCGGCGACATGGTGCGAGGCATTCAGCGCGTGGCAAACCAGCACCGCATTGCTGCGGTCGGTGTTGAGCCTGCCGTAGGTTTCGTAGACGAGCGTGTAATCGGCCAGCGCCGCGCCGCTGGTCAGCGCCAGTGGCTGCGGGAAGTGCATCTGCTGTGCAGTAACGGTGCCGATCGAAGCCATGAAGAAGAAAACCGGTGCCGCCTGCAACGGACACCGGTCTGATATCCCTCTTAGCGGTATTTGTTAAAGCGCCCGCAATCTGGAGCAAATCGGCGCTGTGCGGCGCAGTATAGCGGCGTCGAATGCGCCAGCCGTGCCGGGCACTTCGTGGCGTCGCGGCGCAGCCATGCGGCAATGCGCACCAACGCCAGACACCGCCGTGGGGCCCTGCACCCCGTCGGCCGCAGCCACCGACCCTCGACACCGGGGGGCGGCCCGTGGACGTGGGGTGGCGAGCAATCGTGCGATGCCGACAATCGGTGCAGAGCATTTCAAGAGTCCGCCTTCCCGTGACCACCACGTTTATCGTCCGCCGCGACGCATTGCGCGCACGCCAGGCCCAGGCACTGATCGAAACCTCACGCGAGATCAAGGTCCTGGGCGTGGCCGAATCGCTGTACCGTGCCCGGCCGGCGCTGGCCAAGCTCGACACCGATACGGTGCTGCTCGATCTGCGCCTGGAGGACGGCGCGGCGCTGAGCCTGGTGCGCTGGCTGCGCGAGTGCGATGGCGGGCGGCCGAAGATCATGCTGGTGGTGGCTGATGCCGCCGACCCGCTGCTGTTTGCCAGCCTGGTGGCCGGCGCCGACGCCTACTTGCTGGAGGCCGATCTGCCGGTGGCCGCGGCCATGCTGGGGCGGTTGGTGGCGGGCGAAGCGGGCATGGCCGCGCCGCTGGCCACGCAGGTCCTGCAGTTCTTCAATGAGCCGCAGCAACCGGCGCCGCGCCGCAATGCGGCGGCCGACGAGCGCCATCTCGACTGGCACAGCCACGGCAGCAACCCGATGCGGCTGTCGCCCGGCGAGGTGTGGCTGGTGCAGTTGCTCGCGCAGGGCGCGCGCAGCGGCGAGGTCGCGGCGCGCGCGGGGCAAAGCGTCGAAGCCGTCGGCCGGCGCATCGCGAACATCTACCGCAAGCTGGCCTGGGACTTGCGCCGCGGCGCATTGTCGTTGCTCGCCGCCTGACGCCGCCGTCGCACGACCAAGGTCGTGCGCGCCAGCGCTGGCTGCCCTGAAGGCGTCACTTCGGCGGCAGCGTGTCGATGAAGCTCTGCCGCTGCGCCAGCTTTGCAGTCAGGCGCGCCAGGTTCGGATGTGACCCGCGCCAATCGATCTGTGGGAAACGAAAGTCCAGGTAGCCCAGTGCGCAGCCGACGGCGATGTCAGCCAGCGAAAGGTGGATGCCGCCGGCAAACGGCTTGTCACCCAGGCCCTTGGCCATTGCGGCGACGGCGGCGTTGACCTTGATCATCTGACGCTCGATCCAGGCCGCGCAGCGCTGGCCATCGCTGCGGCCGCTCCAGGTCTGTTCGAGTCGGGCCTCGATGCTGGCGTCGATCATGCCGTCGGCCAGTGCTTCCCAGGTTCGGGCCTCGGCGCGCTCGCGGCCGCTGGCCGGGATCAATCGGCCCACCGGCGACAGCGTGTCGACGTACTCGACGATCACACGCGAATCGAAAACGGCCTCGCCACCCTCGAGCACCAGGCACGGCACCTTGCCCAGCGGGTTGGCCGTCAGGATCGCGTCGCTGGCCCAAACGTCTTCGAGCACCAACTGGTAGTCGAGCTTCTTTTCTGCCATCACGATGCGCACTTTGCGCACGTACGGGCTGGTCAGCGAACCGAGCAATTTCATGGTGTTGTTGGTGGCGGACCCCTGCGGCCCATTCTAGAGTTTGCGCGAGTTGCTCATTTGGTACCAAAGATGCGATCGCCCGCATCCCCCAAGCCGGGGAGGATATAGCCGTGGTCGTTGAGTTCGCGGTCGACCGCGCAGGTGGTGACCGGCACTTCGGGGTGGATGCCGTGGAAGTGGGCCAGGCCTTCGGGTGCTGCCAGCAGGCAGGCAAAGCGAATCGAGCGTGGTCGCACCGCCTTCAGCCGCGTCACCGCGGCAACCGCCGAGTGCCCGGTGGCCAGCATCGGGTCGAGCACGATCACGTCGCGCTCGTTCATGTTCTCGGGCACCTTGAAGTAATACTCCACCGCGGCCAGCGTCTTCGGGTCGCGGTACAGGCCGATGTGGCCGACGCGCGCGCCGGGCACCACCTCGAGCATGCCGTCGAGCAGGCCCGCGCCGGCGCGCAGGATGACCACGAACACCGTTTTCTTGCCGTCGATCTGGGTTCCGTTGGTCTTTTCCAGCGGGGTTTCGATTGCAATCGTCTGGGTCGGCATGTCACGCGTCAACTCGTAGGCCATCAGCAGCCCGATCTCGTGCAGCAGGCGGCGAAAGCCGCTGCTGCTGCGGTCCTTTTCGCGCATCAGCGTCAGCTTGTGTTGGATCAACGGGTGGTTCAGTTGGTGGACGATGCCCTGGCTCATGACGGCCTCCATCAGGTGTTGCGCCGATCAGGATACGCGCGACGCGGCACCTACAATCGATGGGCCATGAATCTGTCTGCCCTGACCGCACTGTCGCCTCTGGACGGCCGCTATGCCGCCAAGGCCAGGCCACTGCGTGCGCTGCTGTCGGAGTTCGGCCTCATGCACCGCCGCGTGCAGGTCGAGGTCGAATGGCTCATCGCCCTGTCGGACGCCGGCTTCGCCGAGCTCGCCCCGCTTTCGCAAGCCGCGCGCGGACTGCTGCGCGGCCTCGTGGTGCGCTTCTCGGAAGCCGACGCGCAGGCCATCAAGGACATCGAAAGAACCACCAACCACGACGTCAAGGCGGTCGAGTACTGGCTCAAGTCGCGCTTCGACGGCCAGCCCGAGTTGCGCGCGGCCGGTGAATTCGTCCACTTTGCCTGTACCAGCGAAGACATCAACAACGTCAGCCACGCACTGATGTTGAAGGCCGCGCGCGAGCAGGTGCTGCTGCCCGCGCTCGATGGCCTGGCGGGTACGCTCGGCGCGATGGCGCGCCAGTTCGCGGCGGTGCCGATGCTGTCGCGCACGCACGGCCAGACGGCGAGCCCGACCACCGTCGGCAAGGAACTCGCCAACGTCGCCGCGCGGTTGGCGACGGCGCGCGCGCGCATCGCCGCGGTGCAGCCGCTGGCCAAGATGAACGGCGCCGTCGGCAATTACAACGCCCACCTCGCGGCCTACCCGGAATTCGACTGGCCGGCGTTTGCGCGCCACGTGGTCGAGCAGCAGCTGGGCCTGACGCTCAACCCATACACGATCCAGATCGAGCCGCACGACTGGATGGCCGAGTTGTTCGACGCGGTCGCGCGCGCCAACACCATCCTCATCGACTGGTCGCGCGATGCCTGGGGCTATATCTCGCTGGGCTACTTCAAGCAGCGTACCGAGGCTGGCGAGATCGGCAGCTCGACGATGCCGCACAAAGTCAACCCGATCGACTTCGAGAATGCCGAGGGCAACCTGGGCTTGGCCAATGCGCTGCTCACGCACATGTCGCACAAGCTGCCGGTCAGCCGCTGGCAGCGCGACCTCACCGACTCGACCGTGCTGCGCAACATGGGCGTCGCGCTCGGCTATACCCTGGTCGGCTGCGACAGCCTGGCGCGCGGCATGGCCAAGCTCGAAGTCAATCGCGCCGCGCTGGACAGCGACCTGGCCGACGCCTGGGAGGTGCTGGCCGAGCCAATCCAGACGGTGATGCGCCGCTATGGTGCAGCCAACCCGTACGAGCGACTGAAGGACTTGACACGCGGCAAGTCCATCACCCGCGAAGCGATCGCCGCGTTCATCGACACGCTGACCGAAGTGCCGGCCGCGGAACGTCTGCGACTGAAGGCGTTGACGCCCGCCGGCTATACCGGCCTGGCGGCCCGTTTGGCCGCGGACGTCGAATCCGGCCCGCCACACTGAGCAGCGTGCTTGCGCCGGCTCTCTAGAATCGGCCCATGCAGTTCTTGCAAGGATTGAGCGCAGCGCAGCAGCGCCACGATTCGCTGCTGTGCGTCGGCCTGGACCCCGAACCCGAGCGGTTCCCGGAGCCGTGGCGCGGCAACGCGGCACGCATCTTCGACTTTTGCGCCCGTATCGTCGACGCCACCAAGGACCTGGTGTGCGCCTACAAGCCGCAGATCGCCTACTTCGCCGCGCACCGCGCCGAGGACCAACTCGAGCAGTTGATGGCCTACATCCGCCGCGTTGCGCCCGGGGTGCCGGTGATCCTCGACGCCAAGCGTGGCGACATCGGCAGCACCGCGGCGCAATACGCACGCGAGGCCTTCGTGCGCTATCAAGCCGATGCCGTCACGCTGTCGCCCTACATGGGCTTCGACTCGATCGAGCCGTACCTGGCCTACGACGGCCGCGGCCTGATCCTGCTGTGCCGCACGTCCAACGCCGGGGGCAGCGATCTGCAGCAGCTAGCGCTGGCTTCGGGCGAGAGCTTGTACGAGTACGTTGCCAAGCTGGCGTCCGGCGTCTGGAACAAGAGCGGCCGGCTCGGACTGGTGGTCGGCGCCACCTTCCCGGCCGAGCTCGCGCGCGTGCGTGAACTTGCGCCCCGCTTGCTGCTATTGATCCCGGGCATCGGCGCGCAGGGCGGCGATGCGCGTGCCACTGTCGCCGCAGCCTGGCGGCCCGACGCGCCGATCGTCGTCAACTCCTCGCGCGCGGTGCTCTACGCCGGCAGCGGTGACGGCTTCGCCGCGGCAGCGCGCGATGCGGCACGTGCCACGCGTGACGTGCTCGCAGCGGCGAGGCGC
>Ga0315271_10001112_pt1 | contig 16004 bp, 19 predicted proteins | sample C3_top_MG_FD_204664 | JGI IMG/M metagenome (GOLD analysis project Ga0315271, IMG submission 204664) | Sediment microbial communities from Yellowstone Lake, YNP, Wyoming, USA - C3_top | ecosystem: Environmental > Aquatic > Freshwater > Lake > Sediment | place: USA: Wyoming | collected 2017-08-01 | reverse complement strand
GCCAGAGGGTGTCGCGCAGATGACACCCCGACTGTCGTGTCCGGTACCCGTGCCCGTCGCGCGATGCCCTACTCTCCGGCAATGACGTTCGTCATACGGCGGACCGAACGCAAGGAGACCAGCGCGATGGGCGACAAGACGGAGCAGCCAGGACCGAGCGAAGCCGGGAAGCGGGTCATCGAGCCGATCGATGGCGACGACGTCGAGGGTCACCGCCGGCACGGCGTGAGCCTGACCGAGGACGAGCCGGGACCGAGCGAGGCCAGGCACAAGGTGTCGTTCACCGAGTCGGATGAGGACGACGTCGAGGGTCACCGCCGGCACGGCGTGAGCCTGACCGAGGACGAGCCCGGACCGAGCGGGGCCAGGCACAAGGTGTCGTTCAGCGAGTCCGATGAGGACGACGTCGAGGGCCACATCTTCGCTAAGTAGCGATCCAACCAGGACCAACGAGGAGGCCGTCCGGGCGACCGGGCGGCGTCTCTTCATGTCCGGCGCCCACTGCTGTGGAAGGCTACGTCAGGACGTGCCTTCGCCGCGCGTGGCCGTCGCGGCCAGCATCGCCTTGACCTCGAACGGCGCCGCGGTCGGGTGCTTCGAGCGGACCAACGCCGCGATGCCGGCGATATGGGGTGCGGCGAAACTGTTCCCGGTGGCGACGATCCGGCCACCGTCCTGCCAGGCCACTTCGACGTCCATCCCCCGTGCTCCGAACTCCACCGGCGGGTGCGGGTTGTAGAAGTACGTGAACGGATCGGCGAGGTCGTGCGCCGCGACGGACACGACGGCCGCGAACAGCGACGGGTAGCTGGGGCCCGGCACGTTGTTGGCCGCCGAGACCAGCAGGACATTGGAGAAGTACGCCTGGTCGGCCAGCTCATGGAAGGCCGCGAAGAAGGCCTCGCTCCTCGACGACAGGCTCAGGTTCACCACGGAAACGCCTTGCTCGATCGCCCATTCGAGGCCGGCCGCGAACAGCGCTCCCTTGCCACGATTGTCCGGCCCCAGGACCCGAACGGAGACGATGTCCGCGGCGGGGGCCAGAGCGTGGATGATCCCGGCGCACGCCGTGCCATGGCCGACGACGTCGCGGGCCTCCGTGTCATCGACGACGACCGGCTCGCCGGCGCTATCGAGTTCGACCTTGACGCTCCGGACGAGCTTGCCACCGACATCGGGATGGCCGGCTTCGACGCCCGAGTCGATGATGGCGACCGTCACGCCGGACCCATCGGCACCGCCCCACGCCATCGCCCGGTCGAACGACGCGAACGGGACGACCCGCGCCAATCCCTCGCGGTGGCCGGCAGCGAAGGGCTCGCTCCAGGCCGGCAGGCTCTCGGGGCTCATCGACTCCGGAACCGGTTGCCGACGGCTCGATCCCGGTCTGCGCGACGCGCCATCAGTTCGATGATCTCGGTCACGAGTTCGATCTGGCCCGGAGCGACCCGCCGCAGTCGCGCGACTTGATCGGCCAGCGCCCACAGCCGGCCCTCGTCGTCACCTGCGAGGTCCGCCACGGCAGCGGCAACCAGTTCATCGATCGAGCCGGACTCCGCCTCATCTCCGAGCAGCCCGTTCAGGACCGAGCCAAGGAGCTGTGCCGTCTCACGCTCGACCCGGCTCGCCCTGATCGCGACGGTCGCCTGCGCGGCAAAGACCGTCGCAAGCTCGATGTCGTGCAGGTTGAACTGGCTGCCATCGCGCTTGTCCAGCACCTCGAGGACCCCGAGCGGGCCTTCCTCGTCCACCAGCGGCACCGCGACGATCGAGCGCGGCACGTAGTCCGTCTGCTCGGCGAACGCCCGCCCGAAACGGGCGTCATTCGCGACGTCGGAGAGCGCCAGCGCCTGGCCGGTCGTGAAGACGTAGCCCACCAGGCCGTCAGTTGCCGGCACCGACAACCCGACGACGCCCTGGCCCTGCGCCCCGGCGGCGACCCGGAATACGAGGCGGTCCGCGCTCGGGTCGTACAGGGCGAGCGACGACGCCTCGGATCGGAAGATCGCCACCGTGGCGTCGACGATGGAGCGCAGGACGGCTTCGCCTGCGCCGGACTCGAGGCGTCTGGCGACCTCCACCCGACGCGCCACCGCCCGGAGCGCCTCGACGGCGTTGTCCGACAACCTGCCGTCGCGGGGTTCGCCACCGATGGGTCCGCTCATCGCCGGACGGCCAAGGCGAGCCGGTGCACGTCCGGGATGACCAGTTCATCGCCGTCGAACCGGATGAGACCGGCCGCCACGTACTCGGACAGCAGGCGGTTCACGCTCTGGCGCGACCCGCCGATCATGCTGGCGAGCTCGGCCTGGGTGTACGGCCATGGCAGACGGACCTGGCCACCCGGCAGCACGTCATCACGGCCTTCTTCCGCTCCCGGCCCCGGCGGCAGCGAGCGCAGCAGATGCTGGGCCAGGCGGCTCGGCAGATCCAGGAAGTGCAGATCGTGAACCTGCGCCGTGAGCCGCCGGATCTCAGCCGCAAGCGCGGCAAGCAGCGCCCGACGCAGCTCCGGCTGGTCGTCAACGAGACGGTCGAGTGAGTCGCGGCGCAGGATCAGGGTGGTCACCGCATCGATGGCGACGGCGCTGGCCGACCGGCGTCCGCCGTCCAGGAGCGCCAATTCGCCGAAGAAGCCGCCCGGTCCGATGGTCGTCAGGATCGCCGGCTCCGAGCCGTCCTCCGGCGGCAGGGTGATCTTGACGTTCCCCGAGGCCACGACGAAGAGGGCGTCGCCCTGGTCGCCGACATGGAACAGCGTCTCTCCCCGACGGAAGTGCCGCGGTCGGAGCGCGTCACCCACCAGTTCGAGCGACGCGTCGTCCATGCCTCCGAACAGCCGACAAGCACGGAGCGTGGCCAGCGCAAGCGGTACGTCGCGTTCGGAGCCGACCATGGTCGTGATCAGGGACGCGAGGCCGGGCGCATCGGGTATACGCCCACGACGATCGGCGTTTGCGGGTCCAGCGACAGCTCGTAGCCGATCTCGCCGGCACGCAGCAGTTCGCCGAGCAGCCCGCCTTCCCGCGTCGGCAGACCGACGAAGATCCAGTGACGATCGACGTGAACGGGCGTCACGTCGTCGTCGCCCCCCTCGATGGCGAACCGGCGACGAAGCTCGTGCATCGGAACGTACGGCCGACTCTTGATGAACCGCCGCAGTTGCGGCGCGGTGGCCGGGGGCGCCGCCATGAGCCCAGGCTGGGCTGGACCGCTGGGCGGGGCTTCCGAAGGGACGGTTGCCTGGGATGTCGCCGGGGGCGTGGCGGGCGGCGGCGCCGCGGGCGGGTCGGCGGGCACCTGGACAGAGGCCGGGGCCGGTGTTCGGACATCCACCGCCCGGGAGTCGGGCGAGCCTACGGCCGAACGGCCATCCGGGCTGGGACGGTCGAGTTGGCGAGATCGGCCGTGGTGTCGTCGGCTCATCGTCGTTCGATGATACCGGCGTTCGCGCTCAACCGTCGACGACGTACAGTTCGCGCGGTGCCTCGTTGAGGGTGATCGGTCCCTCCGGCCCGCACACCACGATGTCCTCGATCCGGGCACCGTACCGTCCGACCAGGTAGATCCCGGGCTCTACGGAGAACGCCATCCCGGCCCGGAGCGGCTCGTCATTGCCGCCGATCATGTACGGATCTTCGTGCGCTTCGAGGCCGATGCCGTGGCCCGTGCGGTGGAAGAACGCCTCACCATAGCCCTCCGCCTCGATCGGCCCGCGTGCGGCCGCGTCGACCTCCTCGCACCGGATCCCGGGCCGGACCACCCGTGTCGCAGCTGCCTGGGCCCGATACAACACGTCGAACAGGTGGCGGAACGCCTCATCCGGACCCTTGCCGGCGTCACCGCCGGTGACCCACAGCATCCGGGTGATGTCCGAGCCGTAGCCGGAGAGCTTGCCGCCGATGTCGAGGACGATCGGCTCCCCGGCCTCGATGATCCGCTCGGACGCATCGTGGTGCGGAGAGGCGGAGTTGGGGCCGGAGCCGACGATGGCGAACGCGGCTTCCTCATGCCCTTCGGCCAGGAGTCGGTCACGGACCTCACGGGAGACATCGGCCTCGGTCCGGCCGATGAGACGGCCGGCCGCGATCTGCGCGACGACCCGGTCCGCGGCGTGGGCGGCCAGTCGCAACAGCTCGATCTCGTCCGCGTCCTTGACCATGCGCAGTTCGCTCAGCACGGTGGAGGCCACCCGGATGTCGACCGACTCGAAGCGCGCGTCGTGGTCGATGGCGCGCTGGATCCCCAGCAGGTGGCTTGCCCACAGGGTGTCGGAGACCGCCACCGATGCGATCCCGTCGCGGCCGCCGCCGATCCGCTCCACGACGAGCGCGTACGGGTCCGCTCCCTCATCGAACGTCAGGATCCTCACGTCACCATGGACACCGGCCTCGGCTGCCGCGCGCTCCAGTCGTGGCACCACGATGGCCGCACCTTGTGCCGAGATGACCAACATCGTCAGGCGTTCCAGCGGCATCGCGAGATACCCGGTCAGGTAGCGCAGGTCCGGCCCGACACCAACCAGGAGGGCATCCAACCCGTGATCGGCCGTCGCCGCGACGGCCCGCTCCAGCCGCTCCGCGTAGCGCGCTGCCGAGATGACTGGCCGGTCAGTGGGGCTCATGTGGATGACTCCTTGGCGATCCATGCACTCAGGGTGGCGGGTCCATCTTCGAACAGCTTCCGGTAGGCGTAGACCCGGTCCGCCCCGGCCGCGCGGGCCCGCGTTCGCAGCTCCTGGTCGTCATGCTGGCCGACGGCGAGGACCGGCCGCCCGGCCGCGCTCGCCGCGGCGATCGCGGCCACGCCGTCGTACGCCCTCGCGGTCAGGTCCACGATCACGCGGGACACGTCGGGCAGGAGCACCGCCAGTCCGTCCATGCTTCGAGCCGGAGCAGGCATGGCCCCAGCCGCTCGCACCCCATCGGCGAGGCGCGCCGCCCAGATCAGGTCGTCGGCGAGGACCGCGATCCGCGGCGGAGCCGCGGGCGGATCCGGGGTCACCCGAGTGAGGCGACGAGGTGCCGGAAGACGTCCGCCGCGGACACGACGCCGATGGGCCGGCCGTCGTCCACGATCGGGATGTGGCGGAACTCGCCGACCGCCATCTTGTGGATCGCGACCGCGAGCGTGTCGTCCCGCCGCAGGACCACTGGATCAGGGGTCATGAAGTCCTCGACCCGGAACAGGCCAAGGCGCTTGTCGACCGCCTTCACCTCCGCATCGCGGTCCGTGAAGATCCCGACCAGGCGTCCCTCGTCGCAGACCACCAGGCAGTCAACGTCGGTCTCGTGCATCAGCTGGATAGCCGCTGCGACCGGCATGGTGGGCTCAACGAGTGTCGGGGATCCGATGCCGAGCGCATCGAGGTGGTCGCCGAGCATGGTGTCGTGATAGTCGCCGAGGGCCTGAGGCGTATCGGACAGCGACAGGTCGGCACCGCACTCGACGCAGCTGTCTTCGCCCTCGAAGTTGTCGGTCTGGCAGTTCGGACAGAGCATCGTCTTACTCCACGTTCCAGGTCTCGCCGGCCATCAGCGCCTTGCGCAGGTCGCCGGGACCGGACTTCGCGATGGCCGCTTCGATCTGGGCGTCCACGAGGTCCGAGTGCGTCGGCTGGTCCACCTGGCGGAGGATGCCGACGGGAACCGGGTACTCGGGCCAGAACATCCGCGACAGGATGAGTGCCAGGTACGGATCCTCCGCGTGCTGGTCGTGGACGAGCAGGTCCGCCTCCGTGACCCCGTCCTCCCCGATCGTCACCACCTCCGGATGGAGGCCGCGCAGGCGGATGCCCTTGTTGCGCTCCTTGCCGTAGATCAGCGGCTTGCCGTGCTCCAGGACGAGCATCCGGTCGTCACGGACGTCTCGCTCGGTGAAGTCGCGCCAGGCGCCGTCGTTGAAGATATTGCAGTTCTGGAGCACTTCGATGAACGACGCGCCATGGTGTCGGCCTGCCGCCTCGAGGGTCCGCGCCAGGTGCTCGGTGTGGGTGTCCACCGTGCGCGCCACGAAGGTCGACTCGGCGGCCAGCGCGAGAGTGAGCGGCATGACCGGCCGGTCCACGGAGCCCATCGGCGTCGACTTGGTCCGCTTCCCGAACTCCGAGGTCGGCGAGGTCTGGCCCTTGGTCAGGCCGTAGATCCGGTTGTTGTGCATGATCATCGTGAAGTCCACGTTCCGTCGCATCGAGTGCAGGAAGTGGTTGCCGCCGATGGACAGGGCGTCGCCATCGCCCGTGATCACCCAGACCATGAGGTCCGGGCGGGCGAGCTTGAGGCCGGTTGCCAGCGTGGGTGCCCGCCCGTGGATCGAATGGAAGCCGTACGTGTTCATGTAGTACGGCAGGCGACCAGAGCAGCCGATGCCGGAGATGAAGACGATGTTCTCCTTCGGCACGCCGAAGTCGGGCATCACCTTCTGGGTCTGGGCGAGGATCGAGTAGTCGCCGCAGCCCGGGCACCAGCGGACTTCCTGCTCGGCCACGAAGTCCTTGCGGGTCAGCTTGATCAGGCCGCCGGCGATCGGCGCGGGGCCCGTGGTCGTCTCGGTCATCGGGCTACTCCCTGCTCGGCCAAGATCCGCTCGGCCTCGGCGGCGATCTCGGCGATCCGGAACGGCTTGCCGCGGACCCGCCCATAGCTCACGGCATCCACCAGGTAGGTGCCACGGATCACGAACCAGAGCTGCCCAAGGTTGAGCTCGGGCACCAGCACGGTCCGGTAGCGCTTGAGGACCTCGGCCGTGTTCGCCGGGAACGGGTTCAGGTAGCGCAGGTGCGCATGCGCGACGGACTTGCCCTCGGCCAGCAGGAGCTCGGTGGCGCTGCGGATCGCGCCGTACGTGGAGCCCCAGCCGAGGATCAGGAGCTCGCCCTCGTCAACGCCGAACGTCTCGAGCGGCGGGATGTCCCTGGCGATGCCCGCGACCTTTGCGCCTCGCATGACGGTCATCCGCTGGTGATTTTCGGCATCGTAGCTGACGGTGCCGAGGCCATCCAGCTTCTCGAGGCCGCCGATCCGGTGCTCCAAGCCCGGCGTGCCGGGGACCGCCCACGGGCGCGAGAGCGTCTCGGGATCCCGCTCGTACGGAAGGAAGGTTCCCTCGCCTTTCACGACGTTCGGGACGGAGATGTCCGGCAGGTCGTCGACGTCCGGGATGCGCCACGGCTCCGCGCCGTTGCCGACAAAGGCGTCCGAGAGGTACGCGACCGGGGTCATGTACTTGAGTGCGATCCGCGACGCCTCGATGGCGAGCGTGAAGCACTCGGCGGGCGTGGCCGGCGCGACGATCGGGATCGGCGACTCACCGTTGCGGCCGTAGAGGACCTGCAGGAGGTCCGCCTGTTCCACCTTGGTCGGCAGGCCCGTCGAGGGGCCGGCGCGCTGCACGTTGATGACGACCATCGGTAGCTCGGTCATGACGGCGAGGCCGATGGCCTCGGACTTCAACGCGAGGCCGGGACCGGACGTGCCGGTGAGGGCCAGCGCACCGCCGTATGCTGCGCCGATCGTCGCGCCCATCGCGGCGATCTCATCTTCGGCCTGGAACGTCCGCACGCCGAACGACTTGTAGCCGGCTAGCTGCTGGAGGATGTCCGTTGCCGGCGTGATCGGGTAGGAGCCGTAGAACAGGTCCCGCTTCGCGGCCTGCGCGGCAGCGAGGAAGCCCAGGGCCGTCGCCTCGTTGCCGGTGATGTTGCGGTAGGTGCCGGGGGCCAGTTTCGCCTTCGGCACCCGGTACGTGGTGTGGAACATCTCGGTGGTCTCGCCGAAGGCATAGCCCGCCTTCAGCGCCCGCTTGTTCGCCTCCGCGATGACCGGCCGGCTGCCGAACTTCTGCTCGATCCACTCGATGGTGGGCTCCATCGACCGCTCGTACAGCCAGAACATCAGGCCGAGGGCGAAGAAGTTCTTCGTCAGGTCGGCCTGCTTGCTGGTCATCTCCAGCCCGTCGAGCGCCCGGGCGTTCAGGGTGCCGATGGGGACCTCGAAGACCTTGTACGCCTTCAGCGAGCCGTCCGTGAGCGGGTTGGAAGCGTAGGCGGCCTTGGACAGGTTGCTGGGCGTGAAGGCGTCCGAGTTGACGATGACGGCGCCGCCCGCTGGCAGGTCCGGAAGGCTCGTCTTGAGCGCGGCCGGGTTCATCGCGACCAGCACGTCCGGCGCGTCGCCCGGCGTGTGGATGTCCGATGCCGAGAAGCTGATCTGGAACCCAGACACGCCGGGCAGCGAGCCGGCCGGTGCGCGGATCTCGGCCGGGTAATCCGGGAACGTGCTGACGTCGTTGCCAAAGACGGCCGTGGTTCGAGTGAACTGGGTCCCCGTGAGCTGCATGCCGTCGCCAGAGTCGCCGGCGAACCGGATGGTGACGCGATCGAGCAGCAGGCTCTCGCGCTCGGTCCCTTGAGGTGTCGTCATCCGCCTTCGGCTTGCTCCATGCGTTGATGCGGTCGGGGTGGGAGGTTGAGCAGCTCCTCGGGAAACGACTCCGCGAGGAACTTGAGGATGTCGACCTGGCGGATGACCCCGACAAGACGCCGATCCTCGTCCACGAGGGGGACATTCCGGAAGCGGCGCGACTGCATCAGCACGAGTGCGTCCAGGACCGTGTGGTCGAGGCGCAGGGTGTTCGGGTTCGTGTTCATGAAGCCCTCGACGGGCGCGTCGACATCCACACCATGCCCCACATCCGGCCCCACCAGGCGATCGAAGACATCGCGCTCCGTGAGGACTCCGGCCAGACGGCCGTCTTCATCCAGCACGAACACGGAGTCACCGGTCCCGGCGCGCTGGATCGCGCGGATGCAATCGGCCAGCGACGTGCCGGGCGGGACGGTCAGCGGCTGGCGGCGGCTGAGGACGCGGAGTCGCTCCCCGGCGACGGCCGGAACGCGGCGCATGACGTCGGCCTCGGACAGTTCACTCACCCCGTGATTGTAGCCCGTCAGCGACGAAGGCCGCCTCGGCGCCGGTCGGCAACGGCCGGGATCAGCCGCGGCCGGCGGCCTGCAGCATCGCCTTGGCGCCGGCCATCACGAACCCGCCATCCGAGCCGAGACCGACGAACTGGAACCCCCGTTGAACATGGGGCGCGATCGCAGCCGGGTCGTAGAGCAGGATGCCGGCCGCCTTGGCGTGGGTCCGACAGGCCGCCACGACGGCGTCGATCGCCGCCAGATAGGTCGGATGGGTGAACTGGCCCGGGACGCCCAGCGCGTGCGACAGGTCGGCAGGCCCGACGAACAGCACGTCCGCTCCGGGCAGTGCGGCGATCGCGTTCGCCTGGGCGACCGCAGACGGGTTCTCGATCTGGAAGACCCCCAGCGCCACGTCATTGAGGGTCCCGACCTCGCCATGGCCGACGCGTCCGAACCCCTGGCCGCGACCACCCAGCGCGACACCACGCTGACCGGCCGGCGGGAAGCGCATCCAGTCCAGCGCCTGGGCCACGTCGTCCGCACCATCGACCCTCGGGACGACCAGGCCACCGGCCCCCAGATCGAGCGCCCGGGAGATCCGCAACCGATCGCTGCGCTGGATCCGGACGAGCGCCGTCGCCGGCGTGGTACCGATGGCGTACAGCTGCGGGAGGACGTCCGCCTCGGTGCTCATGCCGTGCTCGGTATCGATCACGAGCCAGTCGAAGCCGGCATGGCCGGCGATCTCCGCCGCCACCGGTGAACCGGTCGAGAGCCATGAGCCGAAGGTCGTTGCGCCGTCGAGGACGCGCTCACGAAGGGTGGGCATGGCGCCATGATGCTCGCCCTGAGCCGACCGCGCGCCGCGAACGCCGCGATACGTCGCAGATGAGCGCCGGATGCGTGCGTGGTACGGGCAGCCTGTCACCCTCACCGGATGGAACAGAACCTGACGGCGAGTGCTAGACATCATGATGCGTTGTTGATAGTCTTCATGATGTGTCAATGAGAACGACGGTGACTCTGGAGGACGACGTCATGTCGGACGTCCGGCGCGAGGTGCACCGGAGCGGCCGTTCGTTCAAAGCGGTCGTCAACGACGCCTTGCGTCACGGTCTGGAACTACGGCCGGATCCGACACCATTCGTCGTGACGCCATATGACCTGGGTACCCGACCCGGGTTCGACTTCGATGACATCGAAGGGTTGCTGGATCGGCTTGACGGGCCGGATCGACGGTGATCCTGGTCGACGCGAATCTCGCGATCTATGCCTACAACGAGCGTGATCCGAGACATGCAACAGCTCGGTCGTGGCTCGAGGCCAGCATCGGTGGATCCGAGCCAGTCGGGTTTGCGATGGTCACGCTGCTGGCGTTCGTACGGATCTCCACCGACTCTCGACTACATCGGGAGCCGCTTTCGACCGCGACGGCGTTTGGGATCATCAGGTCGTGGCTTGGCCACCCGAACGTGCGGATGGTGGCTCCGACCGAGCGACACTGGAGCACATTCGAGGATGTCGCGGCTTACGGCCAGGCCCGGGGTCCGATGCTGATGGACGCCCATCTCGCGGCACTCGCCATCGAACATGGTGCGACGCTGGCAACGACGGATCGGGACTTCTCGCGCTTCTCCGGCCTGCGGACGATCGACCCGCTGGCGACCCGACCGACGGGCTGAGCCGTCGCCTGCCGCCCTGCGGGTGACGGCCGAGGCGACGGGCGATTGAACCTTTCCGACGGTGCGACCATCTGTCATGGGTGAAGCGTCCACTCGGGCGCCGTCGGGAGTGACCGCACATGCGGACGAGGCTGGTCGAGCGGGCGAAGGAGGGCGACGATGTCGCCTTCTCCGAGCTGGTCGACCTGGACGGTGACAGGTGCTACGCCATCGCGTATCGGATCCTCCGAGATGCGGAGCGTGCCCAGGACGCCGTCCAACAGGCATTCCTCCTCGCCTGGCGGGAACTCCCACGGCTGCGCGATCCGGAACGTTTCGGCCCGTGGCTTCATCGGCTCCTCGTGAACGCCTGTTACGAGGAGTTGCGTCGGCATCGGCGCTGGACCACCCGGATCAGGAGTCTGCCGGTCGACGGACCGGGCGGACCCGACACCACCGTCTCGGTCGACGACCGGGACGCGCTGGATCGAGCGTTTCTGCGGTTGACCCCGGAGCACCGCTCGGTCTTCGTCCTGCACCACCACGCGGGGCTGCCACTGGCCGAGATCGCCGACGTCGTCGGTGTCCCGCTCGGAACGGTCAAGTCCCGCCTGCACTACGCGACACGGACCCTGCGCGCGGCGATCGTCGCTGACAGCCAGGTCGAATCCACGGAGGCACGACCGGCATGACGACGCCGCGCGATCCCGACGAGATCCTGTCCGCGTGGCTGGACGAAGGGCCTACCCGGCTCCCCGACCAGACGCGCCGCGCGATCGGCGTCGCCATCCCCACGACCACTCAACGTCGGCCCGGCTGGACCGCGCCGTGGAGGTACTTCGACATGACCCCGATCGCCAGGACCGCCCTGGCGGCCCTTGTCCTTGCCACCGTCATCGGTGGCACGGTCTACATGCTGCGGCCGACCCAGCAGGTCGCCGCACCGGCGGTATCACCGTCGCTCATCGTGCCCGCGTCGCCTGAAGTGGTGATCCCGTCTGGAGTCGTCTCGAGGAAGTCGGCCGATCAGGTCGCCCAGATGGCGCTCGAGGAGATCGACTACAAGGAGCGGCACTTCGCCGAACTCGCTGGCCGCGGAGTCGTCGGCGCGACGAGGTTCCCGTTGGCGCCGGCGCGGATCATCCGTATCCAGCTCATGCGGGCAGGCGAGACCTATCCGATGCGGCACTTCGACGGCACGAGCCCCGAAGGCGCCGCGATGAGCGGCGATGGTGGGGTCGGCTGGGTCATCGAGGCCATCGGGACAGACTATACGGAGCACCTCGACCGCTCTAACGTGAGCGGCACCATACTGCTCGACAGCAAGGCAGTCCATCGGTTCTTCCGGTTCGACGACTCGTCGCCCGACATGTCCAGCATCCTGTCGTTCCCATGCTGGACAGCGGACGCGTCGTTCCGGTACCCGATGGACGGCAACTGCCCGTGATCTCCCGAGTGGCGATGGCGCCGGTGCTGGTGTCGCTGCTGGTCGCCGCTTGCTCCGTGGCCCCGACTGCGGTGCCCGCGTCCACCACACCGTCTCCCGCTGCCGCCACGCGGTCTCCGGCGGCCGCCACCTCGCCTCCCACAGCCGCCTCACCCGCAGACACGGCGATCGCCCGCAGTTTCGACGTCGGCGGTCACTCGCTCCGCATGGAGTGCGTCGGCACGGGCTCACCCACCATCGTCTTCCTGCACGGCATCGGCGGCGATCGGACCCACGGCTACGCTCTACAGAAGGCGTTCTCGGATCGAGTCCGCGTATGCACCTACGACCGAGCCAACATGGGCTTGAGCGACCGTGTCGAGGGCGTTCTCACGGGAGCAGACGCGGCGAATGACCTGGCCGCCCTGCTTGCCGCCGCCGACATCGCGCCGCCGTATGTGCTGGTCGCCGGGTCGTTCGGCGGGCTCGTCGCCCTGATCTACGCCGGCGCGCATCCCAGGGACGTGGCGGGGATGGTCTTCCTCGACGCCAGTCTTCCGTCGGACGCCGATGTCGATCGACTGCTGGTGGACCGTGGCTTCATCGACCCGATCAAGCCGACCGAGCTCTATGCGAACGGCGGCGAGACGTTCCGATACTCGATCCACGAAGAGGCGCGGACCGCCATGGACGCGATCCCGGATGTCCCGATCAGTTACTTGCGTGCGACCCAGTTCGACGCCCCTCCAGGCGCGCCCAAAGACGAGATGAAGGCGATCGGGCAGCGTGGGATCGATGCCCTCCTCGCCCACTCCTCGAACGGGAAACAGGTCGATGTGGACGGGCCGCACTTCCCGATGCCCGAGCAGCCCGTGAATGACGAGGTCCGCCGTGTATTGGATCTCATGGAGTCCTCCTAGCCGCCGACGCTGCCGAGGCATCCGAAGTGGGATCCGCCGCCTGAGCCCGCTCGATGAACGTTTCGGCGCCGGCCGGTTCCATACTCTGTGATGCGGCCAGACGGGCTGCACGCCAGGGTGGGCGGTCACCGTGCAACACGAGCTCATCAAGCGGGCGGCACATGGGGACCAGGAGGCATTTGCCGACCTGGCCGCCCAGCATGTCGACCGTTGCTATGCGCTCGCCTACCGGATCCTCCGTGACCAGAACCTTGCCCAGGATGCGACGCAGCAGGCCCTGCTGAGCGCCTGGCGCGACCTGACCACCTTGCGGGACGTCGACCGCTTCGAGGCGTGGCTCTACCGCATCGTCGTCCACGCCTGCTACATCGAATCGCGAAGTCGCCGCCGCTGGACTGCGCGAGTCCAGGCCCTCGCGATCGTCCCACCGATCGGCCCGGACATCGCGACTTCCGTCGCTCAACGGGACGAACTCCAACACGCCTTCAGCCTGCTGACACCGGAACAGCGAGCCGTTGTCGTGATGCATCACCACCTTGGGTATCCGCTCACAGAGATCGCGGCGACCCTCGGGATCCCCGAAGGGACCGCGCGGTCCCGTCTTCACTACGCGGTCCGTCAGCTGCGGATCGCGCTTGGTCCGGACGCCACGTCCGTGGCCACATCACAGGAGCGCCCGGCATGAACGACCAGGACCATTCCGCCTTCGACCCCCGCATCGCGGACTGGCTTGAGGGCGATCCGAACGACGCACCAGACCAGGCGCTCCAGGTGGTCCTGGCCGCCTTCCCATCGATCAAGCAGCGGCACGCCTTGCGCCTGCCGTGGAGGACCTTCGATATGACCACAGCTCCCACGTTCGCCATCGGGGCGGCGACGGTCGTCGCCGTCGTCCTGGGTGGCGCGTTCCTCCTCAGGCCGCCTGACTCCGGGTCGGGCGTAGGCGGAGCGACGCCGCCGTCGCCGGTGACCTCACCCTCGCCGGCCACCTCACCCTCGCCGGCCACCGCCCCACTATCCACTACATCGGACTGGGTCGCCTTCTCAACGGATCGCTACGGGTACGACATCGCCGTGCCGCCGAAGTGGTCTGCGACGCCTGCGACGCGCGACTGGTCGCTCAACGCCGACCGGACCGACATGCTGACCAAGGCAGCCGACATCTTCATCGAGACCGGTGCGCCGTACGAGATCGCGGTCACGTCGTTCGCGGCGCCCGTACCCGCCGGCATGTCGAGCGAGGACTGGCTCAGCGCCTACAGCGCCCCGGACAGCAGTGGCAAGCTGACCACCGGCTGCACTCCGATCGACAAGTTCGAGGCGATCACCGTCGACGGTCAGCCGGGCCTGCTCAATCCAGATGCCTGCGACGCGTCCCAGGCGTTCGTGTTCATCGGCGATCGGGTCCACGTCTTCTCGGCCTGGCGACCCGGTGAGGTGCTCCTCCTCAAGGACTTCCTCTCGACCGTCCGGTTCCAGCCCGACACGACTGGCTGGGTCCCGTTCTCCTCGGATCGGTACGGGTACGACATGGCCTACCCGCCGACCTGGACCGTGACGCCTGCGACGAGCGACTGGTCGCTCGAGGCCGACCGGACGAACGAGATGCTGACCAAGGCCGCCGACAACTTCCTCGACCCGGGCCGCATCATCGTCACGGCGCACTCGGCGACCGTCCCCGTCGGCATGTCGAACGAGGACTGGCTCACCGCGTACAACGCACCGGACAGCACTGGCGCAAATCCCACTGGCTGCACGCCGATCGACCAGTTCGAGGCCATCACCGTCGACGGTCAGCCGGGCCTGCTCAATCCAGACGCCTGCGACGCCTCACAGGCGTTCGTGTTCATCGGCGATCAGGTCTACCTCTTCACGGCCTACCGACCCGATGAGGTGCCCCTGCTCAAGGGCTTCCTCTCGACCGTCCGGTTCCGGGCCGAGAACCCCTCGGCTTCGCCGGCGGCCAGCCCGGCTCCAAGCTGAGTCCGGCCACCGCCCTATTCCGACCCATGGCGCCGGGCAGGCAGTGGGTAGCCACTGCCTGCACGAAGGGAGATCGACATGTCCAACGCTCCTGGGCGGGCCGGCCGGATGATGGCCGTTGCGATCGCCGTCCTCAGCGCCACATCCCTGCTCCTGGCTTGCGCATCGACGCCCGGCTCGAGCGGCTCGACACCGTCGCCTGCCACTGAGCCCACACAGGCAGCCGCTCCAAGCCCGTCGCCGGCCCCGGACGACACCTCCGACTGGGTCGCCTACTCGTCGGAGCGCTACGGGTACGACATCGCCCATCCGTCCGATTGGCCAACGTATCCGTCCAGCAAGCACGCATCCAGCGCCGACTGGACCGAGGGCAACGATGTTGAGGGGGCCGACGGCTTCACCGAACCAGAACGGTCGACGCTCGTTCGCGCCTTCGCGGTACCCATACCCGCCGGCATGTCGAAGGACGACTGGATCACCGCGTATCGCGGCCCGTCCGCCGACGGCACTCCCAACCGGTGCCCTGCGCAGCAGGTCGATCTCGGTCCAGTCATGGTCGACGGCCACGACGTCACTCTCATGCAGTTGGGCGAGCGTTGCCACGCGATCCACGCATTGGTCTTCGTCGACGACCGGGCGTACGACTTCTTGGCCGATGGATCGAACCAGGAGGCCGTGCTCAAGGCCTTCCTGTCGACCGTCAGGTTCCAGCCCGAAGCGGTGGCCGCCCTTGCGAGCAGCGCGTCTCTGCCGCCGTCGGGCGACCTGAAGCCGGGGACCTACACGATCGAACGGACGACCTGGGGAGGGAGGCCGGGGATCGGCGGGTCCGTCATGGTCACCCTCCCCGCGGGCTGGACCGGCGATGGTGGCGCGGCGATCGTGAAGTCTGTCGTAGGGACGTCGCAGGGGATGCGCCTGAGCCTTGGCACGTTGGCGGGGATAGCCCTGGATCCCTGTCTCTGGGTGAGCGGGACCCTGGATCAGAAGGAGCACTCGCACCTCAAGGCAGAAGCGGAGGCCCTCGCAACACAGCCGGGTCGCACCGGCCCGTTGCCGTCAGCGGTCGCCATCGCCGCATGGCATGGGTACCG
>Ga0315271_10001111_pt1 | contig 16014 bp, 10 predicted proteins | sample C3_top_MG_FD_204664 | JGI IMG/M metagenome (GOLD analysis project Ga0315271, IMG submission 204664) | Sediment microbial communities from Yellowstone Lake, YNP, Wyoming, USA - C3_top | ecosystem: Environmental > Aquatic > Freshwater > Lake > Sediment | place: USA: Wyoming | collected 2017-08-01 | reverse complement strand
TACCGCGACGGCCAATGGCAGGTCTGGCGCATCCGGCCCGGCGGCAAGGCGCCTGAGCCCGTGACGCGAGCCGTCGAGACGGAACGGATGCCGGCGATCAGCCCCGACGGGAGCGTGCTGGCGTTCTCGAAGGCCGAGAACCGCTCGAGCATCAGGCTTCGAGATGTTGCGACGTCGGCCGAACGGCCGATCGAGGGGGAGGGGATCAAGGCCTTCCCGTCGTTCGCGTTCAAAGGCGAGGGGCTCGTTTTCGTGCTGCGCGCGTGGGGCCAGATACGCCTCTACGTGCAGCCGCTTGCCGATGGCGCGCCGACGGGGTCCATGCTCCCGCTGATTCCCCAGGTCGGCCCTCAGGCTCCACCGCGCACGCACACCCAGCCGGCCGCCTCCCCCGACGGCCGCTGGATCGCCTTTGTCGGCAACGAGGGCGCGTCGCGCGACATCTACGTGGTCCCAGCGACCGGCGGCCTGCCGGTGAACGTCACCAGTCACGAGGCTCAGGACTATCAGCCCGCGTGGTCGCCCGACAGTTCGCAGGTCGCCTTCGTATCCGAGCGGGACGGCGGTCAGCGCGTGTGGATCCAGCGGGTCCAGGACGGACGGCCGACTGGCAATCCGGTGCGTCTGACCAGGGGCACACCATGGCCCTTCGAACAGTGGCCGGCGTGGTCGCCAGACGGCCGGAGCGTCGCCGTCATCACGGAGGGCAACGGCGTGACCGACGTGGGCGTCGTCGATCTCGGCGATGCACGAACGCCGTCGCTGCTGACGCGCGGGAGCAGCGCCCTGCACGCGCGCTGGAGCGACGCGCGCGGCTGGCTGTTCGTCTGCGGCACGTTCGGGTCCGGGCGCGCGACGATTCGCGCCTTCGATCCCGTGCGGCGGGTCTACGTCCCCGAGTTCCCGGCCGTCGACCAGGGCACCGACGCGGTCATGGGCTGCGTGTTCGACGTGTCGCCGGACGGCCGCACGCTGGCGCTCACGCGGATGCAGAACAGCGGCGGCATCAGCCTGCTCGTGGCGAAGTCCGGGAGTTTCTGATCGGCGCGGCGGCCGCCGCGCCTGTGCGCTTCGTCGGTAGTTGTCGGTAACCCCAGGGGAAGGAGACGCACCGTGGTCAAGAAAGCGAAGGCGGCGACACGTAAGGCAGCCCCCAAGAGAAAGAGTGCGAGGTTGGCCAAAGGGCCCGCCAGGTCCATCCACGCGGAGCTCACCGCAGCGGCGGGCATCGTCAGGTACGTCCAGTACGCGTGCTCGACGATTGACCCAAACATGCCGATTCGGCTCCCTGGCGGCTCGGTACAGCCTCCGCCCAATCCGAACCCACTCGATCCCATGTGCCACGGTATCCTCAGGTTCGAAGACGTCCAGCACGCCCACGAGTTGGTGGTCGAGAGGTTGCTAAGCGTGATCGAGAGGCTCGGGGGCCCGGGTATGCCTGGGGGCCCTGAGCTGTAGGAGGGTCGTGCGGAGCTGAGACGTGACCTGCGTGCAAGCGGACCGCCCGTCACTATCGCAACTGGCCATCGTCACGACGTCGCGCTGCAACCAGCGCTGTTCGTATTGCTGCGTCACGGGGCGGCCGGCCGCGACCGCCCCGTGGCCGGCCGTCCGCCGCGCGATCGATCTGATGCTCGCGTCGCCGGATGACCACGTGCGGCTCGGCTTCACAGGCGGCGAGCCGCTCCTGGCGCAACCGCTGCTGACACAGGCCGTCGACTACGTCGAGCGGTGCCGGCGGCCCTCGCAGACGGTCGAATACCGGCTCCTCACGAACGGCCTGCTCCTCGACCGCCAGACCACCGCGTGGCTCGAACGTCACCGCTTCCAGCTGCAGATCAGCCTCGACGGCGCCCGCGACGCGCAGGAGCATCGGAGCGCCGGATCGTTCGACGCGCTCGAGGCAGTACTGCGGCGGCTGCGCCGGCATTCGCCGGCGTACGTCCGATCGCATGTCACGCTGACGGTGACGCTCGTGCCGGAGACCGTGCGGTTCCTGTCGGACTCCGTGTCGTACCTCATCGGTGCGCGCGCTGGGACGATCCGGATCAACCCGGCGATGGACGCCGGCGCAGACCCGGGCGGCGGGTTTCCCGAACTGGATGAGCAGTTCGGTCGAGTCCTGGCGGTCTCTCGCCGGCACTACGTGCGGACGGGCCAGGTCCCCGTCGAATGCCTCCGCTTCATGCTGCCGCAGCTCCCGCGCCGGCGGTCGTCACCCTGGTCGTGCGACGCGCCCCTCGGTCGCGGCCTCACCCTCGACGTCGACGGCAACCTCTCCACGTGCCTGCTCGCGACCAGGACGTACGTAGAGGAGCGCCCGCTGCCGCCGATCATCCGGCGGGCCGCCGAAGGCCTGCGTGTTGGTCCTCCCGACGCGGGGCTTGCCCAGCGCATCTCCGCGATCGCGCATGACCCGGCGGTCTCCCACGCCTTCGCGTCCGAGACGCCGCGCCACTCGGCGTACGGTTCGTGCCGCGACTGCTGGTGCGCCGACCAGTGCCGCGTGTGCCCGCTTGTCACCGCCGGCGCGTACGGCGCGCACCACTCGCTGCGCGTTCCGCCGCTCGTGTGCGCCTTCAACCAGGTCGCCGCCCGCGCGCGCGCCAGGTTCCCGATGCTGCCGCCCGCGCGATTCCGACGCGCAGCCGCTGGGGCCTAGCTAGCGCCCGCTCAGCCAGCGCTCCGAGACGCGGAACCAGTCCTTGAAGTACGGGTCGGTCAGTTCCGAGCGGAGGAAGTCGACGAGTGCTCGCGTCGGCGCGCCGTTGCTGGCCCGAAGGCGCATGACGATGCCGTCGATGACCCTGTAGTAGGCCGAATCGCGGTTCTCAATGAGGAACCGGTCGTAGCTCGTCCTGAGCTGCGGATCGATGCGCATCGTCCAGTCACGGCCGCCGCCGGCGCGTGGGGCTGAGGCTGGCGCACCGCCGATGCGCACGTCGTACACGGGCGTTTCGCCGGAGCGCATGTCGTAGGCCCGCGTGTTGTCGATCCCGAACACGTAGATGGCGACGAGATTCGCGACGTGCGGCAGCACTTCGACCTGCGTTTCGGGCAGCGTCGGATGCGCGCGCGCGAAGGCCTCCCAGCGGGCGATGCGCTGGCGTAGATCGTCCCACCCGATCACGAGGCCGGCATCCTCCCCAACTCGCTGCGCGGCCTCGGCGGCCCAGAAGGTCACCCACTCGCGCAGTTCGCCCAGTGGCAATTTACCGGCGACTCCGGCGACGAACACCGTGTCGGGCGCCGCGTACCAGTCTCCCTCGCCGTAGGAGAACCAGATCCCGGCAGACCGGTACCGCGCCAGTTCCGCGACGGCTCCCTTGCTCGCGTTTCGACGCGTCACGTCCTGCGGCACGGTCGATTCGAGGAAGGCGTCTGCCGTCGCCGCACGGCAGCGCAGGCCCTCCTTCTTGCAGACGTCATCCAGCAGTTCGTTGAGCGGCGTCCTCAGCTGGATGTATGGCGTCTTCCTCAGCACCTGGTCGCAGAACGCCTGGAACTGCCGGAACACGGCGTCGGCATCGGCGCTGGCGGACTTCGCGTACGTCGCGATCGCAGCGTCGCGCGCCGTCAGAATGGATTCGGGCTTTGCGGGATCGAGCGCATCGAGCACAGCCGCGTACTCCGGCGCGATGGAAGCCGCCTTCACCTGCGGATACGTGGGAGTGCGGCGCTGCGCCGATGCAGGCGCGGACGCGAGGATCACGGCAGCAAGCGCCGCCGCGATGGCAACAGGACGATGTCGTGGCGAAGTCTCCACCGTCGCCTCCCGCGGTCGGCGCTATTATGCCACCGCTTATACGTTAGCCACGCTGTCGACGCGCGCGAGGGTACACGGCCGGATCGCTGTCTTCGACTAGAATGAGATCACCCGTATGAATTCTCTCGCGAAGACTGGTGCCGTCATCGTCCTGTTCGCGCTGGCGTCGTATACCGTTGCGGTGCTGTCCGAACAGCGCCGCCGGCTCGTGACGCCGCTCGTGCTGCTGTTCCTCACCCTGGGCGTGATGCTCGACATCACGGCGACGGCGTTCATGATTGCGGGGTCGAGCAAGGGCCCGTTCACCCTGCACGGGCTGCTCGGGTACTCGTCGCTCGCCGGCATGATCATCGACGCGGCGCTCATCTGGCGCTTCCGCTTGAACAACCCGCAGACCGCGCCCGTGCCGCGCGGGCTGCATCTCTACACGCGCGCCGTCTACGTCTGGTGGATCGCGGCGTTCGTCACCGGCGGCCTGCTGGTCGCCATGCGGTAGGGCTCTGTAGATGAACAAACCTAGCACCTCGAGCGTGTGGGCCCGCCATAAGGGCCTGTAAGCAAACAACCGCTGCTTCCCTTGTTCGCTAGCAGGCCCTAACGGAGCTGCCCATCATGCGCCCAGGTCCGAAGGTCAGCCAGGTCAGCATCCTCAACGACGTGCTCGGCCCGGTGATGCGCGGGCCGTCGAGCTCGCATACCGCCGGGTCGTACCACATCGCGAAACTCGTCACGGGCCTGCTCGGCGCCGCGCCGCGCGCCGTCGAGTTCGCCTTCGACCCCCTTGGCTCGTACGCGCAGGTCTACCGGCAGCAGGGCGTCGACCTCGGCTTCGCCGTAGCCCTCCAGGGCTGGGATCTCACCGACGATCGCTTCTTCACGTCGCTTGAGCTTGCCGCCGCGGACGGCCTGGACATCCGCTTCGACATTCGCCCGCTCGCCAGGCCGGATCACCCGAACACCGTGGAGATCCGGATGGAGGCGCGCGACGGCCGCACGCTCGACGCGTGCGCGCGGTCGATCGGCGGCGGCGCGGTCGAGGTGGTGGAGGTCGAGGGCTGGCCGGTCCGCCTGACCGGGTACACGTACGAACTGCTCGTCGATCTGCCGGGCGAGTGCGCCGCGGCAGCGCAGGCCTTGCTCGCACGCGACGGCGGCACGGCGGGCGACGTCAGTGCGCAGGAGCGTGACGGTCGTACGCTCCTGCACGCGCGACGCCTCGCGCCGATCGATACGGCGCTCTCCACCGCCCTCGCCGCGCTCGGCCCCGGCGTCATCGTCCGCGAGGCGCCGCCCATCGCGTTCGTGAAGCGCGGCGCGCAGCTGTTCCAGAGCGCCGCCGAGATGCTCGCGCTCGCCGAGGCGCACGGCTGGTCGCTCGGCCAGGCGGCCCTGGCCTACGAGGCGCAGCTGCTCGGGCTGGCGGAAGCGGAGGTCGTCGCCGAGGTCGTGCGCCGCTTCGAGATCATGCGCGCCGCCGTGCACCTCGGCCTCGGCAAGGACGCGCCGGCGATGCAATTGCTCTCGCCAAGCGCCCACGCCATCTTCGCCGCCGACGCCGCCGGCACGCTGCCGCTCGGCGGCCTCCACACCCGGGCCGCCGCGCGTGCCATGGCCGTCATGCACGTCAACGGCGCGATGGGCGTGGTCTGCGCCGCGCCAACCGGCGGTTCCGCCGGCGCGCTGCCCGGTGTGGTTGTCACGCTGGTCGAGGAGCGCGGCCTGCCGCTCGACCGCGCGGCGATGGCGCTGCTGGCGGCTTCCGCCATCGGCGTCATCCTGGCCGCGCGCGCCACGTTTGCCGCCGAGGTGGCCGGCTGCCAGGTCGAGATCGGCGCCGCCGGCGCGATGGGCGCAGCCGCCGTGGTCGAGGCGGCGGGCGGCTCGGCCGGGCACGCCGTCAACGCCGCCGCCATCGCCTTCCAGAACTCGATGGGATCGGTGTGCGACCTGGTGGGCGGGATGGTCGAAATCCCCTGCCACACCCGCAACGCCGTCGCCGCATCCAGCGCGTTCGTGTGCGCGGATCTCGTCGTCGGCGGCTACCAGAACCCCATCCCGCTCGACGAGACCATTGACGCCGTCTACGCGGTGGGCCGGATGATGCCGAGCGAACTGCTGTGCACGTCGAAAGGCGGCCTGGCCGTCACGCCGTCGGCGCTGCGGCTGGTGCGGCGTCCGAAGCCGCCGGGGCCGGAAGGGACGCCGGCTGCCGGCTGATTTGTCATTGCCTGGCCTGCCCGGCTGGAATACTCTTCCGGTGTCCGAGAGGGCCGGACAGACCACATCATCGCGGGGAGGACTGGCACCGACATGGGACGGATCTGGGAGGCGGTGAAGGCGCAGGTCGTCCAGGGCCCGTCCGACTCCGAGGCACGCCTCCGCTTCCGGTTCTACTCGGTCTTCGTGGGCCTCGCGATGCCTACGACGATCGGCTTCGGTGTGGCGGCCGCGCTGACTGGCCAGTACCTGCTGGCTTGCCTGATTCTCGTGTCCTGGCTCGGCCTGATTACCGGCTGGCTCCGCCTGCGGTCTGGTGTCGACGACAGGCTCGTCTACCGCGTCAACGCGCTGATCTTCGCCGGCCTCGTCCTCTACATGATGGCGATTGGCGGCGAGGCCGGCTCGAAGAGCATCTGGCTCTACGTCTACCCCCTCATCGTGCTGTTCATCTTCGGAGAGCGCGAAGGATCGATCTGGGCCCTCGTCCTCCTCGCTGCCGTCCTGGTGCTGCTCTGGATGCCGCCATCTGGCCTTGCGGTCTATCCGTACCTGGAGGCGTTCAAGGTCCGCCTGGTCGTGATGTACCTCATCCTCGCGATCGTCACGTTCGGGTTCGAGTACTCACGGCGTCGCTACCGGGACGCGATGGTCGTGGAACACCAGAAACTCGAGCAGGAGGCGCAGCTCCTGCAGCAGCAGGTGCGCGAGCGCGAGCGGGCTGAACGCGAGAAGGAGGCGCTCATCCAGGAACTGCAGGACACGCTGGCGCAGGTGAAGACGCTGAAGGGGCTCGTGCCGATCTGCGCGCACTGCCACCGCATCCGCGACGACCGGGGGTTCTGGAACCAGCTCGAGAAGTACCTCCACGACCATTCCGACGCGTCCTTCAGCCACGGGATCTGCCCGACCTGCATGAAAGAGAACTACCCCGAGGTCGACGCGGGCCCGCCCGTCCCGTAACCCCGCAGCCGCGGGTGCCACAAACCAGAACCGGAGCATTCGACCTACCGCGCAGCGCCGAGCAGTTTCGCCAGCGCCGCGTGCGCGTCGGCCGCCGCGGCGGCCAACTGCGGCGTCGGCGCCACGTCGGCCTCCTGCAACATCCCGTAGATCGCCTCGATCGCGCCCGCCACGCGTTCGATCTCCGCGCGGCGCGCCTCGGGCGCCCCGCCCGCGCCCGCACGGCCCTGTGCCTGTCGCCCCTCCGCTGTGCTCGGGGCGACCCTGAGCTCGTCGAAGCCTCGAAGGGCCGCCTGCACCTTCGTCATGTCCTCGTACATCTGCATCGACAGCGTGAACTGCCGCTCCAGCCCGGCGGCCGGCGTCGTCACCCGCGGGTCCATCTTCACGACGAGCGGCTGTTCGAACACGCGCCCGTCCACGGTCAACCGGACCGTGTACGCCCCTGGCAGCACCCACGGCCCGCGCGGCTCACGCCACGTGTTCCGGTAGATCGCCGAGATCGGATACTCGAAGCTCGACGCCGCCGGCGCGGGGTAGTGCAGGTCCCACACGAACCGGTGCAGCCCTGCCGCCGTGCTCACCTGCTGCGGCGGCCTGATCCAGTAGTCCGGGATATTGCGCCCCTGGACGGGCGGCTCTGGCGCATCTGCGCTCGAGTACCTCCGCACGACCGCGCCAGACGCCGCGATGATCTCGAGGCTCACCGGCCCGCTGGCCGCGCGCGTCAGGGAGTAGTGGAGAATCGCGCCGTCCGGGGGGTTCTGCCCCGCCGGCTCATCGGGCGGCAGCGGCGTGTCGGTCCACGTGTTCCACCGCCACCGCATCGCGTCCTGCGGCGCGAACAGGTGCGCGTCGGCGCTCAACGCGGCGTCGCTCGCCTGCCTGAGCGGCGTGATGTCGTCGAGGATCCAGAAGCCGCGCCCGTGGGTGGCCACGACGATGTCGTCGCCCTTGATGACGAGGTCGCGAACCGACGTCGCCGGCATGTTGCCGCGCAGCGTCTGCCAGTGGTCGCCCTCGTCTAGCGAGACGTAGACCGCCTGCTCCGTGCCGGCAAACAGCAGGCCCTTTCGTTTCGGGTCTTCGCGAATCACGCGCGTCACGCCGCCGGCGGGAATGCCGGCGGTGATGTCCGTCCAGGATTGTCCGCCGTCTCGCGTCCGGTACAGGTGCGGCCGCGTGTCGTCGAGCCGCATGGTGTCGATCGCGGCGAAGGCCGTCAGTGGATGGAAATGCGACGCGTCCATGATCGACACCTTCGCCCACGGCGTCAGGTCAGGAGGCGTGACGTCCCGCCAGGTCTTGCCGCCGTCTGCCGTCACGTGTATCAGCCCATCGTCGGTGCCCGCCCAGATGCGGTCCACGGCAATCGGCGACGGCGCAATGGTGTAGATCACGCCGCGCCGGGACGGCGCCGACGATGGCGCGGTCTTGTAGGCGCCGACGCTCGGCGGCACGTCCCACGTCGGACGCGTCAGATCGGGGCTGATCTCGGCCCACGACTGGCCGCCGTCGGCGGTCTTCCACAGCGTGTTCGACGCGAAGTAGAGGATGTGCGGATCGATCGGCGAAAACACGACGGGCGCCGTGCGCACGAAGCGGTACCCGGGCCCGCGCAGCGCCTTCGGCGCCACGTTCTGTGCCTGGTGCGTGCGCCGGTCGTACCGCGTCAGCTTGCCGCCGTAGACGATGTCCGGGTTGAGGGGGTCGGGCACCGCGTACCCGTATTCCTCCACCGCCACCGGCCGCCACTCGCGAAACGTGATCTGCCCGTCGTCTCCGCGGCTCTGCACGCAGGCCGACCCGCTTTCCTGCTGACCGCCGCACACGCGGTACGGGAACGCGTTGTCGGTGTTCACGTGGAACATCTGCGCCGTAGGCTGGTTGTACCAGGAGCTCCACGTCAGGCCGCCGTTCACGGTGACGATGGCGCCCTGGTCAGCGACAAGCAGCATCGTGTCCGGCGCGTTCGGGTTGATCCAGATCCGCTGGTAGTCGTCGCCGCCCGGCGCGCCGCGCCAACCCGTGAACGTCCGCCCGCCGTCCACGGACTTCCACGTGACGATGGTCGGCACGAAGACGATGTCGGGGTTCTTCGGGTGGACGCGCACCTCGGCCGCATCGTCGGCGCGCGCGATGACACGGGGATCGGCGTTCACGCGCCGCCAGGTCTCGCCCGCGTCGTCGGAGCGGTAGATCCCGGCCAGTTCCGGCTTCGCTTCGACCGTGGCATACAGGCGGGTCGAATCGCTTGGCGCCACGGTGATGCCGATGCGGCCGAGACCGCCCTCGGCGAAGGTGGGCAGCCCGTTGGTCAGCGGCCGCCACGTGGTGCCGCCGTCGGTCGACTTGAACAGGCCGCTGCCCGGCCCGTTCCACCCGGCGTTTTCCCACGGCCCTTCCTGCGACTGCCACAGCACCGCGTAGACGACCGACGGATTATTCGGATCGATGCACACGTCGGCGGCGCCGGTGTGCTCGTCCTTCGAGAGCACAGCCTTGAAGGTATCGCCCCCGTCCAGGGACAGGTACAAACCGCGCTCTGGGTTGGGCCCGTACGGATGGCCGAGCACCGCGACGAACAGCCGTTTCGGATCGCGCGGGTCGACGTCGATCTGCGCGATCTGCTGGCCCTCGCGCAATCCGAGGTGGGTCCATGTGCGGCCCGCGTCCGTCGATCGGTAGAAGCCGTCGCCGGTCGAGAGATCCGGCCGCTGCATGCCCTCGCCGCTGCCGACGTAGATGATGTCCGGGTTGGACGGCGCCACCGCGATGGCGCCGATCGATCCAGTCGGCTGATCGTCGAAGATCGGCAGCCACGTCCGGCCGTAGTCGGTGGTCTTCCAGACGCCGCCGTTGACGGCGCCGATGTAGAAGATGTTCGGCTGCGAGGCCACGCCGACGGCGGCCTTGGTGCGGCCGCCGCGGAACGGGCCGATGTGCCGCCAGCGGATCTCCTTGAAGAGGCCCGGCGCGACCGAGGTGGCGGCGGCGACGGTGCGCGCCGCGGCCGGCAGGGCCGTGGTCCTGGCGATGGGCGGCGCGGCCGGCGCGGCCGGGGTCCTGGCAATGGGCTGCGTGTTGGCCGGTTGGGCCTGGCCCGAGGGCCTTGCCTGCGCCCCGAGATGAGGCGCGGCCAGGATGCCGAGCGCGAGCAGGACGGTCAGGCGAGGCGTTGAGCGGATGGCGGACATCGTGTGGCTCCAGGCGGAAGCGGTCCCGAGGCGGCCGGATCTGAAACGGTGGCCAAATCCTATCAGAGCGGGCGTTTCCGTCGCCGGGAACAGCATTCTTCACAGTTCCGGAGCAGCGGCTCAGGACAAGGCGTCAGAATGGGCGCATATTGTCCATCGAACGGAGGACGTCATGGAGCAGTCTCTCGCCGCATTCATCGACCACGCCCGCCAGAAGGGCATGGACCACGCCACGATCCGGATGCTGCTGCTGTCTGCGGGCTGGAAGGAGAAGGAGATTGCCCGGGCGCTGACCGCGCAGGCGCTCGACGTGCCGATCCCGACGCCGCCAGATGTCGGCGGCGCCCGCGAGGCGTTCCTGCACCTGGTGGCCTTCGCGGCGCTCTACACCGCAGTGATTGCCGCGGTGATGCTGCTGTTCGACTACGTCAACGTGCTGGTGCCCGATCCCGCCGTGACCCAGTACGCCAGCGTGCAGGCGGAGTGGGTGCGCACGGCAATCCGCTGGGAGATCTCGGCGCTCATCGTGTCGTTTCCGCTTCTGATCTGGCTGTCGTGGGCGATCGTGCGCGAAATGCGCGCGACGCCGGACAAGGCGCGCAGCCCGGTGCGCCGCTGGCTGACGTATCTGACGCTGTTCCTCGCGGCCATCGCGCTCACCGCCGACGTCATTACGCTGGTGTCGACGCTGCTCGAGGGCGAGATGTCGGGACGCTTCGCACTGAAGGTGCTGGCGGTCCTCGTCGTCGCCGGCGGGTGCTTCGTTTACTACTTTCTCTCGCTGCGGATGACGCCGGAGCAGAACCAGGCGACGCGGCTGCACCGGTACGCGGGCATCACGGCGTCGGCCGCGGTCCTTTGCGCCATCGTCGTCGGCATTGTCGCCACGGGGTCGCCGGCGGCCGCGCGGCTGCAGAAGTTCGACGCGCGCCGCGTCGAAGACATCCGGATGATCCACGCCGAAGTGATGAACCAGACGGTGGGCACCGACTGGCGCAGCCCGCAGGTGACGCCGGTGATGAGGACGCCGCTGCCCGCCTCGCTCGACGCCGTGGCGCAGCACGCGGTGCGCCAGCAGCCGCGGACGAAGGATCCCGCCACCGGAGTGGCGTACGGCTACGAAGTGACTGGGGCGTCGACGTTCAGGGTGTGCGCGACCTTCGACCGGGCGCGCGACGAACCCGGCGACATCACCTGGAATCACCCGGCGGGCCGCCACTGCTTCGCGTTCGATGCGCTGACACCCGTCCGCTAACCGGGGACGGGGCGGGTTTCCAAGAAGCCTGCGCAAACCGGGGACGGGACGGCCTGCTGCTTGTGATTGCAGGAGACCCCGCAGGGGGTGTCCCCGTGTCACTCGTGGGAGCGTGTCAGTCGTGGGAGCCGGCTTCCCTGCCCTGAGCGGAGTCGAAGGGAGCCGGCTCCTTCAGTCCCCGCCTGATCATCAGGATGCCGACCACGATGCCGTGGACCCACGCCCACGTCACGGCGATGTACTGCGGCCAGAACACTGACCAGCCGCCGTCGCGCTTGTGCCCGATGCCGCCGGCGGCCATCAGGGTGGCCGCCGCCAGGCTGGCGACGGTGAGGACCGCATTGACGCGCGAGCCCGCGCGGAAGAGTTGCCACGCGATGTACAGCAACCAGACGCCTCCCACGGCCAGCATCCTGTACTCGCCGGGGAACTGCGTGGCGTTGTCGGTGGTGATGTCGTCGAGCGCGAGCCAGGCCAGCACCATCGCGGCCAGCGTCACGCCGCCCAGAAAGAGCCACCTGCCCTGTGTTCGTGCCGGTGTCGCGCGACCGTCTGCAACGTCCACGTCCATAGGCCCTCCTGGCGTTCCCCTGCTGCGGCCATTGTGCGCCAGGTGGGGTCAGAGTCAACCTTCCAGTGACACCTTCCAGTGACGCAGGCTGACTCTGCCACCCATGGGCACCCACTTTGGGTCAGACTCGATAACCCCCTCTGGGTAACTGGCGTTTCCTCTTGGACCGGCAGTTGGGGTCAGACTCGATGACCCCCTCTGGGTAACTGGCGTTTCCTCTTGCGGGTAATCGAGTCTGACCCCCAATGCGCTGGGTAACTGGCGTTTCCCCTTGCCGGGAATCGAGTCTGACCCCAAGTGCAGAATCCGTCCCGACCCCTGTATAATCGCCGGCCACACGTCATTGTTTGTCTGGAGGCTGCCGTGACCAAGCACGTTCGTGCGTTCGGTGTGGCGGTCGTGATCGCGCTCGCTCTGGCAGGCCAGGCTCTCCTGGTCGGCACCGAGCAGGCGCCCGCGCCCGCCGCCGCCCCTTCCGGGCCGTTCGATTCGCTGCACTTCCGCCAGATTGGTCCCGCGTCGATGTCGGGGCGCATCTCCGACCTCGCCGTCTACGAGGCCAATCCGTCGATCTACTACGTGGGCACCGCACACGGCGGCGTCTGGAAGACCGTCAACGCCGGCACGACGTTCGAGGCCCAGTTCCAGGACCAGGGACTCATCGCGATTGGCGACATCGCCATCGCGCAGAACAACCCCGATCTGGTCTGGGTCGGCACCGGCGAGTCCAACAACCGCCAGAGCGGCTCGTGGGGCGACGGCGTCTACAAGTCGATGGACGGCGGCAAGACCTACGCCAACGTCGGCCTCCGCACCTCGAAGCACATCAACCGCATCGTGATCGACCCGCGCGACCAGAACATCGTGTTCGTCGCGGCGACGGGCAGCCTCTGGGGCCCGGGCGGCGAGCGCGGCGTCTACCGCACGCTGGACGGCGGCAAGACCTGGAAGCAGGTGCTGAAGGGCGATGACGACACGGGCGCGAACGACCTGGCGATGGACCCGGCAAACAGCAGGGTCCTCTACGCCTCGATGTACCAGCGCCGGCGGACCGTGTGCTGCATGAACGGCGGCGGCCCGGGCAGCGGGATCTTCAAGTCCACCGACGGCGGCGAGACGTGGACGCGCCTCAAGGCCGGCCTGCCCGAGGGGCCGCTCGGACGCATCGCCCTCGACGTCTACCGGCGCCGCGGGAACATCCTCTACGCGTCGATCGAAGGCCCGTCGGCGGCCGGCGGCGGCCGCGGCGGTGCGGGGGGCGGTGGCGGGGCCGGTGCGCCGGCTGGAGCCCCGGGCGCGGCGCAGGCTGGCGCGCCCGGCGCAGCCCCAGCGGCGGCTGAAGAAGGCCCCGGCCAGGGCGGTGGCGGCCGCGGCGCGGCAACCGGCGTCAACACCACGGCCACCGGCGTCTATCGCTCGGACGACAGCGGCGCGACGTGGCGCAAGGTGAACAACGTCAACCCGCGCCCGATGTACTTCAGCCAGCTCCGCATCGACCCGAACGATCCCGAAGTCGTCTACCTCGGCGGCGTCGGCCTGCATCAGACGCTCGACGGCGGCAAGACCTTCGCGACCGACGTCGCCGTCTCCACGCACGACGACGTGCACGCCATCTGGATCAACCCGGCGAACTCCGCCCACGTGCTGATCGGCAACGACGGCGGTTTGGGCGTGTCGTACGACATGGCGAAGAAGTGGATCTTCGTCCCGAACCTGCCGGTCGGGCTCTTCTACCACGTGAGTTACGACATGGCGATTCCGTACAACGTGTGCGGCGGCATGCAGGACAACTACGACTGGTGCGGCCCCAGCGCGGTGCGCGGAACGGCCGGCATCGCCAACCACCACTGGGCGACCGTGCAGGGCGGCGACGGGTTCGTCGTGCTGCAGGATCCGTCAGACCCGCGCGTGGTCTACAGCGAGTCGCAGGACGGGAATCTCGTCCGCGTGGATCGCGTGACGTTCGAAACCGTCGCGATCCGCCCGCAGCCCGAGCCCGGCGAGAAGCCGTTGCGCTGGCAGTGGGACACGCCGGTCATCATCTCCCCGCACGACCCGAGCGTGATCTACGCGGCGGCCAACAAGGTGTTCCGCTCAGCCGACAAGGGCCTCTCCTTCAAGGCCGTCAGCGACGACCTGACCTTCGGCGCCAACCGCGACGACATCGTCACGATGGGCCTCAAGGGCAGCGAGATCACCATTTCGAAAAACGACGGCATCGCGGCCTGGCCCGCCGTCACGACGCTGGCGGAATCGCCGCGCAAGCCCGGCCTGCTCTACATCGGCACCGATGACGGGCGGCTCGCGGTGAAGCGCGAGACCGGCACGGCGTGGGCGCAGGTGTTCGACAAGGTGCCTGGCGTGCCGAAGGGCACGTACGTGTCGAAAGTGGCCCCGTCGCGCTTCGCCGACGGCACCGTCTACGCGACCTTCGACGGCCACCGGCAGAACGACTTCGAGACCTACGTCTACGCGAGCACGGACTTCGGCCAGACATGGGCGTCGATCACGGCCAACCTCAAGGGCGAGGTGGCCCGCACGCTGACCGAGGACCTCAAGAACCCGGACGTGCTGTACGTGGGCACCGAGACGGGCATCTTCGTCACGATCGATCGCGGCAAGAGCTGGATGCGCCTCAAGGCGAACTTCCCGACGGTGCGCGTCGACGAGATCACGCTGCATCACCGCGACAACGCCATGATTGTCGCCACGCACGGCCGCTCGATCTGGATCCTCGATCACCTCGAGCCGATCCAGGAGTACGCCGCGGCGCAGGCGGTCGACGCGAAGCTGTTCACGCCGCCGCCCTTCTCGATGTACCGGCGGCCGGCCAGCGATCGGAACTACGAGTTCTGGGGCGACCAGGTGTTCTTCGGCGAGAACCCGCCGCAGGCGGCCCTCGTGTCGTGGTTCCTCAAGAAGCCGGCGACCGAGGTGAAGCTGAAAATCACCGATGCGGCCGGCAAGGACGTGCGTGAGATTTCCGGCCAGGCACTCGCCACGAGCAACAAGGCGGGCATGCAGGCCGCGTGCTGGGACCTGAGAGTCCAGCCGCTGCCGACACCGGCCGCGGCGGGCGCCGGCGGGCGCGGCGCAGGCGGTGCGGGCGGGGGGGGCGGCCAGGGCGGCGGCCAGGGAGCACCTGGCGGGTTCGGCGGCGCTCCCGCCGTGAGCCCGTTCGGGGCGGGCTGCGGCGGCGGCGGGCGCGGCGGCGGTGGAGGGTTCGGCGGAGCTGGCGGCGGCAACACGGGCCCGTTCGTGCTCGCCGGCACCTACAACGTGGCACTCATCGTCGACGGCAAGACCGTCGAGACCAAGCCGCTGAGGGTCATGACGGACTCGCAGGTGGCACTGTCGGATGTCGAGCGCAAGCGCATGTTCGACATGGCGATGGAGATGCACGAGTACCAGCGCATCGCCACGGAGTTCTCGACGGCGATCCGGCCGCTGCAGACGCGGACCACGGAGTTGGTGAAGGAGATCGCCGCCAAGTCGGACGTGCCGGCCGACGTGAAGGCGTCGTTTGACGCGTTCAACAAGGAACTGACGGCCCTGGCGCCGAGGTTCGCGGCGGCCGCCGGGGGCCGCGGGGGCTTTGGCGGCGGTGGTGGTGCCGGGGCTCCGGGTGCGGCCGGGGCACCGGGCGCGCCGGGGGCGACACCGGCAACGCCGCCGGTGGTCAGTCTGCTCACGCGCATCGGCGTGGCGAAGAACGGGCTGATGGGCGGCATGCCGCCGACCGGGGCGGCGACGTCGGCGTTTGCGGACGCGAAGGCCCAGGGGCCGAAGGCGTTCGCCGACGCCAACGCGCTGTTTGCGAAGGCGGCGACGCTCGGCACCGCGCTCGCGAAGTACAACCTGAAGCTCGACGCGCCGAAGCCGGTCGCCGTGACCGGCATCTCGGCGGCGAAGAAGTAGCGCTATTGGGGTCAGACTCGATGTCGCTCGGAGGGCAACCAGCGTTGCCCTCGTGCGAGTATCGAGTCTGACCCCAAGTCCCTTGTGCCGCTATTTCGCCAAGACCGGCTCCAATCCCGCTCGCTTC